>Ga0206112_100028_pt1 | contig 327560 bp, 285 predicted proteins | sample 2B1ome_FD_177998 | JGI IMG/M metagenome (GOLD analysis project Ga0206112, IMG submission 177998) | Enriched microbial communities from leaf-cutter ant dump, University of Wisconsin, Madison, United States - 2B110A | ecosystem: Environmental > Terrestrial > Nest > Insects nest > Nest dump...
CGCGCAGGCTGGCCTGCAGGCCAGCCTGCGCCTGAGGATCGTCCCCGCACGGAACAGACTTCGGGCGGAGATCCATCTTCATGCCCGCACCTTACCACACTTTGCCCCAACAAGGGCGGGGTCGCCGAACCCCGCCTTTGTCCGATCACTATGCCGCGTTCAAGGCGCGGTTCGGCGACCCCGCTCTACAGCAACGGCCACGACATGATTGAATACACTCTAGCGTGCGTGAGGACAAATATTGCCGTTGCGAGCGGAGCACGCCACGGCTTGGCTGAGTTCACAAGCGGGTCGCTTACCCCATGCAAAAACACGTTCGCTGGTTGATGGCTGAAATCGACCGCTGGCAGGCGGAGGATCTCGTGTCGGTCGAACAGGCGGATCGCCTGCGCCAACGCTACGCAGCGCCAACAGCCGCCGTGCCGTGGGGCCTTCTGGTCTTCGCTTCGGCCGGCGCCATCGTCGTCGGCCTCGGTGTCATCCTGCTCTTCGCCTACAATTGGGATGCGATTCCGAAGTTCGGCAAGCTGGCCCTCGTCTTTGGCGCGGTGGTCGCCGCCCATGCCAGCGGCCTCCGACTGCTCGCCCGCGACGGCTGGCAACCGCGCCTCGGCGAAGCGCTCACGTTGCTTGGCACGATGTTGTACGGCGCGGGCATCTGGCTCGTCGCCCAGATCTACCACATCGACGAGCACTACCCGAATGGATTCCTGTTCTGGTCTCTCGGTGCGCTCGCCATGGCTTGGGCCATCCGCGCCACCGCCAACGGCCTGGTTGCGACCGCCTTGGTCGTGATCTGGGGCGCCTGCGAATCCATTGATTTCCACAGTCCGCGCCTGGCGGCGATCCTGCTTCTGGCCGGCGGTGTGCTGCCGTTGGCTTGGCGCCAGCGCTCCACCCTCTTGCTGGCGGCGGGCCTGGCCGGCATGCAGTTTCTCCTCGCCCTCAGCGTCATCCATTGGGGCGGCGGGCCACACGGCTTCACGGCCAGCCTGGCCTTCGGCGTGCTGCTGCTCGCGGCCGCGAGGCTCACCACCGTCCATCGGTTCGGTTTCGCCGGGGGCGCCGGCGTGCTGGCGTTCTTCGGATGGGCGGCGTTTCTCGTCTGCGCCTACCTGCTGTCTTTTCATGAGGCCGCCGATGATCTGCTGGACTGGTCGCGCGACCACGGCTCGAACCCCGCGCTGGCCGCGGCTTTCGGCTGGGGGTTGTTTGCGGTGAGCCTGGCCGGATGGGCCTGGCTGGCGCGCCGGGCGCTTGTCCGGCGCGAAATCGTCGTGCCTCGCGAGGACTGGCTGGTGCCCATCGCGCTGGTCTACTGCTTCGGCGTCGCCGCCTTGGGCGGCCGCGGGTGGGAGCTGTTGATCGCCTGGTCGTTCAACCTCATGCTGCTCGGCATCGCCGCCATGTGGATGTGGCGTGGCTGCCGGGCGAGCCAATTCCAGTCCACGGTGCTGGGCTCGCTTCTGCTGAGCTTCGTGGTGTTCGCCCGCTACTTCGACCTGTTCGACAGCCTCGCCGCACGGGGTCTGGCCTTCATCATCCTCGGCGGCGTGTTCTTCGCCGAGGCGATGTACTACCGCAAAATCCGGCGGAACACGGGAGGTGAGGTATGAACCTGAAGATCGCCGCCGCCGTGGCTGTCCTGCAGGTGCTCGTGCTCGGCTACATGGCCGGCCAGCGCGAATGGATCATGCGCACCGGTACGCCGCTCACGCTGCGCACCGCCCCGGTCGATCCGACCGACCCGATGCGCGGAGCCTATGTGCGGCTCAACTACGAAATCAGTACGGTGCCCGCCGCGCTTTGCCAAGAGGAGACCGCGCAATGGCTGGCCGTGACCGATTACCGGCAGCAGCGCCGCCTGCGCGACCGGGTGGTTTACGCCGTCTTGAAAACCAACGCCCATGGCCAGGCTGAGCTCGTCGCCTTGCAGGAAATGCCCCCGCCTGAAGGCCCCTACCTGCGCGGCCGCGTGGTCAGCATCGACGCCAACGGCATCCGTGTCCGCTATGGCATTGAAGCGCTCTTCATGGCCAGGGAGGCGGCGATCCGCACCGAAGGCCAGGCGCTTACCGAAAAAGCGGGCGCACCCATGGCCGTCTCCGTCGCGGTCGGTCGAGACGGCACCGCCGTGCTGAAGGATTACGCCTGGGAGCCCTTGGGCCTGACCATCACCTTGCACCGCCCGCCTGAAACAGAGCCCCGCGATCCTAATCGCCCGTGGATGCAGGCCCAACGCCCGATCAACGCCTTCACCGCCACCCTGCACAACTACAGTGATCGGGACCTCGCGATTGTGGACCTGCCTCGCGGACGCTCGTTCAGGCTGGTGCCCAACCGGCTCATGAACGCCGACCGTTATACTTGGGCGCCTCCACACGACATGGGCGCGCCCACGCCGGAAAGCCCGCACATCATCGTCCTCAAGCCCGGCGCCACGCACGCGATCCAGATCGATCTCACCCAGCCGGAGTGGTGGGTCCTCGATACCGCGCAACCGGACGCCCAGCCTGTGTCCCTGGCGGAAATTCGGGATTGGACCGCCAGCTTCCGTCTCGAGTACGACCCGCCGGCCGCCGAGACCGTGCGCGGCCTGCCCCACGCCGATCTGATCCGGCATGTCCCGCTGCCGTCGCGCGCCTTCAGTCCGATGCAAGGCATCGACTGACCGGTCCCGCTCAGCTCAGGTCGCGAAAGCTGCCGAACTCCGGATCGAACAGCCGCCGGTACGTCCGCACGATCATGCCGTCGGTCTGACCAGCGATGAAGTCGCAGATGCGGCGGGCTTTGCCGTCCTGGGTCTTTTCGGTCTCGATCAGCCGGCTGACGTTGGCGGGGAGGATGCGGATGACGCGCTCGTTGCGCTCGGCGTAGTTTTCCCAGATGGCGTTGAAGAGCGCGTTGATGATCACGCGCGCCTTGTGCTCCAGCTGCTCGAGCTGCGGGCTTTCGAAGATGATGTCGTTCGCCATCTTCTTGAAGAACTCGGCCTCGCCCCGAGCCGCCTCGTCGATCACGAGGTCGTATTTGTACCGGTTCGTCCTCTCGGCCATGAAACTGTCGCGCGTCTTGAGCCGGCAGGCCTGGATGAAGTGTCCGATTTTTTTGGAGAATGTGTTTTCAAGCCGGTCCTTGCGGATGGCGTCGAAGAACGAATCGAGATGCCGCTGTTCCAGCGCGCCGACCGGCTCCCCCCCGGCCCAGCGTTCGACGCGCTCGACCGTGAGGAAACCCGCGCGCACGCCGTCCACGATGTCGTTGAGCGAATACGCCGCGTCGTCGGCCCAGTCCATGATCTGGCATTCGACGCTCTTGAAGTCGTTCAACGCCGTGCCGCGCATGAGCGATCCCGGGACCCGCGCGCCGCCGAACACCCAGTCGCGGATGCCCGCCTGGGCATCGTAGATGAAGTGGTTCAGCGGCGGCGTGGCGAACTCGGTGTACAGCTTCTTGTACTTGAGCACGCCGTCGAGCAACGCGCGCGTGGGCTGCATGCCCTTCACGCCGGTCTCGTTCTGGTAAATCGTCTCGCAGAGCAGGTGCAGGGTCTGGGCGTTGCCCTCGAAGCCGCCGCGGCGCTTCATCAGCTCCTGCAGCGTGCGCTCGCCGCTGTGCCCGAACGGCGGGTGGCCCATGTCGTGCGACAGGCAGCTCGCCTCGACGAGGTCGGCATCGATGTAGAAATCGTCCGACAACGGGTCCCCGCGGCTCAGCAGGTAGGCGCAGATGGACCGGCCGATCTGGGCGACCTCCATCGAATGCGTGAGGCGGGTGCGATAAAAGTCGTATTCGCCGCTGAGAAAAACCTGCGTCTTCGACTGGAGCTTCCGGAAGGCGTGCGCATGGATGATGCGATCCCGGTCGATCTGGAACGGCGTGCGGTAGTCGGCCTTGCGGCCGGAGCTCCAGCATTGGGTGTCGTAATCGTTGTAGAACCGGTTTTGCGGCATGGACGTGAAAGCGGACGAAAGCACGACTGCCCCGACGACGCCAGCCCGGATGCGCCGGAGCGGGCGCGGAGCGAAACCCTGAGACTTGAGACCTGAAACCTGAAATGAGCCGGGCCATGGAGACTTCAGCCGGCATGCCCTCAGGTTTCAGGTCTCAAGTCTCAGGGTTCCTTCTTCCGCCGAATTCCCCGCCCGCTTTCCGCCCTTGGGCCCCGGCCCGCGCCTGCAAGCTTGCGGGCATGAATCCGCCGCCTAGCCTCACCGCCATGCCCCATACGCTTTTCCCCACGGCCTTCGGCACCTGTGGCATCGCGTGGAACGACACCGGCCTCACGGGCTTCCAGTTGCCCGAGGACAATGAGGCCCTGACCGGGCAGCGACTCGCCGACAAGGCGCGCACCCAGCCCGCCGCCGGCGCCCTTCCCTCCTGGGTGGAAGCGACGATCGCGCGGGTGCAGCAACACCTGGCGGGCCGGATGCAGGACTTTTCCGACGTCCCGCTCGAATGGTCCCGCGTGAGCGATTTCCAGCAGGCCGTCTACCGCCACGCCTTGGAGATCAGGCCGGGCTACAAGAAAAGCTACGGCGAGATCGCCAAACTCATGGCACTTGGCAACGAAGCCGCCCGCGCCGTCGGCGTCGCCCTGGCCACCAATCCATGGCCGCTGATCGTGCCGTGTCATCGCGTGGTGTCGGCCGGTGACAAGATGACCGGCTTTTCCGCCCCCGGCGGCATCCGGACCAAGACGCGCCTGCTCGTGCTCGAGGGCGCGGAGCTGCTGTCGGAATGAAGCCGCGCCTGCCTTTCGACCGGACGGAGGCGACAAAGCTCCTCCAGTCGGTTGATCCCGTGATGGCCACGCTGATCGGACGCGTCGGTCCGTTCGGTCTCGAGCTCACGCCCGCCCGCAGCCTCTTCGAGGCCCTGCTCCGCTCCATCGTTTACCAGCAGTTGCACGGCCGGGCCGCCGCCACGATTCACGGCCGGGTGCTGGCGGAATTGCAACGGCACGGAGGGCCCGTCCCCGAAGCCCTCGCCCGCCTGAGCGATGCGTCGCTCCGTGGCGCCGGACTTTCGCGCGCCAAGCTGCTCGCCGCCCGCGACCTCGCCGCGAAATGCCTGGATGGCACGGTACCGACGCTAGCCCAGGCACGGAAACTGACCGACGACGAACTGCTCGCCCGCCTGACCGAGGTGCGCGGCATCGGCCCCTGGACGGTGCACATGCTGCTGATTTTCACGCTGGGCCGGCCCGATGTCATGCCGACCGGTGATTTCGCCATCCGGCTCGCGTTCAAACAACTCTACCGCAAGCGCCGGACACCTTCGCCCGAGGGCATTTTACGCCACGCCCGTTGCTGGCAGCCTTATCGCTCCGTCGCCAGTTGGTACCTCTGGCGCCATCTCGACATGCCCTGATTGGCCGCCCAAAGCTCCTGGTACTAAAGTCCTTTGGCGCTGTGCCGATACCACCAGAGCCCTCGCGGTGCGCCGAGTGGCGCAATCTCGAACCCATTCTGGTTTCCGGCCAGGCAGGGTTCGAAGCGATGCGTACGACTCGTTCGCCATGTTTCGCCACAACCAATCCCGACACCTTCCGTCAACGTATGCTGGAGCCCAAAGGCGTTGCAGAGCGTCCACGCACGGTCCCATCCAGGCTGGCCCCATGACGCAGCGCCGCTTCGCCCTCCGGGTTGTGCCGTGAAAAAAAGCGCCATCACGCCGGTTGACGCACCGCGGGACTTCGAGGTCCACGAACTCTTTTTTTCGACCACCGACCACAAGGGCATCATCCGGTCAGGCAACGATGTTTTCATACGGGTGAGCGGCTACACCGAATCCGAGATGATCGGCCGGCCGCACAACCTCATCCGGCATCCCGACATGCCGCGGGCGGTTTTCCGTCTGGTCTGGGCCCATCTGCTGCAACGCAAAGCCGTGGCCGGCTATATCAAGAACATGGCCGCGGACGGCCGTTACTACTGGGTCGTGGCGGTGATCACGCCGCTGGAAACGGGATTTCTTTCCGTGCGCTTCAAACCGACCGGACGCCTCTTCGCCATCGCGCAGGCGCTCTATGCCGGGATGCGGCGCATCGAGCAGGAAGCCGAGGCGGACGGCGCGGCCGGCGGCATCGCCATGGACCGTTCCACCGAGTGGATGCTCGCCGCCCTGCGGAAGGAGGGCTTTCCGGACTATGACTCGTTCATGTCCGTCATGGTCGGCGAAGAACTCGCCAGCCGCGACGCCCGGATCGCCGCTGATCACCGCGAGCTCGTGCCTGCGCATCTCGTCGCCACCTCCCGTGGCAACCAGCTGGAAACCATCTACCGGCAGTGCCTTTCCGCCTACCGCCAGTTGAACACCCTCTACACCGGGCTCGGACACTACACCCAGCTCGACCAGGATCTGCGCACGGGATTCACGGAGGTGACCGGCCTGGCCGGGGCGATCCGGCTGGTCGCCCTCAACGCCACGATCAAGGCCGCGCGGCTGGGCGGGCTCGGCCACTGCACGGCCGTCGTCGCGGAGTTTCTCGCGGGCACCTCGGGCGCGATCGCGAAAACCTGCGCATCGTTTGCCGGCCAGCTTCAACCCGTCGGCCAGGGCTTGCGCACGGCCAGCTTCAACCTCGCCGCCGCCCGGCTCCAGCTCGAGATGATCCTGCTGTTCAGCCAGGAACTCGCCCGGCTCGGACACCTCGACGGCTCGCACGGCCGGGACCTCGACACGCTGCAAACCGCCTTCGACGGCACCATTGGTCCGGCGGTCCAGGCGCTCCAAGCGGTCGAACAGGCGTTGATCGGATTCCGCGGCCACTCGGAAACCTTTTCCCAGCTCACGCTCAACCTCCAGGTTTCCCAGACCGTCGGCTCGATCGAAGCCAGCCGGCTGTCCCACGATCTCGAACTGAAGCAGACCTTCGACGACCTGCGCCGCCAGACCGACGGCTGCCGCGCCGAGACCACCCGCCTTGAGTCCTCGCTCGGTCGCTTCGACGCCTTCGCCGCCAACTCACCCGCGATGATCAAGGAGATCAACGCCGCCATCGGTGCGACCCGGTGCAGCGTGAAGGAGTTTGTCGCCTTGCTCGACCGGGCCAAGGAAGTCGCTCCCGCCGGGGCCGAACCGCCGCCGTCCGGCGAACCGGGAGCCGCCGGAAAACCGGCCCCTGCGCTGGCCCTTGCCTGAATCGCACGACGCCAGTCCCGACCGGGCCGGTGTGCATGACGGGTTCGCTGTTGTGTCATAAGCATGACAGCCTAGCTTGTTGAAAAACCGCCTCCCATGATCCCCCGCATGCGCGCCATCGTGAAACCCGCCCCCGGCCCCGGACTCGTCATGACCGACGTGCCGGTCCCCCAACCCGGTCTCAACGATGTGCTCATCAAGGTCCGGAAAACCGCCATTTGCGGCACCGACGTCCACATCGACAAGTGGGACGCCTGGGCCGCCCGAACGATCAAGCCTCCGCTGGTCATCGGACACGAATATGTCGGTACGGTCGAGGACTGCGGCGACGGCGTCACCGGTTTCACCCGAGGCCAGCTCGTCACCGGCGAAGGGCACATCGTATGCGGCCATTGCCGCAACTGCCTCGCCGGCCGGCGCCACCTCTGCCCCAACACCGTCGGCGTCGGTGTGAACCGCGACGGCGCGTTTGCCGAGTACGTCTGCATCCCCGCCACGAATGTCTGGAAAATCCCCGCCGGCCTGGATCTCGACGCCGTCGCCTGTTTCGATCCGCTCGGCAACGCCGTGCACACCACGCTCTCGTTCGACATGGTCGGCGAGGATGTGCTCATCACCGGCGCCGGCCCGATCGGCTGCATGGCCATCGCCGTCGCGCAACACGCCGGCGCACGGCATATCGTCATCACCGACGTCAACGACGCGCGCCTGGAACTCGCGAAGAAGCTCGGCCCCATCCGCGCCGTGAACGTCGCCCGGGAAAACCTGTCCGAGGTGTGGCACAACGAGCTCGGCATGACCGAGGGGTTCGACGTCGGCCTCGAAATGTCGGGCAATCCCGCGGCCTTGAACCAGATGATCGACAACATGGTCATGGGTGGCCGCATCGCCCTGCTCGGCGTGCATCCGGCCGAGGCGACGGTGGACTGGAACAAGATCGTCTTCAAAATGCTTCACCTGAAGGGCATCTACGGACGCGAGATGTTCGAGACCTGGTACAAGATGACCGCGCTGGTGCTCGGCGGCATGGACATCACGCCTGTCATCACGCACCGCCTGCCGGTCGAGGAATTCCGGCAGGGTTTCGAGCTGATGGGATCCGGCCGTTCCGGGAAGATCGTGCTGAGCTGGGAGTAAACAACCGGGCGCCGCCCCTCTGAACCATTCGCGTTCTGCATGGATGCAGGGCGGAGTCGCCGAACCCCGCCTCGAACGGGTGCGGAGCAGCAGCCCAAGGCGGGGTTCGGCGATCCCGCCCTACAGCCCCGAAATTCAATGATGGAAGATCCAGAGGCGAGCGGGCCTCAGATCCGCACCAGCAGCCACTTCACCGCTCCGCCGGTCAGCAGCGCCAGGCCGGCGGAGAGCAGCGTGCCGATCAGGACGTATTCGGCAAAAGCGCGGTCATCGAGCGCCTTGGAGCGCGTGAAGGCCTTGGCCGCGAGCACGAAACCGATCGCGCCATACTGGCCTTGCAGCACGAAGCCGAAGAGCAGCACGCGCTCGAGCATGCCGATCACCCGGCCGCGGTTGAATTCGCCTTCATCCACGGTGAGCGCATCGGACCGCGGGGATCGCGGCTTCAGGTCCAGCCGGTCGAAAACGGCGCGGATCACGAGATTGGCTTCGTTCGCCGAGAGCAGCAGGCCGAACAGCACGAGTTGCAGCCGCGCGTCGCTGAATCCGCGCACCAGCGCGGCCAACGCCGTCCACGACTCGATCCGCCCGCCCCAGGCCGGCAGTTCCGGACGGAAACCCAACCGCAGCTGCGGCGAGAACCAGATGCTGCACGCCGCCAGCCCGAGCACGCCCAGCACCAGCCGCGAGAGATCCTTGCGCCCGCGGCGCCGTTCGAGGCGGTGACCGAGAACATTCAGCACCACGATCGTGGCGGCGACGCCCCACCACGCCGGACCGCCGCCATAAAGGAGGATCAACACCCCGAGTTCGACCGCCGTCTTGGCCAGCCACAGGCGGCCCGACGACGCCTCGTCGCGAAACAGGCAGACGAGGCGGGTCAGCAACCACAGGTTGGCGAAGACCAGAAAGGCGGAGGTCATGGGGATTTCAGCTCCGCGTTCAGGAGCCGGCCCGTTTCATCCAGAATACGCTGCCATTCGTCAAGGTCGGCGGCCCGGATGTTTTTGTTCACCGCCCGCGTGGTGATGCCCGTGCGTTTCGCCAGCTCGCCCACCGGCTCACCGGCGAGCAGACGCGCGAACAGCTTGAAGCGGTTGGGGCGCCAGCCTTCCACCTGACCGGACAGGACCGCCAGCGCAGCCGAGGGCAGCGGCCACGGCCCGGACCCGCCGTCCACCCCGAACAACCGCCGGCTCGACTTGAGCCCTTCCAGCACGGCCCGGGCCCGGTGAAAAGCGGGCCCGTCCATGCCGATTGCCTGCGCCGGATTGACCGGCGTCACGATCTCGCCGACCGCCAGCGCGAAACGCGCCCGGACCGGGGCGATCTCGGCCAGAACGGCAAACACGTCCGCAAAGGCCGTTTCGGCATCCCGGTAGACGGCCTGAAACTCGTCCCCCAAGGTCAGCGTGTACGGCGACACGAGCGTCTTGCGCCGGCTGTTGAGCGCTTGCAGCACGCCCTTCAGCCGGCGCTGAAACTGCGCCCGCGCCGGCAGTTCGCGCGAAGCCACGATGTCACCGATCAGGACCAGGTATTTCATGCGAGACATGGAGAACCATTTCAGTTCCTATGTCAAATAGGAACCATTTTGGTTCTTATTATCAAAAAGAACCTTTAAGGTTCCCATTCGACGCCTTGCGGACGGGGAAGCCGCAGCCCATGCTTTCCGCAAATGAATTCAGCCTTCACCGCCCATCTTCGCCAAACCCTTGCCGACATCGACGGCGCCGGGCTCGCCAAGCGCGAGCGCGTCATCACGACTTCCCAGAGCGCACACATCGCCGTGGCTTCGGGACAGCGGGTGCTGAATCTGTGCGCCAACAACTACCTGGGCCTCGCGGACCATCCCGAGCTCGTCGCCGCCGCGCACGCCGCGCTCGACCGCTGGGGCTACGGCCTCGCCTCCGTGCGCTTCATCTGCGGCACGCAGACGATCCACCGCGAGCTCGAGACCGCCCTCGCCCGCTTCCTCGGCACCGACGACTCGATCCTCTACTCGTCGTGCTTCGATGCCAACGGCGGCCTGTTCGAGACGCTGCTCGGCGCCGAGGACGCCGTGATCTCCGACGAACTCAACCACGCCTCGATCATCGACGGCATCCGGCTCTGCAAGGCGCAACGCTACCGTTACAAAAACAACGACCTCTCCGACCTCGAGGCGAAGCTCAAGGAGGCCGGCGCCGCCGGCGCGCGCTTCAAGCTCATCGCCACCGACGGTGTTTTCTCGATGGACGGCACCATCGCCAACCTGCGCGGCCTCTGTGACCTTGCGGACCGGTATCAGGCGCTCGTGATGGTGGACGACAGCCACGCTGCCGGCTTCATGGGCGCGACCGGCCGCGGCACGCACGAACATTGCGGCGTGATGGGCCGTGTGGACGTTTTCACCGGCACGCTCGGCAAGGCGCTCGGCGGCGCCAGCGGCGGCTACACCAGCGGCCGCAGGGAAATCATCGATCTGCTGCGCCAGCGCTCCCGTCCCTACCTGTTCTCCAACACGATTCCACCTGCCGTCGCCGGCGCAGCGCTCAAATGCCTGGAAATGCTCACCGCCTCCACGGCCCTGCGCGACAAACTGCACGAGAACACCCGCTTCTATCGCGAAGGGCTGACCCGGGCCGGCCTCACCATCAAACCTGGCACCCACCCCATCGTGCCGATCATGCTCGGGGATGCCGCGCTCGCGCAGAAGGTCTCGGCGCGACTGCTGGAAAAAGGCCTCTACGCCATCGGCTTCTTCTTTCCCGTCGTCCCCCAGGGCCAGGCCCGCATCCGCACGCAGGTGTCCGCCGCCCACAGCCGTGAGGACCTTGCCTTTGCGATTGAGAAGTTCGCCGAAGTGAAGCAGGAATTCGGCTTCTGACATGCCCTCACCCGCGCAGTTGAAGAAGCTCAAAACCGCCGCCAAGGCGGCCGCCGCGAAAGCGTACGCACCGTATTCAAAATTCCGCGTCGGCGCGGCGGTGCTGACGGAATCGGGCAAGATCTTCGCTGGCTGCAATGTGGAAAACGCCTCCTACGGTTTGTGCAATTGCGCCGAGCGCACGGCGATTTTCAGCGCCGTGGCCGCCGGGGAAAAAAAATTCCGCTGCGTCGTCGTCTACACGCCCACACCGGCGGCCACGGCTCCTTGCGGCGCGTGCCGCCAGGTGATTCATGAGTTCGGTCGCCAGATCCGCGTGCACAGTTTCTGTGATGGCCGCGACCTCATCGACACATCCATCAGCGCCCTGCTCCCGGCGGCCTTCGGTCCGGACGACTTGGCGTAGCGCCAAAGCGCGGCATCCGGCCCCCCAAGCGGAGTCCGCGTCACAACGAATCCGTGAACTTCCGCAACTCCTCCCAGTAACGCGGTCCGGTGAAGTCCCCCAGACCGGCGTGCGGGCCGCCCTCGACGAAGAGCCTGGCCTTCCTGCCCGGGATCGCGGCATAGAGCTTTTCTCCGTGCCAGAACGGGACGGTCGCGTCGGCCGTGCCGTGAATCACCATCACCGGACAGCGCAGTTGAGGCAGCTTTCTGAGATTTTCGAATTTGTCTCCGGGAAACACCGGGATGCGGGTCATGACGCGATAGGCGCTCACAAACGCGCCTTGCAGAACCACGCCGGCCACCGGCTGCTTGCGCGCGAGCTCGACCGCCGGACCACCGCCGAGCGAATACCCAAATACGACGATCCGGTCGGCCGGCACGCCGAGTTGCGTGCGCAGGTAGTCGTACGCGAGCTGCGTGTCGGCATGGAGATTGGCCTCGTCAGGCGTGCCGCCGCTGAGGCCGTAATGCCGGTAGTCGAAGGCGAAGACGGCGTAGCCGGCCTTCACGAACCCGGGGATGTAGTCACCGAGGCTGCCGAGGTCCTCGTAGTTGCCGTGCAGGTAGAGCAGCGTGTGCTTCGCCGACGGATTCGGCCAGTGGCGGGCCATGAGCGTCACGCCGTCGGGCGTCCGCAGCTCGAGGTAATCAGGCCCCCGGGTATATTTCACCGGCGGACGGGGAAAGATCATCGTCAGCGACAGATGATGCGCCCCGACGGCGCAGACCACATACACGCCCGCGAGCAGAAGCAGGATGCGACCGAGGCTGAGCAGGAGTTCGGACATTTTCAGCATGTCATTCTGGGCGTAGCGAAGAATCCATCAGAATGAGCACCGCGGCCATTTCGCAGGATCCTTCGCTGCGCTCAGGAGGACATGTTACGTGGCTTGCCTGCCGGACAGTGAATCGCGCACCGCCTTAAGCACCTCGGCGCGCGGCACCTCGCGTTCGCTGCGGTCGGTGAGGTCGCGGATTTTGACGACACCTTTGGCGAGTTCGTCGCCACCGTAGATGAGCGCAAGCTTCGCGCCGGACTCGGCGGCGGCCTTGAACTGCTTGCCGAAGGCGAGATCCTTGAACGGATACTCGACGCGAATGCCGGCGGCGCGCAGCGCTTGGATGTCGGCGAAGGCCGCCTTGCGCTCGGCCTCGCCGCCGATGACGGCATAAATCTCGGGCGCGGTCGCCGACGCCTTCGTGAGGCCGCGCTGCTCGAGCAGCAGCCCGGTCGTGACATCGCCGATCGCGAAACCGACGGCGGGCAGGTCGACGTAACCGAGTTTCTTGACGAGATCGTTGTAGCGCCCGCCGCCGGCCAGCGCGCGCAGGTCGCCCTTCCGGTCGAAGGCTTCGAACACGAAGCCCGTGTAATAGGCCAGCCCGCGCACGACGCCGAGATCCACGGAAATGAAATCCGCCAAGCCCATCGCGGCGACACCATCGAGCACCTTGCGCCAGTCGGCCAGGCGAGCGGACAGCTTTTCGGAATTGAACGGTGCCAGCGTCGTTTCGAGATCGGCGAGGCTCTTGATGCCCAGAAACGCGAGCACCCGCGCTTTTTTGTCATCAGCGAGCGCACCATGGCTCTCGACGTAGCCCTTGAACGCGTCATCGCCCATCTTCTCGTAGCGATCGACGGCGCCGAGAATGCCGCGCGTCTGCGCCTCGTCAAAACCCAGCGCCTCGAGGTAATAGAACCACAGATTGCGATCACTGAGACGGACGTAGAAATCGTCCTTCGTGAGGCCGAAACCCGCCAAGCATTGGATGAGCAGCGCGATGAGTTCGACTTCCGCCTCGGGACCGGCCTCGCCGAAGATGTCGGCGTTGAACTGGTTGAAGGCGCGCAGCCGGCCCTTCTGGGCGCGCTCGTAGCGGTAGAATTCCGCGATGCTGAACCATTTGATCGGACGCTTCAGCGCCCCGGCCTTCGCGCCGACAAGCCGGCACACGGTCGGCGTCATCTCGGGGCGCAGCGACACGGCCCGTCCGCCTTTGTCGGTGAAGGCGAACAGCTGTCCCTCGATTTCGTCACCCGACTTCGTGGTATAAAGTTCGAGCGGCTCGAGCACGGGGGCGTCGTACTCTTGGAAGCCAAAGGCTTCCGCAGCGGTGCGCCATCCTTGGAAGATGCGCTGACGACGAGAAAAGTCCTCCGGGTAAAACTCCCGGAAGCCTGGAAGCGACTGGAAACCGGCCATCGAAGGCTGCGACGGGCGCTCAGTCGGCCGAGGCGGGCGGCGGCGGGTTGGCCTTCAGCTTCTCGAGGCTCAGCGCCTTGATCTTCTGCTTCAAAATCTTGCCGGACTTGAACTTCACCACGGCGCGCTCCGGAATGACGACCTCGGTCTCAGGCTTGTTCGGGTTGCGACCCACCCGGGCCTTGCGAACCTGCACCTCGAGCACGCCGAAGTTACGGAGCTCGACGTTGCGACCGGCGGCCAACGCATCCATCACAATATCAAGGGTCATCTGCACCGTGTCTTGAATCTGCTTCTGCGGGAAGCCGGTCTTCTCATAGATTTCCAGGACGATTTCGCGCTTGGTAAGGTTAGTGGACATGACTTGGCGGGGGTTAGAAGGTTGTGCCGTGGATTCTTGAGACACAAATAATTCACTACCCAGTGCTTGCGTCAACCGTAAAGGCAGGCAAGGGGTAACAGCCTCCCATGCCCGACCCGAAGGCCGTCAACAGCATGTTCGCCCGCATCGCGGGGCGCTATGATCTTGCCAACCACCTGCTGAGCGGCGGCGTGGATTATTGGTGGCGCCAACGGCTTGTGCGCGTCGTGCATGACACCCGGCCGGCCGACGTGCTGGATCTGGCCACGGGCAGCGGCGACGTGGCTTTTGCCCTGGCCGACGGCCTGCCTCCGGGCGTGCGCATCACGGGTATGGATTTCTGCCAACCCATGCTGGATGAAGCGATTAAGAAGCGCCCAGGCAGTCCCCGCTGGACGGGGATCGCCTTCAAACAAGGAGATGGCATGGCCCTGCCCCTCCCCGACCGCTCCTTTGACGCGCTCACCATTTCCTTCGGATTGCGCAATATGGCGGACCGGCACAAGGCCTTGAGCGAAATGCGGCGCGTGCTGCGGCCCGGCGGCCGGCTCTATGTGCTGGAATTCTCCCAACCGTTCTTCTGGTTCCGGCCGTTCTACTATGCCTACCTGAAAGGCGTGCTGCCGCTGATCGCCGGTGTCGTCACCGGAGACCGCTCGGCCTACGAATACCTGGGGGGATCGATCGAACAATTTCCCGATCGCACAGCCATGAGCGCGGAAATCCGCCGCGCCGGATTCGACACCGTGCACGCGACCCCGTTGACATTCGGCATCGTGGCCTTGCACGAAGCGATGGCCTGACGCCATCGCCCCGCCGCGCGGCCGGCTCAGCCGAAACGATTCGGGTGCCCGCTGATCGCGCAAATGCGCGCGAATCAAAACGCGGAGATCACTCCGCTCCGGCAGGAGGAAGCGGGCGAGGGCCGCTCGAAGCACCTTTCTTCTCTTCCTGTGAAATTCGCGTGTATTCGCGTCATTCGCGGGAAGTCCTCTGCGTGGGCCCGGCTCAGTTGAACGATTTGCCGCAGCCGCAGGTGCTCTGCGCGTTGGGATTACGGATCTCAAATCCCTTGCCCTGCAACCCGTCGTCGAAATCGATGCTCGTGCCGCTCAGGTAAGCGAGGCTCGTCGGATCGAGCAGCACCTGAACCCCCTCGCTCTCGAACACCTGGTCGTCGGCCTTCGGCAGGTCGAACGACATGCCGTACTGAAAACCCGAGCAGCCGCCGCCTTCGACGAAGACCCGGAGTTTTTTCTGCGCATCTCCCTGCGCAGCGTGCATGGTTTGCACCTGGCGGGCGGCACGTGACGTGAGCGTGATCATGCCGCGCAACGTAGGAACGCTGATCGCCCTGTCAACCGATGCGCAGTCGCACCATGACAAGCGCGAAGCAGGAATCGTGCAATATATCGTCTGAATTCTTGCCAGCAGTTGGACGCGCCGCTTTCCTTGCACCGTGTCAGTGCTCAAAAACATTTTCTCCGACCTGCAGTATGATCTGACCCGCAAGCTCGCCGAAGGCGGCATGGGCGTCGTCTACGAAGCCATCCAGAAGGGCACCGGCAACTTTCGCAAGGTGGTCGCCATCAAGTTGATTCGGGAAGAATACTCGAGCATCCCGGAATTCCAAAAGAACTTCATCGGCGAGGCCCGTCTCGTCGCCGATCTCATCCATACCAACATCGTCCAGACCTACCACCTCGGCCAGGTCGGCGGGCAATATTTCATGACGATGGAATTCGTGCGCGGCGTGAATCTCGAGCAGTTGCTCGAACGCCACAGCGAACTCGGGCGCCTCATGCCCCTGGACATGGCGGTGTTCGTCGCCTCCCGCGTCTGCCGCGGGCTGAATTACGCCCACAACAAGCGCGATTCCGACGGCCGCCTCCTCGGCATCGTGCACCGCGACGTGAACCCGAAGAACGTCATGCTCGCCATCGAGGGCGACGTGAAGCTCACCGACTTCGGCATCGCGAAGGCCCTCGATCTGATGTACAATGAGGAAGGCAAGGTCATCCCGGGCAAGGACGAGTACCTCTCCCCCGAGGGCGCCAGTTATGCCGTGACCGACGGCCGTTCCGACCTGTTCTCATTGGCCATCGTGCTCACCGAGACGCTGCTCGGTCGCAACATCTTCCGCGGCGCCAGCCGCCTCGAGTCACGCCGCAACATCCTCACGATGCCGCTGCCGAAATTCGGCAACCTGCGCGCCGACATCGATCCCAAGCTCGAGGCCATCCTGCAGAAGGCCCTCAACCGCGACCGCGACAAGCGCTACCAGTCAGCCTACGAGATGCTCACCGATCTCGAACTCTACCTTTATAGCGACCGGTACGGTCCCACCAACGAAAAGCTCGCCGTCTACCTCGCCGAGATCTTCCCGCCCGACAAACCCGGATCCACCCCGTCCGTCCCCCTCGGCATTTTCCAGACGCGCTCCTGACCCGGTCGCGCCCCTGAATTCGCATGAGCGGTCCCGGACTCAATCAAAGCCTCCACCAGCGGCAGACCCAGCAGTTGATGCTGGCGCCGCAGATGCGGCAGTCGCTCAAGATCCTGCAGGTTGCCGCGCTCGACCTGCGCGCCACCATCCAGGAGGAGCTGCAGGCCAATCCCACGCTTGAGGAAATGCCGATGGACGACGTCAGCCTCGAGAAGAACGCCACCAGCGGCGACGAGAACTCCGCCCCCGACGACGATCCGCGCGAGGAGATGGATTTTTCCCGCGACATGCAGATGCTCGAAAAGATCGGGCAGGACTGGCGCGACCACATGTCCGACACCGGCGGCGTGCGCCAGATGAGCAGCGAGGAGGAGGAACGCCGCCAGCATTTCTACGATTCGCTCACGACCGAGACCTCCCTTCAGCAGCATCTCATGGAGCAGGCCGAGATGGCCGACTGCCCCCCGCAGGTGCTCGAGTCGCTCCGCTATCTCATCGGCAGCCTCGATGACCGCGGTTACCTGACCTCGAGCCTGTCCGACATCGCCCTGCTCGCCCAGCTCCCGCTGCCAACCGTCCAGGAAGCCTCGAAACTCCTCAAGACCTTCGACCCGCCCGGCATCGGCGCCGAGGATCTGGGCGACTGCCTGCTGATCCAGCTCAACCACCAGGGCCGCGGCAAGTCCGTCGCCGCGCGCATCGTGCGCGACCATTTCGAGCTGCTCGTGCGCCGTCGCATCCCCGACATCTCGCGCAAGATGGGTCTCTCGCCCGAGATCATCCAGGAATCCATCGAGATCATCGGCACGCTCGACCCGGCCCCGGGCCGCCGCTTCGCCGAGGACTCCAACCGCGTCGTCGTGCCCGACGTGACCGTCGAAAAGGACAACGGCGAATGGCAGGTCCTCCTCAACCAGGACTACATCCCCCGCCTCCGCCTGAGCGCCACCTACCGCGACCTCATCGCCAAGGGCAAGCTCTCGAAACAGGAGAGCGACTACCTCCGCGAAAAGCTGCGTTCCGGCAAATTCATCATCAACGCCATCGAGCAGCGCCAGCGCACGATCGAGCGCATCACCCGCGAAATCATCCGGCATCAGGCGGAGTTCTTCGAGGAAGGCGTCTCCAAGCTGAAACCGCTCACGATGACGCAGATCGCGGACATCATCGGCGTGCACGAGACCACCGTCAGCCGCGCGCTCGCGAACAAGTACATCAAGACCCCGCACGGCGTATTCGAGATGAAGTTCTTCTTTACCTCAGGCTACCAGTCCGACGCCGGCACCGCCGTCGCCAACACCAGCGTGAAGGAGATGATCGCCGACATCATCGCCGGCGAAGACCCCGGCGCGCCGCGCAGCGACCAGGAGATTGTCGGCCTGCTGCAGGAAAAGGGCCTCAAGATCGCCCGCCGGACCGTGGCCAAATACCGCGAGGAACTCGGCCTGCTGCCGAGCAACCTGCGCCGCCGCTACGATTGAGGGTGGAGCCAGTCCTCCGGGCGGGCTGCCCCGCGATCCCCCAAACATCCGGGAACCCAGAGGGAACCTCAACCCTTGCCCGCCATGATCTGGTCGTGAAGTTTGACCGCCTCGGTGACGGTCTTGACCAGCTCGGGCAGCGACACCGGCTTGAGCAGGTAACGGTAAAGCGCGGCCTCGTTCACGCTGCGCAGCAGCATTTCCGGCTTCATGTAGCCGGTCACGAGGATGCGTTGCATCTCAGGATACTCCTCGCGCGCATCCACGAGGAAGCTCAGGCCGTTGCCGCCGGGCATCAGGTGGTCGGAAACCACGACCTTGAACGCCCGCTTGTGCAGGAGAAAACCGGCCTCCTTCGCGCTGGTTGCGATGGCGACGTCGAAATAGGGCGAAAGCGCCTCGGCATACAGCTCCAACAGCGGCTTCTCATCATCCACCAGCAGGACCGCGGGCTTGGCAGGCTTGGCGGCCTCCGGGGCTTTGTTCTCTGTTGTCATGAGATGATTTATGGTGGGTGCGGCCCCGGCCTTGGCAAACTCAAATCCTTTAAAAGCCCCGCATGGTCCGAGTGATGCGGCTTGCGTCGGCCACGGTGATATTTTTCTCTGAAGCCGGCATGGAAAAAGCAGACCTTCACGCCGTCGCCCGCCAAGGCCGTTTCGGTGAGCACCCCGCCGACTTCTTCACCGTCGAAAACCTCACCGCTCGCAACGCCTCGGGCAACACGCCGCTGCATATCGCCGCGAAGTACGGCCATATCAGCCAGCTACCCGTCCATCTGCTTTCGCCCGAGGTGCTGTTGATCAAGAACGACGCCGGTTACACGCCGCTCCATCTTGCCGCGCGCGAAGGCATGCTCCGCGAATTTCCCGCCGCGTTGCTCACCCGCGACTACCTGCTGACCCGATCGAACAGCGGACTCACGCCGCTGCATCTCGCGGCCGCAGCCGGCCATGTCGACCAGCTGCCCGCCGGCCTGCTCGCGCGCGACTTGGTCCTGATCAAATCCGACACCGGGAACACGCTCCTGCACGAAGCGGCGGAGAATGGCACCCTCGACCGGTTCCCGACCGAGTTCATCACCCCGGCGACGCTCACCTCGCCCAACATCAGCGGCGAGACCGTGCTCCACACGGCCGCCCTCAACGGCCACCTCGACCAGATCCCGCGCCAGTTCCTGACCGCCGCAAACCTCCTGCTCAAGACCGCGAACCACGACACCTGCCTGCACGCCGCCGCCATCTCCGGTCACCTCGACCAGATTCCCGTGGAGCTGCTCACCCACGAAAACCTGATCCTGCCGAGCAAATCCGGCCACACGCCGATCCATGCCGCCGCCGAATCCGGCAACCTGGCCCAGATTCCGCACGACCGCCTTACGCTCGACCTGCTGATTTCCCGCAATGACTTCGGCGACACCCCGCTGCACGCCGCCGCGGTCGAAGGGCACCTGAAGGACGTGCCCCGCGAATTTCTCAACCGCGCCACCCTGCTCATCCGCAACTACACCGGCGGCACGCCGATCGGCGCCGCCATCCACAATGGTCACGCCGACCAGCTGCCCGAGGAATTCCGGCCCAGGCCGCCCACCGCTTTCCAAAAATTCCTCTACCGCACCGGTTTCTCCCGCCCGCCTTTTACCTAGGTCGGCACCGGTGGCCGGTTGGCGCGCATTTTTTGTCCGAAACGCGTGATAATCGCTTTGCCGCTCGCCTCGCCGGCCGGTTTTGCCTCCACTACCCGATCCCATTTCACTCGAATGAACACCAGCATCACTGCCATCACCGCCCGCGAGATCATCGATTCCCGCGGCAATCCCACCGTTGAGGTCGACGTCCGTCTTGCCTCCGGCCACCTCGGCCGCGCCGCCGTGCCCTCGGGCGCCTCCACCGGCGAACACGAAGCCATCGAGCTCCGCGACGGCGACAAGAAGCGCTACCTCGGCAAGGGCACGCTCAAGGCCGTGGCCAACGTGAAGTCCAAGATCGCCCCCGTGCTCATCGGTTACGACGCGCAGGACCAGCTCGGTGTGGACCGCGCCATGCTCAAGCTCGACGGCACCAGCACCAAGTCGAAGCTCGGCGCCAACGCCATCCTCGGCGTTTCCATGGCCACCGCCAAGGCCGCCGCCGCCGCGCTCAACGTCCCCCTCTACAAGTACCTCGGCGGGCCCAACGCCAAGGTCCTTCCCGTGCCGCTCATGAACATCATGAACGGCGGCGCCCACTCGGACGCCCCGATCGACTTCCAGGAGTTCATGATCGTCCCGAAGAACTTCGACACCTTCGCCGAGGCGCTCCGCGCCGGCGCCGAGGTCTTCCACTCGCTCAAGAAGGTGCTCAAGGCCAAGGGCCTCGCCACCGCCGTCGGCGATGAGGGCGGCTTCGCCCCGAACCTCGCCTCCACCACCGACGCACTCGACGCCATCGCCGAGGCCGTCAAGGGCGCCGGCTACAAGCTCGGCAAGGACATCTTCCTCGCCCTCGACGTCGCCTCCTCCGAGTTCTACGTGAAGGAGAAGAAGACCTACGTCTTCAAGAAGTCCGACGGCCGCAGCTTCACCGGCGACGAATTCGTCGCCTACTACAAGGATCTCGTCGCCAAGTACCCGATCGTCTCGATCGAGGACGGCTGCGCCGAGGGCGACTGGACGACCTGGAAGAAGCTCACCGACGCCATCGGCGACAAGGTGCAGCTCGTCGGCGACGATCTCTTCGTCACCAACGTCGAGTTCCTCCGCAAGGGCATCGAGACCGGCACCGCCAACTCGATCCTCGTCAAGGTCAACCAGATCGGCTCCCTCACCGAGACCTTCGACGCCATCGAGCTCGCGCAGAAGAACAAGTACACGACCATCATCTCGCATCGTTCGGGCGAGACCGAGGACGTGACGATCGCCGACATCGCCGTTGCGACCAACGCCGGCCAGATCAAGACCGGCTCCGCTTCCCGCACCGACCGCATCGCGAAGTACAACCAGCTCCTCCGCATCGAGGAAGAGCTCGGCGCTTCCGCGATCTACGGCGGCCGCCTCTGAAAACTACGACGCCGCCCCCGGGCGGCACCGTAAGAGCACACACCAAGGAAGGCCGGGCGCCGCGAGGCGCCCGGCCTTTTCCTTGTCCGGGAGGGAACCTTCGTTGCGCCGAGGCATCTCCTTGCTTCGCCCCCGCCTTCCGCCAATCCTACCCCTACCGTGAAAGCCTCCTCCGCCCGGTTTCTTCATTCCCTCCTGATCCTGGCCGCCCTCACCGGCCTCCACGCCGCCGATCCGGCCCCGGCCAATCCGCCGCGCCCCCCCGCGCCAAAGGAAGCGCCGTTGGAACTCCCCAAGCTGCAGGTCACGGCCCAGCGCGCCAAGGAGGTCGACCGCGAACTCAAGCGCCTCGACAAGATGATCGCGCGCGAGAAGAAGAGGATCAAATCCACCGACCTCGACAAGGCGCTGAACAACGAGAAGCTCTCCCGCGCGGCCATGATCTTCGGCGGCAACTCCGCCGAGCACCTGTCCGCCGTCGCCGCCAGCCGCGTCATGCTCATGGAACAGGAACGCATGGTGCTCGAGGCGATGAAACGCCCGGCCACCCTCGAGGAGCGCAAGCTGATGGACGCCGAGATCGAGCAACTGCGCCTCACCCGCCGCAACCTCGACGACCCGGCGAAGCAGCGCTGACAGGCCTGGTGGAACCCGGCCACCGGACCGGTTTTGTGCGCCGGCCCGGTGCGACCTGGTCCAATCTCACTCGACGCGAAGGATGTACCCGCGCAGGTACTCGCTCTCGGGCATGGTGACCAGCACCGGATGATCCGGGGGCTGATGGCAGAATTCGAGCACATGCACACGACGCTTCGCATCGGCCGCCGCTTCCGCGAGCACCTCACGCAGCTGCGCATCCTGCATATGGTGCGAACAGGTGTAGGTCGCCAGCACCCCGCCCGGGGTCAGCGCCTTCATCGCGCGCAGGTTCAGCTCCTTGTAGCCGCGCAACGCGCCCTCGAGGGCTGACTTCGATTTCGCGAACGGAGGCGGATCGAGGATGATCAAATCCCAGGCCGGCGCCGCGTCGCGTTGCGCCGTGAACCAGTCGAAGACATTCGCACCCTCGAAAGCGGCCGTAAGCCGGTTCCGTTCGGCATTCTTCTTCGCCGGCCCGACCGCATCGAAGGCGCTGTCGAGTCCGAGCACGCTCGCCGCCCCGGCTTTCGCGCAATGCAGCGCAAACGAGCCCTGGTTGCAGAAGGCATCGAGCACGCGCTTGCCGGCCGCATACCTGGCCACCGCGGCATGCTGCAGGCGCTGGTCGAGGTAGAAACCGGTCTTTTGCCCGCCTTGGAGGTCGAGCCAGTAGTCGAACCCGTCGATGGCCACCCAACGCGCCTCCCAAACCCGGCTTGAACGCGTGCTGACGCCGGGGGCCAGGCCCTCGAGTTTGCGCAGGTTGGAATCGTTGCGAAAAATGATCTCCGTCGCGCCGGTCAGTTCCGCCAGCAAGTCGCCGAGCACCGCGCTGCGGCGGTCCATCGCCAGCGTCTGGATCTGGGCCACGAGCGTGTCACCAAACTGATCCACCACGACGCCGGGCAGATCGTCGGATTCGCTCCAAACCAGGCGCTTGACCCCGCCCATTCCCTGGCGCCGGGCGACCGCCCGCTCGATGGCCCCGCGCAAATACGCCTCGTCAAGCGCCACGCGGTCGCGGCTCAACCGCCGCCACACGATCTGGGACTTCGAATTGTAGATCCCCGTGCCCAGCAAACGGCCGCCGCGGTCGCGACACTCGACCACTTCGCCGTCGTGTTCGGCGGGCAGCAGGGCTTCGCACTCGTTGGCGAAAACCCAGGGATGCCCCTTGAGGACGCGGGCGTTGGCGTTGGGCTTGAGCTTCAGGCTGGCGGACATGGCCGGACTGTTTCCGGGTTGCCCGGCAACGGAAAGCCTAAACGGCCGGCAGTCCGTCGGCTCAGTTGAGGTGAAAATAGCAGAGCCCGCTCCGGGACAGCCCGGGGTTCTCCGGGGGCAAAGTCCCCTTTCCCGGACGCCTGGCCTGGGAATGCCGCCACTCGTTCTTCGCGGGCTGATGCCGCAAGGCCCGCCACAGCTCCGCCAACACGACACCCGCATCCGTCTTCAACTTTTCGAGGATCGGGTCTTTCATGGCCGGCTGAGGTTGGCTAACGCGACACGCGCGCGTGGTTCACAGCCGCAAGGAGGACTCCACTGAGGGCGACAATCATCAGAATGATCACAGAGGCGGTCATACCCTCTCATCGGCACGCCGTAGCCATTTCTTTACACCAAAATTGAGCTTTCCCTCGCCCCGCCGGCCCCGTTTCCTGACCGGCTCTCCCACTTCCCGCGTCGTCTATCTCCGTCATACGTCCTCCGCATGTCTCCCGCCCAGGAAATCGCCCGCCGCCGCACCTTTGCGATCATCTCTCACCCCGACGCCGGCAAGACGACGCTGACCGAGAAATTCCTGCTCTACGGCAACGCCATCCACCTCGCGGGCGCCGTCAAGGATCGCAAGAACCAGCGCGCCACCGCCTCGGACTGGATGGAGCTGGAAAAACAGCGCGGCATCTCGATTTCGTCCACGGTGCTGCAGTTCGATTTCGCCGGCTGTGCCGTCAACCTCCTCGACACCCCCGGCCACAAGGACTTTTCCGAGGACACCTACCGCGTGCTCACGGCCGTTGATGCGGCATTGATGGTCATCGATGCCGCCAAAGGCGTCGAGACCCAGACCCGCAAGCTCTTCGAGGTCTGCCGCCGCCGAGGCGTGCCGATCTTCACGTTCATGAACAAGTGCGACCGGCCGACGCGCAACCCGCTCGACCTGCTCGACGAGCTCGAGAGCGTGCTCGGTCTGCAATCGTCGCCCGTCATCTGGCCGCTTGGCAACGGTCCGTCGTTCAAGGGTGTTTTCGACCGCCGTTCGAAGCAGGTTCACCTCTTCGAACGCGTGCCCGGCGGCAAATTCCAGGCCCCGGTCAACGTCACCTCGCTCGACGATCCGGCCGTGCGCTCCAAACTGGACGACGACACCTATCGCGAGGTGAAGGAACAGCTCGAAATGCTCGACGGCGCGGGACACCCGTTCGACCTCGACGCGGTCCAGCACGGCCGGCAGACGCCGGTCTATTTCGGCTCGGCCGTGAACAACTTCGGCATCGAACTCCTCCTCAACGGATTCCTCCAGGACTCCGTGCCGCCGGCCCCGCGCAAATCCGTCAGCGTCACCGTGCCCGGCGCCCCTGTGCCCACCACGGCGCGGGTCGTGCCCGTGGACGATCCGAAATTCTCGGGATTCATCTTCAAGATCCAGGCCAACATGGACCCGAAGCACCGCGACCGCATCGCGTTCCTGCGCGTGTGCTCCGGCAAATTCGAACGCGACATGGTCGTCGCCCACCAGCGCACCGGCCGGCAGGTGCGACTCTCCTCCTCGCACAAACTCTTCGGCCAGGAACGCGAGACCGTGGACGAGGCCTGGCCGGGCGACGTCATCGGCCTCGTCGGTCACGACAGTTTCGGCATCGGCGACACGCTCACCACCGACCGCGGCATCTGTTACGACGAGATCCCCCGCTTCCCGTCGGAGGTGTTCACCTACATCTCCAACCCGAATTCAGGCGACGCGAAGAAATACCGCGCCGGCCTCGAACAGCTCCTGCAGGAAGGCGTCGTGCAATCGTTCTCCGCCAAGAACGCCCCGCCCGGCGCCACGCTCCTCGCCGCCGTCGGACCGCTGCAATTCGAAGTCGTGCAGTGGCGCCTCCAGAGCGAATACAACGCCGAGTCCCGCCTCACGCCCACGCCCTGGACCGTGCTTCGCTGGCTGGAAGTGCCCGACAACCTGAAGGACGCGAAGGGCAGCTTCGACTTCACGCGCCTGATCGTCGCCACCGGCGTCAGCTTTGGCTCCGACAAATTCGAGCATCCTGTCGTTCTCTTCCCGAACGAATGGACCATGCGCTATTTCACCGAGAAGAATCCGGAACTGAAACTGCACGAACTCCCGCTTGAGCAGACGAAAACCTGAGGCGGCTCATGGCATCGTGTCATGCGCGCATGAAAGGCCGGAACCGGGTCCGGCGCCTGTGAACGCGCTTATGCGCCCCGCCTGGGCTTCTGGTGTTCGCAACACGTGTCTGGCTGACCGGGTAAAGGACCCTTCGCCCGCGGTCCGGCATCCCGCGGCTTGCAAGGCCCGGCCCGTCTTGTTGCCTGCGGGCATGCACCAGCTGTGTCCGCGCACATGGGTTCTCCGGGCGGTTTTCCTGTTCGCATGCAGTCATGCCTTGGCCGGCTGGTTGCATGCCGACGGCCCAACGCGCGCCGCACTGGAGCAGGCGCTCGCCCACGCCGCGCCCGCCGATCGGGCCGGGCTTCTGGTCCGGCTTTCCACCGCCATCGAACCCGAAGACACCACGCGCGCCTGGGATTACGTACAACAAGCCCGACAAGCGGCACAAACACCGGCTGACGAACTGCGCGCCGACGCCCGCCAGGCCGCTCTGTTGCGTCGCCGCGGCGACTACCCCGAAGCCCTGACCCTGGCCAAGGCCACGCTTGTCCATCTGGACGAACCCGGCGCAGACGATCCGGCGTTGCGCGGCGAACTGCTGCTCGTCATCGCGCACACGCACATCAGCCTCGCGAGTTTCTCCTCCGCGCTCGAGGTGTTCCGAACCCTGATTCCGCTGGCCGAGAGCATCGGCGACAACGCCTTCCTCGCACGCGTGCACAGCACGCTCGGCAACGGCTATGCCGACGCCGAACAGCCCGACCGGGCCAGATCGGCCTACGAGACCGCGCTTGGCTATGCCCAGAAAACCGGGGATCAGCGCCAGATCGCCTCGCTGCTCAACAACCTCGGCAACGTGGCCATGGAGACCGGCGATGCCGTGCTGGCACGCGACTACCACGAAAAAGCCCTCGCCCTGCGCGCTACTCTCGCCGGCGACACGCGCGGCATCGCCGATTCCACACAGAACCTGGGGCATGTCGCCCTGATGGAAGGAAAGCCCGCCGACGCGGTTCCCTACTTCGACCGGGCCATCGCGCTTTACCGGCCGCTCGGACTGAAACGCAACCTCACCAACGCCCTGACTGGCAGCGTCCGGGCCCTCACCGGCCTCGGACGCTTCGAGGAAATCCCGGCTCGCCTGGAGGAGGCGCGCCGCCATGCCGTGGAACTCGACAGCCCCACGATCCTCGTGCGGGTGCACCGGGCGGCCGCCGAGTACCACGAAGCCCGCGAAGATTTTCGCTCCGCACTCGAAGCGCAGCGCGAACTCGCCGCCGCCACCGACCGGGCCGTCGGCGAAAAATCCCGCGAGCGCCTCGACGCCCTGCAGGCACGTTTTGACGCCGAGCGGCGCGAACACGAAATCGACGTTCTCCGGCGGGATCAGCTGCTCCAGCAGGCCGAACTGATGACCGTGCGCTGGCAGCGCTACAGCCTTGCCGTCATCCTCGGCGTCGTGGTGGCGCTCGCGATCGCCGTCATCAGCCGGCAGCGCCTCAAGCACCGCGCCGAAGCCCGTATCCACGCCGAGACCCGGGCCGGCCGCGACACCGCGGAAGCCGCCAATGCGCTCAAGACCCGCCTGCTCGGCATGGTCTCGCACGATATACGCGGCCCGATCAGCGGCATGTTGCACCTCGCGGAGGAGGTCGGCCAGGACTATCCCGCAACCGCGGCGGACGAGCGCTTCCAGATCATCACCCATCATGGACGGCAGGTGCTGCGGCTGGCGGAGGACCTGCTTGATGCCGCCTCGCTGGAAGCGGGAAAAATCCAACTCGAGACCCGCCGGGTCGATCTCGTCGAGACCGTCCGCACCGCCCTTTCGCCCTTTCTCTCCGCCGCTGCGCGCAAGCAGCAGGTTCTCGACTTTTCCACGCCACCTGCGCCCTGCGAGATCGTGTGCGACCCGCATCGCATCAACCAGATCGTCTCCAACCTCGTCAGCAACGCAGTCAAGTTCTCCCCGAAAAAAACGACGATCCGTGTGGCGATGGAGCACAAACCCGGCTTCGTCCGCATCCTCGTCAGCGACCAAGGCCCGGGGATCTCCGCTGCGAAAATCGATTCGCTTTTCATGCCGTTCACCCGCCTGGCCGCACGCCCGACCGCCGGCGAATCGTCGCACGGTCTCGGCCTCTCCATCGCCTACGACCTGGCGAAGCTGCATGGCGGACGTGTTTTTGTGGAGCCATCCCCCGGTCGAGGCGCCACCTTCGTTGTCGAGCTTCCGGCTGTGTAAATCTGAGCCGGCGCCTCGTCGGAGTCGGAAGACAGGAAAAACACCGGAAGTCGCCTTCACCTCTTCACTTTTCCCGACAACGGGTACAGACAGGGACCATGAAATCGCGTCTTCTGGCTGCTCTGGCGTTCGTCCTGACCTGCTCCCTTCTGCAAGCCGACGAAACCAAACCGACCATCCTCGTCAGCGTGCACGGTGCGTGGGCGGGAGGCTGGCAGATGAAGAAGGTGGCCCCGATCCTCGAAGCGAAAGGCTGGAAGGTTTACCGTCCGTCCCTGCCCGGACTCGGCGAACACCAGCACCTCGCCACGGCCGGCATCGGTCTGGAGGATCACATCACCGACATCGTGAACCTCATCCTTTTCGAGGATCTGCACGACATCATCCTGCTCGGCCACAGCTATGGCGGCATGGTCATCACCGGCGTGGCCGATCGTGTGCCTGAACGCATCGCCAGGCTCGTCTACCTCGATGCCTTCCTGCCGGAGCACGGCGAAAGCCTGAGCAGCCTGGCTCCATCCAACTCCCTTGATCTTTCCAAGATGACCCAGGACGGCTTCGTAATCCCCTTCTGGGTGAAACCCGATCAGCCGTTCCCGAAGGACGTGCCCCACCCGCTCAAGACCTTCACCGATCCCATCAGCCTGAAGAACCGCGAAGCCGCAGCCAGAATTCCCGCCACCTACATCCTGACGGTCGACCCGGGCAAAAAACCGGAGGAGGACACATTCTTCGGTCCCTCGGAGCGGGCACGGGCGCGAGGCTGGCCGGTCATCATCATGGAAGCCGATCACGTGCCCAACTGGCGCAAACCCGAAGCCACGGCGGAGATCCTGCTCGGTCTCGAGTGAAACGCCGGCCGCGGCAGGCTTGCCCGCGGGCAGCGGACGTCTAAGCATTCCGGCATGTCCGATTACCAAGCTCCCGCTTTTCTCGTCGACCTGCTGAAGGCCAAATCACCATCCGGCGCCGAAGCCCAGGCGCAGGCCGTCTACGATCATTACGTCAGACCGCACGCCGACGCCTACGCGAACGACGCGCTCGGCAACCGGCTGGCCTCGCTGAATCCCAAGGGCAACCCGACGCTGATGATGGCCGGCCACATGGACGAACTCGGCCTCATCATCACCTACGCCAACAAGGACGGCTTCCTCTACTTCGATACCATCGGCGGACACGATTTGAGCATCATCTCCGGCCGCCGCGTGATCATCCAGACCTCCAGCGGCCCCGTGAAAGGCGTGACCGGAAAACGCGCGATCCACCTCATGGACGAGGAGGATCGCAAGAAGGTGCCGAAGAAGCATGAGATCTGGATCGACATCGGCGCGAAGACCAAGCCCGAGGCGCTCACGCGCGTGGCCATCGGCGATGTCGCGACCTACGATCACGAATTCGAGCTCATCAGCGGCAGCGTCGGCACGGCCCGCGCCTTCGACAACAAGGTCGGCGCCTACATCGTGGGCGAAGCCCTCATCCGTCTCGCGAAGGAAAAGGCCAGGCCGCACGCCAAGGTCGTCTCGGTCGCCACCACCCAGGAGGAGATCGGCGTGCGCGGCGCGCAAACCTCCGCCTTCGCGGTGGACCCGACGGTCGCCCTCATCGTGGACGTCGGCCACGCGACCGATCATCCGGATTGCGACAACCGCCGCTTCGGCGAGACCAAGCTCGGCGGCGGCCCGATCATCTGCCGCGGCCCGAACATCAACCCGAAGGTCTACGAGCGCCTCGTGGCGGTGGCGAAGAAGCTCAAGATCCCCTACCAGCTCGAAGCCGATCCGCGCCCGACCGGCACGGACGCGCGCGCCATCCAGATGGCCCGCGGGGGCGTGGCCTGCGGACTCGTCTCGATCCCGCTGCGCTACATGCACACGCCGAGCGAGGTCGTCGACCTGCAGGACGTCGAGGATTGCGTGCGGCTCTTCGCCGCCTTCGCCAAATCGCTCGGCAAGGGCGAAAACTTCAACTGGTAAAGCAGAGGCTGCGACATCTCCGCCGTGCTGCGGCTCAGCGGGAGCCGAACCTCTCTGAAAAACAAAAGGGCCGGTAGAAAACCGGCCCTGCCTGTTTATGCCGCGTTCTTCGACGCGTTGCCGCGACCGGGCTTCTTGAGCTGCGGCTTGCGGCGGCCCTCGACCACGGCCTGATCGATGACGACCTCGGCGACGTCGTCGCGCGCCGGCAGGTCGTACATGACCTCGAGCATGATCTTCTCAAGGATCGCTCGGAGTGCCCGCGCGCCGGTCTTGAGCTCGATGGCCTTCTTGGCGATGGCCACGATCGCGTCACGGGTGAACCTGAGCTGCACGCCGTCCATCGCGAAGAGCTTCGAATACTGCTTCACCATGGCGTTCTTGGTGCGAAGGAGAACCTGCTCGAGGTCGGCGATCTTGAGTTCGTCGAGCACCGAGACGACCGGCAGGCGGCCGATGAACTCGGGAATCATGCCGAAACGGACAAGATCCTCCGGCGCGACGCTGCGCATCATCTCGTCAGGCGTGAGTTCGTGATCCTTGGAATTGATGTGGAAGCCGAGCGAACGCTGGCCCATGCGCTTCTTGATGACCTCGTTGAGGCCGACAAACGCGCCGCCGCAGATGAACAGGATGTTCGCGGTGTTGACCTGGATGTATTCCTGATTCGGGTGCTTGCGGCCGCCCTGCGGAGGAACGTTGCACGTGGTGCCCTCCAGAATCTTGAGCAGGGCCTGCTGCACGCCCTCGCCCGAAACGTCGCGCGTGATCGAAACGTTTTCGGTGGTGCGGCGGATCTTGTCGATTTCGTCGATGTAGATGATGCCGCACTCGGCCTTCTTCACGTCGTAATTGGCGGATTGCAGGAGGCGCAGCACGACGTTTTCGACATCCTCGCCGACGTAGCCCGCCTCCGTGAGCGTGGTGGCGTCGGAAATCGCGAACGGCACGTCCAAGATGCGGGCGAGGCTGCGCGCGAGCAGCGTCTTGCCGGAACCGGTCGGACCGACGAGCAGGATGTTGCTCTTCTCGACCTCGACGTCGCTGAACTCGGCCGGCAGCGAGGCGGCGTCAGCCGCGTTGCCATGGTTGGCGTCGAAATTCAGACGCTTGTAGTGGTTGTAGACGGCAACCGAGAGAACCTTCTTGGCGTGATCCTGACCGATGACGTGCTCATCGAGCACTTTCTTGATTTCCGCGGGCTTGACCAAGCGGAAGGCCGGTTTGGCCGCCGTGCCTTCAGGCGTGGCCGGGGCCTTCACCTCACGATCAATGATCGTCTTGCAGACGTTGACGCACGAGTCGCAGATGTAAACCCCTGGTCCCGCAATGATTTTGCGGACTTCCGCCTGCGATTTGCCGCAGAACGAACAGAGGGTCATGCGTGAGGATTTAGCCATTGCGCGTTATAATCGGCCTAAGTTGCCGTTAGTCGAGGGATTTTCCGTCGGACAGGCCGACGTCGCAAGCACCAATCAGGCAGCGCTTTGCGAGATTTGTTGAGCATCGCGGGTCGACGTCACGACATGATCCACGATACCGTAGGCCTTGGCCTCCTCGGCGCTCATGTAATAGTCGCGATCCGAATCCTTTTCCACCTGCTCAGCGGTCTTGCCGGTGTGCTTGGCGATGACCTCGTTGAGGGTTTTGCGCCAGCGGATGATTTCGCGGGCCTGAATGGCGATGTCGGCCGCTTGGCCGCCCGCACCGCCCGAGGGCTGATGGATCATCACCCGGCTGTTGGGCAGCGCGAAACGCTTGCCCTTGGTGCCGGCGGCGAGGAGCACGGTGCTCATGCTCGCGGCCATGCCCACGCAGTAGGTGACGATGTCGCACTGCAGGAAGTTCATCGTGTCGTAGATGGCCATGCCACCGGTCACGACGCCGCCGGGCGAGTTGATGTAGAGGTGGATGTCCTTTTTCGGATCCTCCATCTGGAGGAACAGCATCTGCGCGATCACCACGTTGGCCACGCCATCGTCGATGGGCGTGCCGATGAAGATGATGCGGTCCTTGAGCAGGCGGCTGTAAATATCCATGGACCGCTCACCGCGGCCGGTATTCTCAAGGACGATGGGGACGTAGTAGCTCATGCGTTGTTTGAAACCGTTTTGACGGTAGCCTTGGAGACCAGGAAATCAAGGGCCTTGTCGAGCGTGAGCTGCTGCTGGATGGCGCGGATCTGGTCGCGGTCCTTGCTGAGGTCCTTCACCAGCTTGTCCGGACGCTGGCCGCTGCGCATGGCCTCGCGCATGATCCAGTTGTTGAAGTCCTTTTCGTCGACCTTGACCTTCTCGGCCTCGGCGATCTTGGCGAGGATGAGCTGGATCTTCACACGGGCGGAGGCGGCCTTGGAGGCGTTCTCGAAGAGTTCCTTCTTGTTCTCCTCGATCTTGTCCTGCGGGACGCCGTTGCGGAGGTTTTCCTCGATGAACTGGCGGAGCAGGCCGTCGCGCTCGGAGGCCACGAGGCTCTCCGGCACGGAGAAGTTGACCTTGGCGGCAAGCGCCTCGGTGATCTGGCGACGCTGCGCGGCGCGGTTGGCGTAGTCCTTGCGGGCCGTCAGGTTGGCGCGGATCTGCGTCTTGAGGCCGTCGAGGTTCTCGACCTGGTGCGACTTGAAGAAAGCCTCGTCGAGCGGAGCGAGCACGCGCTCGCGGATTTCCTGCACATCGAGCGCGTAGGCGACGGTCTTGCCGGCCAGCGCGGGCACCGCGGCGAACTCGGCGGGGAAAGCGACCTCGACGGTCTTCTTGTCGCCGGCCTTCACGCCTGCGAGCTGCTTGGCCACACCGGGGAGCAGGCCCTCGTTGGCACCCTCGACCTCTTCCCAAGTCTGGGGAGCGGCGGCGTAGATCTTCTTGTCGCCCACGACCTCGTCGAGCGGCTTGCCGTCGAGCGTGCCGGTGTAGCCGAAGCGGACGTAATCCCCCTTGGTGGCAGGACGCTCGGCGACCTTGAAGTCGGCGCGCTCGGCGCGGAGTCCCTCGATCACGCCGTCGATCTCGGCTTCGGTGGGTTCGGTCGCCTCGACCTGGGTTTCGAGACCGGTGTAGTCGGGCAGTTGAAATTCGGGACGGACGTCCACGGTGAGCTTGATCGCGGCGGACAGGCCGGACTCGATCGAACCTTCCTCGACGTCGACGAGGGACAGCACCTCGAGCTTGGACTGTTCGAGACCCTCGCGATAGGCCTTGCCGATGACCTTGCTCTTCAGCTCTTCCTTCAGCTCCTTGCCAAAACGCTTGGCGACCATGGCGGCCGGAGCCTTGCCGGGACGGAAGCCGGGCAGGTTCACCTGACGGGTGAATTCGCCGATCAGCGTGTTGTATTCGGCTTCCACCTCACCCTTGTCGAGGGTGACGGTCAGCGTTTTGCGGGTCTCGTTGATGTCGGTGATTTGGACGTTCACGGTGTTATAAAGCGGGTGGATTCTCTCGGCGAAAAGAGCCGAGGTAAGTGCCCCCGCCCGGACCGGTCAAGGTCTCTCTTTACGGGGCATTGACGTGGTTTATCCACGTCTTCGCCGCAAACGGCACGCAATCCACCTTTGATTTTCCCGGAGCGTCACCCAAGCTTCGCATGTCCATGGCCAGTCTCGCCCAACTCCTTGCCAGTCACGAGCGTATCCTCGTGCTCGACGCGGCCTCAGGCCGTTTCCAAACGGGCCTGCTGCGTGCCGGCCAGCCCGCCGTGTGGCGCAGCAACGCCGCTGAAGCCGGCAAGGCGCTGTTTCAGGACAGCACCGCGGTGCTCGACGAGTTCGGCCTGCGCCTCGATGAGATCGCCGCCTTCGCCTATTGCACCGGGCCGGGCTCGATGCTCGGCATCCGTACCGTGTCGATGGCCTTGCGGACATGGAACACCCTCAAACCGCGACCGGTTTATGCTTTTCAGAGCCTGGCCGTGGCCGCGCGAGCCGAATGGCACTGCCGTCCGCGTGCCTTTGCGATGATTGCCGACGCCCGGCGCGACACCTGGCACTGCCAGGTCGTCGCCGCGGATGGAATGCTGAGCCCCTTGTCGCGGGTGCCCGCCGCGGCCCTGCCCGAAGGCGAGTTGCTGACACCGGCGCATTTTCGCGCCTGGGCAACTCCGGTTCGGCCGACGTCGATCTGCAGTTACGACCTGTCCGCGCTTCTTCCATTGGTGCTCCACGACGATCTGTTTCTCGAATCCGCCACCCCGGACGTGTTTCAGCACGAGGCCCCTGAATACAAAAAATGGTCGGCGCAGACCCACAGCGCCGAAAGCGTGTCGCGTCCATGACTCCCTCCGCCCAACTGCCGCGCCGTTGCTGGGTCGAAATCGACCTCGCCGCCCTCGAGCGCAACCTGAAGCTCATCCGCGCCAGCCTCCCCCGCGGCATCAAATACGTCGCGGTGGTGAAGGCCGACGCCTACGGCCATGGCCTGCCCCAGGTCGCCGCGCGCCTCATGCACGCCGGCGCCGACCTGCTTGCGGTGGCCAACATCGCCGAGGCGATGACGATCCGCGAACTGAGCGCGGACTGGCCGGTGCTTCTGCTCAGTCCGGTGCTCCCCGAGGAGGATCGCTACCTCGCGGAGTTCGACCTCGCAGCCACGGTGTCCTCACCCGAGGAAGTGCAACGCTTCGACCAGGCCGGCCGCGAGGCCGGCCGGCCCATCGCGGTGCACCTCAAGATCGACACCGGCATGGGGCGCCTCGGCGTCTGGCACACCGGCACGCGCGCGGTTTACGATGCGATCCGCGCCGCCCCGGGACTCCGGCTCGCCGGCGTGTTCACGCATTTTTCGAGTGCGGACGAAGACCCGGTGTTCACCGCCGCGCAACGCCGTCTATTTCTCGACACGCTCGCCGGCCTGCCCGGACTGCCGGACAGCACGCTGCTGATCCACGCCGACAACAGCGCCGGCCTGGAGACGACCCCGGACGACAGCGTGTTCAACGCCGTGCGCGTGGGTCTGCTGCAGTTCGGCATCCTCCCCCACCCCCATTCCCTCCTCGCCCGCGTGCACACCGAACCGGTGTTCAGTTTTCACGCGCGGGTCGGCCTGGTCAAAAACCTGCCGGCCGGCACGGGCGTCAGCTACGGCCGCACGAAACGCCTGGAGTGCGACTCACGCGTCGCGGTGCTGACCGCCGGCTACGGTGACGGGCTCGCGCGCACCAGCAGCGCGCGCGCGCAAGTGCTCGTCCACGGCCATCGCTGCCCGGTCCTCGGCCGCATCACGATGGACCAGACCATCGTGGACGTGAGCGGGATTCCCGGCGAGGTGCGCTGCGGGGACCCGGTCACCCTGGTGGGCCGGCAGAATACTGAGGAAATCTCCATCGCCGAATTCAGCGCCTGGGCCGACACGATCGCCTGGGAAACGCTTTGTTCCGTGACCAAACGCGTGCCGCGCCTGTACCGCACGTCGCTGGGCACCTGAGTTCTTCGATTCCGGCCTCAAAGCAAAGACCCCGCCGGCGGGCGGGGTCTTGAAGATCAGAAGAGGAAACGAAACACCGTTCGCTTACCAGCGGCCGCGATCGCGGTCACAGTCCCGGTCGCGACCGCGGTTCCGATCACGGCCACTATGGTCATGATCCCGGTTGCGGCAGTCATGGTCGGTGTCGCAGTCGTCGTTGCGGTCGCGTTTGCAGTCGCGGCCATCGTGATCGTGATCCCGGTTGCGGCACTGGCGGTCGTGATCGTGCTTGTGATCCCGGCATTTGTGATCGTGCTTCCAGTCACGGCAGTTGTCGTCATCACGGCCTTTCTTCTTGGTGTAGATGTCCGTGGAGTCGATGAACTGCGCCGAACCGTTGGCCGTGGTGTAGACCTCGACCTTGTACTGATAGGAGCCGCGCTCGGTCTCGAAGTTGAGATGGTACTGCTTGCCGGTGATCGCGTAATCGGGCGGATTCGGGCTGCCCGTGCCGTAGGGATAGATCGTCGGGTTGGAGGTCGAACCGTTTGCGTAGACCTTGTAGATCGCGATGTAGACCTTCTTGTCCTCGATCTGCTTGCCCTTGCAGGAGAGCGTGAACTTGATCGGCACGGTCGAGCCGCCCTCGACGGTCTTGTTGAGCGAAATCGGGGGCAACCAGGTCAGGTCGCGGCAGAGCGGGGCCGGAGCCTCGGTGATCGTGAAGTTGGTCGTCGCCGTGGCCGTGGCGCTGCCGTTCGAGACCGTGACGGTGAGGGTCTGTGCGCCACCCGCGCTGAACTTCAAGCTGCCGGAACCGGTGACCTTGACGGTGTTGAGTCCGGTGAGGGAAGGCGTGATGGTCTGGCCGTTGAGCTTGGCGGTGACCGCGGTGATGGCGCCGAAGCTTGTGCCGCCGGTGAAGGAGTAATTGACGACCGTCGCCGGGTCGCCCTGCGTGCGGTTGAAGTTGGCGCCGTTGGCCGGCGTCAGAATGGACACGGTGGGCGTGGGGGCGACGCTGGTCACCGTGAACGGGACCGTCACCGGCGTGGCGTTGCCGTAGTCATTCGAAGCGGTGAAGACGAGCGAGTAGCTGCCGGGCGCGGTGATCGGCAGCGTCGCACTGCCCTGGGCCGTGGCCGCCGTCCCGACACCCGTGGTGCCGAGCGTGATGGTGTTGCCGTTGAGGGTGGCGCCAAAGGCGGTGATGTTGCCGTACTGGCTGGTGGCGCTGGCGGAAATGGAGACGGACACACCGGAGCCGCCGAGCACCATCGGGATGCTGGCGCCGGCGAGCGGTGAAGCGACGCTGATCGAAGGAGGCGGTGCGCTGACCTGCACGCTGATGTCCGAGCTCGCGGTGCTGGTGCCATGGAGATTGGTGGCGTTGGCGCTGATGGTATACACGCCCGGGGCGGTCAGCTGCACCGAGCCGGTTCCGCTCGCCGCGTGGGTATTCATACCGGACGCGACAAAGTTGAGCGGCGAGCCGTTGATGAAGGCGGAGAGGCCGCGGATCGGCTGGCCGGTTTCGGCCACGGATGCGGTAAAGTTCACGGGCACATTCACGGGATTCCCGGTCGCCGGATAATAGGTGTAGACCGTGCCGTTGACGGGCGAAGTGAGAACGATGGCCGGCGTGGAATCATCAGGCTCCGCCGGGGCCGAGAAAATGCCGTTGATCGTATGCCCGTTATCGAGAATCTCGCCGGCATCCTGCGGCCAACCCGTGGTGGTCAGCTTCCAGGAATAGGCGCCCGCCACGGAACCGGCCGGCACCGCGATGCTGATACCCACCAGCACGATTTGATTGGGTTGGTTGATCGAAACGGCGGACGTGCTGAGAGAAATGAAGCTGCGCGCGGTCGGGACGGAGACGCCGTCAGGCAGGGAAAGCGGGTCGATCTGCAGCCCCAGCGGAATGGTCACGCCCGGTGTCAGCGTGGAGGGCATCGTGATCTGCAACTGGTAGGTTTCCGAGTACGGCTGGTTGCCCTGCGCGATCTTCACCACAGGGTTGTAGCCAACGATGCCGGGCTCATCCGGCACCGGAATATCCGCCCGTGATAGCAAGCCACCACAAAGAGCAGCGGCGCAGATGACAAACGAGCGTACGGAGTGCAGGGGTGATTTCATGACAGAACGGGCGTGGAGAATTAAGAGCGTGGCGACGGAAACCGAAAGCAGTCATCCCGCCTCCTCCATTCAGGTCAATACCATATTAGGTAATTACACCTATTGGATTATCCGGTGATTTCGGTTTCAGACAGGAAATATCCCGACCCTAGGGGACAGGCAAATGGCCCATCCATGAAACTATTTCCATTTTATTAGTAAAAAACGATTTAACGAACTTTACTCGGAAAGCCCGCCCAATTTCGACCGTTTCAAACGCCAAAATGAATCGGATGGGGTTTTTGCTCATGCCGGGCTGAAGTCTGGCTAGGTGATATCACCTATCAGCTTGCTTTGAATGCCCTAGGCATGTTCCCTCCTCAACGGCTCGTTGAGACCCACCCACCCCGCATCCCACCGACCACCTTGGGAGAAACGTTTCCAGCTCTGATCAAAATGAGGCTCCACCTGCTGAAATCACAGGCATGGAGCGGACTGCGCTCAGGCACAGGGCATGTGGTGTGCGTTCTCTCGATACTCTTCGCCGTCCCTCTATCGCGCGCGGCGACACAGGTCTGGGAGAACACCGGCACGACCTTCAGCACCGGCGGCAATTGGGTGAGCGGCACGGCTCCGGCCAACAACATCAACGACGACATCGCTTCGTTCCAAGCGGCCACGCCGGCCAATCAGCCCAACTTCACCGCCAACCGCAGCATTAACGGAATCGAATTCACGAGCGGGACCGGCGCTTGGACATTCACCGGATCCGGCGGCACCCGAACCCTGACCTTGGGCAGCGGCGGCATCGTCAGCAACAGCAGTTCGACCCAGACTTTCAACAACGCCAATCTGGCCATCACCCTTGGCGCCAACACCTCCTTCACCTCCAACAGCACCGGCGCGCTCAATTTCGGTTCGAGTCTCGCTTCGTTCAATCTCGGCAGCTTCACCCTCACCCTCGGCGGCAGCAGCACCAACGCTTCCAACCAGATTGCCGAACCCATCGCCGGCACCGGTGGCATCATCAAAAGCGGCACCGGCACCTGGGCCCTCTCGGGAGCCAACTCCTACACCGGCACCACCACCATCAACGGCGGCACCCTCTCGGTCAACACGATGGCCAATGGCGGATCCAGCAGCGCCATCGGTGCCTCCAGCAACAGCGCGGCCAACCTCGTCATCAACGGCGGCACCTTGCAATACACCGGCTCGGGCCACAGCTCCAACCGGCTTTTCACCATTGGTACCTCGGGCGGTACCATCGCCGCCTCGGGCACCGGCGCGCTCAACCTTACCAACACCGGCAGCATTGCCCTCAGCGGCACCAACACCGCCCGCACCCTCACCCTCACCGGCACCAACACGAACAACAATACGCTCACCGCCGTGATCGGCAACAACGGCACCGGCGCCACCTCCCTCGTCAAGGACGGCACGGGCTTGTGGATCCTGTCCGGAAACAACACCTACACGGGGACCACGAGCATCAACGCCGGCACGTTGCGCCTGGGCGCAGCCAACCGCCTTTCCGACTCCACCGATGTCACCGTCGCCTCAGGTGCCACCTTCAGCCTCAACAACTTTGCCGAAACAGTCGGGACCATTGCCGGTGCCGGCAGCATCACGCTGGGCTCGGCCACCCTCTCGACCGCAGGCAACGGCTCCACCGCCTTCACCGGAGTGATCTCCGGCACCGGCGGCCTGACGAAGGGCGGCACCGGCACCCTCACGCTCTCCGGCACCAACACCTACACCGGCGTCACCACCATCAACGGCGGCACCCTCTCGATCAACACGATGGCCAATGGCGGATCCAACAGCGCCATCGGAGCCTCCAGCAACGGCGCGGCCAACCTCGTCATCAACGGCGGCACCTTGCAATACACCGGCTCGGGCCACAGCTCCAACCGCCAGTTCACGCTCGGTACATCCGGGGGAACGATTGATGCCTCCGGCACGGGTGCCCTCAATCTGAGCAACAGCGGAGGCGTCACCCTCAGCGGCAGCAACACGGCCCGCACCCTGACGCTCACGGGCTCCAACACCGGTTCCAACACCCTCGCCGCGGTCATCGGCAACAACGGCACCGGCGCCACCACCCTCGTCAAATCCGGCACGGGCACCTGGGTGCTTTCCGGCAACAATTCCTACACGGGGAAGACCATCATCAACGAAGGCGTTCTCGCCATCAGCAGCGAGGCCAACCTGGGCGCCAACCCCGGCTCTTCGGTGGCCGATCAGCTCACGCTCAACGGCGGCACCCTCCGCACCCAGACCAGCGCCGTCACCATCGACGATACCAACCGGAAGATCTTCCTGGGGTCCAACGGCGGCACCTTCGACACCGTCACGAACCTGACCGTCGCCAGCACCAATGTTATCTCGGGTTCGGGCACCCTCACCAAGACCGGTTCCGGCACCCTATACCTCCAGGCCGCCAACACCCATACCGGCAACATCGTGGTCAACGCCGGCACCCTCCGCACCACGGGCGGATCGTCGATCGGCGACGCGGCCACCGTCACGATCAACGGCGGCTCGTCCATCTGGCAGATCGACGCCAACGAGACCATCGGCAACCTCGCCGGCAACGGCCAGGTCGTTTTCTCGGCCAATCGCACCCTGACGCTCGGCACCTCCGGTGACAGCGCGTACAGCGGCGTGATTTCCGACGGCAGCTTCAACGGCAATCTGGTGAAGACGGGCACCGGCACCCTCACCCTTTCCGGCGCCAGCAGCTACAGCGGCACGACCACCATTTCCCAAGGTACGCTCCAACTGAATGCCAACGCGCCCAGCGGCGCCAATGGCACCCTCGGCAACGCCACCTCCGCCGTCACTCTCAACAACGCCGGCACCGGGGCGAACAACACCGCCCTGCTCATCGGCGCTTCCGGTGTCTCGGTGAACCGCAACATCACCATCGCCAACCAGGGCAGCGGCACCGCCACCTTGGGCGGCAACATCACCTCCGGCACCGGCAGCTTCACCGGCAACGTGACCCTGAACCGCTCCGTCAATCTGAACGCCGACGGCACCTCCACCATTGAGTTCAGCACCGGCACGATCAGCGGCGGCGGCGGCATCACCAAGACCGGCACCGGCACGGTGCTGCTCAACACGGCGAACTCCTCCACCGGCACCACCACCATCAACGCCGGCACCCTCGCCGTGGATGGCCAGCAGAGCAACAACCGCCTGGCCAGCAACGCCAACGTCGTGATCAACAACGGCGGCACATTCGAGATGCGCGGTGTGAACGCCACCAGTGCCTCGGCTCCGGCCAACATCACGGTCAACGCCGGCGGCACCCTGCACATCGTGTCCGGCGCCAGCACCTATGGCGGCACCGACAGCCACGCCCACCTCGGAACCCTGACGCTCGCCGGCGGCACCCTCAACTTGTCGTATTCAGGCAGCGGTACCGCCTACAGCAACGAAAGCGTCCAGCTGGACGGCGCCGTGAACGTCACCGCCGACTCGGTGATTCAGTTCGGCGCCGGCGCCAACAACACCAACGCCGGCGTCGCCCTGAATGGAAACACCCTCTTCACCGTCAATGCGGGCGCCACGCTCAGCGTAAACGCCGAGCTGGAGAATCGCGATTCCGGCAACAACGGTTTCACCAAGGCGGGTGCCGGCACGATGGTGCTTTCGGGCACGAACACCTACACCGGCAAGACCATCATCAACCAGGGCGTGCTCGCCATCAGTAGCGAGACCAACCTTGGCGCCAATCCGGCCTCCTTCACCGCCGATCAGCTCACGCTCAACGGCGGCACCCTCCGCACCCAGACCAGCGCCGTCACCATCGACGACACCAACCGCGGCATCACCCTCGGCGCCAGCGGCGGCACCTTCGACACCGTCACCGATCTCACCATCGCCGCCACCAACCCCGTTGCCGGCAGCGGCGGCCTCACCAAAACGGGCGCCGGCACGCTCACCCTCGCCGGCAACAACACCTACGCCGGCGCCACCACGGTCGGCAGCGGCACGCTCCTGGCCGCTTCAAACAACGCCCTCGGCTCCGCCGCGGCCAACGCCACCGTCAACTCGGGCGCGACCCTGGCCCTGGCCGGCGGCGTCAACATCACCCGCAGCGGCACGCTCACCCTCAACGGCAACGGCACCGCGGCCGACACCGGCGCGCTGCATGCCGCCGGCGGCGCCGGCACCACCAGCCAGTGGACCGGCAGCATCACGGTCAACACCGCGTCCACGGTCACGGCCGCCGACAACCTGCTCATCATCGGCAATGGTGCCACGGGCATGTTCAACACCACCACGCTGACGCTCAACGACGCCGTCACCTTCCATACGCCCGGCACCGCCACCGTCGTGCCGACCTACCTGCCCGCCCCTTCCTATGTGCTGGATCCCGCCAACATCGTGATCAACAGCCGCATCGTCGGCACCGGCGACCTCATTAAGACCGGTGACGGCACCCTCAGCATCATCCGCGGCACCTCCACCCCCAATACTTTCAGCGGCAACACCTACGTGCGCGGCGGAAAACTCATCGTCGAAGGTCCCTCCAACCAGGCCCATCTCTCCAGCCCCGATATTTTTGTCGGCAACCTGGGCAGCGCCAACAACGACACCGTCATCCTCCAGGCCGGCCAGTCCACCGGCGCCGCCCCCGGCAACAATATGATCGGCGTCTACAACCCGGTCACCAACGCCTCCACCAGCAATCTCACCATTTACGAAGACGGCCTCTTCAACATGAACCGTTCGAGCAACGGCTTCGTGAACCTCACCCTCCACGGCGGCCACGTGGACGGAGTCGGCTTGAATCCCCTGCTCACGATCTCCGGCGACCTGCTTTCGAAATCCTCCGCCCAGACCGGCCTGATCGAAAACCTCAACCTCGGCATCGGCTCCAATAATCTCACGCTCGACGTCGAGGATGGCACCACCCCGAGTGACATCGACCTGATCATCTCGGCCCGGATCCAGCAGGGCGTGGGCTTCACCGCCGTCGCCACCGGCACCTCCCTCGAAAAGACGGGGGAAGGCACGGTCGTCTTCTCAGGCGCCAACACCTACGGCGGCATCACGCAGGTGAGCAACGGCGTCCTGAACATCCAGAACGCCACGGCACTCGGCCAGAACAGCGGCACGCTCGGGTCGACCAATCATGGCACCGTGGTCACCGGCGACGGCCAGCTGCAGATCCAGGGCGGCCTGACGGTCGACAACGAAACGATCACCCTCTCCGGCACCGGCCATGGCGGCACCGGCGCCCTGCGCAGCATCAGCGGCGACAACACCCTCAACGGCTTCGTCTACCTCAGCGGCAACGCCCGCATCGAGACCGACGCCGGCTCGCTGCTCACCATCGCCAACCCCGGTGGCGTCAACAACAGCATCCTGGACGGTCTCTCCGCCAACCGGGCCCTCACCGTCGGCGGTGCCGGCGACACCACCATCAACGGCGCCATCGGCAGCAATATCGGCGCCATCACCAAGCAGGACACCGGCACCCTCACCCTCGCCGGCAACAACAGCTACACCGGCGCCACCACGGTTTCCGCCGGCGCCCTCAAGATCACCCACAACAACGGCCTCTCCGGCACCGGGGTCGGCGTGGCCGCCGGCGCCGCCCTCCAGTTCGCGCAGAACGCCAGCAACCAGAACATCACCGCCGTCGGCGTCGCGGCCACCATCCGGGGCACCGGCATCGGCAACGGCGGCGCCATCCAGAATCTCAACGGCCACAACACCTACCTCGGCAACGTCACCCTCGCCAACCACGCCCGCATCGCCGCCGACTCCGGCAGTTCCCTCACCCTTTCCGGCAATGTCGGCGGCGCCGGCTACACGCTCAACACGGGCGGAGCCGGCAACACCACCTACAACGGCGTGATCAGCGGCTCCGGCACCGCGATCAACAAGACCGATTCCGGCACCGTCACCTTCGGCGGCACCTCGGCCAACACCTACACCGGCACCACGACCATTGCCGACGGCACCCTCGCGCTCAACAAGACGGCCGGCGTCACGGCGATCGCCTCCACCACCGTCAACATCGGCGATGGCGCCGGCGCGCCCGGCTCCGCCACCCTCCTCCTTTCCCAGAGCAACCAGATCAACGACAACGCCGCCCTCAACCTCGCGAGCGACGGACGGCTCAACCTGAACGGCAAAAACGAGACCGTCGGTTCGATCGCCGGCGACGGCAGCATCGTTTTCGGCACCGGCCAGCTGACCATCGGCGGCAACAACAGCAACAGCACCTTCTCCGGCACCTTGGCCGGCGACAGCGCCGCCATCCTCAACAAGAACGGCAGCGGCACCCTGACCATCAACAGCAGCGTCAACGCCGCCCCGGGCGACTTCGCCGGCACCGTGAACCTCAACGCCGGCACCGTGGCCTTCAACGCGGACAACGCCTTCACCGGCACCTTCAACGTCTACGCGGGCACCACCCTCAAGCTCACGGATGTCGATCTCAGCATCGCCAATCTCAACTTCCTGGGCACCGGCTCGATCACCCTGGACTTCAGCGGCGCTTCCACGCTCAACGTCACCAACCTCTCCCTCGCGGCCGGCGTCACCGTCAACGTCATCAACTGGGCCAACGCCGTCGATTACTTCTTTGCCCAAAACTGGATCGGCGCCACGCAGGATCTGACCGGCACGACCCCGATGAACCAGATTGTCTTCGCGGGCGGCAGTCCGGCCTGGACCGGCAACAACACGATCTGGCAGTCGTATGACGATCAGATCACGCCCGTGCCGGAGCCGTCCACCTACGGTGCGATGTTGATTGGCGCGATCGGTGCGCTCCTGGGCTACCGGCGCTGGCGCCGTCAAAATACCAAGCCCAAGGCTTGAGCACGTTTACGGAAGGCAGGTCGCCCTCTCGCGCCCGGCCTCACCCGGCCAATCCCGAGGACTTGCCGATTCCCTCGGCGTTGAAGCCGATCATTCGCAGGGCCGTGAGATCCACGATGTTGCGGCCGTCGAAGACGAACGCGGGCTTCGGCATGCCGGCATAGATCTTCGCATAATCGAGTTTCTTGAACTCATCCCACTCCGTGACGATCGCAATGGCGTGGGCGCCGTGACAGGCTTCGTACGCGTCCTTGGCGATGGAGAGGCGGGGATTTTCCACGCCCTTCCCCAGCACGTCGGCCCTGATCTCCTCCGCCGGCACCTTGGGATCGTAAACGCACACCTTCGCGTGCTCGGACAACAGGTCGCGGCACACATTGATCGCCGCCGATTCGCGGGTGTCGTTGGTGTCCTTCTTGAAGGCAAACCCGAGCACCGCGATTTTCTTGTCGGCCACGGTGTTGAACAGGGCCTTCACGATGCGCGCGGCAAAGCGGCGCTTCTGCCAGTCGTTGATGCCGACCACACTCGTCCAGTAGGCGGCCACCTCGGGCAGACCGAAGCTCTCGCACAGGTAGGTCAGGTTCAGGATGTCCTTCTGAAAGCACGAACCGCCGAATCCGACGGAGGCCTTGAGGAATTTCGGGCCGATGCGGCTGTCCTTGCCGATCGCGTTGGCCACCTCGTCCACATCCGCGCCCGTGGCCTCGCAAAGCGCCGAGATCGAGTTGATGGAGGAAATGCGTTGGGCGAGAAACGCGTTGGCCACCAGCTTCGAAAGCTCGGACGACCAGAGGTTTGTGGTGATGATCCGCTCGCGCGGCACCCAGCGGGCATAGACCCCGGCCAGCGCCTCGATGGCCTTTTCGCCGTCCGGCGTGCGTTCGCCGCCGATCAGCACGCGGTCCGGGGCGAGCAGATCCTGCACCGCGGTGCCCTCCGCCAGAAATTCGGGATTCGAGAGCACCTGGAACTTCAGGCCCTTCGAATTCGAGGCCAGGATGGCCTTGATCGCATCGGCCGTCTTCACCGGGATCGTGGATTTCTCGACGATGATCTTGGCGCTGTCGGCATGCTCGGCGATGGTCCGGGCCACCGATTCGACATAGCGCAGATCGGCCGCGCGGCCGGCTCCGACGCCATAGGTCTTGGTCGGGGTGTTGACCGCCACAAAGATGATGTCGGCCTTCTTGATCTGACCCGCCACATCGGTGGAGAAAAAGAGGTTCCGTCCGCGCGCCTGCGCCACGACGTCGTCGAGACCCGGCTCGAAGATGGGCAGGGTGCCACCGTTCCAGGCCGCGATGCGCGCCGCGTTCATGTCGACCACCGTCACGGTAATGTCCGGACACTTCAGGGCGATCATGGCCATGGTGGGGCCACCGACGTAACCGGCTCCGATGCAGCAGATGTTCATAGGCAAAAAGAAGGCCGGCAAGATGCCGGCCTCCGACTGGAAATCCAAGACTTGATTTGAAGGTTAAGCGGGACTGGGCGCCGGGGTGCCGGCATGGTCCGGGGAGGAATCCGCCACCGGCTTCGCCGCCCGGGGGGCCTCGGTCGGCGGCAGCTTCGGCGGCTTCACGGTGATGACCGGGGACTTGATCTCGCCTTCCTTCAGGATCTCGAGCACGTGCTTGCCCTCGATCGTTTCGAACTCGAGCAGCGCCGCGGCGACCTTGTCGAGCGCCTCGCGATGCTCGCCGATGATCTGTTCGGCGCGGTGGTACTGCGAGTTCAGGATCTCGGAGACCGCGGCATCGATCCTGCGCGCGGTGTCCTCGCTCACGTGCTGCGAGCGGGTGATGTCACGTCCGAGGAAGACCGTGTCCTGGTTTTCACCCAGGGCGACGGGGCCGAGATCGCTCATGCCGTAGTCGCACACCATGGCGCGGGCGATGCGGGTGGCCTGCTTGATGTCGCCGTAGGCGCCGTTGCTGATGTCGCCGGTCACGAGCTTTTCGGCGATGCGTCCGCCCATGGCCATGGCAACCTCGTCGAGCAGCTTCTTCTTCGGGCGCGTGAGAATGTCTTTGGTCGGGAGGTAGGTGGTGCTGCCCAGGCTCTGGCCGCGCGGAATGATGGTGACCTTGTGCACGGGCACCGTGCCGTCATCCAGCACCGCCTGCACGACGGCGTGGCCGGCCTCGTGCCAGGCGACGAGCCGCTTCTCGGCGTCGTCCATGACCCGCCGGCGCTCGCGCCCCCAGAGGATCTTGTCCCGGGCCTCGTCGATGTCGCTCATTTCGACCTTCTTTTTGTTGCGGCGGGCGGCCAGCAGGGCGGCCTCGTTCAACAGGTTGGCCAGTTCGGCGCCCGAGAGACCGGGCGTGCCGCGGGCCACGAGGGCGAGATCCACGTTGTCCGACAGGGCGATCTTGCGCGCATGAACGCGCAGCACCTGTTCGCGGCCGATGATGTCGGGCAGGTCGATGTAGACCTGCCGGTCGAAGCGACCCGGACGCAGCAGCGCGCTGTCGAGCACGTCGGGGCGGTTGGTCGCCGCGATGATGATCACACCCTCCTGGGTGTCGAAGCCGTCCATCTCGACGAGCAGCGAGTTGAGCGTCTGTTCGCGCTCGTCGTTGCCGCCGCCAAGACCGGCGCCGCGCTGGCGGCCGACCGCGTCGATTTCATCGATGAAGATCAGGCAGGGGGCGTTCTTGCGTCCCTGCTCGAACATGTCGCGCACGCGGCTGGCACCGACGCCCACGAACATCTCCACGAAATCGGAACCGCTGATCGAGAAGAACGGCACGTCGGCCTCGCCCGCGATGGCCTTCGCCAGGAGCGTCTTGCCGGTGCCCGGAGGACCGACCATCAGGATGCCCTTCGGGATGCGGCCGCCGATCTTTTGGAATTTTTTCGGGTCCTTGAGGAATTCGACGACTTCGCCGACCTCCTCCTTGGCTTCGTCGCAACCGGCCACGTCGGCAAAGGTGATGCGATCCTTGTCGCGGGTAAGCATCTTGGCGCGGCTCTTGCCGAAGCTGAGCGCACCCTTGCCGGCGCTCTTCAACTGGCGGACGAACAGGAAATACAGCAGGCCGATGACCAGGACGAACGGCAGCACGTTGTAGAGCAGCTGCGTCATGGCGGTGGTCGCGGGCTTCTCGACGAAAACCTTGCTCTTCTGCAGCAGCTCGAGGCTCGAGTCGGTCAGGCGGCCGGACATCGTGAACGCCTTGGTCGGGGCCCCGGCGCTGTTTTGCAGGATGGGCTCGGTCGTCTCACCGGTGACAATGGACCAATCGCGGCCGCCGGTCGCGTCGCTGCGGATCGTGCCGTTGGCGATCTTGCCCGACTCGGCCAGCTCCACGACGCGCTGGATGTTGATCACGGCGGGCTGCGGGGTCTTGGCCGGGTTGAGCCAGAAAAGGGCGAAAATCGCACCGATGATGGCCACCCAGATCAGGGCCGTCTTGAGCGGAAAACCGTCGGGGGGCATGCTCTTCAAGGGGCGGCGTTTCTTGTTATCTTCGTTATCGGGCATGAGGAATTAGAGTACCGCGCAAGGTGGAGGTTCCCCTAGGATAAGTCAACCGGCGCGGGGTTGAATCTTGGGCCGGATTCGTAACGCCCTAGCCCTTGGCGTAGACCAGCTTGCCCCGGCGGATCACCGCGAAGCCGGTCCGGCCCAAACTGAAGCGCGTATCGCTCCCCGCCTCCACTTTTGCCAGGAGTTGGGCAAAACCCTGCCGGGACAGATCCGTGTCCGGACGAACCGAAATCAACCAGCGATGAAGCGCGCGCCGGCTCACGCCGCGGGGCAATCCGGCGAGCTTTTCCACCTTCAATTCGCCTCGTCCTACGACGGCGAGGCGATCCACCCAGGCCTCCAAGGCCGTATCGTCCTCTTCCAGCAGCTCACGCGACCACGCAGCGCCGGCCATCGCATCGCGACCCGCCGCTTCCTGCCACGCCGGCAGCACGCTTTGACGGATGCGATTGCGAAAGTGCGTGGGTTCGGAATTGGACACGTCTTCCCGCCAACTCGCTCCCGCGGCGCGCAATGCCGCGACGAGATCCGCTTTTTTGAGGGTCAGCAATGGCCGTAGATGGAAACGTCCGTCCGCCTGGGCCTGCACGGGACGCGGTGCGGCCAGCCCGCCGGTGCCGCTGCCGCGAGCCAGCCGCATGAGCATCGTCTCGGCAATGTCGTCCTGCTGATGCGCGAGCCAGAGCAGACGGAGGCGGCGGCGTTTCATCTGCGCGGCAAAAAAAGCCTGCCTGGCCTCGCGGGCCTCCGCCTCGCTCGCATCGCGGCGCGCACCGCGCCAGCGCCCCACGATGCAGGTGATTCCCAGTGCCCGGCAAACCTCCTGGCAAAACCGGGCATCCGCCGTCGAATGACGCCCGCGCAACCGGTGATCGAAATGCAATACGACGAAATCCCGGCCCCAGCGCCCCGGTCCTTCCGCCCACAAGAGGAGCAGCAAAGCGAGGGAGTCTGCGCCACCGGAAAAGGCCAGCGCCCAGCGGGACGGGCGTCCGCCGCGACGGGTTTCCTGACGGTGGATCGCCCGCGCTTTCAACAGGGCCGCCGGATGCAGGTCCTCATGCGAGAAACGCTCCACGAAGGCCGCCGCCACGGCGGGCCAGTCGATGTGACGCTTGCGTCGGTTGTTCACCCTCGGCCCGGGATGCGGTTAAACGTGGCCGCGCGACCGGCCTACCTGAAGCTCACGTACTCCTTGCCGAAATAAGGCACGAGCACGGCGGGAATCTTCACGCGGCCATCCGACTGGAGATTGTTTTCCAGGATCGCAGCCAGCACGCGCGGCACCGCCAGGCCGGAGCCGTTGAGCGTGTGCACCAGCTCGGGCTTGCCGGTTTCCTTGTTGCGGAAACGGATCTGCGCGCGACGCGCCTGAAAGGCCTCGAAATTCGAGCAGCTCGACACCTCGAGCCAGCGCTTCTGACCGGCGGCCCAGACCTCGAGGTCGTATTTCTTGGACTGGGCAAACCCCAGATCGCCGCCGCACATCAGCAGGACGCGATACGGAAGCTCGAGCTTCTGCAGCAGACGCTCGGCATCGGCGCGAAGTTTTTCCAGCTCTTCGTAACTGCTGGACGGGTGCACCCACTTCAGGAGCTCGACCTTGTCGAACTGATGGACGCGGTTCAGGCCGCGAACATCCTTGCCGTAGCTGCCCGCCTCGCGACGGAAGCAAGGCGTGTAGGCGCAACGGTAGATCGGCAACGCCTCCTGCTCGACGATCTCGTCGCGGAAGAAATTCGTCAGCGGAACCTCGGCGGTCGGCACGGCGTAAAGCTTGTCCGAGGTCTCGTACATCTGGCCTTCCTTGTCAGGCAGCTGGCCCGTGGCGGTGGCGCTCGCCGCATTGACGAAGATCGGCGGACTGACCTCGACGTAGCCGGCCTTGCCGTCCTCATCCAGGAAGAACTGCAACAACGCCCGGACCAGGCGCGCACCATCGCCGATGAAAAACGGGAAGCCCGCGCCGGTGACCTTGGCGCCGCGACCGAAGTCCACGAGGTTGCCGAAGCCGGCGATTTCCCAGTGCGGAATCGCCTGCGGCGAAACGGCGTCGACCGAGCCATGCGTAGCATGGACGACGTTCTCCTCGGGCGTGTGGCCCTCGGGCACGCTGGCGTGGGGCAGATTCGGCAGCGTGAGCATGGCCGCATGCCATTTCTCCTCGAGGGCCTTCAGCCCTTCCTCCCGGGCCTTCACCTCGGCCGAAACGGCCTTCATTTCCTGCACCTTGGCGAGAAACTCGGGCGACCCTTTCTTCAGCGCGGCCATTTCATTGTTCGCAGCCTTTTGCTTCGCCCGCAGTCCCTCGACCTCGGTCAGCTGGGCGCGCCAGGCGGCATCGAGCGCCAGCACGGCATCGAGGTCCGCATCGAGGTGCTTCTTGGCAATGGCGGCGCGGACGCTGTCAGGGGAATCGCGGAGGAGCTTGGGATCGAGCATGTGTAGGGTCCCTTGTGAAGCCAATGCCCGGTGGAATAAACAAAATTCTCTCCCGGCAAAGCGCCCGTATTGCCCCCTTGCGCACCGCCGGCCGGCTTCTATGGTCGCCCGTCCATTTTGATATTCATGTCCCTTGCGACCGCTCTTCCTCGGTTTCACACCCGCCTTCGCCGCGTCAGGCACCTGATCGTCGGGCTTCTCATGCTATCTGCCGGCCCTGCCCTGGTGGTGATCCACGCCGGGCAGACCGAATCGCCGGCCTCCCGGGTCTATCACACCAAGCCCGGTCCGTGGGGCGATCTTGAATATGTCCGCATCGTGATCGAGCCGCCCGACGATTTCATGGCCTCGGATTACACGACGGCACCGGCCCGGTGGAACTTCGCAGGTTATGACGAGGCACGCCTGAGCGCCCTGATCCGGCAGGCCGTCCCGGCCGGCCCCCTGCGCGATCAACTCCTCGATCCGCGCATCCGCGAGACCACGGCCGAAAGCATCGTGCTCAAACCCGCCAACGGCACCGTGGAGGCGCTTTCGACGGAGTCGCGCACGCTCCTTTACAACACCCTCGCCAATCTGCCCGGCAACGAGCTCCAGACCGAGCCGTTCCGCTTCCGGGCGGACATGCTCGACGAATGGTTTGAAGGCTCGGGCATCCGCGCTGACGTCGGCGAACGGATCCGGAAGCTCCTTTATCCGCGCGGCAACGCCCTTCTCTTCTCCGACCCGGGTCTGGTTCTGCCGATGCTGGCGACACCCGCCGAGCGCGTGTTGCTGGTCAAGACCCTGGCCCGCAAATCCACGCTCCTCGTCAGGCTCCGGGTGGGGCCCGACTCCGACATCAACCGGATCGCCGAGTACTGGAGCAACGGACGCCGGCGAAAGGATATCCGCCCCCTGTTGCTTTCACTGGCCCGGCAGCCGGGCGGCATGACCATCGATCTGGCCCACTTGCTGCCGCGCCTCGCGCGCGGGCTTCTCTATACCTACCCCTCGCCGGATCTTCCGACCGACCTCAGCCCCGACTGTCACTGGACCTCGATGAACTTCTTCAACGATCCACCCGACGACCGCATGGCTGATCTCGAATACCTGAAGGCCCGGCTGATCGTCGATTACGTCGAGATCCAATCCGAGCCCATGATGGGCGACATCGTGATGATGACGCGTCCCGATGGCACGGCCGTACACTCCTGCGTCTACCTGGCCGACAACATCGTGTTCACCAAAAACGGCCAGTCCGCGACCGTCCCCTGGCTTCTGAGCACGCTGCCCGATCTCCAGGCCTTTTATCCGACCAATCCTCCGCTGCAGAACCGGATCTACCGGCGCCGCCAGTAGGCGCGCCGTACTAGACGGCCGAAGTCAGCGCGGCCCGGCTCTGGGCGCGCTGCAGCGAATTCTCGATCCGGCAGAAAAGGTAAAAGACCTCCTTGGCGGAGAGCAACGCGAGCTCCCCCACCGGCGCCTGGATGGCGTAATTGGTCGGGCTCCTGAGCGGGTATGGACCGAAGCGCTGGGGATCCGTCGGACCGAACAGGCCGATCGTCTTCAGTCCCATCGCGGCGGAAAGATGCATCGGGCCGCTGTCGTTGGAAATGACCCAGTCGGCCTTGGTCAGCAGCGCCGGCAACGAGGTCAGGCTCGTGTTGCCGGTCAGGTTGATGAAGCTGCCCTCGGGAAACGATTCCTTGCACGGCAGGTAATGGCTGCCGGCCCAGACCACCTTTCGTCCCGACTCCCGGATCAGCTGCGCCGTGAGCTGACCGAAACCGGTCCACTTCTTGTTGTTCTGGCCGCTGTCCGGAAACACGAGGATCGGGCGCAGCCCCTTGCGCGGATCCATGAAACCGAGATTGAGCCGCTCGATGTCGCGAAATCGCAATGGGCCGGTCAGCCGCGGCTCGGCGCCGGCGACGACGCAGAACTGCAGCATGTGCTCCAGCAGATGGGACTGGCGTCCGCCCTCGGGCAGTCTGGTTTTTTCCTGGTAGAAAAAGCCCGAGCCTTCGCGCGCGTCAGGCCGCCCCACCTTGCGGCGCCCCCGGGCCCATTTCGTCATGAGTCCGGTGCGCAGCAGCCCTTGGAAATCGCACACGAGATCGAACTCGCGCTGCCGGACCTCGTGCATCGTGCGCAAAAAGCCACGCGCGCCCTCATACCGGTGGAAAACATAGACCTGATCCACCGCCGACGAACTGCGCACCAGGGGGGCGAAGATGTCGCGGACGATCCATGAAATGCGCCATTCGGGTTTCTGCGCCTTGATCGAGGCGGCCACCTGCAGCCCATGCACGATGTCGCGCAGCGGCGAGGTCATGATGATGAGCATTTCAGGCATGGTGTATGGCGGTCTGGACCGCGTGGTCAGCGCGGCGTTCCCGGAAGATTGCGCCGCGCCGGCGGAAGGCAAACGAGAACCCGCGCACGCGGGCACAGTTTCGACGATTTACGCCCGGTTCGCGTGCGTATTTCTACGCAGGCCGGACGATCAACGCCAGTGCTCGGCCACCCACGGCGTCGGACGCACGTGCCGGTAGAGATTCTTGCTGTGGCCGACAACCGCCTCGGGCGGATTCGGATTTCCGTGGAAGACCACGATCTTCGCGCCCTCCGGCAGCCGCGGCGTCCGGACCCAGTTCAACGGGAAGGCCGGCAGACAGCTGTGCTTGAAGCTCACGCACCATTCCTTCGGCCAGTAGGTCAGGAGGCCCTTCCGGTGCATCTCGCGCGTCAGGTATTCCTGCTCGTTCCGCACCTCGCGCTTCACCTGGTCGATGTTTTTCAGAAAGTAATCGAGAATGTCGGGATGAGCGCCGGCCGTGAACCGGTAGACCGAGGAATTGCCCGTGATGCGCCAGGGTTTGGCCCAGTCGTGGATGATGCAAAACTCGCCCGGATGGTCGAAGAAGCAGTCGATGCCGCCCGTGATCGCGATATCCAGATCCAGGAACAGCACCGGGCCGGTCAGATCGCCGAACGGCGACTGGAACGTCGAAAGTTTGCGCCAGCCCCGTTCCTTGTCGGGCGGCAGGTCCATGGTCGGCAGCGGCTTGATCTCCACGCCGGGCCCGATCCCCGTGCCGTCGTCCGTGAAACAGATGAAACGGTGCGGCCGCTTCAGATGGCGGCTCAGCATCGAACGCAGCTTGTTCACGTATTCGGGGCCGTATTTCACGCCCCACTTCATGCAGATCACGTTGACCATGGGGGCTGTGCCTAGCCGCCCACGCGGCGGATTGACAGCGCGAAAATGCCCGGCCAACCCCGGCTTGCCAAGACCCGCCCGCCGCGCACGCTCCCCGCATGGTTTCCGCCTCAGCAATCGCCGCCCATCAGGCCGCGCTCACCGCCCGCTGGCACCAGGTTTCCCCCGCCGCCACCGGCGACGGGCTCATGCGCCTGGTCGAGGAAAACCACCTGCGCAACTTCTCGCTCTGGCACACCGAGGACGTCGCCCGCCGCGACGATCTCGGCTTCGAGGCCGTCTACCGCGCCAAGCGCGACATCGACCGCTTCAACCAGGAGCGAAACAACTTCGCCGAGGAGATGGACCAGGCCCTCGTCGCCGCCCTCCGCCCGCGCGAATCCGGCTGCCCGCGCAATTCCGAGACGCCGGGCATGATCATCGACCGCCTCTCCATCCTCGCCCTCAAGGAATACCACATGCATGAGGAAACCGTCCGCACCGGCGCCTCCGCGGAGCACCGGGCGAAGTGCGCCGAGAAGCTCGCCCGCATCCGCCGCCAGCGCGACGATCTCACGGGCTGTCTTGCCGAACTCCTGGCCGACGTCGTTGCGGGCCGCCGCACGTTCTCCGTCTATTTCCAGTTCAAGATGTACAACGACCCGGCGTTGAATCCCCAGCTTTACCGCCAGCCGCCCAAGGCATGAGCCGCGCCAGCGAGCAATCCCGCCTCTGGCGGCCCCGGCACTGGCCGATGTGGACCGGCCTGGCCCTCTTCTGGCTCTGCGCCCGCGTCCTCACTTGGCACGAACGCCGCCGGCTGGCCCGCCTGCTCGCCGGCTTCATCTTCCACGTCGTGCGCCTCCGCCGGCACGTCGCGCTCGTCAACCTCCGTCTCTGCTTCCCCGAAAAAACGGAGCCCGAGATCCGCGCCCTCGCCCTCGCCCACTTCGAAGCCCTCGCCTTCGGTCTCTTTGAAACCACGGCCGCCTGGTGGGAACCGGTCGCGCAGCTGCCGCCGCACCGCGTGTCCGGCCTCGAGCACCTCGAGCGCGCCCTGGCGACCGGCAAAGGCGTCGTGCTGCTCACCGCCCATTTCACCACCCTCGAACTCTGCGGCGTCCATCTGACCCGCCATATCGCGGCCGGCTGCCTCTACCGCGACCCCAACAATCCGGTTGTCGCCCTGCCCATGCGCCGGCACCGCGAACGCATCGCGTCGGTCGCCGTGCACTTCGACGACCTGAAGGGCCTGATCCGCGCCCTGCGCGCCGGCCACGCCATCTGGTACGCGCCGGACCAGGGGAAACGCACGCCCGGCTCGGAGATCCTCCCTTTCTTCGGCGTGCCCGCGATCACGAACACCGCCACCGGCAAGATCGCCCGCATGACCGGCGCGGCCGTCGTGCCCTACTTCGCCCGGCGCGAACCGGACGGCAGCTACACGCTGGTCATCCACCCGGCCTTGGAAAACTTCCCGACCGACGACCTCTCGGCCGATGCCATCCGCATCAACCGCCTGATCGAGGACAACATCCGCCTGGCCCCCGAGCAGTATTTCTGGGTCCACAAGCGCTTCAAGGCCCGTGGTCCCGGATACCCTGACGTGTACTGACCCATGCCCTGGCCCGATCAACGTCCGCTGCGCATCCTGGTGATCCGCTACCGGTTCATCGGCGACACCATCCTGGCCATCCCGGCCCTGCGCAACCTGCGCCAGGCCTTCCCGCACGCGCTGATCGACGTTCTCACCGAACCCGTCTCGGGTGACACGCTCGCGCACTGTCCCTACATCAACGAGCTTCTCTACTACGGCCCGCGCCTGAAAGGGGAGCGCAGGCGCAACGCCCCCTTCCCCACCAGTGCGCTCGCCATCGCCCGTTTCCTCCGCGCCCGCCGCTACGATCGCTGCTACATCCTGCGCCGCTCGCTTTCGAGCGCGATCCTGCCGCTGCTGGCCGGGATTCCGCACCGCGTCGGTTTCGCAACCGAGGGCCGCGGCTGGCTGCTCCAGCGCAGCACTCCCTACCCCGACAAGCACGAGGTCGAATGCTTTCTCGATGTCCTGCGCGCCGACGAGATCCCCGTCACCCGCACGCACAACGAGAACTGGACCGATGCGAACACCGACCGGAAAGTCGATGCCCAGCTTCCCGGGAACGGACGCTTCCGCGTTTTCGTCTGCGCCAAATCCGTTTTCGACCTGAAGGACTGGGCGCCCGAACGCTTCGCCGAAGTCCTGACCTGGCTCCTGCGCGACCGCAATTGCGAGGTGCACTTCTGCGATTCCCCCGGCAACGCCGGCTACTACGCGCAGATTATCGGCGGTATCCCCGCGGACCTGCGGACGCATTGCCATGACTGGAGCACGCGCCTGGGCATCCGCGAGGCGGGCTCGCTCATGCGCCGCATGCAGCTCTGTTTCGGCATCGACACCGGCTTCATCCACATCGCCGCCTCCTTCCATGTCCCGGTCGTCGGCCTGTACGGTCCGCTCGATCCCTGGCGCTGGCACCCGTGGGACACGAAACACACGATCGCCCGGCCTGAAGATGTCTCCGGGCCGCGCCCGCTGCTGCGCCTCTCCGTGGCCGAGGTCCAGGCCGCGCTCGGGCCGTACCTGCCAAAACCATGAACGGGAAGCCCCGCGTTCTTCATTTTGTCACCGGCGGAGGCTCCGGCGCAACGAAGGTCGCCCTCGACCTCTCCTGCGGTCATCTGCGCTCGGGCAACTTCGAACCGCTCCTCGTGATGCGCCGCAAGAAGGCCGGCCTGCCGGCCACCATGCAGGCGCAGATCGGATCCTCCGGCCTGCGCACCGCCTGGGTGGACGACTGGCCCAAATGGACCACACGGCGCCAGCTCGGTGCGCTCATCGCCGGGTTCAAACCGCAGGTCTTCGTGGCCCACGGCTTCAGCGAACACATCTGGGGCCGTCAGGCCGCCTTCGCCGCCAACGTTCCGGTGGTCGTCCATGTCGAACAGAATTGCGAGCGCTACGCCTTCTGGCGGCTCTGGGCCGCCCGTCCGCTCACGGCCCGCACCTCGGCCACCGTGTGCGTCTCGCAAGGCGTCGCCGATCACCTGCGCGCGCGCAGCCTCGTTGGTCCGCGCCTCGAAATCATCCATAACGCGGTCGATGTCTCCCGGTTCACCCCGGGGGCGCCTCCGCTGGCCCGGCGCGGCCAGGATCTGGTGATGGCGGGTCGCTTCGCCCGCCAGAAGGACCAGCCGACGCTCATCCGGGCCGCCCGGCGCCTGGTCGACGCCGGCTGGACCGGGAAGCTGATCCTGGCCGGGGACGGAAAGGCCTCGCATCGCCGCGCCTGCGAAAAACTCGCCGCCCGTCTCGGCCTGTCCGACCGCGTCGAATTTCCCGGACGCGTCGCCGATGTCGTCTCACTTTACCACCGCTGCCGGGCCGGCATCCTGTCCACGCACTACGAAGGCCTGCCTCTCGCTCTGGTCGAATACATGGCGTCCGGATGCGCCGCGATCGCGAGCGACGCCCCGGGCGTGTCCGATGTCATCGACCCCGGCCGCACCGGCTGGATTTTTCCGGTGGGCGACGACGCGGCGCTCGCCGCGATCCTGCTTCAGGTGCTGAAGGGCGGCCCGGAGATCGAGGCCATCGCCGCCCGGGGCCGGCAGGAGGTTCCCGCCCGGTTTGCCTCGGAACTGATGATCGGCCGCCATGAATCCCTGTTTGCGGATTTGCTTCGGACACGCAGCTTGCTCTCCTGATTCCCGTGCCGCTTCTCGACGTCCGCAACCTTCGTGTCAGCTTCCACACGCGCTCGGGCGTCTACCGCGCCGTCAACGATGTCAGCTTCAGCGTCGACCGCGGTGAAATCCTCGGCATCGTCGGCGAATCCGGCTCCGGCAAATCGGTGACCTGCTCCACTCTGCTCGGCCTGATCCCGCAGCCGCCCGGCCGCATCGAAGGCGGCACGGCCGTCTTTGCCGGCACCGACCTGCTGCGCTGTCCGCCCGCGCAGTTGCGCGCGATCCGCGGCAAGCGGATCTCGATGATCTTCCAGGATCCGATGACGTCGTTGAATCCCTACCTGCGGATTTCGGAGCAACTCATCGAGCCCCTGCTGATCCATGAAGCCGTCTCCAAGGCTGATGCCCTGGCCCGCGCGCTTGCCATGCTGGAGGCCGTCGGCATTCCCGACGCCGCCCGGCGCCTGCATTCCTACCCGCACGAATTTTCCGGCGGCATGCGCCAGCGCGTGATGATCGCGATGGCCCTGATCACCAGGCCGGACCTCCTCATCGCCGACGAACCGACCACGGCGCTCGACGTGACCGTGCAGGCCCAGATCCTCGAGCTGCTCAAAAAACTTCAGCAGGAGACCGGCATGGCGGTGATCTTCATCACCCACGACCTCGCGGTGGTGTCCAATCTCTGCCACCGCGTGCAGGTCATGTACGCCGGCCGCATCGTCGAAACCGCCGATACGCGCACCCTGTTCAACCACCCGCAGCATCCTTACACCAAGGCGCTCCAGCGCTGCATCCCCGCGCTCCAACCCAAAGGACGCGAACTGTACGCCATCCCCGGCCTGCCGCCGGACCTTTCCAAATCCGTTTCCGAAGAGGAACTGCTCGCCCGCTTCACGCTGCCACCGGAGGGCAATTCCGCCAGTGCGCCACGCGTAAACCCGCCGGCCGACGCAGCACCGATGATCCGGGTTCAAAACCTGCAGACCCATTTCCCGATCGAAGCGGGATTTTTCTTCAAGAAGCGAACCGGCACGGTCAAGGCCGTGGACGAAGTGAGCTTCGACGTGCGGCCCGGCGAGGTGCTCGGTCTGGTCGGCGAATCCGGCAGCGGCAAATCCACGCTGGCGCGCACGATCATCCAGCTCCTGCCGGCGACCTCCGGAACCGTGATGGTCGGAGGACGCAACCTGACGCACGGCACGGCGGGCGCAATCCGCTCGGCACGACGGGATCTGCAGATGGTTTTCCAGGATCCGTTCGCCTCGTTGAATCCCCGTCTCACCGTCTTCGCCACCCTCGCCGAGCCGCTGCGCGTGCACGGAGTCGTGCCCGACGACCAGGTCGCAGCCCGCGTCGCCCGGCTCATGGAACAGGTCGGCCTCGCCCCGCGTTTCGCCGGCAAGTACCCGCACGAATTTTCAGGCGGTCAGCGCCAGCGCATCGCCATCGCCCGCGCCCTGGCCTTGGAGCCCAGGATCATCATCGCCGACGAACCCGTCTCAGCCCTCGACGTTTCAATCCAGGCCCAGATCCTGAACCTGCTGTCGCGCCTCGTTCGCGAAATGAACCTCACGATGATCTTCATTGCCCACGATCTTTCCGTCGTGAAACACATCTCCGACCGCATCGCCGTCATGTATCGCGGAAAACTCGTCGAGCTCGGCGACGCGGTGGACGTGATGGAACGTCCCCAGCACCCCTACACCAAGACCCTCATCAGCGCCATTCCGCGGGTTGAAGTGTGAGCGACCAGGCGAAGTCCTGCCGTTTCTCATTGATCATCAGCGAACTGATGCAGCGCGTTATTTTTGAATAATTCCACGCCACGACGCGTCCCAAGGGCAGAACCGAAACCCAACCCATTGGAGGACTCGTCATGAATATCAAAGCCACCGTTCTCACGCTCGCCGCCACCGCTTTTGCCTTCACGCCCAAGCCTGCCGAGGCCGGCAACAAGGAAGCCGCCTTGGTCGGCGGTCGCATCGGCGGCCTTATCATCGGTGCCGCCATCGCCGACAGTCATGACCACGATGCGCGCGTGGTCGTCGCCAGCCACGGTCCCCGGTATCGCGACGACGATTGCCGCGACGACGGCTATTGGAAGCGCGTCGAAGTGCGTACCTGGGTGCCCGGCTACTGGGTGACCGAGCGCCGCCACGGCCGCACGCATCGCTACTACGTCGAAGGTCATTACGAGATCCGCACCGAGCGCGTGTGGATCGCCTACGACCGCCACGACCGGCGCGACCGCCGCTATAGCTACGGCTATGGCCGCTAAAGCAGGGTTTCCCCCGGCACCCGTTTGGTATCCACTCAGCGTACGAGAAAAGCCATGAACTGCCGCGACAGCGAATCCCTGATTCTGGCCGAACGGGACGGCCTGCTGGACAACGACCAGCGTGCCGCCCTTTCGGCCCATGCCGCGACCTGCCCGGCCTGCGCCAAACACCGGGCCCGCGTCACGGCGGCGCTGGATGACTACCGGAAAGCGCTGCACACGGTGCCCACCCCCGATGCCGACGAGGCTTGGCGTGAACTCCAAACGCGCATTCATGCCCCCGCCCGGCGCCCACGCTCACCGGAAATCCGGTTCATCGCACCCGTGGCTGCGATCGCAGCCGCCGCCGCGCTCGCCGTCGCCTTGATTACCCAGAGACCGGGCGACAATCCGGCCTCACCCACGATCGGGATGGCAGTCGCCAAGGCTCTCTCAGCCCCGCTGCACGATCCCTCGTTCATCGCCGGCGCCGATTTCGTGGAAGCCGGCGATCCCGACGCCTCGGTGGTGGTGTTTGTGGACCAGGAAAGCGGCTGGCTGGTCGTCTGGGCTACGAAAGCCGACGGCCCGGCTCAAGGCTGAGCAGGCTGAAAACGACGCGATCAGCGAACTCATCGCCGTCATCCGCCGGTCGAAATCACGAAGCAGCGGAACCGGGAGACAGTTCCGCTGCCGTCAAAGGGATCCGCGCCGCCGGATCACCGCAATGCCTGCTTGAGCGCGCGCACCTGTGTCAGGTGATGCTGCAGCTTGGGCAGTATCTTCTGCGCGAAGGCCGCGATGTCGGCATCATCCGAACGCGAGGCCTTCTCGAAGAGCTTCACGGCCTCCTCATGGTCGTCCTCCATCTCGTCGACGTAGTCCTTGTCGATGTTGCCGCTCTTGTCGCCCCATTTCTCGGCGTGGCTCCTTCGCTCGACGGGCAGGGTCACGCCCTTGCTGCCGGCGAGCGCCTGGAGTTCGCTGTTCGCAGCCGTATGGTCGGCGACCATCATCTCCGCGAAGGCGCGCACCTGCGGGTTGGCCAGGCGGGCTCGGACGGCGTTCGAGACCTCGACCTCCTTCATGCCGGATTTCGCGGCCTCTTCGAAGAAGTTGCGATCCGCCCGTGACAGCCGGTTGTTGAGGTCTGCTTGCGACGCGGCGGGCGCATTGTCGCGGTTCGGCCGCGTGGTGTCGCGACTCGGGGTCGGCGAGTTGGGCAGCGCCTCGCTCTGGGCGATGGCCACGGTGGACAGCGTCAGGAACGCGCAGAGCGCGGCGTGGGAAACAAGACTATGTGTTTTCATACGTCTCTTGGATTGTCGCGCCGGCCCGCCGGTTCCTCCGGCCGGCTCCGGTTCATCCCGGCGCGAGCGATGGGGCGGCCGCCCGTAGGCGGGGCCGGTGCCATCAGAACGCACGGTTTCTTGCGCACGGGATGACGGCGCGCTTAACTGCGGACATGCCTCCGCCTCCGACCGGTGATGCCATGGCGCAGACCAAACGCTACATGCCGTGGCTCGTCGCGGTCGCGTTGTTCATGGAGAATCTCGATGCGACCATCGTGAACACCGCGGTGCCGACGATGGCCGCCAGCCTGGAGGTCACGCCGCTGAGCCTCAAAGGCGTGTTGACCAGTTACACGCTCTGCCTCGCGGTCTTCATCCCGATCAGCGGCTGGATGGCCGACCGTTTCGGCACCAAGCGGGTTTTCCTGTGGGCCGTCTGCCTGTTCACGCTCGGATCGCTGGCCTGCGGGCTTGCCCTCAACAGCTCCATGCTGGTGGCCGCCCGCGTCATCCAGGGCATTGGCGGAGCGATGATGACACCCGTCGGGCGGCTCGCCCTGGTCCGGACCTTTCCGCGTTCCGAGATGCTCCGGGCCATGAATTTCGTCGTCATTCCCGCACTCATCGGACCGCTGCTCGGACCGTTCGCGGGCGGCCTCATCGTGCACTGGCTGCCCTGGCGCACGATTTTCTTCGTCAACCTGCCGATCGGCCTGCTCGGCCTCTGGCTCGTGCAGCGGCACATGCCCGACTATCGCGATCCCGAAGTCGCGCCGCTTGACCTCCGGGGCTTCATCCTGTTCGGCAGCGGCATCGCGCTCCTGTCCTATGTGCTCGAAATCTTCGGCGAGCACCGTCTTTCCCTCGGTCCGATCGCCGGCCTGTTCATCCTGTCCTTCGCCCTGCTGGGCGCCTACGGCTGGCACGCGGGCGTCGTGCCGGATCCGGTGCTCCGACTGGGCCTGTTTCGCATCCGCACCTTCAATGTCGCGGTCATCGGCGGCATCATCACCCGGCTCGGGGTGGGCGGCATGCCGTTTCTGCTTCCCCTGCTCTACCAGGTCGGCCTCGGTTTTCCGCCCTGGCAGGCCGGCCTTCTCACCATGCCGCAGGCCCTTGCCGCGATTTCGATGAAGATGATGAGCCGGCACATCCTCGCGCGCCTCGGGCATCGCACCGTGCTGATCACCAACACCGTGCTTTTCGGGCTCACGATGTGCGTCTTCGCGTCGGTCGGCCCCGGCACGCCCGTTCCGCTCATCCTCGGACTCAGCTTCGTGCAGGGCTTTTTCTCCGCGCTTCAGTTCACGAGCATGAACAGCCTCGTCTACGCCGACGTCGACAACCGGGATGCCAGCGCCGCCAGCAGCATCGCCAGCACCGCCCAGATGATGGCGCTGAGTTTCGGCGTGGCCTCCGCCTCGCTTGTGGCCGCGTGGTTCATCGGCGACACGCCGCAGTCGGACACCGCGCATTTCATGCGCGCGCTGCACCACGCCTTTCTGACCCTGGGAGGGATCACCATCGCCTCCTCGCTGATGTTCTGGCGCCTGCGCTCCGACGATGGCAACAACGTCAGCAACCGCCAGAGCAGCGCCACCTCACCCGAGGCCGCCGAGGCGACCTGAAGCGGTCGCGCCGGCGATCATCTCCTTACGGCAGCCAGGGAAAGTTTTCGACCTTCGGCTTGCGCTTTTCGCGCTGGGCGGTGCTGAACTCCTTCGCCTCCTCGGTCATGTAGTAGAGCATCGTGGCGTTGCCGCTCAGCTCCTGCACGCCGGTGAGACCGTCGAGCTCGGCGTTGAAGGCCGATTTCAGGCAGCGAATCGCGAGCGGACTGCGCCCGAGAATTTCCTTCGCCCAGGCCACACCCTCGTTTTCGAGTTCGGCCACGGGCACGACCTTGTTCACCAGCCCCATTGCGAGCGCCTCGGTGGCGTTGTACTGGCGGCAGAGGAACCAGATTTCGCGGGCCTTCTTCTGGCCGACCAGTCGCGCCAGGTAACTGGAGCCGTACCCGCCGTCGAAGCTGCCCATCTTGGGGCCGACCTGGCCGAAGATGGCGTTGTCCGCCGCGATCGTGAGGTCGCAGATCACATGCAGCACATGGCCGCCGCCGATGGAGTAGCCGGCCACCAAGGCGATGACGACCTTGGGCATCGACCGGATGAGTTTCTGGACGTCGAGAATGTTGAGCCGAGGCACGCCGGCATCGTCGATGTAGCCGCCATGTCCGCGCACGGACTGATCGCCGCCGGCACAGAAGGCGTACTTGCCGTCCTTGGCCGGGCCGGCCCCGGTCAACAGCACGACGCCGATCTTCGGATCCTCCCGGGCATCGAGCAGCGCTTCGTGCATCTCGAACACCGTCTGTGGACGGAATGCGTTGCGCTTTTCCGGCCGGTTGATGGTGATGCGGGCGATGCCCCCGGCCTTGTGGTAAAGGATGTCGGTGTAGGTTTTGACGGATTTCCAAGCGGTAGCCATGCAGGCAGGCTGTCCCAAAGACGTTGACCGGCAACTGTTTTCACGGGCGGACCTCCCCACTCCCGCCCAGCGTCAAGCAACAATTGGCTTTACCCGCAAAACTGCTTGGAGTCGCCGGGCGGGGCCCGAAAATCACCCCCTTTCATGAGCAATCCCGCGTCAGCGACCGGAAACGCCGCCAAGGCCGGCTTGACCATGGGCGCTCTCGGCGTGGTCTTCGGTGACATCGGCACCAGCCCGCTGTACGCGCTGCGCGAATGCCTGCAGGCCCTGCCCGCCCATGAACGCAGCGCCAGCATCCTCGGCGCGCTTTCCCTCGTTTTCTGGGCCCTCGTTTTCGAGGTCACCTTCAAGTACCTGATGTTCGTCATGCGCGCCGACAATCGCGGCGAGGGCGGCATCTTCGCCCTCCTCGCCCTCAGCCATGGCGAACGCCAGCAACGGACCCGGCCGGGCGGCAGCTGGCTCATTCTCCTGATCCTGTTCGGCGCGGCCCTGCTCTACGGCGACGGCATCATCACGCCGGCCATCTCGGTGCTCGGCGCGGCCGAGGGCCTGGAAAGCTTCAATCCCGATCTCGGCCAATACGTGCCGCTCATTGCCTGCGTGATCCTCGGCCTCCTGTTCCTCGTCCAGTACAAGGGAACGAAGGCCATCGGCCGCATCTTCGGACCGGCGATGGTGATCTGGTTCGCCACCCTGGGCTGCCTCGGCCTCTGGCATCTCGTGCAAACCCCGGCGGTGTTCGCCGCCGTCAACCCGATGCACGGTCTCCGGCTCCTGGCCGAACACCCGGCCAACGCCACCGCGATTCTGGGCGCGGTGGTGCTCGTCATCACCGGCGCCGAGGCGCTCTACGCGGACATGGGGCATTTCGGCCGCAAATACATCGCCCGGGCCTGGTATTTCGGCGCCTTTCCCGCGCTCGTGCTGAACTATTTCGGGCAGGGTGCCTGGGCGCTCTCGCATCCGGGCGACACCACCAACCCGTTCTTCGCGCTCGTGCCCGAGGGCCCGGCCCGGCTGGTGCTCACCGGGCTGTCCATCATCGCCGCCATCATCGCCAGCCAGGCCATGATTTCAGGCACGTTCTCCCTTACCCGCCAGGCAATCCAGCTCGGCTATTTCCCCCGCCTGAAGGTCAACTACACCAACCCGGACCAGTCCGGCCAGATCTACCTCCCGCTCGTGAACGGCGCCCTGGCCCTCGGCTCCATCTGGACGGTCATCACGTTCAAGTCCTCCAACAACCTCGCGGCCGCCTACGGCATCGCCGTCACGGGCACGATGGTGGTGACGACGATCGCCTACTACAGCGTCATGCGCCGTCGCTGGCGGTGGCCGTTGCTCGGCGCGGCGACGCTGGCGGCCGTGTTCATCGCTTTTGACGGCGCCCTCTTTTACTCCAATCTCCACAAGCTCGTCCATGGCGGCTGGTTCCCCGTGCTCGTGGCCCTCGGCATGCTCGCCATCATGACGACCTGGAAAAAGGGCAAGGACGAGATCTTCCGCCGCATCTACGCGAACGAGATCACCGAGGACGAGCTGTGCAACGTGGCCGCCTCCGATCGCGTCGTGCGTGTGCGCGGCACCGCCGTCTTCATGGCGGGCGTGCCCACCGGCACCCCGCTCGTGCTGCTCCACCACGTGAAGGCCAACAAGGTCCTGCACGAGATCGTCGTGCTGCTCAGCGTCGTGACCGAGGAGGTGCCCGCCGTGCCCGAGGATGAGCGGCTCGAGGTGCGCGAGATCGGCCAGGGCCTCGGCGTGTGGCGCGTGATCGCGCGCTACGGCTACATGGAATCGCCCGACGTGACCGCCCTCATGGAGCGCGTCCGCGACACCGGCGTGCCGGTGAAACTCCCGGAGACCACCTATTACTTCAACCGCGAGATGATCATCACCGGCGGCGACACCCGCCTGTGGCACTGGCAGAAGCGGCTCTACTCGCTGCTCAGCCGCAACGCCCGCCCGGTCCGCGACTACTACCGCCTGCCACCGATGCAGATCATCGAGGTCGGGCTGCCGATCCAGCTGTAGCCGGGCGCAACCCGGGAGGGAACAAGGACCAGGCCGCAAGGGAAGGACTCCCGGCCGCCCTCTTGTTACTTGATACCTGATCCTTGGTGCTTTCATGCTCCGGCCATGCGCACCGACGTCCGCGGCCACCGCTTCATCAGCCATTTCCCGGCCGCCCAGGGCGCCCGGCTGGCCAAGCAGGTGCGGCTCGTGCGCTTCCCCCACCAGGCCGTCATCTTCGAGGAGGGTTCCGACTCCGACTGCATCTACCTGGTCTTCACCGGACGCGTCGCCCTCACCAAAAAATCTCCCGGCGGCGCCCCGCAAACCATCGCGTGGAAGGGGCCGGACAACACCTTCGGCGAACTCGGCGTGCTCGACGGATCCGTCCGCAGCACCTCCGCCATCGCGGACGGACCGGTGCTGCTCGGCCGGCTGCCCCGGACTCCCCTCCTCAACATGCTGGCCGAGTCCTCCTGGCACACCGTCCTGCGGCTGTTCAACGAGGTAAGCGAAAACCTCCGCGCCGCCAACGAGCGCTACGTGAGCGAGGTCGTGCGCAAGGAGAAGATCACGCTGATCGGCGAGATGGCCAATGCCATGATCCACGACTTCCGCGGTCCCTTTTCCACCATCCGGCTCGCCACCGAACTCATCGCGAAGCGCAACCAGGCGCCCGGTGGCCAGGATCTGTGCGCGATGATCTTCCGTCAGGTGGACCGGCTCGGCGGCATGGTCGAGGAGGTGCTGGATTTCGCCCGGGGTGAAACCCGCCTCAAACCCCGCTCCCTGCCCTTGCAGGAACTGCTGCTCCATCTGCAGGAAGACAACCTCGAGGCCTGCGCCCGGGCCGGAGTCCGCCTGGTCTTCAAACCCACCAAGGTGACCCTGACGGCCGATTCGGACCGCCTGCAGCGTGTGCTGCAAAACCTGCTGACCAACGCCCGCGAGGCCCTCGCCCGGCGCAAGGGTGCGCGCATCACGCTATCGGCCAGGCGGGACCGCCGGCAGTGCGTCATCTCCGTCGCGGACAACGGCCCCGGCATCCCGCGCGAGATCCGCGACACGGTGTTCGAACCCTTCGTGAGCCGCGGCAAACCCAACGGCACCGGTCTCGGTCTGGCGATCGCCCGATCCGTCGTCGCCGCGCATCGCGGGTCCATCGACTTCAAGTCCTCGCGCAGCGGCACGACCTTCACGATCGCGCTGCCGCTGGCCTGATCCGCGAGCGTCCGGCCCGTCAACCCAGCTTCGCCGCGACCTCGGCGAAGGTCCGTTTCCGCCACGCCGCGTCGCGTTTCCGGTCGGTGCGCAGCTCGAGCACCCGCACGCCACGCTTGGGCAGTTTGGCGACCAACCGCGCCAGTTGCTGGCCGTCGCGAACCACCTGGTGCGCGACTCCGTAGGTCGCGCACAACCGGGCGAAATCGATGTTCTGCGGCGTCGCGAAAAACTCCTCGAAGGGCGGATCGAACTTCGCCACCGGCAGGTGTTCAAAGATGCCGCCGCCGTTGTTGTTGATCAGCACGATCGTGAGGCTGCCCTTCAAACGCGGCACCGTGAGAAACCCGTTGGTGTCGTGCAGGAGCGACAGGTCGCCCGTCACCAACACCGCCGGCGCGCCGCCATGCGCGACTCCGAGCGCGGTCGAGAGCGTGCCGTCGATGCCGTTGGCGCCGCGGTTGAAGAAGATCCGCTGTCCGCGGTTCCCCGCCGGCCAGAGGTATTCCGCGTCCCGCACCGGCATGGAGCTGGCGATGAAACAGGCGCTGCGGGCCGGCAGATGCGCCGCCAGCACCCCGGGCCACTGCGGCTCGAGGAGCTCCCCGGCCGATTTGAGCGCCGCGCCGAGCGCGCGGGCCGCGCGGGCGTCGCTGGCCAGCCAGCGGCGGGCGTAGGCTCCGGGTGCCTTCCGGCCCTGAAAACCCAGGCTCCATTCGGCCAGCGTGCAGCGCGCGAAACTGGTCCGCAGATGCAGGCCGTCGACATTGGCCGCGCGGTCGGACACCAGCACGACTTCCGGATCGGCGGCCTGCAACCAGGAGCGCAGGACCTTGCTCGTGGGCCAGCCGCCGATGCAGAGCACCTGTCGCGGTTTGAGTTCCGCGGCCAGGCGCTCGTTGCGCAACAGCGTGTCGTAATGAGCCACCACCGGTCCGGCGACCTTGGCATGCGCGCGCGCCGGGGACAGGGCGTCGGCCAGCACGGGCCAGCCCACTGCCCGCGCGATCCGGCCGATGTTCTCGGCAAAGTTTTCCGCCGAGACCGCTTCATTCGGGCCCACGACGATCAATCCGCGGTCGGACCACTGCCGTGCCGCCCACACCGGGGACGGCGAAAGATCGCCGGGCGAAGAGGCCACGGTGAGTCCGTCGAAGAATCCGTTCAACTCCGCCGCCGTGGGCAGCAGCACGTTGTCCGGCACCGGCGGCAGCGGATCGCGGAACGGACAGTTCAGGTGCACCGGACCCGCAGCGGGAAGGAGGGTCCGCTCCCAGGCGTGCGCCGCCGTCTGGCGCAGGTAACGCAGGAGCGCCGGCGCCGGCTGAGGCACGGCCAGCTCGTGCTGGAAATTCACATACGCACCGTAGATCTTCACCTGGTCGATCGTCTGGCCGGAGCTGCAGTCCCGCAGTTCCGGCGGACGGTCCGCCGTGAGCACGAGCAGCGGCACCCCGCTCTCATGCGCCTCGACGACGGCCGGCAGGAAATTCGCCGCCGCCGTGCCGCTGGTGCAGACCAGCGCAACCGGACGGCGGTTCTGCTTCGCCAGCCCCAGCGCGAGGAAGCCGGCCGAGCGCTCGTCGAGCACGGGGATCGCCTCGATGCCCGCATGCCGCGCGAGCGCGATGGTCAGCGGCGCCGACCTCGAACCCGGTGACACGACCGCCTGGCGCAATCCGAGCCGGGCCAGCGTTTCCACGAGCACGCTGCACCAGAGGGCGTTGGTGTTGCGGAAATCGAGGCTGGAGTCGTGACCGTGCTTCATGACTGGGTCAGGGCGTCGAGCAGAGCTTTGAATTTCAGGCCGGTCTCGGCAAATTCCTTCTCCGGTTCCGATCCGGCGACGATGCCCGCGCCGGCATAGGCGGTCGCGGTACGACCGTCGATCAACGCCGAGCGTATGCCCACGAAAAACTCGCCGCCGCCCCGGTGATCCACCCAGCCCTGCGGTCCCGCGTACAGGCCGCGCGCAAACGGCTCCAGGCGGCGGATGGCCGCCAGCGCCTCCGCCTGCGGGACGCCGCCCACGGCCGGCGTCGGGTGCAGGCGCTCGACCAGATCGAGAATGTGCACGCCCGGCGGCAGCGTGGCGCTGATGGGAGTGTTCAAATGCTGCACGTTGGCCAGGCCGAGCAGGCGCGGCGTGGCGGGATGCTCCAGTTGAAGCCCGAGACCGGCGAGGCGCCCGGCAATGGTGTCCAGCACCAGGCGGTGCTCGCGCAGATCCTTTTCGCTGTGCAACAGCGCCCGGGCCAAGGCCGCGTCCTCGCTGGCGGAATCGCCGCGTGGCGCCGAGCCGGCGAGCGCCGCGGTGTGCATCCGGCCTCCGGCCACGCGCACCAGACGCTCGGGCGAGGCGCCGATGAAGCTCTGCCCGCGACCGTTGGCGATCGAGAACGAGTAACAATCCGGATACCGCTGCCGCAGGTGGTTCAACACCCCCATCGGATGAAACGCTTCGAGCGTCGTGTATTTCAGCGCCCGGGCCAGGACGACCTTCTCGTAACCGCCCCGGCCGATCTCCCCGAGCGCCTGCGCGACGGCCTGCGGGTAGGCGCCCGGCCCGCCAATTTCCTCGGCCATGCGCGGCGCGGAGGGCCGGTCCTTGCGACGGGCGCGGCTGTAGTCGAACGAGCCGAATTTCGCATGCGCGCGCCAGATCCGGGCCGTGAGCATCTCCAGCGGGGCATCCGCGGCCACCGGCACATTGGCCACGGCCACCGTGCTGTCGCCCATGCGCGCCACCTGCCAGCGCGGAACGAACAGCCGGAGCGCCGGAAACGCCGCCCCCGGCTCCGCCTCGTCGGAGAAACCGGCGGCGAGGAAAAAATGGGGTCCCGCGAATGGCTCGTCCAGCGGACCGACCGCGATCGTGTTGTCCAGCGTCTGCGCAATGAAGTCGCGCGCCGCGGAAAAACGCCCGGGGCCGTCCGCCGTGAACTCCAGCGCCACCTCGGCGCCGGCGACGCCGAAACCGTGCGCCGGACGCTCGGCGTAGAAATGCGGCTCGTCCGGCTCGAAGATGGATTCGAGCACCGCGAGCGGATCGAGGTTGTCCACCAGCACGCTGATGCTCACCAGCTGCGGACGTCCGGCCGCGCGCGCGGCGGCGGCGCATTGCGCCAGAAAGGCGCCGAGCGCCTCCGGCGTGGCGCTCGCGGTCGGGTTGACCGGCGGAGTCTTCACGGCTTGGCCGCCGGCTTCGCCGGAGTGGCGGGCGGCTGGGGCCGCGGAAAGAGCACCAGTGATTCGGCCACCTTGCGGCCGGCGAGGCGACCGTCCCAGGCGAGTTCGTCGCGCCAGACGGCGCCGGGCTCGTAACCCAGCACGGCGTTGATCTTCTCGGCGGAGGTCGGGATCACGTGCTGGATGAGGGCGACGGCCAGCCGCAGCGCCTCGGCCATCGTGGCGAGCGAGGTGCGCAGCAGCGCCTGGTCCTTCGGTTCGGCGGATTTGCCGAGTTTCCACGGGGCGCGCTTCTCGATGTAGGCGTTGGTCTCCGTGAGGAAGACCATCGCCCGCTCGAGGGCGGTGTGAAACTGGTAACCCTCGCACAGCGGGATGAACTCATCGCGGGTCTTGTCCCACAACGCGTGCAAACCGGCATCGAGCTCGTCCCCCGCCTCGGCCACAGGGATGACGCCTCCGGCGAAGCGGGTCGTCATGTTGAGCGTGCGGTTGACGAGATTGCCAAGGTTGTTCGCCAGCTCGCTGTTGTAGCGGACCAGGAACTGCTCGCGCGTGAAATCGCTGTCCTGCCCGACGTTCATCTCGCGGATGAGGAAGTAACGGAAGGCGTCGGCGCCGAACTCGGCGACGAGATCGAGCGGGTTGAGCGCGTTGCCGGTGCTCTTGGACATCTTGGCGCCGCGCTGCAGCCACCAGCCGTGGGCGACGATGCCCTTGGGCAGCGGCAGGCCGGCGGCATGGAGCATGATCGGCCAGTAAACGGCGTGCGGCGGCACGAGGATGTCCTTGCCGATGACGTGATGCGCCTCGCGCCAGATCTCCGGCCGGTCCACGACGGCGGAGTAATAGTTCAGCAGCGCGTCGAACCAGACGTAGGTGACATAGCCCTCGTCGAACGGCATCGGAATGCCCCACTCGAGGCGTTCCTTCGGCCGCGAGATGCACAGGTCGTTGAGCGGTTCCTTGAGGAATTCGAGCACCTGTTTCTGGCGGTAGCTCGGGAAGATGAAATCGGGATGCTCGTTGAGGAACTGCACCAGCCATTCCTGGTACTGCTTCAGCTTGAAGAAGTAGTTGGCCTCCACGATCTCCGTGACCTCGCCGAAGAGCTCCGGCCACGAACCGTCGGGATTGCGGTCCTTGTCCTGCAGGAACTGCTCCTGGCGGGTCGAATAGAAGCCCTTGTACTCGGCCTTGTAGATCTCACCCTTGTCGAACAGCTGCTGGAGGATCTGGCGGACCACCTTCTTGTGGCGCTCCTCGGTGGTGCGGATGAAATCGTCGTTGGTGATCGTGAGCCGCGGCAGCAGCGCGCGAAACTCGGCGCTGACCTCGTCGCAGAACTGCTGGGGCGGGATCCCGCGCTTGCGGGCGCTGGCCTGGACCTTCTGGCCGTGCTCGTCGACGCCGGTCAGGAAATGGACCGAGTCGCCCATCTGCCGCCGGAACCGGGCGATGACGTCCGTCAGCACCTTCTCGTAGGCATGGCCGAGGTGGGGCGAACCGTTCACATAGTCGATGGCGGTCGTGATGTAGAAACGCTGCATAAAAGGGTCAAAAGATGTAACCCGGCCGGGCCGTTTGTCGAAGGTTTTGACGAGCCCCCCGTCCACAGCCTAGGCTCGGCCCGAGTCACCCATGAGTTCCCCCACCCGCTCCATCGGCCTGGCCCTGTTGCTCTTGCTGCTGTTCCTGGTGGCGGCCCTGGGACTGCAATGGTGGCTGACCCGGGAAACCCGTCAGCTCCAGCACATGGCCGTTGACGAGCAGCGCGCGCGGCTGGGCCGCATCATTGCCGTCAGCGGCCTGCCGCCCGAACGCTGGGATGCCTATTTTCAAAAGGAACTCGGAGCCATGATCGGCGGCACCGTGGAACTCCATCGGACGAGCGAGCCTCCCCAAAACCCGGGCCCGGCGTCGCGCGGCGTGCTGACGTTCACCACGCCCGTGGGCAACACCCCCGGGTGGGAGGCGCGCGTTACCTTTGCGACGCCGGCGCTGATCCGCACCCAGATCCTCCACCAGCGGATCCTGGCCACCATCATCCTGCTCGCCCTGTTGCTGGCCGTGGTGCCCCTGCTCGTCCTGTTGCTCAGCGCCCGCCGTGGCCTGCCCGACGCAGCGACCCGCAGTCCGTGGGACAAGACGCAGGCCCAGGCCTCGGGCTTAGAAGAACTCGCGCGCCTCAGCCACGAACGCTCGACCGCGCTGGCCGCGGAGCACGCCGCGCGCGCGCGCGCCGAGCAGGATCTCCTCGTCAACCGCAGTCTTCTCGACCAGTCGGTCGCGGAGCGCGTGCGGCTCGGTCGCGAACTGCACGACAACATCTGCCAGACGCTCTATGCCGTCTGCCTCACCCTGGAGAGCGTGCACAAGAAGTCCGATCTCACGCCGGAAATGAGCGACCGCATGCAGCAGTGCCTCGGCGAACTCCGCCGCATGAACCAGGAGGTGCGGGCCTACCTGCAGGACCTCGAACCCGGCCGCGTCAACGGCCAGTCCTTCTCCGCGGCGATCGCCGGCATGCTCGGCGCGCTGCCTGCCGAAGACGAGGCGCGGATCGAGCGCCGGCTTGATCCCGAGACGCTCGAGCTCGTTTCCTCCGCCCAGGTGGCCGAGATCATGAACATCCTGCGCGAGGCCCTGAGCAACAGCCTCCGCCATGGACGCCCGGAACACATCGTCCTCCGCGCCGGCCGGGACAGCGACCGCATCGCGCTCTCGGTGCAGGACGACGGCGCCGGCTTCTCCACCGGCCGGCGTCGCGGCCACGGACTCGACAACATGGACGCCCGCGCCCGCCACCTCGGCGGGGAATTGAAGATCGAATCCACCCCCGGCCAGGGCACCCGCGTGACCCTCACCCTTCCACTCCCCCGCGCCGCATGAGCCTTCCCGGCACCATCCGTGTCCTTCTCGTGGACGACAGTCCCATCATCCGCCTCGGTCTGCGCAGCGCGCTCGAGGACTGCGGCGACATCCGCATCGTGGGCGAAGCCGGCACCGCCGCCGCCGGGCTGGACCAACTGGGCCGGCTCAAGCCCGACATCGTGATGCTCGATTTGAACCTGCCTGACAAATCCGGCCTCCTGGCGTGCCGCGACTACCTGCGCCTGCGACCGGGCACCGCCATCCTGATCCTCACCTCGAGCAGCAGCGAACGGCACATGCACGACGCCATCGAGGCCGGGGCCAGAGGGTATTTGCTGAAGGAAAACGAGGGTGCGGCGCTGGCCGCCGCGTTGCGCACGGTGGCCCGGGGCGACTCGGTCATCGACCCCCTCATGGCCTCCCAGGTCATCAACCTCGTGCGCAACAAGGGCGCGCAGACCGCCGCCGACAAGCTCGCCTCGCTTTCGCCGCAGGAACGCCGCGTGGTGGCCCTCCTCGCCAGCGGCCTCACCAACAAGGAAATCGGCGATCAGCTCGGCCTGACCGAGAAGACCGTGAAAAACTACCTGGCGACCATCTTCAGCAAACTGGCCATCACCCGCCGCACCCAGGCCGCGGCCATTTATGTGGAGGCCGGCCATCAGTAGGGCCTAAAGCCCCTACTCCCGTTAGAGGCGATTTCGCATACCATAGGGCTGTAGGAACCAGTCCTGAAGAGGTCTATACTGCCGGCGATGCCACACCACCCCATGCCATCGTCCCGGCTGCAATCGACCGCCATGCACCGGCCGCGCGTCGCCCGGGAATTCAGCCGTCACGATCCGCGTCGCGCCGTGACGCTGGTCGAAGCCATGATCTCCCTCTTCGCCATGTCGCTGGTCATGCTCGGCCTGCTGGGAAACTTCGTCCATTCACGCCGGATCAGCGAAAGCAGCGTGCTCCACGCGGCCGCCACCAGCCTCATCTACGGCCTGGTCGAACAGATCAAGGAGCTCGATTACACGACCCTGCTGCCCAATTACGAGGAAGACCCGGCCGCTCCCGTCGCGCTCGATCCGCCCTACATCCGCCTGAGGATCCATCAGGAAAAGGTGGTGTGGCTGCGGGTCGTCCACACGACTCCTACCGACGAGGACCCCGACACCCCCACCCCCGCGCCCAAAGGTCCCACGACCACCCCCGCTCCCACCGCCACCGCGGCATCGGTTGGCGCAATCGACAATTTCATCGGGGCAATTCCTCTCTCCACGGTCACCGGCTCCACCTCGCAGGAAATCAACCTGAACATCTGGATCTGGATCGACGACATCGGCAACAAGGGCCTTTGGGCCGCCGAAACCACGAAGCCGGAGCCCGACACCTCCGATGTGAAGAAAATCACCATCGTCTACACCTACAGCTACCAGGACGGCCGCATCACCCGCACCGTCCGTGACCGGGAAGTGCTGCTCCGCTCCCGCTTCGACCAATGAAAACCGCTTCCACCCGCCGCCACCGCCGCCCCGACGCCGGCTTCACCCTGGTCGAGGCGCTGATCAGCATCAGCATCGTCGCGTCGGTCCTCGCGATGTGCATGGGCACTTTCATGATGGGCATGCGCACCATGTATAAGGACAACCAGCGCCTTGCGACCAACGCCAGCCTGCGCTCCTTCATGGCCCAGATCTCCAAGGAGACCCTCGACGCCTCCTGCTTCTACCTCTTCGACTACTACACCAAGCTCGATGGCAGCGTGAACCTGGCCACCGACTGCGCCATCCTGGAGCAGGACGAGGATTATTCGAACGACAGCTACGACAAATGGGTCGCCCACGGCGACTGCCTCGTGCTCATCACCAAGACGTCCGAGCACCGGACGACCGACATCAGGCAGATCCGCGTTTATTACCGGCGCACCAAAAACCAAGCGGAACGCAATACCGACGCCCCGCTGCGCTATTACGAATCGCCCGACTGGGGTGAAGGCGATGCCGAGAATTCCAACGGCCATCCGTTCTCCAGCCTGGCCACCTACCTCAACGCCATCAATCTCAGCTCCGGCACGAGCGGCAGCAATTACACCGCCTCGGGCACGGCCTACAACCCCGGCGCCGCCGACTTCCCCAAATCGAAGCTTCTCACCCTGCGCACCCGCGGCCGCCGGATATCAGCCCCGACCAGCCCGAATGTGGCCGGCGATCGGTATCCGATGTTTTCCTCGGAATCGGGCACCGCGAACGCAACCGACGGCTTCATCTCCATCAACGTCGAGTTCATCACCGGCACTTCCGTCACGAACATGCTTTCGAGCAGCAGCTTCAACTACACCATCTCCCCCCGGAGGTAACCGCCATGCCCTCTTCCCGCCACGCCTGCAAAGGCTCCGCCCTGATCACCGTCGTGCTGCTCAGCGCCGTCCTCGCCGTGCTCGCCACCAGCATGCTCCGTTACACCGCCACCGAGCGCCGCGGCAATGAACGAAACCGGCTCGCGCTGCGCGCCAAGAATCTGGCGGAAAACGTCGCCATCTACGGCGCCGAGCAGCTCACCACCAAGCTCTACCGCCTCGGCAGCGCTCCGGTGATGCACTTCGACTGGACCGGTGCCGGCACCAACCGGATCTACCCGCCGCCCGACAGTGCCGTCACCAGCGCCTTCTCCAGCCCGTCCGACATTGAGATCCGGGCCGGCATCCTGGCCGCCAGCGACTACGAACTCGTGGATGACGTCACCGATCCCAACAACGGCCTCCAGGTCAGCATCGCCAAGGTGCCCATCATTGCCAAGGCCACCGTCCGGCACGCCTCGCTCGGCAGCCTCACCTCCTATGTGCAGCAGGACATGGAGATCGCGCTCACCCCCCTCTTCCAATTCGGCATGTTCTACAACATGGACCTCGAGCTCTACCCCAGCGTCTCCTTCACGGTCGCCGGTCCCGTCCACAGCAACAAGCGCATCCTCGCCAAGCCCGATGGCAGCGCCGCCATCCCCATCACGTTTCTGAAACGCGTCACCTCCGCCGAAGGCTTCTACGCCGATGCCTCGATCAAGGCCTTCACCCGCGGCTCCAACGGCGTGCAGACCACGCAGGATCCGACCACCGGCGATGTCGTCATTTATAAACCCAACAACACCGCCGGCCCCTCCCTCAAGAACTCCTCGAACAAGTGGCGCGACCACAAATACACCACCTCCACGGAAACGGCCACCACCGTCAGCAATTTCCGGCAGTTCGCCACCGAAAACTACCTCGGCAATTTCCGCACCAGCGCCCATGGCGTGACTCCGCTCGAGCTCCCGGGCATCGGAACCTACAAGGAAGCGGACGATCCCGGCACTCCGGAGGATGATCGCAACAACGGCCGGCAGATCATCGATCCCCCCAACCCGCAGAAATGGGTCTACGATTCGACCATCCCCGGTTACACGTGGAAAGCCACCACCGACGACGCCTCCACCAAGGAGTCCAAGATCGCCTACAAGGCGGGCCTCTACATCATGGTGAATCCCGACAGGTCGTCCACGCCCCGCAGCGGCACCCTGCCCAACGGCACCACCGCCTACGTGCTGCCCCATTCCTACCGGGCCTGGCTCAACTACCTCGATGGCTCCGGCGTCCGCCAATGCGTCGAGATCGTCCTCCCCGGCCAGCCCACCTACGGCTACGACGCCGGCGCTGACGGCGCCCTCGGCACCGCCGACGACATCATGTACCGCAACTACCTGCCCAACCGCTACACGGAGCAGAGCGCCGGGGGCCTCGGTACCGGCAACCAGCTGCTCCGCATCCCGCAGGGCGGCTATGGCATGGGCAACGACTACAAACTCAACGGCGCGCACAACACGGTGGGCGCCACCTCCCTCACGGTCAAAACTGGCACACAACCCATTCTGGCCGGTGAAGTCATCACCATCGGCAACTTCCGCTATCTGGTCGCGGCCGATTATGCCGGTGGTGCGGGCACTCTGACCATATTCCCCCCGGGGCTGCGCGCCACGGCCGCAGACAACATAGACATCACGCTCAATCCTTACGGCAGCAGCAATACTCCCTCCCCCGCCTACAAGACCTACAAAGCCTCGGGCAATTATACGGCCAACGACAACCTGATCGACTTGCGCCTGCAGAGTTCGGGCGCAGGGAGCATCATCTATCCTGGTACGGCCATCACAATCGGATCCAACAAATATCTGGTCACCACCGCTCCGACCGCTTCCACCATTACGACGAGCAACTGGAACACCTCCGTCGCGGCCTCGATCCCCGCTTCGATCTACACCATCGGAATTGCTCCACTTCGCGGAGCTAATATTGCCAGCAACACGAACGTCACCATCGACACCACACCCTTTGCCCCGGGAACCGGCGTCGGCTACCGGGTCAACGGAGCGGTCTCCAGCGGCAGCAATACGATGACGCTCGGCACCGGCGCCGGCACAATCCTTCCCGGAGATACGATCTTTATGGACGGCAAGCGCCACCTCGTCACCTCCACGGCGGCGACACCCCCATCGTCCGCCCCGACCATCCAGTTTTATCCGGCCGCCGATTCCGACGGAATCGCAGATAACGACGTGGTCATTGTCGATACGTACCGCAGCAGCGGCTACAGCCGCAGCACCGCTTACCCGGTCGCCAACTCCGGCACGACCTACCCCGCCGACAGCACCGCCCCCTATTTCCCCGCCGACGCCTACTTTTTCGACATGCGTCGCGCCAACAGCAACCGCGGCCATACCGGCTATTCCGGCACCACCGCCTATTACAACCGCGCCGCGGTGAACTACACCCCCCGCGCCGTGGCCAAGATCGACTTCGACATGACGCGGTTCCGCATGATGGTCAACCGGGTGCTCGGCACGACTGTCATCGGCGGCAGCACCACCACCGCCAGCATCTACGACGTGCGCGTGCCCGGCTCGACCGGTGTCACCTGGAGCAATTCCATCTATAACAACGCCTCCTCCGGAGTCAGCCGCACGAGCGCCGGCTTGGGACTTCCATCCGGGACCACCTATACGCCCGCGTCTTTCACCGTTCTGCCCCAGACAACCGACGCCAACACCCGCATCCGGCCTGATCCTTTCAACATTTACTATGCGCCGGCTTCGCCCGAAAGCGCGGATCTCAACGCGGTTTTGACCGCCCCGATGGATTATCTGGTCCCCGCTGCGATCCTCTACAACAACTCCGCGCCCGACGTCTGGTATGACGGATTTGCCGTCTACGTGCACTCCGTGGACGCGGAAAAGCGTGCCCAGACCTCCGGTGTGCCAAACCGGATCGACTCCGGTGTGCGACTCTGGAACGGACGCGGCCCGGTTCCTTCCCTCGTCAACACCAACGGCCCGGTCACCGGCTTCACCTTCGTGACCAACGACGCCGTCTACACCGTCGGCCACTTCAATGCCGACGGCACCATCAACTCCACCCAAAACAGCACCACGAATCCCGGCGGCTACAGCGCCGCCTACCCCGATCACGCCGACGAGCGGCTCACCGCCATCATGGGCGATGCCTACACCGCCCTGTCCCATCCCACCTGGACCGATGCAACGAGCGGCCAGGCCAGCGGCTGGAACGACGCCCTCAGTGCGCTCGCCCATGCCACGGCCTCGTCGAACTGGCGCACCGGCTCAAATTCCACATCCGCCCTCTCCGGCAACAACGATGGCGTCATCTGTGGCGGCATCTATCCCGGCCTGTTGCCCAACCAGTCCTACTCGGGCACGGTGGGATCCAACAAGACCGTCAAGCTGGCCGCCGTCCCCACCGAAGTCTCCGCCGCACTGCTCATGGGTATCGTCCCGAGCAATCACGATCCCCGGCAACTGACCGACGGTTTCGTACCCTCCACCTTCCAGAGCACCGGCACGCCTGCCAAGGAAGGCAACGGCGTGAACAGCGGTGGCGCCAATAATTTCCCGCGCCTTCTCGAGCAGTGGGGATCGTCCACGGGACTCTACATCCGCGGCTCCATTGTCGCCCTGTATGAAAGCCGGGTCGCCATGGAACCCTTCACCAACAGCCGCTGCTATGGCGCCCCCGGCCGCTACTGGGGCCTGCATTACAACTTCAGCCAGCCCAAGCATGATCTGCCGCTGGAGCCCATCGTCATCGGTTCGACACGCGTCGGATTCCGCGAACTCTCGAAGGCGGAATACGACACCATGAAGACCAAGATCGAAGGCTTGTAAGCCGCCTTCAGCGCTCCGCCTCAAGCAGGCCCTGTCCGCCACCAGGCGGCCAGTTCCTGCCAGGCCCGGCCGCGGTGGCTGATGGCGTTCTTTTCCTCCTCGGAAATCTGCGCGTAGGTGCGGCCAAAGCCGTCCGGGATGAAGAGCGGATCGTAGCCGAAGCCCTTCCCGCCGGCCGGTTCGGACGCGAGGACGCCTTCGCAGCGTCCTTCGAAAACCCGTTCGCGTCCCTTCGGTCCCAATAAAACCAGCACGCACACGAACCGCGCCGTCCGCTGTCCCGCGGGCACGGCGCGCATCACGTCCGTCAGCTTGCGCAGATTGGCCGCCGCGTCGTGCTGCGGACCGGCGAAATACGCCGACTCCACGCCGGGCGCGCCGTCGAGCGCGTCCACGCATACCCCGCTGTCGTCGGCGAGCACCCAGCTCCCGGGCGGCAGCAAGGCCTGCAGCGCCTGCGCCTTCTTGCGGGCATTGCCAATGAACGTGCCGGAGTCCTCGACCACCTCCGGCATCGGCGAGGCTGGCAGGACCCGCAGGGCCAGTCCGGATTCGTTCGCCAGACGCTGGAATTCCTCCGCCTTGTGGCGGTTGCCCGACGCAAGATGAATCATCGCCACGGTCTCAGGAGCCATAATCCTTCCGGTTGAAGGTCGCTTCGTCCACGAACATTTTTTCGGGATATTTCACGTAGCCGCGCACCAGGGCGTCCTCGCCGTGCACCTCGTGCCGCACGTCGCCGAGCCGGATCGCATTGGCCAGCGTCTCGGTGCGGAGTCCGCGCAGGATGGCCTTGCCCTTGTCGTCGGCGAACAGCACCGGCGCCTGGTAGGTGAAGAGGTAGTCGAGTTCGCGGGCCTGCAGCAGTTCGCTCAACAGCTGCGCGCCGCCTTCGAAGAAAACCCCGGTGATCCCCTCCTGGGCGCAACGGGCGCGGAAGTCCTGGAAATTCACCTTGGGGGTCGTCGAGTTGAGCACCCACGCCTTCACGCCCATGGCGTTCAGTTTGCGCACATAGCCGAGCCCGCCGTGCGGGGTTGTGACCACGATCGTGCGGTCGTGAAACTCATCGGTATAGACGCCCGGCATGGATTTGTCGGTGACCGTCCGCAACAGGCCGTCGAACACGAAGCGCCACGGGCACCACTCGGAGCCCTCGACACGGGCCGTCAGCCGGGGATTGTCGGCCCGCACCGTGCCGGCACCGACGGCGATGGCGGGAAAATAACGGCGCCACCGGTGCCCGTTGGCCCGCGCCTCGGGCCCTGTGATCCATTTCGAGTCTCCGAGGCGGGTGGCGACCTTGCCGTCAAGCGTCACGCCCGACTTGGCGGCGAAGAGCGGACGGGCCTTCGTCATCCAATGATTGAAGATCAGGTTGAGATCCGCGCACTCGCGCGCGAGCACACCCGCCGTCACTTCCACGCCGGCGGCGCGCAGAAGATCGAAGCCCTTGCCGGCATGTGCCGGATTGGGATCCGTCGCCCCGACCACCACGCGTGCAATGCCCGCATCGACGATGGCGTCCGTGCACGGAGGGGTGCGCCCGTGCGTGCAACACGGCTCGAGCGTCACGTAGAGCGTGGCGCCGGGCCTTGGTTTCCGCCCGAGGGCGCGCAGGGCGTTGATCTCCGCATGGGGTTCACCCGCCCGGGCGTGGTGCCCCTCAGCCACAACCTCGCCCTCCTCGACGATCAGCGCCCCCACGAGCGGATTGGGATGCGTGTCCCCCCAACCGCGGCGCGCCACCACCAGCGCCCGGCTCATCAGGGATTCGTCGCGCGCCTCGCTCATGGGATCACCGCCATCACGTAAGGATTGGTCTCCTTCTCGGCGCCCACGGTGGTCGCCTCCCCGTGACCGGACAGCACCACCGTTTCGTCCGGCAGGGTGTAAATCTGTTCGCGGATGGACCGCTCCAGCACGCTGAAACTTCCGCCCGGCAGATCCCAACGCCCGACGCCGCCGTTGAACAGCGCGTCTCCCACGAAAGCCGCCTTCAGGGCGGCACAATAAAAGAGCACGTTCCCGGGACAGTGTCCCGGCACATGGCGCACCTCGAAGGGCAGCCCCAACGCCTCGATCCGGTCTCCGGCCGACAACCAGCGCTCGGGATGCACCGGCTCCAACGGGCCATCACCGTACACAAAGGGACGCATGCCTTCCGGCTTTTCCAGCAGGTCGCGATCCGCGGGATGCGCGCTGACGCGGGCGCCGGTCTCGCGCTGCACGCGGGCCGCCTCCTGCATGTGATCCCAATGCCCGTGGGTCAGCCAGAGATCGGTCAGCCGGCAGCCCTGTTCGCCCAGCACCGGTTGCACCTTCGCCAGGATCCCCTCGGGGGCGTCCACCAGCACGGCTTCACCGCGCGCGGCATCGGTCAGCAGGTAGGCGTTGGTCCGGAGCACACCGGAGGGAATCACAAGGATTTGCACGCCGGCAGATTCGCGCAACGCCCGCCCCGCGCGCAATGTCAAAGGCGCTTCGTGAACCGACGGCGGTGTGGCGATGGAGCGACTCCCGCGCAGGGAGGGATACGGTGCGGGTCGCCACCAACGTGAGGCAGGCTCCGACGTCTCGCAGCCCACTGTAAAAAGTCCCCGCCATCCTGCCTCCTTCCGCCTTGCCCCCTTCCCTTCGGTTCTCTGTCCTCTGTGGTCCGTCTTCCGACATGACCTCCGCCCAAATCCGCCAGTCATTCCTCGATTTCTTCGCCAAGCAGGCGCACACGATCGTGCCGTCGTCTTCCCTGCTGCCGGACTCGCCCGGGCTCCTTTTCACGAACGCCGGCATGAACCAGTTCGTGCCCATTTTCTTGGGCGACCGCGCGCCCGATGTTTCCAAGTGGGCCGGGGTGCGCCCGTCCAAGGACACCCGCGCCGCCGACACCCAGAAATGCATCCGCGCCGGCGGCAAGCACAACGACCTCGAGGACGTCGGCTTCGATACCTACCACCACACGATGTTCGAGATGCTGGGCAACTGGTCCTTCGGCGACTACTTCAAGAAGGAGTCGCTCACCTGGGGCTGGGAACTGCTCACCAAGGTCTGGGGCATCCCGCCGAAGCGCCTCTTCGCCACCGTCTATGCGCCCAACAAGGCCAAGGGCGACCCCGCCGACTTCGACCAGGAGGCCTACGACATCTGGGCGGACATCTTCAAAAAGGAAGGCCTCGATCCCGCCGTCCACATCGTCCACGGCAACAAGAAGGACAATTTCTGGATGATGGGCGACACCGGTCCCTGCGGCCCGTGCTCGGAAATCCATTTCAACCTCCTGTCCTCCGACGACGAGGCCGAGGGGCGCAAACTCGTCAACAGCTCCAGCCCGCGCTGCATCGAGATCTGGAACCACGTCTTCATCCAGTTCAACGCCAACGCCGACGGCACCTTCGCCCCGCTCGCCGCCAGGCACGTCGACACCGGCATGGGTTTCGAACGCGTCGCCGGCATCCACGCCACGACGAAGGGCTTCAAGGATTTTTCCGCCGAGCCGTCCAACTACAACGCCGACGTCTTCGCTCCGCTCTTCCAAAAAGTCGCCGCCCTTTCCGGCAAGACCTACGCCGGCACCGTTCCCACCAAGCGAGAAGGTCTCACCGACCAGGAGAACATCGACATCGCCTTCCGCGTGCTCGCCGATCACGCCCGCTGCGTCAGCTGCGCCATCGCCGACGGCATTCTGCCCGGCAACGAAGGCCGCAACTACGTCATCCGCCGCATTCTCCGCCGCGGCATCCTCTACGGCAAGAAGCTCGGCCTGAAGATCGGCGACTTCTCCCAGCTCGTCGCTCCCGTCGTCGAATCCCTCGGCCATGTCTTCCCCGAACTCAAACAACAGCAGGACATCGTCCGGCGGGTGATTCACAGCGAGGAGGAGTCGTTCGGACGGACGCTCGAACGTGGCCTGCAGATCTTCACCAAGGCCGCCGCGTCGGGGAAAATCGACGGCGCCTCCGCCTTCGAACTCTACGACACCTACGGCTTCCCCCTCGACATGACGCAGCTGCTCGCCACCGAGCGTGGCCTCAGCGTGGACACCGCCAAATTCGAGGAGCTGATGGAGCAGCAGCGCGAGCGCGCCCGCGCCGCGCAGAAGAAGGAAATCGTCGTCGCCGCCACCGAAGGCGAAAACACCTCCGTCGAGCCGACGAAGTTCCTCGGCTATACCGAGACAACCGCCCACGCCAAGCTCCTCGAAGTCGTGAAGACCGACAAGGACGCCTTCCTCATCTTCGACCAAACGCCCTTCTACGGCGAGATGGGCGGCCAGGCCGGCGACACCGGCCACGCCTTCATCAACGGCGAAAAATTCGACATCGTCGACACGGTGAAGGACAAATTCGGCCGCCACCTGCACAAGGTCGCTCCGAACTCCGATCTGCGATCTGCGATCTCCGGCGCCGCCGCGACCTTGCATCTGGACACGCAACGACGACGTGCCATCTCGCGGCATCACTCGGCGGCGCACCTCATCCATTGGGCCCTGCGCAAGGTTCTCGGCACGCACGTCCGCCAGGCCGGCACGTCCAAGACCGCCGACCGCATGCGTTTCGACTTCTCGCATTTCGAGGCGATGACCGCCGAACAGATCAAGGAGGTCGAACGCCTCGTGAACGACAAGGTCATCGACAACGCCAAGGTCGAATCCTACGAGACGGAATTCGACAGGAAGCCCGAGGGCACCCTCGCCTTCTTCGGTGACAAATACGGCAAATTCGTCCGCGTCGTGGACATCGGCGGTTACAGCCGCGAACTCTGCGGCGGCACGCACGTCGCCACCACCGGCGAGATCGGCCTGATCAAGGTCGTCGCCGAGATGGCCGTCGCCGCCGGCACCCGCCGCATCGAGGCCGTCGCCGGCCAGCCCGCGTACGACTTCGTTTCCGCGGAAGAAGCCGCCCTCAAGGCCGTCAGCGCCCGCCTCAACGCCGGCACTCAGGACGTCACCGCCAAGCTCGACTCGCTTCTCGCCCATCAAAAGGAGCTCGAGCAAAAGCTGAAGTCCTACCAGGCCAAGGAATCCGCCGGCCTCGCCGAAAAGCTCGCGGCCGAAGCCATGTCCAAGGACGGCCTCAAGTGGGTTTCCGCCATCGTCACCGCCGAAAATCAGGATGCCCTGCGCTCGCTCGGCAGCCAGGTGCTGCACAAGGTCGGCGCCGGCGCCGTGGTCCAGCTCGGCGCCCTCTTCGACGGCAAGGTCGCGCTCGTCGCGTATTGTTCGCCCGAAGCCATCAAGGCCGGTCAGGCTGCCGGCAAGCTCATCGGCGCTCTCGCCGGCAAGCTCGGCGGCAAGGGTGGCGGCAAACCCGACTACGCCCAGGGTGGCGGCGGCGACGCCAGCAAGCTCGCCGACGCCCTGAAGCTGTAAGCCCCCGCCGTTCCGTTGAGGACTCAGCTCCCGTTGAGCCGTTCCTCGCAGCCTGTTGCGTGCCCGCGGCCCAGCGGAAGCTGGGCCCTTGTTGCTAAACCAGGCCCACCGCCTACTGCTTCACTTCCGGCGGCGGCGGTTGGAGCGTGGCGTGACCCGGCGCGACCTGCTCGAGATTCGGTGTCAATTCGGCCTCCACGCGCTTGCCGGCCCATTTGAGCATGCCGGTGAGCATGGATTGGAAATAGGCGCTGTCCCAGACATCCTCGCGATGACCCATCGCGTTGTAGGCCACGCGGCCCTTGCCGTGCGGGCGGGCCCAGGCGAGCGGGAAAGGCGGACGCGCATAATCGCCGCCCTCCATGCCGGCCGTCTGCATGAGCAGCAGCACCCGCAGATCGGGCCGGAAATCCTTCAGCGTGTACCACTCCTCCATCACCTTCAACTCGTCGCCAAAACCGTCGAAGCCGGGAAACTTCCGGTCGGTGACCGTCGCGGTCGCCACCTGTTGCGGGCCGTGGCGGATGAATTCGCCGCCCAGCATGCGGGCAAACGGATCGGCGTGCTCGCCGTAATTCCTGTACCGCAGCAACCGGCGCGGATTGTTGCCGCCTCCGCGTTCCTGGGTGTGAAACGTGTCGCTGCACGCGTGCAGTCCCACGAAACCGCCGCCGTTGGCCACATAGTCGAAAAGCGCGTGCAGCCCCTGGACCGTGATGCCCGGATAGCGATCGGTGCCGGTGGTGGTCAGGTCGCCGCTGGTGTAGAACAGCAGCACGTCGAACTGCGCCAGGTACTCGGGCGAGAACAGCGAGCCGTCCTTGCTGGTCGTGAAAACGATGTCCTCCCGCCGGCCGAGCTTCTCGAGCACCTTCTCCGAATAGCTCGGGTTGCCGTTGTCCTGCTTGATCACGCTGTGCTCGAAGCCGGACGACTTCGTGAAATAGAGCACGCGCAAAGGCGCGGCGGCCGCGGCGGCCGCCGACAGGAGCAGGGCAAAGCCGGCAAGGAACCGGCGGGGGTGACGGGGTTTCATGCGCTCCAGTGAAGACATCGCCGCCACGGCTGCAACCGGCAATCACTCCTCCTTTCGAGGGGTGGAGTCATCCGCCGGTGGCGGCTCCTGCGCGGCCGGCTTTTGCGCCGTCTTCAGCTCCTGCAGGTAGAGCGGGTGCTCCTCGTGCAACTCGGCTTCCGACATCCGGCCGGTGAGCCACGCGAGGTTCATCGGATAGACATCGGGATTGAAGATCACGAAATAGAAATGCCACACGACGATCGCCAGCGTCGCCAGAACCGCCTCGTAGAAGTGGATGGTGCGGGCGATGTCGAAACCGAGCTTGGAGAACAGTCCCATCGAGGTGTTGTCGAACCACAGCACCGCACCGGTCACACCCATCAGCAGCGTGCCCCAGACCATGGCCCAGTATTCGCATTTCTCGATGTAGCTGAAACGAGGGAAGGCCGGTTTCTCCGGAGCGAGCCCGAGGTTGTATTTCAGAACCTTCCACGGATCGGTCACATCCCGCCAGCGCGGCAACAGATCCATGAGCAGGCTCCGCCCGGGCTTCGTGAAGGCCAGGTAGGCCACATGCCAGGCACCGCCGGCCAGCATGATCACGCCGGCCACACGGTGCGACAGGCTGCGCCACTCAAAGGCGCGGTCGCTCATCCGCCGCAGCGCCGCCACCCACCAGGCCTCCGGGTAGCGGAGCATGAAACCCGTGACCACCAGCACCACGAAACTCAGCGCCAGCAGGGCGTGCTGCACCCGCTCGTGCGCCGTCATGCGCAGGTAGAGACGATGCTCCATCGGCTCCTCCACGATCTCGCCCTTCTGGATGGCCAGCTTGCGGCGGAGCTTCTTGAGGAAATCGAGCAGGTTGTGGATCACCATGCTGCCGATGACCACGACGATCAGGAGCACATACAGCGTCGCAATCCAGTAGAGCACCGGCGACTTCTCCCGGTGCTGCTCGTTCGCATGGACCGCGCCGATCGCAAAGCGGTTGTTGGCCCCCGGGTGACACTCGCCGCAGGTCTGGGCGAGGTTGGCCTTGTGGATGCTCGAAAGCGGATCTTCCTGCGAGCGGATCGCGTGGCTGCCGTGACAGCTCGCGCAGTTCACCACGCTCACCGTGCCACCGCGCACGGCCAGGCCGTGGTAGCTGTCGGCAAAGGTCTTGAAGGTGTCGCTGGCCAGCCCGTAACGCTGCGTGAGCCGGACGGAGGCGTGGCATTCCGCGCAGACCTGCTGCGCGAGGTTGGCCTTGTGCACCGGCGACAGCGGGTCCTTGTGCGGCTTGATGTCGTGTTCGCCGTGACAGTCGGTGCAGGACGCCGAATCGCGGTTGCCCTGCTTCAGCGCCGAGGCATGGACGCTCGCCCGGTATTCATCGGCCTGTTTTTCATGGCACTTCGCACAGGTGTCGGTGATGTGGCGCCGGTTAACCTTGGCCTCGGCGACCGCCGCCTTGTTCATCGTGTGGGCGCCGTGACAATCCACGCATGAAGCCGCGTCCTCCTTGCCCGCCAGCAACGCCATTCCGTGCGCCGAATGGTCGAAACCCGCGACGAACTTCGCTCCGAGCAGCGTGCGGCGCACCACCTCCTCCTTCTTCACATGGCATGATTCGCATTGCTGTGCCTGCGCCAGCTTGAGATCCACGAGCTTGCGCCCGGTCCCGACGCTGGCGACGCGTTCACGATGGCAGGAAAGGCAGTCGGGTTCCGGCGACGCGCCGTCGTCGAGGCGAAGCGCATGCGCGGAGGCGACATAGCCGTCGCGCGCCTTCTCATGGCAGTGGCCGCAGGCCTGCGTCTGGTTTTCCCGGCGGAACGCGAAGGACGTGTCCTTGACCGGCACCATCTCGTGCGGGTTGTGGCATTGCGCGCAATCCGTGTCCTTTCCCACCGGGAGCGGGTTCTGTCCCAGCCGCGGGTGGAAGGCATGGGAACGCACGACATTCTCGTGGCAGGACCCGCAATCCACCGCCGGCAGCTTGGAAGGATGCTCCGGCTCGGTGATGGCCGTGTGGCACTCGACGCAGGCCAGTTCGCGGTGAGCGGAAGCCGCGAAGGCGTCGGGCTTGATGCCGATCCATTCCTTCGGCTGTCCCTTTTTGCGCGCCTTGAATTCCGCCTCGTGACAATCCATGCACTCGCTGTTCGGCACGACCGGCGGCCCCGCCGGTTTGCGGTAGCCGGCCGGCTCCGCCGCCCCGGCTGCGGTCAGAAATACCAGCAGGACGCCAACCATTCCAAGGAACGCACGCGCGGGGTTCATCATCGGTGCGCTCATCATGCCAGCAACGCGACGCGGTCGCTCCGCAGGCGTTGGCCGGCGCGCGGCGTATCTTGTGGGTGATGGAAAGTGCGATCCCACAACGGCAGGGCGCGGCTCGTCCGCGCCCGTTTGAAAGTCGGCAGCACGCCTCGCGGGCGCGCCCAAGGCGCGCCCCTATAAAACCACGTTCAACGCTTGTAGGGCGGGGTCGCCGAACCCCGCCTCGAATGCGCGGCCGGCCGCAAAGAAAGGCGGGGTTCGGCGACCCCGCCCTACAATCACTTGCCCTGGATGCCACCGTTGTGGCAATCGGCGCAGGTCAGTTCCTCGTCATACGGACCGTTCGGATGCTCGAACTCCAGTCCCGAGGCGCTGATCAAGGACAGTTGCTCCCCCTTGCCCTGGGCGATGATCGTGTGGCACGAGGTGCAGTCGCTGGCGCGGACCGTCTGACCTTTCTCGGTCTTGTGCTTGTCGTCGTGGCAACGGAAACAACCGAGCCAGTCCTTGTGACCGATGTTGTTCGGATAGACGCGCCAGTCGGCCTTGCGCTCGGGAAAGAGGGTCTTCGCGTAGATCTCCTGCACCGCGGCGATGGTGGCGGGCAGGTCGGCGTGGTCCTTGTATTTGCCGCGGAGGAATTCGGCGATCTTGCCGGGAGCCTCGGCGGAGGTGGTGATTTCCTCCTGCAGCAGGGCCTGCACGGCGGTGCGCTTCACGTTGGGCAGCTTGGTGCTGATGGTGCCGAGCGCCATGGCGTGCTCGACCGAGTCGTTGGCCGTCGGGAAAACGTGCGCGGGGCGGTTGTGGCAGTCCATGCAGTCCATCGTGCGCACGGTGCCGGCCGGCGGCTCGCCCTTGAAGGTCTCGTTGCGGAAGATCTTCACGGTGCCGTCCTTCTTGTCGGTCACGCGCATCCAGACGATGTCCTGGCGCTTCTCGTCGGCGGCGTAATATTCGACGATGTTGTCGGGGCTGACGTGCCAGTGGATGCCGCCGAGCGGACTGCCGGGGCGCCCGGAGTTGACGTGCATGAGCATGCGAATGCTGTGGGAGTCGTTCTTCCGGTTGGAAAGGTAATGGTCGTAGACCATCTCGACGTTGCCGTGGAATTTCTCGGGCCAGTGACACTTTTCACAGGTCTCGCGCGCGGGGCGGAGGTTGTGCACCGGCGTCGGGATCGGACGCTGATAGTTGTCGAGCGTGAAGCCGATGAGCTGACGCGTGCCATTGAGCTTGGCCTCGATGAAGGCCTGCGCGCCGGAACCGACATGGCACTCGACGCAGTCCACGCGCGCATGGGCGCCGCGCTGGTAGGTCTGGTATTCGGGATTCATCGCCGAGTGGCAGACCTGGCCGCAGAACTGGTTGGACTCGGCGTAATGATAGGACTGGTAGCTGCCAAAGGCGCTCAGCAGGAGGAACACCACGCCTCCGCAGCCGAACAGCACCAGCATGCGGCGCTGCGTCTTGTTGCTGAAATCGAGCCGCCATTTGTCCGGCTGCGTGGCGGCGTGCTTGATCGCCCAGCGGCGCTGGGCCCAGGCGCCGAAGAACATGATCGCGAGGCCGGCGATCAGGAAGCCGGGAGCGACGATATAGCTGAAGATGCCGAGGTAGGGATTCTTGTTCGACCCGGTCAGGTCCATCCAGGTCAGCAGGGCAAACGAGAAAAACGCGCCGATCGCGAGAACGGCGCCGAGGGCGCTGATCCAGTTGTTGAAATGCGAACGTTCGCGCGAGGGCGGACTGGCGGGCTTGGGATCCTCACTCATGGCGTGGAAGTCTGCCGGTTGGAATAAAAAGCCCCGGCGTGAAGGGGCAGAGTTTCACGCCGGAGCAGAGAGAGACGGGGAGCCGGTCAGACCTTCAGCTTGCGGACGAAGTCGACGAGGTCCTTGGCCTCCTGATCGGGATTCTCGAACTCGTCCTTGAAGCCCTTCATGCGTTCCTTGCCGTTTTCCTTCACGCCTTCGAGGATAGCCTTGAGCATCTCGTCATCCTTGAGCTCGGCCTGCACGGCTGCCTCCGTGTAGTCGCGGATCTTGAGTTTCTTGCCCTGCTTGGTCTGGGCCTTGCCATCCTCGCCGTGGCAGGACGCGCAGTGGTTTTCCCAATTTTCGGACGCGGTGACGGCACTGAGGCTGGCGGCACCGGCAAGAGCCAGGCCGAGGGTAAGGAGCTTGATCGTGGTTTTCATGGATTGGCGGTGGATTGAGGGTTGGGGCTCAGAAGCGGTACTGCACCTTGCCATAGATCAGGTGGGCCTCGTAGTCGGCGTAGCCGCCGTTGGGCACATCCTCGTTCTTGGCATAGGCGTATTTAAGCGTAACCGAGATGTTGCGGTCAAGACGGCGGGTCCAGGTGGCCGAGACGAGCTGGGTCGTGTAATCGGAACCGAAGGCCACGGTTTTGTCGGAGTTGTTGGTCCAGCTGTCGCGGGATTGGGACACGGTGTAGTCGAGGTACAGGTCGCTGTCCTGATCCAGGGCGTAACCGGCGCCGAGGCTGCCGTAGGTGTAGTTGGCGTCGCTGTTCTTCACCAGACCGCCGGCCGCGCCCGTGAGGATGGAGGCGGGGGTCTTCAGTGTGTCCCACACGACATTGACCGTGCCCTGCACGTACCAGCGGTCCTTGGGCATCCAGGTGAGGGTCTGGGCGATGACGTGCGAGGTCATCTCGGCGCTTTCCGCAAAAGCGAGGCCGATGTCCTGGGTGTTGATGTTGCTCACCTGGTAATCGTAGCGCGTGACGGAGCGCAGATTGGCGGCCAGCTTGGTGCTCAACCGGATGTTGAAATCGTTGGTTTCGAAATCCTGGTTGGCGATGTAGGCCGGGTAACGGTCGGCGCTGCCCACCGTGTTCACCGTGTTGTCGCGGGTGGAGCGATAATCGTTGGTGCGGACCTTGTAGTAGTACTGCACGGCGACCGTGGTGCCCGGGCGGGCGTACCAGTTGGCGGTGGCGGCGTACTTCTGCGTGTCGCGCTTGAAGGCGGTGTCGCGGTCGATCGAGACGGACTGCAGGGCGGTGCCGGGCTCGATGATGCGCGCCTCGGAGAGGTCGCCCTCGGACTTCGTCCACTCGGCCTTGAAGTTGAGCGAGACGTTCTTGATGCCAGTGTAGCGGGCGTCGAGGCTCTCGGCGAGGACCTTCCAGTCCTTCTCGCTGTCGGCCGCGACCTCGTCGTTGATGGGCGCGAAGGCCGGACCGGCGCCGAAGTTGGTCTCCTCGAACTCGACCTTGTTGCTCCAGTCGATCTTTTCGAAGCGGAACGCCGGGACGATCACCAGCTTATCGGTCGCCTGGTAACGGGCGCTGATGGTGCCGATGGTCTGCTTCATTTCGGACTCGCCGTGCAGGGCGAAGAACCCCTCGTCGCGCTGCTGGCGGTTCAGAAACGCGGCGTCGTAGAGCGGATCGTAGTCCTGCCCGTAGATGCGGCTGCCGCTGAGGGTGGTGTCGATCGTCGTGCGGGCGACGGCGGTCGTGACCATGAGCCGGTCATGGATCTTGTTCTCGTAGGAACCGCGCACCTGGAACAGGTCGTAATCCTGGCCTTCCTTCTGCGTGACCTTGCGATCCACGCCGGTCTCGCCGGCGCGGCGGCGCTCGTTGCGCGAATTGGTGTAGTCACCCTTGTCCACGCGGACGCCCAGCGACCAGGTCGAGTCGTCCTTGGTCTGCTTCACGTTGGCGGAAACCTGGTGCCGCTTCTCGTCGATCTTCCAGAAGGACGGGAGCAGGCCGCGGATGTTGGAGGCGTTGACCGCCCGGCCCGTGTCGCCCCATGCCAGCGAATCCTTCGTGCCCTCACGGGTGAAGAGGTCGTAGCGCAGGTTCGCCTGCGGATGATCCTCGGCGGTGTAACCGGCCTCGAACCAGAGGTTGGCGCGATCGATGTGCAGGTCCTCGTCGTAGAGCGGCATGCGGAACATCCTCGACGGCAGGAAGCCGCCGCTGCCGTCATACCACACGCGGAACTCCTTGTATCCGAACTTCAGGAAGCCGAGGTCGTCCTTGGTGATCGTGAGGTCGAACAGGTAGTCGTTGTTGCCCGCGAGCGCCCGGGCGTCGAGGGTCAGCGTCGTGGTGTCGTTCAGCGAGCGGGTGTAATGGAGGGCCTCGATGCCGCCAAAGCCGTCCTTGTTGAGCTGCTGGGCCTTCTGGAAGCCCGCGCGATCGCCTTCCTGCAGGTTGTAGCCCGCGGAGAAGTCGATGTAGTTTTCGGGCAGGGCCTCTTTCTTCTCGGCGGCGGTCAGGGCGGCAACGCCGCAGAGCACCGCGCACAACGCCGCAACCGGCCGGCGTGACTGGGAGGGGGAAATCGTGTTCATCTCAGTATCCTGGTTGATGGGGTGCGGTCAGAAGCGGAGGGAGGAGCTGACGTGCGAGCCGTGGACGGCCTCATGGCATCCGGCGGACCAGCAGGTGCCGCGGGAGAGGAACGAGGCGTGGTCACGGCCGCCGATCAGGATGACACCGGGCGCGGTCTGCTGCTGGAAGTGGCACTGCAGGCAGAGGTTCGCGTTGCGGGCCTTCAGCATCTTGGCGTTCATGGAGCCGTGCGGGCTGTGACAGACCACGCAGCCTTCGCGGGAGGCCTCGTGCTCGAACACGTAGGGACCGCCCTGCGCGGTGTGGCACTTGACGCAGGAGTCGTTCATGCCGGCGAAGTTCGTGCCGCCGCCGCTGATGGCGTCACCGGAGTGCGGGCTGTGGCAGTCGCTGCATCCCATCTTGCCCGAGAGCACCGGGTGCGCGTTCGGCAGGGCGAACTCGCCGCGCTTGTCCAGGTGGCACTGGAAGCAGGTCTCCGGGTTGCCCTTGGGATTGATGATCGTGCCGGTGCCGCCGCCGGACTTCACGTGCAGGGAGGCCGGGCCGTGGCAGGATTCGCAGCCCACTTCCTGGCCGTTGCCGCCGGGGGCGATCAGCTTGGCATGGGTGGCATCGTGAAACCCGGAGGTGACGTTTTCATGGCAATCCGCGCATTTGCCGGAGCCGACGAAGGTCGCGCCGGGAATGTGCGGCGGCGCAACCATGGTGCGCTGCACCATGACGCAACCGACCAACAGCATTCCCCAGACCGCGGTTCCTCCGAAAATCAGGGCCGATTTGGACCAACGCATTTTGAGACTCATGGTGTCAGGGGGTAACAAAGTTAGCTTATACAGGGGTGGAAAAAGGGACGGGCTGATGTCTGGTTCATCGACACCATCCTCGCAAAATCTGAGGAATCCGCCTCCGCATGCCTTGCGCACGTGTGTTCATTCCTTGTGCAATTCATGCGCAGCTTACCGGCGCCCATGGTCGGATGATCCCCGGTGTTCCCTCTGAAGGCAAAGTAAAACACCCTTGAAACCAAGGGATGCGCGGGGTGGCAAAATCCGCACAGCCAGTTACCGGCAGCGCCGCCGCGTTGCGGCGGGCTCAGACGTCGCAGACTTCCACGCCGTGCTTCAGGGCCGCCAACGCGGCCGCCGTGTCCTTGGCGCGGGGAATGAACTCCTGACCGACAAAACCCTGGTAACCGGTCTCCACGATCGCGCGCATGATGGCCGGGTAGAAGAGCTCCTGGTTTTCATCCAGTTCGTTGCGCCCGGGCACACCGGCCGTGTGGTAATGCGCGATATAGGAATGATGCCGGCGGATCGTGGCAATCACGTCCCCCTCCATGATCTGCATGTGGTAGATGTCGTAGAGCAGCTTGACGCGCTCGGAGCCGGTGCGTTTGCACATCTCGACGCCCCACTCGGTGCGGTCGCACATGTAGTCCTTGTGATTAACGCGGCTGTTGAGCAGCTCCATCACGAGGTTCACGCCGAGCTTCTCCGCGAGCGGCGCGATGCGCTGCAGACCCTTGGCGCAGTTTTCGAGGCCCTGCTCGTCGGACATGCCGTCGCGGTTGCCGGAAAACACGATGAGGTTCGGGAAACCGGCCTCCGCCGTGGCCCGGATCTGCGCCTCGTAGGCCGCCACGAGCGCATCGTGGTATTCGAGGCGGTTCCACGCGTGCGGAATGCCGCCCACGGTCACGTCGCCGGCCTTGGCCACGGGGTTGCTGACCATGGCGCAGGTCAGGCCGTGCTTTTGGAGCACCGGAAAATCCTTGGGCCCGAGCAGCTCGACCGATTGCAGGCCCATGCCGGCCGCGGCGGCGACAAGCTCCTCGAGGGGAATGTTGCGGAAGCACCACTGGCAGACCGACTGTTTCACGCGCCCCTTGCGCGCGGGCACCGGAGCGGCATCGGATGCGTTCAAGAGGCTCATGCTGCCGGCCAGGACGGTGCCGGCCGTGAGTTGCTTGAGGGCGGTGCGGCGCGAAACGGGGTGGTTCATGCCCCGAGTCAGGCAGTCCGTCCGCCGCAAGGCAATCCCGCAGCCGGCGAAGCGACTCAACCAGTCCGACACAACGCCGCCAGGCGCCGCACGCCTTCGCGAATGCGCTCCGGGGTCGAGTTCGAATAGTTCAGACGGAGAAAATTCCGACCGCCCTCGGCGGGGAAGAAATCTCGGCCGGGCACGAAGGCGACCTTCTGCTCGATGGCCCGGCGCAACAGTGCCAGCGCGTCGAGCTCGTCCGGCCCCGTGATCCAGAGAAACATGCCGCCCTCGGGCCTGGTCCAGCGGTAGCCGGACGGCATCTCCGTGCGCAACGCCGCATCGAGCAGTTCGAAACGCTCGCCGTAAGCCTGACGGATCCGCTCCAGATGGGCCGCAGGATCGTTTTGCGTGAGGTAGGTGTGGGCGACCAGCTGATCGAAACTCGACGTGTGCAAATCCGCGGCCTGTTTCAGGATCAGCAGGCGGTTGAAAATCTCCGCCGGCGCGACGACCCAGCCGGTGCGCAGACCCGGCGCGATCGTCTTCGAGAACGTGCTGGCATAGATCACCCGGCCCGCCTCGTCCCAATGTTTCACGGGCGGAACCTCGGTCCCGCGGTAGCGCAGCTTGCCGTAGGGATCGTCCTCGACGACGGTCAGCCCGTGCTCCGCGGCCACGCGCGCCAGCGCCGCGCGGCGGGCGGCGGTCAGCGTGATGCCGGTCGGGTTCTGGAAATTCGGGATCGTGTAGAGAAACTTCGGCCGGTGCTGCCGGATCAGCGCCGGCAACGCCTCGGGGATGAGGCCTTCGCCGTCGGTCGGCACCGGCACGAAACGCGCCTCGAAGGTCTGGAACGCCTGGATCGCGGCGAGGTAGGTCGGGTTCTCGGTGAACACGACGTCGCCCGGATTCAGGAACAGCTTGCCCACGAGATCGAGCACCTGCTGGGAGCCGCTGGTCACGAGCACCTCCTCGGCCCGGGTGCGCGTGCCGCGACGGACCATTTCGGCGGCGATCCATTCGCGCAGCGCCGGCACGCCCTCGCTCTGGCTGTACTGGAGCGCGCGACTGCCGTGCGCGGTCAGCACCGTGTCGGCCGCCCGCCGCACCTCCTCCACCGGGAACAGCTCCGGCGCCGGCAGGCCGCCGGCGAACGAGATCACCTCGGGCTGCGCGGTGACTTTGAGGATCTCGCGGATCGTCGAGGGACGCATCTGCTCCATGCGGCGGGCGAAGGAGGTGGAAGGTTCGGACATGGTTCCATCGGATCATATCCGGTGAAATCACGCCAGCCCGGCGTGGCGCACAGTCGGTCATCATTCCGGCGCGCGGCTGCGCCGGGTCAGCCGCGCAGCTGGAGCAGTTCCTCGGCGTGCGCCTGCGCGCTCTTCGCGTGGCGGTCGCCCAGCATGCGGGCGAGTTCCCCCACCCTCGCCTTGCGGTTGTCATGGATCGCGGCGATCTGCACCGCGGCCCGCTCGCCGCTCTGATCCTTGGTCACCACGAAATGGTTGGACGCCTGCGCGGCGACCTGCGGGAGGTGCGTCACGCACAGCACCTGGTGGCGCTCGGCGATGTCGGCCATCTTCTCGCCGACGATGCGCCCGATCTCGCCGCCGACGTTGGCGTCGACCTCGTCGAACACCAGCAGCGGCACGTCGTCGATCTCGGCCAGCACGGCCTTGAGCGCAAGCATCACGCGGGCGAGCTCACCGCTCGAGGCGATGCGGTTCAGCGGCAGCGGCGCCTCGCCGACGTTGGGCGAAAACAGGAACTCCACGCCGCAATCGCCGTGCGGCCCCGGTTCCGCCAGTGGCGTGAGCCCGACGCGGAAATCGGCCTTCTTGAACCCGAGCTGGACGATCACCCTGCCGGCGACCTTCGCGAGCTGCAGCGCGGCCTTCTCGCGCGTCAGGCGCAGCTCCGCGGCGGCGGCGCGGGCCTTCTTCGCCGCGTCGGCGATCTGCCGTTCCAGTTTGGTAAGCGTGCCCTCGATGTCGCCCTGCTGCTCGAGCCGGCGACGCATGTCGTCGCGCGCGGCGAGCACGGCGTCGACCTTGGCGCCGTGTTTGCGCTTCAGCTCGAGCCAGGCGTTCATCTTTGTCTGCAGTTCCTCGGCCTGCTCCGGATCGAAATTCAGCGACGTGGCGAGCGAGGAGAACTCCGCGTCGAGGTCGCCCAGTTCCAGCGAGGCCGATTGCAGCCGGTCCGCCAGCACCTTGCTGGAGGCGTCGAAGGCCTCGAGCTGGCGGGCCTCGCGCAGCAGCTGGGCGAGCCGGCCCAGCAGGCCGTCCTCCCCGCTCAGGCCGCCGCTGATGCCCGAGGCCAGCTGCATGATCTCCTGCGCGCCCTGCATGCGCTGGAAGTCGCGCTCCAGCGCGGCGATCGCCTCGTCGGTCAGGTCCAGGGCGTCGATCTTCGCGAGTTGCTGCTTCAGGAAATCGATCTGGTCGGGCGACAGCCTGTCCGCGCCGCGCAGCCGCTCCTCCTCGGCGATCAGGTCGCGCCACTGGCCGTAAAGCGCCTGATATTTTTCCAGCAGCCCGCTGTTGCGGGCGAAAAGGTCGAGCAGTTCGCGCTGGCCGTTCTCCTTGAGCAGCCGACGCGGTTCGCCCGGGCCGTGGAAATCGATCCATTGCGCGCCCAACTCCTGCAGGGCTCCGAGCGTGGCCAGGCCGCCGTTGACGGAAAGCTTGGGCGCCCGGTCGCGCGGCAGGCTGCGCTTGATGATCAGCACGCCGTCGTCGCAGGGCGGCAGGTCCAGGTTGGCCAGCACCATGTCGAGCCGGCGCGTATCCGCGAAAAACAGCGCCGCCTCCACCTCGCAGGCGTCGGCGCCCTGACGGATGATGGTCTTGTCGGCCCGCGCCCCGGCGAGCAGCGACAGCGCGCCGAGGAGGATGCTCTTGCCCGCGCCGGTCTCGCCGGTGACGGCCGTGAATCCGCTTTCGAAATCAAGTTCCACCTCTTCGAGGAGGGCGAGATTGCGGATGCGGAGGGATTGCAGCATGGCGGTGGGACGAATGGAGGCGAATCCGCGCAGACTCAAGCGCCTGTGCGACGCCGGGGTGCGTCTCCTGACAGGTTTTGAGTACTCAGGAATTTTCCTTGCACCGCCCCCGACGACCCGTTGACTCCTGACCCTTCACGGACCCTTAGCTCAGTTGGTTAGAGCGTTTCCTTGACATGGAAAAGGTCACTGGTTCGAGTCCAGTAGGGTCCACCATCGGGAGAAACGGCCGATTTTACGTTTCCGGTGTGGCCCGCAGTGACGACGAAATGGGGCAATTTCCCGATTTCCCGGGCCAATTCGAGGCCGGCCACGTCGGTATAGGCGTTGGCCGTCAAATCGGGCGTCGAGTGCCCCAGAATCGCCTGCGCCGACCGCATCGAAATGCCGGCGTTGACGCCGAAAGTCTGCCACGTCTTGCGGAACGAGTGGTAATCGAGCACGCGGCCCATTTCGTCGGTTTTGGCGATGTCGGCGGCAGCGAGGTCGTAGTCCAGGCTGCTGCTTTGCCCTTTCGACCGCTTGGGCCGTTTCTGCGTGGGCCAGATGCCGCGGAAAACGCGGGTGTCGTCCGTATCCCGTTTCGTGCGGCCGGATGCGTGCTCCAATAGCGCCTCGAAAAGGGCCTGATGCATCGGGATGGCCCGGGCCTCGCGATCCTTGGCCCTTTCGGCGCGGATATGGACATACGGCCCGTTTGGGCCGGTGAAATGGACATCGGCCCAAAGGAGCCCCCACCCTTCCCGGTAACGGCATCCCGTGTAGAGGAGGAAAAGATACGGCAAACGGCGATGCTCGGCGACGGCGAGCAAGCGGCCGATTTCTTCGATGGTGAGGGCCCGGCGGCGGCGGACCTGCTTGCCGCGCGTGTCGGGCATACGGACGCGGGAAAACGGGTTTCGGTCGAAACGCTCGGTCGCCTGGAGCCAGCGGAAAAACGCGTTGAGCGAGACCTGGTATTCCTTCCGGGTCTTGGCCGACATTTCGACGGCCGAGCGCCAAGCGGTGAAGCTGGCGGGGTTGGCCTCACCGATGCACCGCCAGGCGCATTCCTTGGCTAGCCGGAGCAGCCGGCGGGTCGTGTCCTTCACGTGACCCGCCGCGCATCCTTGGGCGCGTAGATCAGCGCCGTAGTCGGCCACGATCAGCGCCCAAGGCGCGCTGATGGCGGCGCGCATGGGCTGGGGAGCGGCCAGACCCTCCTGCTGGCGCTGGAGGCGCACGATCAGGTCATTGAGCCGCTTCCGGGCTACGAGTTCATCCGGCGTGTGCAGCGGGACCGTGATGGGCTTCGGCATGTCATCGAAGCGATAACGGCCGACCCACAGCCGCCCGGGCTGTCCGCGCACCTTGGGGCGATAGACGAAGGCCTGCATTACAGCGCGGCAGGTTCGAGGGATTCGGCGAGCTTGGCGCGGTAACTGAGGCCGGCTTGGAGCAGCGCGATCGTGAAGGTGTCGCCATTGCCACAAGCACGCACTCCCTCCGCGCCAACGTATGCGCCGCCCACATTGCTGTAGAGGTGCACCCACCATGCAGAGTACATGCTGCCGTCTCCGCGTGTCCAGCGCTCAAGCTGGACACTGGCACCGGCCGCGCCGGTCTGTGCGACGGCCTCGCGGGCGAGTTCGTCGATCGTCTGTTCAATGGCGGTCAGGGCGCCGGGGGTGGAATGGGTCACGTCATTCATGGGATTAAGCCTTGGTTTTGGAAAGTTCCACAACCGCGGCGGCCGTGAGCATCGATAGACGTGCGGCCGCCTTGATGGCATTAATATACGCTAATTCTAGCTCCTGATGGGCATGGCTTCCAAAGGGGAAACGCCCGCCGTTCCCAGCCTGCGCGCTTTCTACTAGTCTGGTCGCGTCGGTCCATTTGGCATCCATCGCCCGCATGATCGCCAGCTGTTCTTCTAGATCTTTCATTTTGATAGCCCCAGCCGTGCCGGCGCGGCAGTCCGCGGCAAAGACGTGACCCGATGGGCGGCCTCCGGAGGCCGGCACGGCTGGGTAAAGGTTCGGGGTTGAGCCAACAACTCGGGTCACGGCTGGAGAGACCGGAGAGACTGGAACGAAAGTCAAGCTTCTTGTGGCCGGAGAGGCTTTTCAGATGTCTGATTCGCCCGTGGGCAAATTAGGACAAGGAACCGCGCAGGTTAACGCCGTCGTTTCTACAGCTCTGCAATCGATCATTGATGATCGCGCGGACGCGCTGTCCATGACCCGGAGCAAATTTGCCGGGCTCATCTTCGCGTGGTGGGAGGCCCAAGGGTGCCCGGCTGTTTCGCCGGCCGACGAGGCGGTGTTGATTCTTAAGCGTGGAAAGGGCTCTAAAAAATGATCAAGATACCATTGACCAAAGGGCAGCACCTGAAGCTCGGATCTATTTCTAAGGTCGACCAAATGGCGCCCGAAGAATGGGCGGCAAAACACGTAGTGGTGGCGATAGATAAGCGTTTTTCTGAAATTAAACCGAAGCAGAAAAAATATATCCGTCCACAAATTCTTAACTCATTGAACCCAAAACAGCGGAAACGCATCACGGATGCGATTGATGATGGGCGTATTGAGAGAGCTGAAAAAGACTTAGTAGAAATGTTCCGGGCTCAAATTGAGGAGGCTAAGAGAATAAAATCCGCCACCACCAGTGAAAGCCCCGAAGGCACGTAAGGAACGATAGGCCCCAACCCGCCCCCCCCATGCCCCCCGACGCCCGCCGGGAAAACGGATTTTAACCACCCACCCTATGGTCAGCGGCCCATTTCCTCGCCGATACGACATCATCTTCACCCTGCATCTGCGGGAGCGAAGCGCGCTGCGTGAGATTTCGCTGGATGATGTGAAGAAAACCATTGGCGAGGGATCAGAGCGGCCCCTACCCGGCCGCGGCGTCAATGGGGGCATCCGGTGCGAATTCATCCTCGGAAACGTAGTTGTGATTTCTGAAATTGTCGGCGATACATGCCACGTTCTGACCACCTACAAAAAATGAAACCCAAGCGTGAAGAACTGGCCCTCACCATCCGTGTTTGCACGGCGAGCGGGGCTATTTACCTCGGCTTGCGCGAACATCTGAAGGTGGCCCGCACCGATGTTCGCCAGAATTGGCCGCTGGTTGCCGTGGATCTGGCCCGCGACGGCCGCGTGATCGGGATCGAGTGCGTCGGTGCCGCCGGCCTTAAGCTCGATGTGATCCTCAAACAAGCGGGCGTCACTCTCCCCGCTTCCGTGCTCCGCCGTGCCATGATCCAGCCCGTGCCGCTGGAACAGGCGATCAGCGCCTAACTCGGCGCCTGTGTCGCCTGCCTGGTCTTCCTCGGGCTCAGGCCAAGGGCGCAAGTTGCGGGACAGACGGGATCCGCGTTGCCACTTCCACCAACGGGCGCGGCGGATTCGGAGCGGCCGGCCCGGGCATCGGAGACGCGGGGGGATCACCTCGATCACCCGCCGAAGGTGATCCCGCCTCCGGACGATCCGCCGACATCCACGCACGCGTAAACAGCCAGGCGAGCAACGCGCCGATGACCGCGCCGAAAAGGATGATGGCGGCGCGCATGGCTCAATCCCCGTAGACCGTGGAGCGGTGGCCAACCGCCACGACGACCACGATCAACACCTTTTTTTCGAGGCGGCAGAGCAGGCGGTAATCCCGCACGCGGTAACGCCAGAAACCCTTCAGTTCACCCCGCAGGGGCTTGCCAAACTGCGCGGGGTCGGCCGCGCCTTTGATGCGCGTGTCGAGATATTTCCTTATCTCCGCTGCGGCCGAGGGGCCGAGGTCGCGCAAGTGAGCGGCGGCCTCGGGGGTAATCTCATACGCCCAGCTCACGCCATACCTCCTCAGGTTTCAGCAGCCTGGACCCGCTCTTGACGTGCCTATCCCACGCGGCCACGGCTACCCGGTAGTCCAGCTCATCCTCCACGGCCTCCAGCACGGCGGCGGTGGCTTTCTCCAGGCGGGAAAGCCGGGAAATATCCGAAGCGGGCGGGCCGGCGAGAGCAGCGCGCTTGATGTAGGCGGCGGGGCTGAGGCCGCGCTTGCGCGCGAGGGCGGCAATGCGCTTCTTCTCGGCCGGCGTAAGTCGGATGGAGGTCGGGGCGGTGGTAGCCATGCGCTACAGGTGTAATACAGCCGGCGGGCTGTCAAGTAAGAGCCCTTTTGCACGGCGGGCGGCGCTGAACACCGGACCGCCCGCCGTGGTTGTGTGGGCCTCCCCGGATGCGGAGATTACTTGCCGGCCTTGAGCCAGCCGCGGGCGGACAAAATGCTGTCGATGACTTTCGCCGCGGCGCCGGCGGCCTGCATCTTCACGGCGCGCTTCGGATCGGTCTCCAATTGGGCGGCGGTCTCGATGCCGGAGACGAGCGTTTCCGCGGCGGCCTTGTAGTTGCGGGCACGGAGCGTCTGGATGAGGGCGGCGACGAGGCCGAGCCCGGCGGTGATGGTCTCGGGAGTGAGCGGGACTGAGGCGATGACGTTCATTTTTTGCGGCGGTTGAAGGCGGCGTGCTGGCGCAGGAGGTAGGCCACCGTCAGCACGCCGGCGACGAGGCCCACGAATTCGTTGAGGCTGGACAGGCTGAACGTGGCGATCGTGCCGCCGGTGCCGACGAGGGCGGTCAGTTTCTCGGGGATGTTCATTCGCTGGCGGCCGGCGGGCGGCCGGTGTGGTTGATGATCCAGAGGCCGACGAACAGGAGTACAGCACCGGGGATCAGCCAACGGGACATGTAGGCGACGTTGAGCACGCCCTGGCCGATGCCGGCGGCGGCGTTGCCGGCCGTGGCGAGGTTGTCGCTGAGCGCGCCCAGGTAGTCGCCGAGGCCGCCGCCGGTGGCTTCGGTCTGCGTGTTCGTGCCCTTGGTGGCGGAGAGCCAGGGGTTGGTGAGGTCCGTTGCGCCCGTGTCGAACAGGTCGCGGTGCGCGAGGATGTAGGCGGCGACGGCGTTGGTGAGCGCGATCTGCTGGGAGGGTGCGAGGGAGTTGATGGCGAAGCCGCTGCCGTCGTTCGTGTAGAAGCCGAGCCGCCGCGCTTCGTTGAGCGTGGCGGTGCGGACATTCGCGGAGGCTTGGGCGGCGGAGACCATGGCTCAGCAGTCGGTGGCGTTGCGGAGGCGGGCGAGCGGGGATTCGTCGGGCGCGGTGTCGGCCGCGGCGACGGCCAGCGGATAAACCGCGGCCTTGACCGGGAATTCGTTGCCGGCGAGGAGGGTTTGCGCGTCCTCGCCGGTGAAGGCGTGGCCGAACGAGGCGTCGGGCACGGGCGTTTTGCCGTCCACGCGTGCGGCCTGGTTGACGTAGCCGTCGAACGTGACTTCGACGCGGGGCGCGGTCGGGTCTACAAAGAGCTTCGCCAGGCGCCAGTATTCGACGCTGACGCCGCTCGGGAGGATGGATTTCTTTTTGAGGGCCATGGGGGAAATTACGCCGCAGCAATGGTGGTCACGGTGCCAGCGGAGCCGCGGTATTTGAGGGCGCCGCCTTCACAGTATAAGATGCCACCCCCGGCCGGGTTGGTCGTCGGCGCGGCGGTCAGATTCTCGATGAACACGCTAGGGCCAGAGGATCCATTCCGGTTTAAGGCGAAATTCGCTACACGCCCTCCGCCGGCCGCTAGGGTCATGCTGTTGGAGGCTTCCAACAAGATCCCAGTGTCACTGTCCGTGGAGAATGAATACGCCGGGTTCGCGAGTGATCCACCTGTATTCCTGACGCGCCCAGCAGCCAGATTCACGATATCCCCCCCGCTGGAGAACAGCCATCGAGATACACCACTGGTCGCGAGTGTGATATCTTTCGTCCCTGATCGATAGAACCCCGTATCCGGATCACTGCCGAAACTTATCGACGGCAGCAACGCCGAGCCGTCGCCGGCGAGCAGCCGCGCAATCGTCAGGTTGGCCGACGTGCCGAGGCCCAGATTGCTCCGCGCCGCGGCCTGCGCGGTCGAGCCGGCCAAGGCGATCTCAGCCAAGTTGCGCGCCGTGAGGAGAGAGCCGGCGGAAGGGTTGATGAATCCGGAACTCATGACTGAGGAACGGCTCCGATCATCTCGATATAAGAAATGTTCGTGCTGGGTGCCGAATCGGCGATGATCGAAATTTCATCTGTCGTCTCCAGCGTCAGCGCCTCGGCACCGCGCAGCTGAATGCCTGAACTGCTGTTTGCGTTAGGCCGCTGGCCCTGCCCTCCCCCCACCCAACACGTGGTTCCGCCAAGGCTCCGGATGGTGATGGATGTGCGGTTCGGGTTCGCCGGAATGATGGTCAACTGCTGATGGTTCACTTCGATCTTCGCAGGGTTGATCTGAATCCGCGTCGCGGACGGCGCACGCACGGGGACAACTCGCTGCACCGGCAATCTGGAGACCTCGGTCCCGGGCGCCGCTTCAATGGCATCCGGCAGGCTTCGGAGGATAGGCGTAGGAAGGATGGGATTGTTCATGTCAGGATGCCGCGATGGCGGCGAAGGCCAGGAGGCCGGCCACCCAGAGGGCGGCATTGGCGGTTTTCTCGCTCGGGTCGCGGCCGGCATCGGCCACGGTGTCCAAGGCGCGGTTGGCGAACGCGAGCGAGCTGTTCAGGCCCTGCTGCGCGGCGTCGATGGCGGCGCGGGCCACGTCGGCATCGGATGATACGATGGTGACATTGCCGTTCACGCCGGAAATCACCGGCGCGTTCACCTCGATGTCACCGCCGGCGGAAATCGGCGCGGAGACGCCGCCGCCGGAAGCATCGGCGTTGACGATGGGCGCGAGGACATCGCCGCCCGTGGTGATTACCGGGCCGGCCGGATCGGTGACGACCACGACCGGGGCGAGCGCATCGCCGCCGATGCCCGTGATGGGCGCGTTGACCGGGCCGCTGGGGGCGATCACGGGGGCGCTGTTGTCGTTGACGGTGATGACCGGGCCGGCGACCGGAGCGGTGACGTTGACGACGGGCGCGAGGACATCGCCCTGGATGATCGGCGCGGAAACGGGCGCGGCGATGATCACGGAGTCAAAAACGTCGCCACCCACGGCCGCGCCGACGCCCACCTGCTGCGCCACCGAATCATTGCCCGAGGCGACGGGGGCGTTGACCTGGCCGGCCACGGTGCCGGACCCCTGCACCGCGCCGCCGAACTGGCCGATGTTGACGCCGTTGGACGACGAATCCACGGAGGGAGGAGGCGCGGGCGGAGCGGTGAGCGGAACGCCGGCGCGGTTGAGCACGTCGGTTGCGCCGATGGCGCGGAGGTAAGCGATTTCCTCGGGATAGTCGTTGAGGTTGTACGCGCCGAGGTTGTTGCGCCACCAGTTCACGAACTGGCTTTCCGAGATGTTGTAGCCAGGCGTCTGCGTGGCCAGGTACGCATCGCGCGCGGCCTGCACCGTGCCGGCATCGGCGCGGTTGCCGACCGACTGCGACGGCGCGTAGAAATTCATCGGGGCAATCAGGTTTCCGTCGCCCACGTCGGAAATAGGCGCGCCGAACTGTTGGGAACTGTCCGTCCCATACGCACCCACCGTGCGGTTGCCGGTCCCCTCAACGCCGGTCGGGAGATTGTTCTCCGTCAGCGTCTCATAGAGGGTGGTGTTGTTCTTGGTGGAACCGAAGAGCGGCATGGGGGGGGATCGAGCACCGGCGGTTTCGGCGGTGCTCGATGATCAGGATTTGCGCGAGGGAAGGAGGAAGAGGACGACGGCGAGGACGACGGCAGCGGCGAGCACCCAGGGGCCGACGTTGCCGACCGCGACGGGCAGCGAACTGCCGGAGGAACCGGCGCCGCTGTTGCCGCCGGTGTCGGCGCTCAGGCCGGACCCGACCTGGAACACGAAATTCCGGTCACCCTTCTTGGCGTCGATCCGTTGGGAGACGGGACCGTCACCGCTCAGGGCGGCGGAGAGGTTCAGTGGGAACGGGAGTGCCACGGCGAGCGGTCACTTGCGGCCACCGAAGAGGAGCTTGAGCACGAACGCGCCGACGAGGAGCGCGCCGGCCGTGATGATCCACGGCATGGCCTGCTGCCAGGGCGAGGTCTGGAGCGCGGGCGTGGTCCCGGTCTGGCCGACCGTGCCGCGCGGCGGCGTGGTCGGGTCCTGAAACTGTTCGGTGCCGGGGCTGCGGCCCTCGATGCTCTTGGTCGCGAGGCCGACACCGTAGCCGTAGGCCGCCTGCGTGTTGAGGAGGTCGGTGATGCCGAGCCAGCCGAGGAGTCCGCCGCCGGAGGTGGGATTCATGTTGTGTTTGGTTTGATGCGAAAAGCCCGCCCTGCGCGGGCGCTAAGGCGGGCTTTCGATGGCGTTGGCGGGAGGGTGGATCAGGCAGCGAGCTCGATGCGCTTGCGGACCTCGATGATGTTCGCGATGTTGTTGCCGGTGGCGGCACCCGAGGTCACGAAGTCGAACTTCAGGTCGGTGATGGACGGGATGTAGATTCCGTCGTCATACTGCTGAGTGAAGTCGATGACCGTGGGGAACACGTTCGCCTGCTTCGCGAGGCCGTAGTTGATCAGGTCCTGCGCCACCTGGACGGTGTTGGCCTTGAAGAAGGGCGTTTCGGCGGTGCGGACCTGCGTGGCGGTGACCACGGCGTCAAAGGAGTGCACGCGGTGGAGCCAGCCGTTGACCGCGGGGATGAAGTCCGCGGGCGTGAGCGGCATGTCCGCGGTGAAGGCGGCGTTGCACGGCACACCGCGCGGGACCCAGTGCATGAAGGTGCGCTTGATCCAGGCGGCGTTCCGCACGGCGTCCGACACACCGGAGACCACCCAGGAGCCGTCCGGCAGCTTCACGTCGGCCCACACGTCGGCGGGGCGTTCGTAGTCGAAGCACATGCGGCCCGTGAGGGTCGGGTTGGCGATGGCGCCGGAGATGTCGACCTGGATTTCCACGTCACCCACGCCGAGCAGCTCGAAGGCGTTCAGGGCGAGGAATTCGCGGCCCTCGGGCGTGGCGCGCCAGGGCTCGGCGAAGTGGATCGGGATCATGCCGAGGCTGAAGGCGCGGGCGTTGGTCGCGAGGATGGTGAACAGCTGCGTGGCGCTGAAGGTGCGGACCACCTTCGAGTTGATCAGGATGCGGATCTGGGTGATGGCGCTCTGGATGTTCGCCTGCGAGTCGTTGGTCTTGAACTGGAGTTCAAGCCAGTGATAGCGGCGGTTGCGCGGCAGCTTGCACCGCGCCGTCTGGTTCGTCGCGACGGGATCGAACGCGGGCATATCGGCGATGGACTTGGCCATGGTGAGGGTCTCCGAGGTTGGCGCGGTGCGCGTTGCGGTTTAGGAGCCGCCGGTCACCTTGGACACGGCGTTGGCGGCGGGCTGGAGGAACTTGCGGACGACGGCGAACGACAGCGCGAGGATGCCGCCAACCGCAAGGATGATGGCCGCGGCGAACCACGGCTTGGACTTGATGAAGTTTTCGATCTTGTTCATGGGCGGGTGAAGTGCCGCCACCCATGGGGCATTCCCGTGTTGATGGAATGCTGTGCGCCCCCGATTTGGGGCGCACAGGCCCTTAACCGAGCTTCGACAATTCGGACTCGATGGCGCGCAACGCCTCGACGCAAAAGGCCCGATTTCGCTCTAGGCGGGCCCTTTTTTCGCACACGTACACGCGCGCCGGCGCGACGAGTTTTTTCGTGCGTTTTTCCGAGGCGCACAAAATGCAAATGGTGTGGCCGGCGCGGGCTTTTTCGCGGCCGCACCGGACGCACAGCCCCCTCTGCTTGAGCTGTGCGCGCCGGCAACGGAATCGGGTTTTGTCAGCCATGGCGGGCCTTTTTCTGCGGGAGATTGACCTTAAACTCCCACTCGCAGCATTTGGCCGAACCAGTGTTTTTGACCACCATGACCCGGCCGCACTTCGGGCAGCGCGTGCTGTGGTATCGGTCCCCGATCGGCAACAGGCAGGTGTGTGTGGCTGTGGTCAGCGGGCTCATAGCATGATCCCCGCTTTGATCTGCGCCGCCGTGTAGCGGAGGATGCGCACGGGGCAGTGCTTCCTCTTGTGAAGGAACTGGTATTTCCCGAGGGCCGCGGCCTGCATCACGGCATCATCCACCATGAGGTCGGCCCACTTCCTGGCCTCGTCGGGCGTGCGCACGGCCAGGACAATATCGGTGAGGCTGCCGCGCATGACCGGCAGCATCGACGCGAAATCGTGACCGATGAAAATGAACCGGTCGCAGTTGTGGCGGATGGCCGTCAAGAGGCCGGTGTTGTCGCGGTCGCGTCCGCCTTCGGTGGCCTCGTCCCAGATGGCGGCGAACTTCTGTTCCGGCTTCACGCCGGCGACGACACGCCGCCATTGTTCGAAATCTCCAAACACCTTCGCCTGCGGCCCCCAGTCGTTTTCCCAAGGGAAGGGATCGGCCACGAGCGACCGGTATCTGTCGCGCGCGTACCATCCGCGGGAGATGCCGCCGGCGAGGAAGGTCTTGCCGTCCTCACTGCCGCCGATGATGGCGGCTCTGATTTTGTAGCTCATGGCGACGGCGGCGGGTTTTTCTTCGCGAACATCGCGGCGGCGAGCATGACCAGCGCGAGAAGGCCCAGCGCGATGGCTGCCCAGACCCACCAGGACGCGCTGAACACGAACACCACGTCGGCGTTCGGCGGGTTGAGGATGATCCGGGCTGCGGTGTCTGTGACGGCGGGGAGGGTGTGTGCTTCGTTCATGGCGGGGGTTAGCCGAGTCTGTTGGTCGGCGGGAGGTCGTAGGCGGACGGCGTGGCCGGTGCCGCCGAGGTGGGCGCGGGCTTCGCCGGCGGCGCGGGAGGGGTGACGTTTTTCGGCGCGTGAACCGCGGCGAGCCCGAGCCAGGCGCGGAGCGCGGCCTTGGGCTTCGGGTTGCGGAAGATGCGGAGCATGAAGCCGACGCCGAGGATGCAGAGGCCGAGCACGGGGCCGTAATTCCAGCCACGGGCGGCGGCGAGCTTGCCATAGGCGCGCGCGATTTTCTGTTTCTCGTTGGCGGGGACGTTCACGTTGTCGTCAAACACGACATCCGCGATCAGCTCGAGGCCGTCGGTCACGGTGCCGGCCGTGACCTCGTGTTCCTCGGCGCTCGATCCGGCCGGCGGCGTGGGCGCGGCCTTCGCTTCCGCCGCGGGCTCGGGCGTGTCGGCGAGCAACGGCTTGATGTCGTCGAACGACGGCGCAGGCGCCGCATCGTGCACCGCCGCGGTCGGCGGTGCTGCCGGCGCCGGCGAGGATCCAACACCGCCGGTTTCGGCGGTGGTCGACGGCGCGGCCGATGCCGCGGGCGCGGGGGCAGACGCGGCCGGCGGCGTGTTTTCGCCGGCCGCGGATTTGCGGCCCGAACTGCGCGGCATCGGAATGCCGGTGTGGGGGTTGACGCGCGGCTGCCCGTCGTCGCCGAACAGATGCTTGGCGGGATCGGCCTGCCACACGCGGCCCTTTTTGTCTGTGACTTCGACGGACATGACGACGCGTTGGGTCAGGCGAGGCGTTTGCCGGCGTGGTCGTAGTTCCGACGCTCGACAGTGTAACCGCGCGCGTGGAGTCCCTTGGCGATATCAAGGATGAATCCCTCAGCGTTCTCGCTCGGCGTCGGGAACTCGCCCATTTCGTGCGGCGGCTCATCGACCGCGATGACATTCGGGTGGACGTGGATGACAGCGGTGCCTTTCGGCTCCGCGGATTTTTCGGCAGCTTTCGCGGCCGGCTTTTTGGTGGTCTTGGTTTTCATGGGCAAATGAAGAGGCCGAACATTCCGCTACGGCCGACGCTCCGCGCGGCCGAGCTCGGGGTTCGGCTCATACGCATCGCACATTTCGGCGAAGGTTGGGTCGATGCCGTCGGCGAGGTCTGCGTCGTCTTCGTCGCAGCCAGTCGCCCCGCAGGTTATTAGTTTTCCGGGCATGATGCAGTGTCGGCAGTTGAGACAACTGCGCGCGTTATGAGCCGAACCCACCGGCCACAGCTCAACGCGAGGGGGCGTGACTTCAGGTGCTGGCTTCATTGGTCGCGTGGCTGAGCCGGGACGTTCGGCGAAGAGGGCTCGCCCGCCGACGCCCCAGCCTTTTTTTCAGAGGCGGATTTTTGATCGTCGGCGGGCAGGGAGGAAATGAGGTCGGCCAGGTAGATGCCGGATTTCTCCAGCGCCTTCCCGCGGGTGCTGGCCAGGGCAGCGAACGAGACCATTTTCGTGAGCGCAGGGCCCCCGGTGCGCACCGGGGGCAGCTCGATCAACGCCTGTTCGGTCAGCGGGAAGAGCTGGAGGACTTTGCAGGACCACACGGAGACCGCACCGGGGGCGATGCTCGTGAAGCAGAGAGCGGGGAACGGGGTTTTCATCGTCAGTTTTCGGCGAATTCGAGGGCTCGCTGGCCGTCCGACATCGCGAGGAGGTCGGCCATCGGCCACGGACGGCCGGGGGGCCGGGGACAGTTGTCTGACCTTTGTGAACTCTGTTCAGCCGTGCGCGCGCGCGCGCGAGCGAGCGCACGGGCGCGCGTATACGCGGGCGCGGCCTGCGCGATGGCGCGGGCCGCGAGGGGCTGCGACAGCACGGCCGCGAGGTCGCCATCGTAGCCCCAAACGACGACGGCCGGCTCCAAAATCGCGCCGCCGTAGGGCGCGGGAGCCAGCCGTGCGATGATCCGATTGCTGATGCGCGGCGCTGCCGGCCCGTCGTCGTCGGCTCCGCCGAGACTGTTGTCATCGGCCGTTTCCTCGCCGGGCGTTTCATCGAATCCGCCAGCCGCCATCTGCGCGAGCTGCGCCGTTTCCATCTGCGCCGCGATCACCGCGGCCGATTTCTTCAACTCCTTTCGGTGCTTCTTTGGCTTCGCCAACGGCCGTTTTCCGGCGTTCCAATCCGCTTCCTCCGACAGGTAACGGCCGTCTGGCCCCGTCAGGGCGACGATGCGGCGCGGCAGCGTGGCCTTACGGCGTCGGCTCCTTTCCGCCTTTAGCTCGCCCATCGGCTGGACGATGTGGAGGCCCTTCACCTCCTCGTAGAAATCGCACAAAACGCCCGGCCCGGCCTCGCGCTTGATGGTCTCCAGGTCGCTCGGCTTGACGGGGTACTTGACGAACTCGCGGACGTTTTCGATGCGCCCGGCGTCGTCCCAGTGCGTGCCGAAGAGGGACCATAGCTTGCGCCGGATTTTCCCGCGGCGCTTCGGATGCATGGACGGCGGCTCGGTGACCAGCAAATGCGCGTGCAGGTGCAGCGTCATCTGTCCGGTCTCAGGGTCCCACTGGGGCGAACCGAATTCAGTGGCGCGCCACTGGATCACGAGGCCGAACCGGTCGCGCAGCTTCTTGGCGAGCTTCGAGAGCCTGCGGTGGAACGCCTGGATGTTCTCGCGCAGCTTGCCTTTGACGATGCCGACGCGCGGGCCGTTCGTGATGGTGTACATGCGCGCGCGCATCGGGTCGCGGGCGATGAAATATTCGATGTCCTTGAGCATCTTGCTGCGCGCCTGCGCGGCGACGGACGGCAAAACGACCGTGCGACGCACGGCCGGCAACGGCAGTTCCGTGCCCGATAACAGACCGATGACCGTGCAGCGGCCCGGGTGGTTCGGGCCGTAGTAGAATCGTTCCCCGCGGCATTCGAGCGCCTGCGCCAGCCGGATCGTCCGCGCGTCCATCTCATCGCGGCGGGCGCGCAGCTTCTCAACGGCGTCGTCCGGGATGATCCGGCCGGTCTGATTTTCCAGGACGGCGGAATAAGAGTTCTCCTTGGCCGCGTAGATTTCGCCCAGGTCGTCAACGTCGTTATCCCCGCCGCGGCGGAGGTGTTCGACGTAATCGGGCGTCATGCCTGGCGCGTCTGATGTCCGGATCAGCTCGCACTCGCTCTTTGGCTTCGGCCGACCGTGGAGGGCCACGTCGGCGGCGATCCGTTTGCGGAGAGTGTGCCCGACCAGGTGCCGGCCGAACGTGTCAAACCAGAGGTCGTCCGCCTCCTGCTTCTGACGCTCATATTCGGGGACGATCATCGCGGCAGCCCCCTTTCCAGCGCCCTTGCCAACAGGCAAAGGGCCTGCTGTTTGGCGGGGTTGAGTCCCGCGAAAATACGGGCGATGACGGCCAGTGTTTCCCGCGCTAATTCAGCCTGAAGCCGGGCGGTGCTATCGTTTTTCGGCCGATTCCCTTGGCCGTTCGGGCGTGGTTCGGTTCGAGTCCAGTAGGGTCCACCATCGGTCGCCAAGTGCTTCACTATGAGGACTTCCGGAAAGACCGAGAAACCGACCGAGTTGACTCCCGTGCGATAGCCGAGACAAGCGATGCACATGCCCTCGCTCTCCACCAGGCAATGCGACTGAGCAGAGGACAGGCCGCCCGGGCAAAGCGCATCGGATCGTCATACCGAGCGCAAACAGGCCTCGCCACATGCCTTATAAGGCTTTCCCCGTTCTCGAACATCGGCCTAGCTAAAACGACCTTATGGAAAGGCTTGCCCCCATGCCCGCCCCCGGCATCACGATGCGCGTCGAGGCGGAATTGGTGCGACAGGGCTATCGGGATCTGCCGACCGGTCTGGCCGCCACATTGCTCGCCGTGGGCAGCCTGGCCTGGGTCGTGATCACGCAGTGGGGCGGAACCGCCGTCTGGTTTTGGCTGACCGGCATGGTGCTCGTGGTGCTGGCGCGCGGCGTGTCGGCCTTTCTCTACCGACGCTCCTCCCATGGCCCCGGTCGCCATGAAAACTGGAACCACTTCTTTGTCGTCGGCGCCGGTCTGACCGGCCTCGGCTGGGGCTTCGCCGCGTGGTTTTTCTTTCCGCTGCTGGACGACATCGAGCTGTCGCTGATGATCCTCGTGCTCGCCGGCATCACCGCGGGCGCCACGCGCTCGCTCGGCCCGAATCTCCCGGCCTGTTGGTTGTTCCAGCTGCTGACCATGACGCCTTTGGTCGCCCGGCTGCTGATGGGCGACGCCTCCACCCACCGGCTCATGGGCGTGCTCGCGGCGCTCTACACCCTCTTCCTGCTGGCCATGGCGCACAGCTACCACCGCAGCCTCGGCAGCTCCCTCCGCCTCGGGTTCGAATTCGCCGATCTCGCCGGCGAACTCCACCAGGAAAAGCAGCAGGTGGACGACCTCAACCGCGACCTCACCGCCGAGGTGACCTCCCGCCGCCAGGCCGAGGCCGACCTGCGCGCCGCCAAGGAGCGGGCCGAGGCCGCCAACCAGGCCAAAAGCGAGTTCCTCGCCACGATGAGCCACGAAATCCGCACGCCCATGAATGGCATCATGGGCATGCTCGATCTGCTCAACACCCCTGCGCTCACGCCCGCCCAGCGCGAGCAGGTCGACACCGCCGCCCGCTCCGCCGACTCCCTCCTGCGCCTCCTCAACGACATCCTCGACTTTTCCAAGATCGAAAGCGGGCGCCTCGACTTCGAATCCATTCCGTTCCGCCCTGCCGCCGTCGTCGAGGACGTGCTGGCCCTCCTCCGTCCGCGCGCCACGGCGAAATCCCTCGAGCTGACCTGCCGCATCGACGACGCCGGCCGCACCCGCGTGATCGGCGACCCGATGCGCTTCCGCCAGGTGCTCCTCAACCTCGTCGGCAACGCCATCAAATTCTCCGACCACGGCGAGGTCGGCATCGAACTCCGCGCCGACGACGCCGGCCCCGGCCGGCTCCGGTTCACGGTGAGCGTGCGCGACCACGGCATTGGCATGAGCGAGGAGACGCGGACCCGGCTGTTCGAACCGTTCCAACAGGGCGACAGCTCGATGAGCCGCCGCTACGGCGGCACCGGCCTCGGCCTCGCCATCTCGCAAAGGCTCGTCGAGGGCATGGGCGGCGCCATCACCGCCTCCAGCGAATCCGGCCGGGGTTCGCTGTTCCAGTTCACGCTCACCCTGCCCCACGCCCGCGAGCGCAACACGCCCCTGCCCTTCGCGGTCAGCACCGGCCTGCCGCAGCAGTTCGACGCCCGCATCCTCGTCGTCGAGGACGACGCCGTGAACCAGCGCGTCATCACGCTCATGCTGCAGCGCCTCGGTCTCCAATGCCAGGTTGTGTCCGACGGCCCCGCCGCCCTCACCGCCCTCGAAGCCGCCGACTGGGACCTCGTTTTCATGGACTGCCAGCTGCCCGGCATCGACGGCCTCGAGACGACCCGCCGCGCCCGCCTTCTGCTCGGCGGGCGCGAATTGCCGATCGTCGCCCTCACCGCCAACGCCCGACCCGAGGACCGCACCGCCTGCCTCGCCGCCGGCATGGACGACTTTCTCGCCAAGCCGGTGCGCAGCGACACGCTGCAAACCTGCCTCGCCCGCTGGCTGCGCCCCGCTTCCTGAGCATGTGCTGTCGCTATACGCTCAAAGACCTCGCGGCCGCCGTCGCAGGTTTCTACGAACAGCTGTCCGAGGGCCTCGCCGACGCCGCCTGGAGCCCGCGCTACAACATCGCGATCAGCCAGCGCGTACCCGCCATCGTCCGCCGCCGCGGCCGGGCCGAACTCGCCTCGCTCGCCTTCGGCCTGCCCCCGCCGCCGCGTTCGCCGGGCGACAAACCGGCGGTCCTCCCCAACGCGCGCGCCGACACGCTGCTCACCCGGCCGACCTTCCGTGAAGCCGCCGCCTGGCGTCGCTGCCTCGTGCCCGCCGACGGGTTCTACGAATGGGAAAAACAGGGCCGCGCGCGCCTGCCGCACTACTTCACGCTGAAGGACCGCCGGCCGTTCTTCTTCGCCGGCATCTGGCAGGCGGGTGCCGACGATACTCCGGAGTCCTTCGCCATCGTCACCACCGGGCCTAACCCGCTGCTGGCCGCCATCCACGACCGCATGCCGGTCATGCTCGGCCCCAACAGCGGCCCCGCCTGGCTCGGCGACGAACCCCTCGCCCCGGCCCGCCTCGCCCAGCTCTGCCGGCCGCTGCGCGCCGACCTGATGACCGGCCATCGCGTGGACTCCCGCGTCAACCGCGTCCGCTACGAAGCCCCGGACTGCATCGAACCGGTGAACGGCTTTTTCGACTGAGCCGCCTCCCGGAAGGCACGGCACCGCCTGGATTTCAGGCGCATCGCCTGCGCATCGTTTGTGCCCGTGCGGCGCCCGCCTTTGCGCTGGACGACGTATCGCCCCTGCCCACACCCTTGCGCCCGTGGCCACACCCCCGAAGCACGACGCCCAAACCATCCACCAAGCGATCGATCGCGTTGCCGCCGCCATTGCCTCCCGCCACGCCGCCACCGGGCGCCTCCTCGTCCTCGGCATCGCCAACGGCGGCGTTGTATTCGCCCGCCGCCTCGTCGCCGCCCTGAAGCGGGCCGGTCTCCGGCCCGGCACCGGCACGATCGACATCTCCTTCCACCGGGACGACATCGGCGCCAACCCGATTCCCAAGGAGCACGCCCCGACCCTCATCCCGCACGATGTGAACGGTGCGACTGTCATCCTGGCCGACGACGTGCTCCACTCCGGCCGCACGGTGAAGGCCGCCCTCGACGAGCTCTTCGACCACGGCCGTCCCGACTGCGTCGAACTCGCCGTCCTCGTGGACCGCAACGGCCGTCTCCTCCCCGTCGCCGCCACCTACACCGGCATCGTGCTCGTCGCCGAGGACGACGAAAAGGTCCTCGTCCGCCTCGACGCCGACAATCCGAAACGCGACACGTTGATCACCGAGCCCGCCCATAAATCGAAACCGCGGCGCGCCAATCCCGTTATTTGATCCTTGGTGCTTAATACTTCCCCCTCTCTCCCCGTGCCCTGGCATCGCAAACACCTCCTCACCATCGAAGATCTCAAGCTCAGTGAGATCGAGCAGATCCTCGACACCGCCGGCGCCTTCCGCCGCATTCTCGACCGCAAGGTCAAGAAGGTCCCCGCCTTGCGCGGCAAGACCATCGTCAACCTCTTCCTCGAGCCCAGCACCCGCACGCGCATCTCCTTCGAGATGGCGGCCAAGCTCCTCAGCGCCGACGTCATCTCGTTCAGCGCCGAGGCCTCCAGCACGACCAAGGGCGAAACCCTCCGCGACACCGCGCAGAACATCCAGGCGCTCCACGCCGACATGATCGTGCTCCGACACTCCGCCTCCGGCTCGCCGCTTTACCTCAGCAAGGTGCTCGGCATCCCGGTCGTGAACGCCGGCGACGGCGCGCACGAACACCCGACGCAGGCGCTGCTCGATGTCTTCACGATGCGCCAGAAGCTCGGCGACCTGAAGGGACGCAAGGTCGTCATCCTCGGCGACATCCTCTTCAGCCGCGTCGCCCGCTCCAACATCCACGCCCTCACCAAGCTCGGCGCCGACGTCACCATCGTCGGCCCGTCCACCCTTGTGCCGCACTGGTTCGAGTCTATGGGCGTGCGCGTCTCCCACAATCTCCGCGAGGCCCTTGCCGACGCCGATGTCGTCATGCTCCTGCGCATCCAGCACGAGCGCCAGGGCGCGAGTCATTTCCCTTCGCTCGGTGAATACACCAGCATGTTCGGTCTCAACTACACCCGCGCCAGCTGGGTGAAGCCCGGCGCCATCATCATGCATCCCGGCCCGATCAACCGTGGCGTCGAGATCGACTCCGACATCGCCGACTCCGACCGCAGCGTGATCCTCCAGCAGGTCACCAACGGCATCGCCGTCCGCATGGCCGTCCTCTACCTCTGCGCCGGCGGACAACCCGAACACGTGCTCACGCCAGTCGAGTGATTTTTCAATTCAATGGGCCACAAAGAACACAAGAAACACCAAAACAAGGCCCATGAAGATCAACGATATCAACCAGCTCTGTGACGTCATTCGAGAAACCAGCTTTGCGATTCACTGCTATCACCGAAACGGACACATGGAGAAGATTTACGAAAACGCCCTCGTTCACCGGCTCCGCAAACAAGGCCTCGAGGTGAAGCAACAGCATCCCCTGTCCGTTCGCGATGAGGATGGCACCCTTCTCGGTGAGTTCTTTGCCGATCTTTTCATCGAAAGCCGCCTGGTTGTTGAGCTGAAAGCTGCCCGTTCCGTCGCCGAGGAACACATCGCGCAATTGCTAGGCTACCTTCGCTCCAGCCGCGTTGAAACCGGACTGCTGATCAACTTCGGATCTTCCCGCATCCATGTGAAAAAATATCTCATGTCCGATGTCCTGTCCTGATCCCCTTTTTGTGTTTCTCGTGTTTTTCGTGGCCAATCCTCCGTCACTTCTGCCTTTTGTGGCCAATTCCTCATGCCGTACCTGATCATCAAAAACGGCCGGGTCATCGACCCCGCCTCCAAGCGTGACGCCAAGGGCGATGTCTTCATCGCCGACGGCAAATTCGTGAAATCGCTCACGCCCGCGCAAAAGAAATCCGCGCAGGTCATCGACGCCAGGGGGCTCGTCGTGTGCCCCGGACTCGTCGACATCCACGTCCATTTCCGCGAACCCGGCCAGACGCACAAGGAGACCATTCTCACCGGCTCGCAGGCCGCCGCCGCGGGCGGTTTCACGACCGTGGTGTGCATGCCCAACACCTCGCCGGTCGTGGACAACGCCAGCACCGTCGCGCTGATCAAATCCGTCGCCGCCAACGCGCCCATCCACGTCTACCCGACGGGCTGCATCACCGTCGGCATGAAGGGCCAGGCCCTCGCCCCGCATGGCTCGCTCCAGAAGGCCGGCGTCGTCGCCCTCACCGACGACGGCCTCTGCGTGCAATCCAACGAGCTCATGCACCGCGCGGTCGAATACGCCAAGATGTTCGGCCTCTCCATTCTCGACCACTGCCAGGACGAGTCCATGACCCAGAAGGCCGTGATGAACGAGGGCGTCGTCTCCACGCGCCTCGGCCTCAAGGGCTGGCCGCACGCCGCCGAAGACATCATCGTCGCCCGCAACATCATCCTCTCGAAGTACACCGGCGCGCACATCCACATGCAGCACATCAGCTCGGCCCACTCGGTCGAACTGATCCGCCGCGCCAAGCAGGACGGCGTCAACGTGACCGGCGAGGCGACGCCGCACCACATCGCCCTGACCGAGGAGGCGCTCGGCACCTACGACACCCACTTCAAGATGAACCCGCCGCTCCGCACCGAGGCGGACCGCAAGGCGATCATCGCCGGCCTGCGTGACGGCACGCTCGACTGTATCGGCACCGACCACGCCCCGCACGCCCCCGAGGAGAAGGATCGCGAATTCGACTACGCCCCCAACGGCATCATCGGCCTCGAGACCGCCCTCCCCGTGTGCCTCGACATCCTGGTGCGTCAGGAAAAATTCAAGCTTCCCGCCGTCATCGACCTCATGACGCGCAAGTCCGCCGACGTCTTGAAACTCCCCGCCGGCACCCTCGCCCCCGGCGCCGCCGCCGACGTGTGTCTCTTCGACCCCGACGAAGTCTGGTTGTACAAGACCTACGGCGCCTTCTCGAAGTCGATCAACTCCCCTTGGGACAACCAAAACCTCAAGGGCCGCGTGAAGACCACGATCGTCTCCGGCCGCATCGTCTACCAGAATGGCAAGATGCTGGTTTGAGTCACTTCGGCCTCGCCGGACTCCTTATCCAGGTACTCCAAACACCCATGCTGACGCGCAACATCCTGCTCTGTCTATTTCTTGTCATCTCCCTGATGGCCGCCGACAAGCCGGGGAAGATCCCTCTGGCAGAGCTGATTTCAGACTCTCAATACTTCAAGGCGGCCCTCGGCTCCAAAGCTCTGCTCGTTACAGATCCGAAAACCGGAGAGGTTCCGAAGGAACTGCTGCATGCCATCGCAAGCGCCAGACTGAACGAGGGAATCCAATTCTATCCTTTGCCCAAAGAGGCCGTCCAACCGACGCCGAAGAAACGGAACGCGCCTGAATACCCGGCTCAGCTCAGGCGCAAAGGCGTCGATGGTGCGGCACGTCTGCTGATTGTCATCGGGGCTGATGGCACAATCAAAGCGATCCACTGCAATGAGGCTACCCATCCTGAATTTGCCCTCGCCGCGGCCGAGGCTGTCTCAAAATGGCGGTTCTCCCCTGCGACCATCCAGGAGACGCCAGTCCCGGTTGTCGCCACCTTGCTCTTGGAATTTGACGCCTGACTTTCCCACGCTTGGTCAGCAACAATGTCCGGAGGATGCGCGGTCTTGGATGTGGGGCCTACTGATCTGAAGTGTACACCGGCCATGTCAGGGCTTAAAGTCCCTCCTCCCCTCGACGCCGGCAACTACCCCACTTATAGCGAGGTTCCGACGAAAACACACCGCTTTGCCGGTCGGACCGCGTTTGGATTTTGCGCTTCGGCCGGCGGCGGTTCTGCTTCAAGGAACCATGGGGAAAACATTCGCCACCATCGAGGCCGACCTTGAAAAGTGGATTCAGCGCCAGCGCATGTTTTTCGTGGCGACCGCGCCGCTCTCGGCGGAGGGACACGTCAATTGCTCGCCCAAGGGCGGGGATTTCTTCCGGGTGCTCGGCCCGCGCGAGGTGGCCTACCTTGATCTCACCGGCAGCGGCGCCGAGACCATCGCGCACGTCCAGGAAAACGGACGCATTGTGCTCATGTTTTGCGCCTTCGCGGGCGGCCCGAAAATCGTCCGGCTTCACGGCCAGGCGACGATTCATTATCCGGCCGATCCGGAATTCGTCCGCCTGGCCCCGCTCTTCCCTCCAAACCCCGGCGCGCGCACGATCGTGAAAGTAGCCGTCAGCCGCATTTCGGATTCCTGCGGCTATGCCGTGCCGCTCTACGATTTCATCGAGCACCGCGACGTGCTCGACCAGGCCACCGCGCGCAAGACACCGGAGCAGCTCGCGGCCTACCGCGTCGCCAAGAACACCACGAGCATCGACGGCCTGCCCGGATTTCGCCCGAACGGAGGCTGAAACCGGAGCGCGGCCTGAAGCCCGCCTCATCGCAGGGGGGCACGACTTGACCGCGCCCACTGGAAATCATCCACGCCGATCAAGGGCGCACATGAGGCACGTTCCTCTAGCTCCCTGCTCCTGGCTCCTTCCGCTCCCTACTTCCTCTTCCACTGCCCGGCCTCGTCCTGCACCCAGACCCCGGGCTTGCTCCCGGCGGCGATCTGACGGGCGCGAGCCTTGCCGACGGCTTCGGTCGTCGCGCCGGTCTGCTTGGCGATGAGCGCATAGACGGCTTCGCGATCGCGATTTTCTTCCGCGATCACGGCGGCTCCGTGCTCCTTGCCTCCGGGAGGAAGGGCAAGGTACCCAAGGTTGTTCTCGCCGACGACCCCCTCGGCCTTCAGGGCGTCGATGGAGGCGAGCCGCTGCTCCATGCGGCGGCGGATGTCGGCGGCGCTCTCGGCGTAGGCCACGACGGCCGACAGGGCTACGATGGCGAGGCTGGAAAGAAGACGGGCGTTCATGGGCGTCAGGGATTCGGGGTTTCGAGGGTCGACGACTTGCGGTCGAGATCGCCGAAGAAGTCGTCCAGGGCGCGGTCCACCTTCACGTTCACGTCCACGGTGATATGGATCGGCTTCACTTCGATCGGCTGGGTCTTCACGTTCACGCAACCGGCGAAAAACGCAGGCAGGATGAGCGGCCAGACACGGGAGAGACGCATGATCATGGATGACGGCGAGACTGGATTTTTAGGCAGCGGACTCAAGGTTTGGTTCCTCCGTTCATGCCGGTTTTCAGGCCGAGATTCAGCAAACCCTCGATCGGGCCATTGACGTTGAGATCGAGCGTGACCGGGGCCTTCACCTGCGGATCGAGCGGCGCGCCCACGATGCGCAACTGCGCCGAACGGCTGGCCGGAGCGCCGGGCGGACGGATGTCGAGACGCAGTTCGCTGACTTTCAGCTTCAGGAGGCCGTCCTCGATACGCTTCAGCACGGCGTAGTTCCGGCTTTGGGGCGACATGCCGCCGGTCAGCAACCCCTCGGCCTGCAATTGCACCTCCAGACTGGTGCCGGACACGAGGCCAAGCCAGCCGGTGCCGAGGCGCAGCGAACCGGCTTCATACCGCAACGGCAGGCGCCCGCTCAACGGGCCCGTGGCGTGCGCCGGCAGATCCTGCGTGAGCGCGAGCACCTGTTCGGCCCGGATCGATTCCGCCCGCACCACCGCCTCCACCGCAGGATCGGCCAGCCGGTAAACAAACGGCTCCACCTGCACCCGCCCGCCCAGGGCGAACGCCACCAAGGACGTCACCTCGACCGATTCCAGCGTGGCCGTGGCGGCTTCGGCCCGCACGTCCGTGAGCACGATTTTTCCCGAGGTCACGTTCCCGGCCCGCACTGAAAGTCCTTGAGCCCGCGGCTGGATCAGATCGACGGAGGCCACGTCCATTTCGACGCCCTCGGCCGTCACGCCAAATCCGGAGTGAGCGAGCCGACCTTCGCGCACATGAAACTCTCCCTCACTGGAGAAATTGCCGTTCTGGTAATCCGCCTTCACGCGTCCCGTCACCCGGCCGCTCACCTCCCAAGGCCCGAGCGGCAACGGCGCCCAGTTTTCCAGCCACGCCTGCCAGGCCTGCACATCCACCTCCAGTTCGGTCGTCCGGAAACCGCCCGCTTGCGTCGCCGGCGCGTAGCCGCCTTCGAGCGCCAGCGTCAGGCCCGGCGCCTGCAGGTGCGCGTCGCCCTTCCAGCTCCCGTCCGGCTCCGGTTGAGCCGCGAAGCTGACCCTGAGCGCCCGCGCCGGATCGCTCCCGGTATGAACCGTCACCTGTCCGTCCACGGAAATCCCTTCCAGCGGCAACACCGGCACCGCTGCAGAGGGGGCTGTGCCGCCACCGGACTCCCTCTCGATGACCGCCAACCGTTCCAAATCCACGTCCACACGCGCGGCCCGCACCTTCAGCCGGCCGAGCGACGGCGACCACCAGTGGCGGCGCTCAAGTGAAACGCTTCCCGCCGCCACACGCGTGGCCGGCAGGGCGAAGGTCAGATCCTCCAGTTGGAGGCGCCACGGTGAAACCCGCGCGACGTCAAACGACACCTCGGTCGCCCCACCGGCTTTCAGCGCCTCGCCCAGCGCCCACGGTAGTGCGGCCCAGCGGACCATCGCGGCGGTCGCGCCCGCCGCCAGCAGCAGGACGGCCAGCACGGCGAGGCGGAAACGCAGGGAGGACTTGGGCATGTTAGGGGGAGACGGCGATGAAGACGATCGACCACGCGGCAATGTCTCCGATGAACGGCACCCCGCCGCCGGACGTCGAGCCGTTAATCCTGCCCAGCCTCCACCGACGACACCGAACTCCACGAATTTTCCGCCACGCTTCCGGCCAAAGGCAGCCCGACTCGAACACTTCACCGGCCGCTTTGGTCCCTCACTCGCGGACAACGACAGTTAATCCTCGCCAACCTCGAAGCATTGTATGGCCACGAAAAACACGAGAACCCGGCGGCGGGTAAAGCTCTCAAGGCGCCTATAGGCGCGCGAAAAATATCCTCCTGCCTGGCCAAGTGCTCCTGGTGTTTTTGTGGCCAAAATCTCTGTGGCTTGGGGTTTGGTTCCGGCTCCGCCGGGTTGGGGAACCTCGACCGTCTGGACGCCCGTTTGAGATTTGGCATCCGCCCTTTGGTATTTCATCCACTTATCGCAATTTCTAAGCCCTAAGCGAAAACGCTTTATGTCGGATTTTTGCCTTTAGCTTGGCCATGCCATTTACACGCTTGATGCCCGTGCAGCCAGATGCCGTCACTCCTCTCCTGCAACGCATCAAGGCGGGCGACCCGACCGCCGCCGAGGAGCTTCTGCCTCTGGTTTACGATGAACTCCGCCGGCTGGCCGCGTCGCGCATGGCGCGCGAAGCCCCGGGACAGACGCTGCAGGCCACCGCGCTCGTCCACGAAGCCTGGCTGCGTCTGGGCGGCGACAAACAGCCCGTCTGGGCCAACCGCGCACACTTCTTCTCCGCCGCGGCCGAGGCCATGCGTCGGATCCTCATCGACAACGCCCGGCGCAAACAGGCGATCCGCCACGGCGGCGACCTCCAAAAGCTCAGCGCCAGCGACACCGCCTTCGATCTTCCGGCCGCCGGCGACGATGCCGAGCTGCTTCTCCTCAACGAAGCGCTCGAAACCCTCGCCGCCCACGACTCGCGCAAGGCCGAGCTCGTCAAACAGCGCTACTTCGTCGGACTCACCCTCGAGGAGGCCGCCGAGGTCCTCGGCATCTCCGAGCGCACCGCCAAGCGCGACTGGGTTTACGCCCGCACCTGGCTCTTCAACGAGGTCCGGCGGCTCCGCAGCTGAAGGCCGGCAAGCCATGGCCTTTTCGTGGCGCCCATTTCGTTTTGAATTCCTGATCTGCTGACGTGAAACCCGACGACGAGATCTTCGCCGAAGCCCTGGACCTGCCCGTCGCCGGTCGCGCCGCCTACCTCGACCGGGCCTGCGCAGGCGACTCCGCCCAGCGTGATCGCATCGCAGCCCTGCTCTCCGCCCATGACTCCGCCCGGGATTACCTCGAACACCCGGTCGTCGAGCGTGCTTCACCCCTGGCTTCCCCCCAACCGGGCACTGTCATCGGCCCCTACACGCTCCGCCGGCGTCTCGGCGAGGGCGGCTGCGGAGTCGTGTGGCTCGCCGAGCAGATCGTGCCGCTCCGCCGCTTCGTCGCGCTCAAGGTCATCAAGCCCGGCATGGACACGCGCAGTGTCATCGCCCGCTTCGAAAGCGAACGCCAGACCCTCGCGCTGATGAACCACCCGGACATCGCCCGCGTCTACGACGCCGGCACCACGTCCGCCGGCCGCCCCTATTTCGTGATGGAGTACGTCGAAGGCGTGCCCATCACGCGCTTCTGCGACGAGCACAACCTCACCATGCCCGCGCGACTCGAGCTGTTCGCCCGCGTCTGCATCGCCCTCCAGCACGCCCATCAGAAGGGTGTCATCCACCGCGACCTGAAGCCGTCCAACATCCTCGTCACGCTGCGCGACGGCGAACCCGCGCCCAAGGTCATCGACTTCGGCATCGCCAAGGCCACCGCCGGCGGCCTTTCGGGCGAGACGCTGCACACCGAACTCGGCCTCTTCCTCGGCACGCCGGCCTATATGAGCCCCGAGCAGGCCGAGGAACGAGACGACGACATCGACACGCGCAGCGACGTCTACGCGCTCGGCGTGCTGCTTTACGAACTGCTCACCGGCCGGCCGCCCTACGATCCCAAGGAACTCGTGCGGGCCGGCGTGCTCGAAATCCGCCGCATCATCCGCGAGGTGGATCCGCCCCGCCCCTCCACGCGCCTCGCCACGCTCGCCGAAGCCGACCGCGACACCGTCGCCCGCCAGCGCGGCGTGCTTCCGCCCCGCCTGACCGCCGCCCTCCGCGGCGACCTCGACTGGATTGTGATGCGCTGCCTCGAGAAAGAGCGCGACCGCCGCTACGGCACGGCCGCCGCCCTCGCCGACGACGTGCGCCGGCACCTGCGTTCCGAACCCGTCGAAGCCCGACCGCCCCAACTCGCCTACCGCATCCGCAAATTCGTCGCCCGCAACCGGCTCGTCGTTGCCAGCGCCGCCGTCGTGCTGCTGACGCTCGTCGCAGGCACGGTGATCAGCACCTGGCAGGCCGTGCGCGCTACCCGGGCGGAACGTGTTGCCGCGACCGAGCGGGACACCGCCCGCGCCGCCGAAAGCGCCGAAGCCCTCGCCCGCGCCGACGCCCAGCGGCGACAGGAACAGGCCGAGGCCCTGCTCACGTTCATGCTCGGGGATTTTCGCGCGGAGTTGCAGAAGATCGGCCGGCTCGAACCCCTCGACCGCGTGGGCGAGCAGGCGATGAGCTACTTCACCGCGCTCGACCCGCGCGACCTCACCGACACCGCGCTGACGCGTCAGGCCAAAGCCCTCACGCAGATCGGCGAGGTCCGGCTCGAGCAGGCGCGTTTCGCCGAAGCCGAGGCCGCCTTCACCGCCGCCTACGACCGCGCCGCCGCCCTCGCCTCTCGCCACCCGGACAACGGCGACATGCTCTACGAACGCGCGCAGGCCGAGTTCTGGATCGGCTTCGTGGCCCGCCGCCGCGGCGACTTCGCCCGCCAGCGCGAGTGGCTCGTGCGCTACCGCGACAGCGCCGTCGAACTATCCCGCGTGGAAGGAGCCACCGAACGGGCCGCCATGGAAGTCGTTTACGGGCATAACAATCTGGCGGTGCTCGACGTCGACATCGGCAACCTGATGGAAGCGCAAGCAGGCTTCATTGCCGCACGAGCGGCGTTGGAACCAATGATTGCAGCATCGCCGAATAACACCGACCTGCGGCTTGCATTCACCGAGACAGCCTCGTGGTTGGGCGTGGTGGCTGAATCCGATGGCCGTTATGAAGATGCCCTTAAATATTACGCCGAACGATCCGATGGCTACGAGATGCTGATACGGCAGGAGCCAAACACGGCACGTTGGAAATTCGAACGGGCTCAAAGCCTGACTTTTTCCGGCCGTATTGCGCGGGTGACCGGCAGGGCGGAGTCCGCCATGGATGCGTTCAACCAAGCGGGAACACTTTACGATGGCTTGGTCACAAGCGACCCGGCCAACAAACGCTGGCTTGCCGCCAGATTCACTCAACGCCTGTTCCTGATCGCTACATCGCTGAACATGACAGGCGATGAGAAGCGCGAAAGCGATCTGACCGAAGTGCGCCGAGAGATCGAAAACCTTAGCGCGACGGAGCCAACCTCCGCCGTCTTTTCAGGTTTGCTCCTGAGTTCCTGGCGCCTTGAAGCCCGCCTGCAATTTCAGCAAAGTCGCTGGGACGGCGCTCTGAATGCGACCATGCAGGCGAAGAAAATCTCCACTTTGCTCCTCCATGAAGGTCGCGCCGATATCTGGACCAAGCATGAAGCCGCTCACAGCCTGATTCTTGTCGGTCGGTTGGCCCAGGCCGCTTCGCGCCCGGCCGACGCCGCAGAAGCCTGGCAGGAAGCCCTGAACACACTCGGGCCTGACTACGATCGTTCGCGAGACTGGCGCCTGTTGGAACCCGCCGCTGTGGCGCTTACCTTGCTGGGCCGGCATGAACCGGCCGGCCGCCTCGTCCAGCAGTTGAAGATTTTCGGCTACGTCCCTCCGGACCCGCTTGATGCGGCAACTCTGGGGCTGACCGGATCCACGGAAACATCAACCCGCAACACCCAGTAGGTCCACTCATGATCACATCCATCATCAATGTCGCCATCACCCAGTTCCGTCCGCTCGGTGGAGTTTTCCCTATCAGCTGCACTTTCACCCAAGACCAAGCCACGAAGGGGATCACGATCAGTGGTGAAAACATCATCATCACGGCGGACGGTCCGGTGAACCTGATTTTTCAGATCGGTGATCCGGCTTATGTGTTCACCGGTGCGGCCTTCGACACCACGAGCCCCGACACCGATGTCGGGTCCTTCGAGTTCCCGCTCGTAACGATCAACCGCAGCCCGACCAGCAACATGCCGCCCAACTGCCTCAGCATCGTCGACGCGAATCTGCCCGAAAATATCAACAAGGCCTACAGCTATGTGCTGCTCGTGCAAAGCGCCGTCACGGGCGAGATCGGCCTCATTGATCCGATGATCATCACCGAGCCGCGCGGACCGTGAGCGCCGGCTGACGGGCTGATTGGCCACGGCGGCGGAAACAGGGTCCTGCGTGGCCCCTTTTCCAGCCGGATCGCGCATTAGGGGTATCCGGCCGTTTGGCCGGTACCCATCATGCCCAACGCCATTACTTCCGTTCGCTTCCAAGCCACCGGTATCCTGCAGCTCTACATCGTGCCGGCCACGGGCACCTATCTGCTCGCCGCCGCCGGCGCCGAGGGCGGTGGATACGGTGCCGCGGCCGGCGGCAAGGGCGCCCTGCTCCGCGGTTATTTTCACCTGCGCTCAGGGGAAATCCTTCACCTCATCGTCGGCAGGCAGGGGCAGCCTGGCGTCAGCCCGGGCGGAGAAATCCAGTCTCCGGACTCATTTTTGCCCGCCTCGCCGCTGCTCCGCGGCGGCGGAGGGGGCGGCGGCACCTTCATTTGGAAGGGGACGCAACAGGGCACGCGGCCGGCCTGGCCGCTGCTGGCGGCGGGGGGGGGGGGGGGGGGGGGGGGGGGCGGAAACTTCGCCGGAGGCGACGGACTCGTCACGCCCGACGCCCTCCATCACAACGAACAGAGTGGCCGCAACGGCCTGGGCGGCGCCAGCGATGCCGCGACCTTCTATTACACGGGCGGCGGCGGCGCGGGCTGGCTCGGGCCGGGCGCCAGCGGCGCCGCGCCCACCTACTGCCAGGGCGGGACACAATGGGAAGGCGGCGAAGGCGCCAGTTTTGGTGGCTACATGGGCGGACATGGCGGCTACGGCGGCGGCGGGGGCGGCTCATTCTTCGGCGCCGGCTCCGGCGGCGGCGGCGGTTTCAGCGGCGGCGCCGGCGGGGGCGGACGCAAGGGCCTGCCCAGCGGAGGCGGCGGATCCTACAATGGAGGGCGCGAGCCGCTCAACGTGCCCGGTTACCAGCGGGGTGACGGCTTCGCCACGATCATCGCCCTGCCCTCGCCTCTTTCACTTGAGACCGGCACCGACGGGTTTGAGGCCATGCCCCTTGGCAAACCGGAAACCAGCAGCCGGCCGTCGTTCCGCTTCACCGAGAGTCTGACCATGCGCTTTCTCTGGCAGCAGCACCGGGGCGCGTCGGGCCTGCAGTCGTGAAATGACGTTGCAGGCATATCGTGAGGTGCTTTTCATCCGCGTCATGAAAATGCCCAGCCTGCCTGCAGCCGCGCTGCTCTGCGCCTTTCTGCTCGCCCCGGCACTCCGCGCCGCGGACAAGGAAAAGCCGGCCGCCCCGGACATCACCCTCGAGGACGTCATTTTCGACGCGCGATCCATCCGTGATATCCTCGGTCCCAAAACCCTCATTGTTGCCAATAAAAGGGGCCAGGAACTGCCTGTGGAATTATCCAAAGCCATCGCCGAGGCCGATTTTTCGAGCAAGACCCGCCTGTTTGTGTTCCCCGATGATGGCACACGCCCGAAGCTCGTTTCCTCGGTCCCCTATTCATATCCTCGTAGTTTGAGGCAGGGCAAGAACTCGGGCCACGCCAATTTCATCGTTCACATTGATGCATCAGGGAACGTGCGCAGCCTTTACTGCTATGACCACACCGAGCGCTTGTTTGCCTTGGCGGTGGCGGCATCCATCGTCAAGTGGCGATACGAGCCGGCAAAAATCGCCGGCACCCCGGTCCCTGTCCTGCTGGAAGTGCCCGCGGAATTTCGTGGTGATCGCTTCGACAACGAACACCTGCGCAGGCCCGAATTGCCCTTCATAAAAGCACCGCCGCCCAAGCAGCCTGGCCCCAAGGCCAATTGATCATCACCTCACGGCATGATCCGCACGTAGCGTTCGATCGCGCCGTTGACGAGGTAGGCCAGCGCCACCGGTTCGCCGTCCACCGTCCCCTCCACGTCCACCCGCGCCGAGGTGCCTAGCGGCAGATCGGCGCCTCGCACCCCCAGCCGGAAACGGTCGAGCCGCACGACCACGCTCTGGTTGCCAGCCTCCTTGAGGATTCGCGTCGTGTTTTCGTTCATGACGGCGCCCGAGCGGACCGCGGCGGAAGCGCTGAACTGCAACTCCGGTCCGCCGTCCGGATCCAAGGCGAGGAAGCCGCCATCCACCTGCACACCGTCGCTGTGGATGCGCACATCCAGTTCCCCGCCCACCCGACCGCGCAACCGCGGCTTCAGGTCGTGCGTCAACCTCAGGACATGGGCCGCGTCGATGTCCGAGGGATGGAGGCGCAACGCCAGGGCGCGCTGATCGAGACGGTAGCGAAAAGCGTCGACCCCCAACCGGCCGCCTCCGGGCACACGCGCCGCGGCCCGGTCCACCGTGATCTGCCTGCCATCCCACAGGCCGAAGTCCGCCGTGATCTCGCGCAGGTCCAGGCGCCCCACCCGCAGGCGCTCCAGCCTGAGACCGGCCGTCTTCGTGCGAAGTTTCCACAAGTCGGAAAACTCCAGCTCGGCGGTGGCGCCCGCGGCTTCGATGTCGCGCATGCCGACCCGCATCCGGCCGTCGTGCAACTGCACGCGGGCGGTCGCGGCAAAACGCTTCGCCGTCACCCGCCCTTCCGCGACGCCGGTGAGCCGGCCGCCCAGAGTCCAGAGACCGCCGGGCAGAATGACCAGTCGCTGGACATGCCGCGACCATACCTCAAGATCCAGTTCGGCACGGTGCACCCGGAAATCCAGTTCCTGCCCCGCACGCAGCAGTTCACCGTCTCCGGCGAGCCGGAATCCCGGTCCCTCGGCGACGAGGGTGCCGGTCCACTCCGTGCCGCTTTTCGGCCGGCCCTCCAAACGCACGCCGATGCTCATGTCCTCCAGCGTGCCCATCCGCACCACGAGATCGCCGTCCAGATCGAGGGAACGAAAAGGCGGCTGCACCGGCTCGTCCCCGAGACCCTCGTCGTAGGTTTTCCAGTTCCACGGATCGACATCGGTGCCATCGAGCACGACCGGGAGCCGCGCCCCCTCCACGCGCACGTCGCCCAGCGAAGCCTGCCACCAACGATCGCGGCGCAGCGTAACCTTCCGGGCCGAGAACGGCTGCGTGCGCACCCGGAACGACAGGTTCTCGATCTCGACCTGCCATGGTGTCCCGCGCACCGCCGCCAGACGGATTTCGGAAGCGCCGGCCATCCGCAGCACCGAGCGCACAACATACGGCCCGAGCCACAACCGGGCGGACAACACCGCGACGGCAAGCACACCCAGGACGGCGGCAATCCAGACAAAGCGGCGGGTGACGGCGGTCATCGGGGTGAAAAGCGCGTGCCATCAATCATGAAGCAACGCCGGGGACACGCCGAAAATGCCGCGCATGACGGCCGCACGACGGGCGGCCGCATGAAACGGCATCCGGAGGCATCGCAGACGGGGCCGAAACCCCGCTCCATGGCCGCGCCAGCGAACCCGGCGATCAGGGCACGCGCACGGCCTTGAGCTTCCAGATCTGCTCGGCGTATTCGCGAATGGTGCGGTCGCTGGAGAACTTGCCCATGCGCGCGGTGTTCAGGATCGCCATCTTCGCCCATTTCTTCGGGTCGCGGTAGGTGGCGTCCACCCGGGCCTGCGCATCGCTGTAGCTGCGGAAATCCGCGAGCAGCAGGTACGGATCGCCGCCGTGGGTGATGCTGTGGTGCACCGCACCGAAGGCACCGTGCTCGCCGGGCGTGAAATAGTCGCTGCCGAGCCAGTCCACGACGGCGCGCAGTTCCTCGTCGCTGTTGTAGCGGTCCCACGGGCTGTAACCCTTGGCCCAGAGGGCATCCACCTCCTCGACCGTGAGACCGAAGATGAAGATGTTCTCGTCGCCGACCTCCTCGCGGATCTCGACATTGGCGCCGTCGAGCGTACCGATGGTCAGCGCGCCGTTGAGCGAGAGCTTCATGTTGCCGGTGCCCGACGCCTCCTTGCCGGCGGTCGAGATCTGCTCGGAGAGATCGGCGGCCGGGATGATCTTCTCGGCCAGCGACACGCGGTAGTTGGGCAGGAACGCGATCTTCAGCTTCCCGCCGATGCGCTCGTCGTTGTTGATGCGCGCGCCGATGACGTTGATCGCGCGGATGATGTTCTTGGCGAGATCGTAGCCCGGCGCGGCCTTGGCGGCGAAGACGAACACCCGTGGCACGATGTCGAGCGCCGGATTCTGTAGCAGGCGGCGGTAGAGCGCGAGGATGTGCAGCAGGTTCAGATGCTGGCGCTTGTATTCGTGGAGGCGCTTGATCTGCACGTCGAACAGCGCGTCGGGCGAGACGTCGAGACCGCACTCGGCCTTGATGACGGCGGCGAGTTCGACCTTGTTCGCGCGCTTCACGGCCATGAACTCGCGCTGGAACGCGGCGTCGTCCGCGGCCTTCTCCAGCCCGCGCAGCAGGTCCAGGTCGCACACCCACCTCGCATGGCCGAGCCGGCCGGTGATGAGGTCCGACAGGCGCGGGTTGCACTTCAACAGCCAGCGGCGCGGGGTGATGCCGTTGGTCTTGTTCTGGAATTTGCCCGGATAGAGGGCGTCGAACTCAGGGAACAGGTCCTTCTTCAGCAGCGCGGTGTGCAGCGCGGCGACGCCGTTGACGGTGTGCGAGCCGGCCACCGCGAGGTTGGCCATGCGCACCATCTTGCCGCCGTTTTCCTCGATGAGGGAGCAGACGCGCTTCTTGCCGTCGTCGCCCGGCCAGCGGACCTCGGCGGCCTGGAGCAGGCGCACGTTGATCTCGTAGATCAGTTGAAGGTGACGCGGCAGCACCTTTTCGAAGAGACCGACGCTCCACTTCTCGAGCGCCTCGGGCAGCAGCGTGTGGTTCGTGTAGGCGAAGGTCTTGGTGATGATCGCCCAGGCGTCGTCGAAGGACTTGCCTTCCTCGTCCACGAGGATGCGCATGAGTTCCACCACGGCGATGGCCGGGTGCGTGTCGTTCAGCTGCACGGCGACCTGGCTGGCAAAATTGACCCACGAATTCTCCGGGTTGCGAAAATGCCGGCGGATGATGTCGCGCAACGAGCAGGCGACGAAGAAATACTGCTGGATGAGGCGCAGCTCCTTGCCGTTCTCGGTCTTGTCGTTCGGGTAAAGGACCTTCGAGACCGTCTCGGCGGTGTTCTGCTCGCGCACGGCCTCGAAGTAGCCGCCGCGGTTGAAAGCCGCGAGGTCGAAGTCCTCCGACGATTTCGAGGCCCAAAGACGGAGCAGGTTCACCGTCTTGGTGCCGTAGCCGGCTGTCGGAATGTCGTGCGGCACGCCGAGGATCGTCTTGGCGTCCACCCAGCGCGGGCGGTAGTTGCCGTGATCGTCGAAAACGTTCTCCACGCGTCCGTAGATGCGGACTTCCTGCGTGTACTCCGGACGGACCACCTCCCACGGATTGCCGTAGCGGATCCAGTTGTCCGGGTGCTCGACCTGATGGCCGTTGACGAACTGCTGCCGGAACAGGCCGAATTCGTAATAGATGCCGTAGCCGAGGGCCGGGTAATCCAGCGTCGCGAGCGAATCGAGGAAACAGGCGGCGAGGCGGCCGAGGCCACCGTTGCCCAGCCCCATGTCCACCTCGGCATCGCGGATCCGGTCAAAATCCTGCCCGAGCGAGGACAGCGCCGCGCGGGCGGTTTCCAGCATGTCGGTCGCGAGCAGGTTGTTGCCGAACAGCCGGCCCATGAGGTATTCGAGCGAGAAGTAGTAGAGCCGGCGGACGTTCTGGTCGTTGTGCACCGCCTGGGTGGCGATCATGCGCTCGTGGATCGTGTCACGCACCGCCAGGGCCGTGGCGACCCACCAGTCGTGCGGCGTGGCCGAACCCTCGTGCCGGGCGAGCGTGGAAACCAGATGGCGCTGGATGAGCGAACGCAGGACCTGCTCAGGCGCATCCGGATGCGGCCGGCCGGCCGGAACAGCGGCTTGGGCGGCGGACGAAGCGGACTTGGCGGACTTGATGGTTTTGGCTTTCGGCATAAAAGGAAGGAGTATCACAAGCCGTGCCAACCGCACAGGCAAGGCGGGACTCGGACGTCATTGAAGCGTCACATAAAATCCCTCCGGATCCAGGATCAGTCCTGGTTGCGCAAACCGCCAAACCGCGTCCAGCGCAGCGATTTCAGCGTTGGAACCGCCGCGACAGGTCGCTCCGGCTGATCTCGAAATGCGTGGGCCGGCCGCCCGGGCTCGTGTGCGGCTGGCGGCACGCGAACAACTGGGTCACCAAGGCCAGCGCCTCATGCTCGGCGAGCGTCGCGGACAACCGGATGGCCTTGGCCGCCGCCAGGCGTGCGAGCTCCTCGCGGGCAAGGTCGGATCGCTTTTCATCCAGCCTCCCTTCGCGCAGCAGGCCGATGATGTCGCGCAAAAACTCCTCCGCGTCGGCCGGATCGAGCCACACCGGCACCGCCTCGATGCGGAAGAAATTGCGACCGAACTCGGCCACCTCCAGACCGTGGCGCTGGAGAAAGTGCAGCCGGTCGATCAGCAGCGCGCTGGCGATGGCATCGAGCTCGACCGGCACGGCAAACAGCAGCCGCTGGCTGGCCACGCCGCCCACGGCAAACTGCGCCTGCAGGCGCTCGAACCACACGCGTTCATGGGCCGCGCGACGATCCAGCACCACCACGCCGCCGGGAGCCTCGTAGAGCGCGTAATCGCCGTGCGCCGTGCCGAGGAAACGCCATTTGTCCGGCGTCGGCCGGGTGGCGAGGGTCGCCGCCGGGGCCGGATTCGGCGGCGTTGCCGGCACGGGCGCGGGCAGCGGCACAAACGGGCGGAACGGCTGCGCCATCGCCGGCGCCGCCGGAGCCACCATCGCCGGTTGGGTGGCTGCGGGTGGCACCACCGCCGCGACCGGCGCCGCGGGAGCCGGATGGCCCGGCACCGCCTCTCCGGCCGGTCGCGACGTCGCGGAGGTTTCAAAATCGCGCAGGGCTTCGAGCACCGCGCGCACCACGAAGCCGCGCACCGCGCCTTCGCTCCGGAAGCGCACTTCGCGCTTCGCCGGATGGACGTTCACGTCCACCGCCGCGGGATCAAGATCCAGGAAAAGCACCGCCACCGGGTAACGGCCCTTCGCCAGCGAGGTCGCGTAGGATTCGATCACCGCGTAGTTGAGCGTGCGGCTGTCCACCGGCCGGCGGTTGACGAACATGATCATCTCGTGCCGGGTCGCGCGGCTTACGCCGGGCCGGCCGATGAGGCCCGTGAGCTTCAGGCCGGTTTCCGCCGACGAAAGCGGCAGCAGGTCCGCGGCAAGCTGACGGCCGAAAATCTCGGCCACGCGCTCCTCGAGCGTCGTGCAGACCGGCGAACGGAACAGCACGCGTCCGTCCTCGATCAGCGTGAAGGCCGTCTGCGGACACGCCAGGGCGTAGAGCCGCACGGTCTGGATGATGTGCGCCGACTCGGTGGCGTCGCTTTTGAGAAACTTGCGCCGCGCGGGCACCGAATTGAACAGGTGCGCCACCGTGATGCGCGTGCCGGGCGCAAGGCCGCACTCCCGCACGTGCACGAGCTTGCCGCCGTTGACGAGGATCTCCGTGCCCGCCGGGTCCTCCTCGCGGCGCGTGCGCATCTCGAAACGCGACACGCTCGCGATGGACGGCACGGCCTCGCCGCGGAAGCCGAAGGTCTCGAGCCCGTCCAGGTCCGCCGTCTCCACCAGCTTGCTCGTGGCGTGCCGCTCGAGCGACATCTGCGCGTCGTCGCGCGACATGCCGCAGCCGTTGTCCTCAATCCGGATCAGGCTCCGCCCGCCATGGCTGAACTCGATCTCGACACGCGTGGCACCGGCGTCGAGCGAGTTCTCCAGGAGCTCCTTCACCACGGCGGCCGGGCGCTCGATGACCTCGCCCGCGGCGATCTGGTTGGCCACCCGGTCAGTGAGGATGCGGATCGTCGGCATGTAAAACGCGCAACGTGCAGAAATTCCCGACGGGGGCGAGTCTATCGTTTGCGGGGCTCCCCGGCCGTGTTTTCCGTACCGCCGGGCTCGCCGACCCGCACCAGCGACGTCACCACCCGGAAGGGGCGGAACAGCCAGTCTCCCTCCAGCAGCGGATCCACGTGCCCCGGCGTTTCGTGCAGGCGGTTCACCATCACCACGAGACCGGCCGCCCCGGCGAGGATGAACGCGAAGAACGCCTTGAACGCCACGAGGTCGATCGAGGGCACCGCCCCGCCCTCCTTGAGCGCCAAGCCCCAGAGGATCGGCGCGAAACCGCCGATGAAATAGCAAAGCGCGCCGTGCAACGACACCGGCAGCGCCCGCTCGGCCTCCGGCAGGATTTTGGCCAGATAACTGACATTCGAGGCCGTGAACATGCCCGCCGCGGCCCCGAGCAGGAAGTAGAGCACCGGCAGCAGCCACGGCAGCGCCGGCCGCCAGTGCAGACCGGCGAGCCAGCCCGCCGCCACCAGGCCCGCCAGCACGAACACGGCCCGGAAAAACGGCTTCGCCCCGGTGCGGTCGATGCGGGACCGCATGAACGCATTGCCCGTGATGGCGCCGGCATACTGCACGATCGTGCAACCCATGATGACCGACGCCGAGAACCCCGCGCCGACCTTCAGAAAGTAGGCGGCAAACGGCACCAGCGGCGTGATGACCACAAAATAGGCCACGGCCAGCCACAGGTAGGTGCGAAATGCCCCCGGGTTGAACAGGTGCTTGGGCGTGTCCGCCGCGATCGTGCCCAGGCTCATCACGGTGGGCCGTTCGATGTCGGGCAGCGTGCGGAGGCAGCGGAACGCCAGCCAGGCGCCAGCGATGCTGAAGGCGTACTGCACCGCAAATGCCGTGGACATCGGCAGCCAGGCGAACGTCGCGGCGCACAGCAGCAACGTGGCGATGGAGGCAACCCCGCCCATGATCTGGTCGGTGGACCAATAGCGTCCGCGCACGGCGCCGGGCACGAGCCCCTGCAACCAGGTCGTGATCGCCGCCGCCCCCACGGAGCGGCTGAGCGAGTAGCCGAACATCGCCGCGACCATCGCATGAAGCATCCACGCCGCCGGCTCGTCGGACACCGCGAGCGCGAGTCCCAGCGGCACGAGCAGGAACCAGCTGCGCGCACCCCACCCCGCCAGCGTCAGGCGCTTGAAACCCAGCCGTGGCAGCAAGGCCGTCGCCAGCACCTGCACGGGCGTGAGCAGCAGCGGCCAGCCGTAAACGAGGCCGGTCTGAAACGAATCCGCGCCGAGCCACGCCATGAAGAGCACGGTCGGCGTCGCCGTGGCGACCTGCCAGTTCATCGCGTTGAAGAACGCGAAATACAGCCCCTGACGATAGGGCCGCAGAACCGGGTCGCGCTGCGGAAACCAGGGCAGCATGACTCAGCAGGCGGGTGAACTCACCCGAGCAGTTTTTTCCAACGGGCGAACTGGCGCCGGAGCTGGGCCGGACCGGGCATGCCCGTGCCGGCGCGCCGCGCCATGGCCTTGGCCAGGTCGAAGGACTCGACCCAGTCCTTTTCGTAGGCCGCATGGACCGACTGCACGTCGGCGAGGCTGAGTTGATTGAGCGGCACGCCCTTCTGCTCGGCGAGCTTCACGACCCCGCCGACGGCGTGGTGCGCCTCGCGGAACGGCACGCCCTTTCGCACGAGGTAGTCGGCGAGATCGGTGGCCAGGAGCGCGGGATCGGACACGGCGGCGGCGCAACGCTCGGTTTTGATTGTCATGCCCGCGAAGGTGCCCGCGAGCACCTCCAAGCAGAGCGCCGTCTGGTCGTGGCTGTCGAATACCGGCGGTTTGTCCTCCTGCAGGTCGCGGTTGTAGGTCAGCGGCAGCCCCTTGGCGAGGGTGAGCAGCGTGTGCAAATTGCCCTGCAGGCGCGCCGACTTGCCGCGGATCAGCTCCATCGAATCCGGATTCTTCTTCTGCGGCATCAGGCTCGAACCCGTGCAGAACGCGTCGGGCAGATCCACGAAGCCAAATTCGCTGCTCATCCACAGGATCAGGTCCTCCGCCATGCGGGAAAGGTGCACGCCGGTCGTGGCGCAGGCGGCCGCGAACTCGATGAACACGTCGCGGTCGGCGACGGTGTCCATGCTGTTCTGGGTGACGCGCGGACGTCCCTTCGCGTCCACGAAACCGAGCGTCTTCGCCGTGAACTCGCGGTCGATGGGCAGCGTCGTGCCCGCGATCGCACCCGAGCCGAGCGGACACCAGTTGGCGTGGTCCGCAACCGACGCAAAGCGCTCCGCGTCGCGCTGGAGCATTTCGAGGTAGGCGAAGAGGTGATGCGCGAGAAACACCGGCTGCGCCCGCTGCAGGTGCGTGTAGCCCGGGATGAGGACGGTCGGATTCCGCTCGGCGACCGCGAGGATGGCGCGCTGCGCGCCATCGACCTTCGCGATGAGGTCGGCGCAGGCGGCCTTGAAATAGAGCCGCATGTCGGTTGCGACCTGGTCGTTGCGGCTGCGCGCGGTGTGGAGCTTGGCGGCGGCCGGCACGCGCTGGGTGAGCGCCTGCTCGATATTCATGTGGACATCCTCGAGCTGTGTCTGCCACTTGAACCGGCCGGCCTCGATCTCCGCGAGGATGGCGTCCAGACCGCGGTGGATTTCGTCGCGCTCCTTTTTCGTGATCAGCCCGACGTGCGCCAGCATGGCGGAATGCGCCTTGCTGCCCGCGATGTCGAACGGCGCGAGCCGGTGGTCGAAGGAAACGGATTCGCTGAAGCCGAGCATGAGCCCGGCGGGACCCGCCGAGAACCGCCCGCCCCAGGTGGCTTGAGCCTGCTTTGCCATAGGGGGCCAAGCAACGGCCCGCTCCCGGCCTTGGCAACGCATAATTGTGGCATGGCCGGGGCCGCCCACTGTACCCGGCGGCCCCACTTCCAGTTTGCCTGCAACCCTCGCCGTCCCATCGTGACTCACCCATGATGCCGCGCCCGCTCCTGTGCCTCCTCCTGTTGCTCGGAACCGTGGCGTTGCGCGCTGATGCCGTGCCGGATCACGGCAAGTGGGACGCGGTCAGCGTGCCGCCGGTCAAGACCTCGATCTACGTCGGCAGTGTCACGCTCACGACAGGTATTTTCCAACGCGACGGCGACGCCTTCAACACGACCTACGAAGCCAAGGTGTGGCCGTGGTTTTTCTGGAGCGAAACGGGCCGGATCACGATCCGGCTGCCCTACGCCGACCTCGAAAAACTCGCGCGTGGCGAACGCGTCCAGTTCACCGGCGAGGCCATGAACCACAAGGGCAAGCCGCGCCACGTCACCGGTCATGCCGACCGCGGCGACGATGCCTCCGGCAAGATCAAGGTGCGCATCGGCGTCGACGACACCGAGATCATCTTCAACGGCACCTACCGCTTCGACAACGCCGCAAGGTAGCCCCGCCGGCCACAGCCAGGACCAGGCCCGCCGCGAACGCCAATGTTCGTAATACGAACATTGGGATGAATCCTCCGTCTGTTTCCCTCTCGAGAAAACCGTACTGGTACTCGCGAATGTTCGTATTACGAACATTCGCATGAGACCTCGCCCGTTTCTCACTCGGGAAAATCATACCGACGCCCCGCAATGTTCGTATTACGAACATTGGCCCGGGACGGGGGTTACTCCGACCAGTGCAGCGTGATCGGGCTTTCGATGGAGGGATGCAGGCTGTGGTGCACGGGGCAGTTGCGCGCGGCGTGTTCGAGGATGCCCTCGGGATCCTTCGACTTCGGGAACGGCAGCCAGATCTGCACGGCGAGGCGCACGATGCGCCGGGGCTTGTCGGACGACATTTCCTTCGTCACCTCCCAGCGCACGCCGGGGATGTCGCAACCGAGCTTCAGCTTCGCCGCGATCGCCATCGTCGTGACCATGCACGAGGCCAGCGAGGCGGCCGTGAGATCCGTCGGCGAGAACGCCGCGCCGCGTCCGTGATTGTCCACCGGTGCGTCGGTCTCGATGACCTTGCCGGAAGGACCGTGGGTGAGCTGGCAATTCAACCCGCCCGTGTAAGTGCCGGTGCTTTTGACCATGGCCGGAGGGAACCACGAAACACACGAAAGACACGAAAAAAGACCGCCAGGCACAGTGGCAACCTGGAGGCGGCGCGCCCTTCCCCGCGAGGGCCTGGACATCGCTGCGGACCAACCGGGACCAAGGCGTCCCGGCTCCATCGTATCAGGCGAAGCGCCGGAGTCGCGCCTTCACATCGGCGCGCAGGCGGTCGAGGTGCGCGAGCGTGAATTTTTCCACGGACAGGGTGTCGTCCTGCATGAGCGGCGTGAGGTCCATCGCCCAGGTCACCGCGCTCGCCGCGTCCGTGGCGTGGGATGCGTGGAACGTGGCGTTGGCCAGCCGGCGGCCGGCGATGGCGAGGTCGTAGCGTTTTCCGCCCGCGATCTGCGACGCGAAGGCTCCGATCAGCTTCGCGGCCAGGGCCGGCCGCGCGGAATCGTCGAGCAACACCTTGTCGGCATCCACCAGCCAGTCGAGGTTGCGCCAGACCTCGCAGCCCAGCACACGCTTCGGCCGGCGCGCCTTCGGCAACGAGCGGAGCGCCTCCAGGCAGCGCAGGAACACCGCGACATGCGTGTCGTGCTTGTCGGCCGGATTGTGCAGGTAAACGCTTCCCAAGCGCGGGCTGGCGCGCAAAATCGCCGCGAGCTCATCCCGGACGCGCTCTTCGGCGGCGTTTTTCACCACCGCGCTGGGATGCGCGAGCTGGATGACCGCGGCGTAGCGGCCGAGCTTCGCCGCACGGCGCTGCTCGGCGCGACGCTCGGCCTTCATCTGCTCGTCGCTCAATTTCGCAAACGCGCCGCTGCGCGGGCTGCCGGCGCCGTCCGTGACCACGACGCCCGTGAATGCGGCGTCGCGACGCCCGTAGCAGGCGGCGATGGCGTGATGCGCCATGATTTCGATGTCATCCTGATGGGCGGCGAGGCAGAGATGCGTGGTGGCGGCCAGCGCCCGGGCCAGCGGACGACCGGACGGCACGTAGGCATCAGCGGCGGACTGGGAGAACTTCATGACGGTGATTCCGTCCAGAAATCACAAAAGAGGCCAAAAGGGAATCCGCGAACCGTCAGTTCCCCTGTCCGGCCCGGATTTGCAGCCACTCGATGCCCGTCGCCCGTCCGTCGGCATCGAACTCGACCAACGTGGCCGACAACCGGCTGTCAGCGGTCGCCACCTCGCAACGCCGCGGCATGCCGTCGAGAAAACGGCTGACCACCGGCGCGATCTCCCGCCCCAGCACGGACTCGTGCGGGCCGGTCATGCCGACGTCGCATTGGAAGGCCGTGTGGCCGCGCAGGAGCGCGGTGTCGGCCGTGGCGACGTGCGTGTGGGTGCCGAGCACGGCGGTGGCACGGCCGGCGAGATGCCAGCCGAGGGCCTGCTTTTCCGACGTGGCCTCGGCATGGACCTCCACGAGGGCGCCGTCGTATTGACCTGAAAGCCTTTTCAGCAGCGCATCGGCGCCGAGAAAGGGGCAATCGGCCTTGAGGCCCATGAAGGCGCGTCCCAGCACGGTGAACACGAGCAGCCGGAAACCGTTTTTCTCCAGGATCAGGTGGTCGCGCCCCGGATTCGACACCGGAAGGTTGGCCGGACGGCACACGCGATCGAGCGCGCCGATATCGGTCTCGAAGCCCTTCTGATCCCAGACGTGGTCCCCGAGCGTGATGGCATCCACGCCGGATTCGAGCAGCGTCTTCGCAATGAGGCCCGTGATCCCGGCGCCCGCGGCGGAGTTCTCCGCATTGGCGATGACGAAATCGGCGGCCCGTTCGGCGCGCAGCTTCGGCACGGCCGCGGCGACGATCTCGCGGCCGGGCTTGCCGACGATGTCGCCGATGAACAGCAGCCTCATCGGGTTACGGCGCGAGGTAGCTGGCGTTGCCGGTGTTGCCCATGGCGGTGGGGCTCAGGCGCGTGGCCTTGCCGGTCTCGGTGTCGACGATGTAGAGCACCCTCGAGTTCGCCGCGCGATAGGTGCAGATGATGTGACGTCCGTCGGCGAGCCAGACGGGTTCGATGGCGTCGGTCGGGGCCTTGGTGACGATCTTGCTGGTGCCGGTCTTCGTGTCGAAAACGGCGCTCTGGTAGCCGCGGCCCACGCCGGCGGTGAAGACGATCTTGGATGGATCCGCGCTGCTCCAGTCGGGCTCGGCGCAATAACGGGAGATGTTGGTGGCGAGCCGGCTCGGCGTACCGCCGCCGACCGGCATCGTGTAGAGCTGCGGACCGCCCGCGGCGTCGGAAACGTAGAGCACGCGTGAACCGTCGGGCGAGAAGGTCGGCGAGGCCTCGACCGACTGGTTGTTGGTGAGGCGCTTCAGTTGGCGCGCCTGGGCGTTGCCGACATAGACCTCGGGATTGCCCTCGCCGGACAGGACCATGGCGAGGCGCGAGCCGTCGGGACTGAAACGTCCGCCACTATTGGTGCCCTTGAAGCTCGCGAGCAGCGAGATGCGGCGGCTGGCAAACTCGATCTGGTAGATGTCGGGGAAGCTGGTGCGATAGCTGGTATAGACGATCCGGGAACCGTCGGGCGCCCAGCGCGGGCCGATCACCTGCTTGCCGTCGCTCGTCCACTTGACGAGTTCGCCGAAGAAAAGATCGGAGGTGTAGACCTCGGTCTTGCCCGTGCGCTCGCCCACGAAGGCGAGTTTGCCGGCGAACCAGCCGCGGAGGCCGCTGGTCTTGGTGACGGCGACGTCGGCGGCGCGCAGCAGCGCGTTGCGCTGGCTGGAGCCGGACACCGTCTGGGTGTGCATGACGGACCCGCCACGCGAGATGGTCACCGTGACGGCCGTCGCACCGGCCGGCTCGAAGGCGATCGCGAAGGTGCCGCCGCTCGCGTAGAGGCGGTAGCGTCCGTGGGCGTTGAAGGCCTGCTGCGCGAGATTGCGCAGCTCGGCCGAGGAGGAGGTGACCGAAATGCCCATGACCTGGGCGTCGCCCTTGACGTCGACGATGCCGATATCGCGTTGGGCGAAGGCGGGAACGACGAAACAGAGCGTGAGAAGGAGGCGAAAAGCGTTACGCATGGGGGATGGGACGATATGTAATGAAGAAAGTTCGCGACGGGTTTTTGTTTTACTCCCGGCAGCCTACTCACAAGGTCAAAAGCGCCTTGTTTTCCAAGCACTTTTCCCATTCCGCGTGACCGCCGACTCCATCAAGGAAGCCCTGAAACAAGTGAAGTACCCCGGATTCAGCCGGGACATCGTGTCATTTGGCCTCGTCCGCTCGGCGGCGTTCGCCGACGGCACGGCCAAGGTCTCCGTCGCGATCACGACGTCGGATCCGAAGGTGCCGACGATGCTGAAGGGCGAAATCGAGAAATGCCTCCTCGCCCAGCCCGGCGTGAAGGACGTGATCGTCGAGCTCGCCGTCTCGGCCGCCAAGGCCCCGCCGAAGCCCGGCGGCGCGAATCTCGGCGGCGGCGCCACGCCGGCCGGCCTGAAGCACTCCGTCGCCATTGCCTCCGGCAAGGGCGGCGTGGGCAAATCCACCTTCGCGGTCAACCTGGCCTGCGCCCTGGCCGCCATCCTCGAAAAATCCGGCCGTCCCGGCCGCGTGGGCCTGATGGATTGCGACATCTACGGGCCGTCGGTGCCCCTCATGATGGGTCTGGGCGGCGCCCGGCCCGAGGTGGACGACGAAAATCTCGTCCCGATCGAGCGCCACGGCGTGAAGGTCATGTCCATGGGCTTTCTCGTGGACGACAACACGCCGGTCGTCTGGCGCGGCCCGATGATCATGAAAACCATCCAGCAGTTCGTCCAAAACGTGAAGTGGGGCGAACTCGACGTGCTGCTGGTGGATCTCCCGCCGGGCACGGGCGACGCCCAGCTTTCCCTCGTGCAGACGCTCCCGCTCGACGGCGCGATCCTCGTGACGACGCCGCAGCCGGCGGCCACCAACATCGCCCGCAAGGGCGGCCTGATGTTTCAGAAGGTCAACGTGCCGCTCCTCGGCATCGCCGAGAACATGAGCTGGTTCGAGGACGCCACCGGCGCGCGGCAGCACCTTTTTGGCGAGGGTGGCGGCGCCACCATCGCCGAGCTTCTCGGCACGACCCTGCTTGGGCAGGTGCCGCTCTATCCTGAAATCCGCGCGGGCGGCGACAGCGGCTCGCCCATCACCGTGTCCGCGCCCGAGGGAAAACCGGCGCGGGTGTTCCGTTCCATCGCGAGCGCGCTGCTCACGCGGTTGAAAGTCCCGCACGCGGGTTGACACGCGCGCGACGACACCTCTACCGTTTCACCGCATGACGCTAAAGACGGGCCAACCCTTGCCGACTGGATATGTCGGGCTCCCTCTGCATTGTAGCTGTTGAGAGTCCGCCATGACCGCCTTCCCTTCCAGTCCAAGCGATGCCAACGACAGCCGTGATTTCGTGAAGCAATCGAGCCTCTACCAGGAGTTTCTCGCGGAGCGGGAGGAAATCCTGAAGCACAAGTGGATCGAGTCCGAGCGCCTCGGCTACGACATCGGCTTCGAACGCGCCCTGCTCGACTGGATCCGCAAGCACCGCGACAGCTGGCGCGCCGCGCGGCGGGCCCAACTCGCCTCGAGCGCCGCCCCGGGCGGCAACACGACCCCGCCGATGCCGGTCGAAATCACTAAAAAGTAAGCGCTCAGCAAAAAGGCCGGTCCCGCGAGGAACCGGCCTTGAAATTTAAGGGAGCAAGGGAAGCCCTTGGCCCGCAAACGACTTACTTGATCTCCTTGTGGAGGGTGTGGCGCTTGAGGAAGGGATTGTACTTCTTCTTCTCGATGCGCTCGGTGACGGTCTTCTTGTTGCGCTTCGTGAGGTAGCGCGAGACGGGTTTGCCCTCCTTACGGGCTTCGGTGCATTCCAGGGTGACGAGTTCTTGCATGGCTTTAAATGGGATTGAAGGGTCGAGAGCAAAGCCGGCACCCGGCGGTGTGCAACCCCAAAGTGGAAACCGACCGGCAGCGCCGTATTTCGTTGTCCGTTGGAGGATTCCACGACGACCCGGCCATCCGAGGCTCGCCCAAGCGAGCTTCCCTGCCTAAGCCTGTGCCGGATGAGTTCACTTGCCGGCAATTCCGCCCGTTGGCTGCCCCTCCTGCTCGGAGCCGTGGTATTGGCGGTATTCAGCCCCGTGATCGATTACGATTTCGCCCCCTTGGACGACGACGTGAACGTGCTCTACAACCCGCACCACGGGCCGCCGACCTCGGCCCGCTGGCAGTGGGCTCTTTCCGACACGACCTATATCCGCCGCTACCAACCGCTCGGCTGGATGGCGTTCGCCGGTGTGTCCACCTTCAGCGGATTGAGGCCCTGGGGGTACCACGTCGCGGCCATCGGGCTTCATGCCCTGAACGCGGTTTTGCTCGGGCTCCTGCTGCAATCGCTGCTACGCCGCCTGCGTCCCGGCGAGAAAAGCGGACACGGCCCCGCCGCGCTGGCTCCCTGGCTGGCGGCGGCGTGGTGGGCCCTGCATCCTTTGCGCGTCGAACCGGTGGCGTGGATCTCCGCCATTCCCACCCACCTTGCCCTGGCCTTTCTCCTGGCAGCCCTGCTGCTGCATCTGCGCGCGCGCCCGGCCATCGCTCCGCTGCTGGGTGGCGTCGCCTTTGCGGCCGGGCTGCTGAGCTATCCCGTGGCTTTGGGCGCGGCGGCCTTCTTCCCGCTGATGGATTGGGCCGGCGGCCACCGTGGACGCAGATTGATCCTGCGTGCCCTACCCTATGCCGCCGTCGCGCTGGCGATCGGCTGGATCAACCTCGCCGCCCGAGCCGGCGCCGGCAGCGAACATGCCCCGATGGCCACGTTGCAGGAGCTGCCCGCATCCATCAGGGCGTTGCGCGGTTTCTGTTTCATAGTCCATTACGCATGGAAGCCCTGGTTCCCCTTCGGACTGGGTCCCGTCTATGGCGAATTGCTTGATATCACCTGGAGTTCTCCCCCCGTCCTCGGATCGGCGGGGCTGGCGGCGGTCGTGATCGCCGCGGTGTGGCGCCGACCGGCTCTTGCCCCCCTGCCCCTCGCGGGGATCGCGGTGCTCCTGCCCATCACGGGAGTCACGGAACTGATTCACTTTCCGCACGACCGTTATGCGCTTTGGTCCGACCTCATCCTCGCGGCCGGCCTCGCGATTCTGATTTCCCGGATCGCGACTCCCCGGACGCAGGCGATGGCCGGCCTGCTGCTCGCGGGCCTCACCGTGCTTACGCTGCACCAGCTGCCGGTCTGGCGCTCGTCGGAATCGGTGATGGAGCGCCTGCGCCACAACCTGCCCGCGGGCAAGGCGACAGTCATACGCGACATCCGGCCGGCGCTCTGGCTTTTTCGTGACGGACATTTCGACGGAGCCGAAGCCCTGCTGAATGGCGAGCTCCGCGAGCGACCCGACGACCCGGCGATCCAATCCGGTCTGGAGACCTTGAAAGCCCTGCGCACGGAACACGAAGCCATCGTCCGCGAAACCGGCCTGACGCCCGGGCAGATCCCGCCTTCCGCGCTGCTGCATCACCGCCTGGCCGTGCAGTTGCTGCGCAATGGCGACCCCGAGCCTGCCGCCTGGCATCTGGCGGAGATCGCCCGGCTGGCGCCCGACTATTTCAGCCGGTTGAACCGGACCGAAGCAACACCCGCTACGACTTCACCTTACTCTCGGTGAGCGACATCATCGCGCCGCGCCGGAAAAGCGCCACCTGACCCGTGCTCGACGACACCACGATGGCGATGCACTCCGCCGCCACCGAGATGGCCGCCGCGGCGGCATGACGTGAACCCAAGCCGCTCGGCAGGGCGTGGTTGAAGTCGGCCGCCTGGATCAACGCGCCCGCCGCGCGCACCACGCCATCGCCGGTGATGACGAAGGCACCGTCGATGGAGGAGAATTCCTTGACCGTCTCGTCCATGAACGGATTGAGGATGTTCCGGTCCTCCGCCTTGTAGCCATAAAACGGATTGAGCACGAGCGGCTTGGTGAGCTTTTCGACCCGGTCCTCGTCCCCGACCACGAACAGGCAGCCGACGGGACGGCCTTCACGGCCTTCAACCGCAAGTTCGGTGGCGACCGCGATCACCCGCTCGAGCACCTCGGGTTTCACATCGGCGGGCAGCAGTTCCGCGTGGCCGCTGAGTAGCGTGGAAAACTCCTTCTCCACGTCCACGACCACGATGGTATCGAGCTGGTTGGAATCGGCGAGACCGCCGATGCAACACAGCCGGTCCTTGAAGGTGATGAATCCGCGCGTGAGGCCGACCAGCACGGCGCTGCGCAGCTGGGCTAGGCGGTGGCTGGAGAAGGAACGAACCTGGACGGTTTCATCGAAACGGCCCGGCCGCGCGCCGTCGTCCTCGGGCAGCTTGCGGGTCACGAGAATGGTCTTCAGCGAGCCGTCGATCTTGGGGGCGCGGATGCGGCCGGTGAAGACGTCGCCAAAGACCATCAGCCCGGTGCAGCCGCCGGCCGTGGCGATGCGCCCGGCCTCCCGCAAAACCACGTTGTTCAGCCGGCTCTGGCCGGCCGGCAGGACCTTGCCGGCGACACCGCCGAATCCCGAAAAAAGACGGTCGTAAAGCGTGTCCAGATCGGGCGCCTTGACCAGGCTCTCGACAAAGGCGGGGTCCTTGAGGAGCTGCGCGAGCGCGGCGAGGAACTGCAGGTAGTCGCGCGCCTTCTCGTCGGCGATCAGCATGAGCACCAGATGCACCGGCTCGCTCTCGGGCGCGCTGTCGTAACGGATGCCGTAATGGCTGCGCCCGACGGCGAGGATGTAGCGCCGGCCCATCTTCACGCGCACGTGCGGCATCGCCACGCCACCGCCGAGGTAGGTCGTCATCGTGCTCTCGCGGCGCAGGAGGCCCTTGAGCAGCGCATCCTTGTTCAGGTCGGGAAAACGTTCGACCGTGACGTCGAGCAGTTCAACCAGCGCGCCCTCGAGATCGGCGCTGCTGAGATCGGAAACGCGTCCGCGCGAGATGTATTTGTCGAGCCGCATGCCTAGGGAGGCGGATGCCCCGACGCCCCATCACCCTGCAGGCCGGCGCAAGGAATAAATTTCTCGAACGCCATGTTTGGAATCTGGCCCTTTGGGCTTTGGAATTTTGCCGCGCCCCGCGCGGTCCCTTACTTTTCCCACTCGAGGGCGCCCTTCTTCACCTCGTAGAAGAGTCCGAGCACGAGCACGCCGAGGAAGAACAACATGGGAGCCAGGATCGAAATATGGTTCGCCAGGAAATCGCGGTAAACGAAGGTCCACGGGATGAGAAACACCACCTCGATGTCGAAAAGGATGAAGAGCATCGCCGTGACGTAGAACTTCACCGAGAATCGCGTGTGCGTGCTGCCGTCGGAGTGAATGCCGCACTCGTAGGCGGCATCCTTGATCTTGCTGCCCCGGGCGCGCTGGCCGAGCAGGTGGCTGGCCGCGATCACGCCAACCGTGATGCCGGCGGCGAGCAGGATCTGGACGAGAAACGGCAGGTAGGCGGAGGACATCACCGGCAAAGGTTCTCGTCCGGGGGACAGGGTTCAAGTGGAAAGTGCGGACCCTCCGTCCACATCGGTCTTGTTTCGGGTGGTTTTTCCGCGCCCGGCCTGCCAAGCATGGTGCCGAATCATGACCGCCGAGCCCTTCCAACTTGTCCTCGCCGCCTTCGAAATGACCCTGGTGCTTGGCGGGGGCGTATTCGTGCTCTGGCTGCTGGCCTCGCCCCGGCGGCGGCAACGCTGGCTCGGCACCCATGCCCTGCCCCGCTGGGGCGTCAGCTTCCCGGAATTCCTGCTGCTGGCGTTGCTGGTGCTCGCGGGTGGCTTCATGGGACAGACGCTCTGTCACCTCGCGTTTCGTTCGCTGATCCAGCAATCGCCGGACCAGGAAGGCCTGGCCATCTTTGTCTATGGGCTCGGCCTGCAAGGCGGCATGCTGGCGGGCTGGTGGCTGTTCCCGCGCGCCCGCCGGTTCCTGTATGCCGATTATGGCACCAATCCGGTGCCCTTGGGGCCGGCCGAAACGCACCTGCCGGCGCCCGACGTGATCCGCATCGGCCTTGCCACCCTGCTGGTCTCCATCCCGGTGCTCACGGTGCTGTCGCTCGGCTGGCTGGAGGTGCTGCGCCGCCTCGGTCTGCCCGACCAGCCCCAGGATCTCATCGCCATCTTCGGACGCACGCGGTCACCGCTGATCATCGCCGGCATGCTCGTCGTGGCCTGCGTGCTGGCGCCGATCGCGGAGGAATTGTTCTTCCGTGCCGGCCTTTACCGTTACACCCGCCAGCGCCTGGGACGCGCCCCCGCGCTGCTCATCAACGCCGTGTGCTTCGGCGCGTTGCACGCCAGCTGGGCCGGCTTTCTCCCCCTCGCCGTGCTCGGCATGATTTTCTCCCTCGCCTACGAGGCGACGGGATCGATCCGGGTGCCGATCCTCGCCCACTGCCTTTTCAACCTGAACACGATCCTGATCGTTCTCTCCGGGCTGCAGGACCTCGGCTCATGACCCCCTTCACCGGCAACCCGCATGACTCCGTCGCCGCGCTTGGAGAGCGGCGCCTGATCCGGGACATCCGGCGCTGGCTGGGCGACGCCTCGCCGGCCGCCCCGTTTGGCATCGGCGACGACTGCGCGGTCATCCCGCCGACACGGCGCCATCAGCTCGTCACCACCGACCCCGTGATCCACGGCCGGCATTTCGACGACTCCGTGCCGGCGCGGGCCGTCGGCGCCAAGCTCTTGAAACGCAACCTCAGCGACATCGCCGCCATGGGCGGCCGGCCGGTGGCCGCCGTCGTGGCGCTCGCCCTGGCGCCGGAAACCGCGACGGGCTGGCTGCGCGAATTCTACCTCGGCCTCGCCGCCACGGCCCGGCGGTTCCGGGTCAAGATCGTGGGCGGCGACGTGACCCAGGCGCCGGCCGGCTTCCTCGGGGCCTTTCTCACCCTGCATGGCGAATCCATCGCCGAACGCGTCATCACGCGCATGGGCGCGCGAGCGGATGACCGGATCTTCGTCACCGGCCGCCTCGGCGGCAGCCTGGGCGGCCATCATTACCGTTTCACCCCGCGCCTGGCGGAGGGTGCCTGGCTCGCCACCCGCGGCGAGGTCGCCGCCATGATGGACGTGAGCGACGGCATCGCCAACGACCTCGATTCGCTCACGCCGGCCGGTCTCGCCGCGGCCCTGCGCGCCGAGGCGATCCCGGTCAGCCCCGCAGCCCGGCAGGCCGCCCGGCGCTCGGGCAAGACGCCCCTCGCCCACGCGCTGGGCGATGGCGAGGACTACGAACTTCTCGTGATCGTGCGTGCGCGCGCCGACACCGGCCGGTTGCAACGCGACTGGCGGCGGCGGTTTCCCAAGCTCGGTCTCACCGAAATCGGCCGCCTGGTGCGCCGTGATCGCCGGCCCGCCGGAGCCATCGACCTGACCGCCTACCGTGGCTATGAACATCTGCGCTAAACTCCGCGCCGGCCTCGTCACCGCCTCCGCCGGGGAAACCCGGGACGTGGCCGCCGAACTGGCCGCGGCGCTGCCACCCGACACCGTGCTCGCGCTGCACGGCGACATGGGCGTGGGGAAGACGACCTTCGTGCAGGGGCTTGCCCGCGGGCTCGGCGTGAAGGAACAGGTCACAAGCCCCACCTTCGCCATTTACTCCGTCTACGCCGGCGCCCGGACGAAGCTGGTCCATCTCGACGCCTACCGGCTGGACCATGAGCGACAGCTCGAGGAGTTGCTGCTCGAGGAATTTCTCACCAGCCCATGGGTGCTGGCCGTGGAGTGGCCTGAAAAAACCGGCGCCTGGCTGCCGGCCAAGGCCTGGCATCTCACGCTCGGCATCATCGACGGCGACCGGCATTCCCTGCGCCTGCATTGACCTGCGCAGGCAGGCATTAAAAAAGCCCGCTCTTGCGAGCGGGCTTTGAAATCAGGCCTGGGGTTCCCCGGGCTTCGGCTCCTCGACCACCCCGGGAGCGGAGTCGGCGGCCGCAGGCTCGGGCTCGGTTGAAGCGGCGGCAGCGGATTCGCTGGCCGGAGCCGGGTCGGCCGCGGGCGCGGTCACGACGGGAGACGCCTCGGGGAAGTCCACGGGATCGTGTTCCTCCTCGCCCGACTCGGCCTTCTTCGCCGCCTGCGGCGCCATGACCGGCGGGGCGAAGAGCTTGCCGTCGGAGAATTCCGTGACGTAGCCCTCCATCACCAGCCAGCGCAGGTCGTTGCTCATCTTGCGGAGCTTTTCGGCCTGCTCGGGCGGCAGCGTGGCGAACGGCGCCTGCGAAGGCGTCGAGCCCTCGGCAGGGGCCACCGCCGGTGCGGCGGGCACGTCGATGCCAAGGTAAGCCTTGGGCAGGTCCTTCACGTGCACCATCGGATGCTTCTCGATGAAGTCGATCAGCGCGCTGATCGTGTCGGAGAAGACCTGGCCGGGCACGCGGAAGCGACGTTTCACGGCGCACACGTAGGAGACGCCGCGCGATCCCTTCTTGAAGATCGTGAATCCCTCGCGACGCAGGCGCCCGCGCAGGGCGTTGGCCGTGTCGAGCGGAAAGCGGCGCTGGCGCTCGACGTGCCCCTCGAGGGCGCGGCGGATCTCACCGGGCGGCAGCTTCTCGATGTTCTTGCCGTGGAAACGCACCGTCTCGACGGCGCGCACGATGCGCTCGCGCGCATGTGTGAGCAGGTGCAGACGCGCCTCCTCAAGGCTGTCGAAGGTCAGGGCCGGCGCGGCTTCAGCGGCGGGAGCAACCGGTTCGGCGGCAGCAGGCGCGGCGTCGACGGCAACCGCCTCCGCGGGCGCCTCGGGAGCCGGAGCCTCCGGGGCGGTCGCCGCGGCTGCCGCGGCGGCGGCATCAGCCACCTGCTTGGCGGCCTGGCGCGCGACCGGCGGTTTCCACGTGTAGCGGATCGCCTTCTTCATCTTCTCCTGCCACGCGGCCACGACTTCGGGCTCGCGGACGGACACGATGCTGTCGCGGAAGCGGTCAAAGGACATGCCCTTGATCTTCGAAGCGTAGTGCTGCTGGAGAATCTGCTGGTAACGATGGTAGTTCGGCGGCCCGAGCAGCTCGCCCGTGACCCCGCACTTGTTGATGATCGGGAAATTGCCCTTCGGCGCCTCGACCTCGACCTCCTGCATCTCGAAGAACGCGCCGAGGTTGTTGGCGAGCGCGTATTGGATGGCGGCATCCTCGGTGTCGAATGGCAGGTGATCCGGCAGCGCCATGTAGAGCGGAGCGGGCTTGGCCGCCGGCCCGCCCTCGGCCGCGGCCGGCTTCGTGCGCTGGATCACGACCACGAAACGGTCGTTTTTCTCCAGAACCGCCTTGGTGATCTCGAACAGCTGGAAGGTGCGGCACGACGCGCGCACGGCCTTGACGATGGCCGCGAAGCCGGCGTCCTCCGGATAACACGTCGCGGCGAAATACGGGCTGATGTAGGGTGCGCGCTCGAAACCCTGGCCGCCACCGTCGCGACGATCGCCGCCCCGGCGCTCGCCGCGGAATTCCCGGCGCGGGCCATCCTGGCCGCGCTCGAAACGGCGGCGCTCGCCGCCCTGACCTGCGCCCTCGCCTTCGCGCGGACCTGAATCCGGCGCACCGCCGCCAGCGGGAGCGCCCATGGGCTTGCGGAACCCGCGCCGATCACGCGGCGGGCCGCCTGCGCCGCCACCACCACCGCCGCCTTCGCGACGATCACGCCGGTCGCGGCGCTCGCCGCGGTCTTCGCGATCGAAGTCGCGTTCACGGCGGCCGGGGGAGACAGGTTTAACTTCGGTCCATTGGGTGCCGAAGCTGAAGGACTGCAACTGGCTGAGGTCGATTTTGTTCAACCCCTGGTCGTTGGTTTCGTTGGCAGGCTTGGTATCGTCCATGAAAAACGGGCGTGGTTACCCGGTGTGGATGCTTGGTTGGGTCAGGGTGTTCCGTGCAACGGTCGGTTTCACGGAGAGCCGACAGTGTGCTCTGAGAAGAAAGTGCGACGCAAGCGCATTTCGGGGCTTTACAAGCCTTCGGCGATTTACCTAAGTCACCGCTCCCATTGCTGAACGCTCAGGTGGTGGAATTGGTAGACACACACGTTTGAGGTGCGTGTGCCGTAAGGCGTGCAGGTTCGAGTCCTGTCCTGAGCACCAGTTAGAACTCCGGGAAAACTGGAGTTCTGGACAGGTCACGGACCTGTCGCCGTGAGGCAACTCGTTATCGGCAAAATCGCGGCCCAACTGGGCCGGCATTTGAGAGATAGCGACGTCCCCGCTTGAAGCTTCGTGTTCTGCGGTATGGTGTACCGCTGCCCCGCCCGTGACGCTCAGGAGCGTCCATCCCGACAGGTCTATGACGGACGTGCCACTGTTTAATATGGTCGCGACCTCCGCCTCTAGGTCCACCTCCAGCGTCAGGACCCGCGCAGCGCTCTCCGGCGCCGCAGGCGCCATCGAGGCCTCGGACGAACCGGGCTCGAACCACGCGGGCGCGGGCCACACCAGGTCCTTCACGTGCTCGTCCTCGTCGGTCTTCTGGGTGATCCTGACGTAATAGTAACACGTGCCGCCCGGGTATCCGCCAACCATCCGGGCCAATCCTTGGTCTGAAGTATATTATATGCGCCGGACGCAAAAGACCATGGGAGCGCCAAGACATTTCCCTAAGAGACCTGCGACGCTTTACCGCCGACCATATATTTCGCGTTTTGCACGCGTCCATAGGTATGGTTCGTCTTCGCCGTCTATTCGCACCGCCCGCATTATGGAGTCTGCTTCGTCATCTGAATTCTGAATCACCCAGTTGTTCACGATGGAAAATATCTTCCTGTCGGTTTGGCCTGGGTTAATCGCTATCGTCACCCCACAGAGGGGGAAATCACGAGTTCCCCTAGTGTATACGCGGATATGATCGGATCGCTTAGCAAAATACCGTAACCTGGCCTTATCATCGCCGCCCCCGGCCCTATGGCGGCTGTACTCCGAGTACAGGTGCGCCCACATCCTCTGAGCCCATTCCTCCGAGGAGAAGATGTATTTCCCAAGCGGCATCTTTTCCGAGACTGAGTCTGGGGCTTTCTGGGCATCTGCGCGGATCTCTTGGGAAAGCCTACGGAGTTCGCCCGCCGTGCGAATTTCCCCTGTATCCAGATATGAGTCGCTGAAAATCCCCAATTTCAGCATGTGCGATATCATAACGACATACACTATCCACCAGTTGCGTTGGCAATAATCTGCCGCCATGAGCACTTGGTATTCGCGCACAGACGGCGATAGGCAGCATCGAAAGAATTCTCTTAGGAGCCGGGCTTGCGTCTGCAACCGGTGGCTCTCCTTGAAGACGATACTATGCACCCTCCCATACTCTTTCCATGCGTCAACTTCGCGCGTTCCTCCGTCTTCGCAGCGCGCTCCTAGTATCTTGCGAACCGCATTAGCGAGCTTTGCACATATCGGCTTTTTGAACTGCGAGATTTCCGAGAGCAGTATCTTATTGGAGTTGGCACGCCTTCCCGTTGGCCCGCTCACGAGAGCTATCTCTTCGGCGAGTTGTCGCGCTGTCCGTATGCCCGTCCTTGGGAGCAATTCGGCAAACAGGAACTCCTTGAACGGAGAGTATTCCCTTGGCAGCTCAGCTCCGCGGGAACAGACCTCACTCGAGGCAAGAAGCGAGCACAATCGGAAATCGTCGGCATTCATAGGCGGCGATCGAGGAGATTAATTAATGTTTCGCGCATCGCACACAAGACTTGTCGCTGGCGACATTGCGGTGAAGCTCGGCATTGCCCGGAGCGATCCGAGCGATCATGGCCGCAAAAAACGCTGGCCCCTAAGGGACGCCAGCGCCCCGCCCGGAAAGGACCAAAAACCTCCCCGAGCGCTTTTGCGGACGCGATCCACATTATAATCCAGTCAGCGTCCGCCGAATCATTCTGCCATAGCTATGGCAGGCGCGGTATTTCGCGATCAAAAATTCCGTGGCGTAAATTGGATGACCATTCGCATGCGCGTCCATTGCGCAAAGGCTGCCCACGAGGGCCATATCGGCTAAATAGAACCGTTCGCTATAATCCCAACATCATCCTACCATGCCAAGTAAGCATGATACTATCGTCGATGACGTCTATCATGGCGCTTTCAAGGCCGTCGGAGAGATCGGGGAGTCCATTATGGAGTTCTTTGATCCTCCGCCCAAGCCTGAGACACCTGAAGAACGCATCGCGAGTGCGCTTGAGGAGATCGCTAAGCGCGATCGCCCATAGCCGATGGTCGGGCCCTCGACCTCGATCGAGGGTCCTTTTCTTCATTATTCCTCCCGCCGATTTCGCTCCTCCCGTTCTTCCAGAATCAACGCTTTCCTCGTTTCGAGGTCTCGCTCCAAGCATTTCTGGACATAGCTGCTGAACGGCAGACGCAATTTCTTCGCGCGCTCCTTTGCCTCGGCGAGGAGCTTGGGCGGGAAGGACACGCTTTGGTTGACGTAAATTCGACCGGTTCGGGCCATAAGGCAGCCAAAGTTGAAATTTTTCGGCTAGTAGAGCAACAATCTTATTGACGGTTATTAACCGATAATAACTATGAAAACAAATATGGCAATCATGATGCGTAAGGTAGAAGTCCGGCTTCCGAAGCCGCTCCATCACCTCCTTACCGTTAAGGCGAAGGCCGAAAAGAAGGACATTAATACCCTCATCCTGAGCGCCATCAGAGCAGATGTCCGCAGATGCCGGACTCGACGCCTCTCATGAAAAGAACACGTCACTTGACCAATTCCGCGGCCTGCTATGCGGCTGCGTTTTTGATGGCCATCGCTTCGGGCTGCACCACCACGAATACGCCGCCTCCGGTCGTGCAGGCTCCCGCCCTGCCGCCTCCGGCACAGGAGTCCGCCCCGCCGAGCGCCCTCTCATACGGCATGGTGACGGGCCGCGTTCAAAAAGGCGCCACCACGCAGCAGGAGGTCATCGAGCTTTTCGGCGGCCCCTCGACCATGACCACAGACCGCGACGGCACCGAGATCTGGATGTACGACCGGACGACGAGCACGACCTCTAGCACCCATGCCCACAGCGGCGCGCAGGCCGAACGGAGCTCCGCGGGGGCTTTGGCCGCGTTCCTGGGCCTTCCGATGTTCAGCGGCGTGGGCGTAGCCGGCGGCGCGATCAGCGCATCCCAATCCCAGTCCGCCCAAGTCTCGCAGGGCCAGGCGAGCGTCACCCGCTCGGTGAGGACGCTCACCTTCATCATCAAATGGAACGCCGATAAAACGGTGAAAGACTACGCCGTCCGCCAGTCGAGCTACTGACCCCCATGCACAAATCCATCCCCGTCGTCCTCTCGCTTTCCGTCGCGGCCATTTTGTCCGGCTGCATCACCGCGATCCCGATGGCCGTAACCGCCGTGCAGGCCGCCTCGTCGGTCATGGGGCTAAAGAAGGCCATCGACCTCAACTCAGACCAGGAGGTGTTCGCCGAGCGGCAGAGGATCTCCAGCAGGTTCAGCAGCAACCCCGATACCGACGCGTGGCACGAGGGGCGGCAGAAGATCGCCGCCGCGCTCGGCGACCGCGACTTCGACCAGGGATTCGCCCGCGTCTTCGATTCCCTCGTCCTCGCCATGGCGGACCTTGAGTTGAAGATGGGCAACATAGAGAGGCAGTCCGGGTATCTCTCCGCCTCCGGCATGACGCTGCCGCCGTCCGAGGCCAAAGCCATGCGGCGGGAGGCGGTGGTCGAATGGTGCAAGCTGCACGGCTTCGACTACGCCGTCCTGGACCGGCCGCTCAAGACGAGCGAGATGCAACGCATGAGCGACATGGTGGACCTCAACGGCATGATGGCGCGCTACGAGAGGACGGCCAAGACGCTCACCTTCCAGCTGGTCAAGCTGGGAGAGGGAAAGACACGGGTGAAGCTGCGCTTCTCCGACGTGTATTACCCCGGCGAGGTCGAGACGTACTACAAGCTCATCTGGCAAGCGGTGGACAAGCAGATCTTCGTGGACGAGACCGTCGAGGGCGCAGTCGAGCGGAGGGGCTAGCCTATGAAAACCCTGCTCATCACCCTCGCCGCCCTCTTCCTGCTCACGGCCTGCAGCCGGAAGACCACGGACAAGGATGCGCGCGCCATCGAGGCCAACCTCGGGCAGCTGTCGGTAGCCGCGCTCCAGATCATGCTGGAGAACGGCCAACCGGAGGTCCGCTTCGACGAAATCGTGGGTGAAGGGCGCTACATCCGCGAGGTGAAGGCCGTGAACGGCGAGAGCTATCAGAGCCTCGTGTTCACGAGCAAAACCACGTCTGTCTCGGTCTCCGCGAGGGACGGAAGGAAGATAACCTACCGCATCGGCCCCTGACTTTCCCCTATGAGCGCCCCCATGCAACCCCAAGTCGTCATCGTCCAAATGCAGAAAAGCCCGATACTGGCCGCGGTCCTCGGGTTCTTCTTCGGCCCCTTGGGCCTCCTCTACGTCGGGCTCGTCCCGGCCCTTGTCATGTTCGTCGTATGCCTCGTGGTCGGGGCGCTCACGGCGGGCATAGGCCTCTTCATCACGTGGCCCATGTCGGCCGCCGTCGGCTGGTCTCGGGCCAATCTCTACAACAAGAAACTGCTGTCGGGAAAATGACCTATCCAGCAGTTTCCAGCCCCTGCGCCAGCCGCCCGATGGGCTGCGCGGGCGGCATGCTCGCAATCCGTCTCCTCATGGCGCTCGCCTGCCTCGCCGCCGCGTCATGCTCCGCGAAGCCTCCCGACTCGGTGCTCGATGACGGCATCAGGAAGGCCGTGGTCAAGAAGGTCCAGATCTTCATGCCCATGTATCAGAACGTATCGACCGAGGTCCTGCGCCACGAGGTCACCAACAGTTACCAGCGCGGCGAGGTCTGGTATTACGAGTACTCCGCGGAGGCACGCATCACCACGACCACCTTCCGCGGGAAGAAAGAGACCAAGACGCAGACCGTGGGCGGCACGGTCCTCTTCGAGAAGCGCGGCAAGTCCTGGTATAGCGACATGGTGGACTAGCGGCCCGCCTTTTGCTCACCGCTCGCACATCGCAGCCGACGGGAGACCCGTCGGCTGCTTCCTTTGTGAGCCATTGGCCGCATCCGGCGCGCGTGATAAACTTCGAAGGCATCGCGCTCGACTGGCGCGCGGTTGCATCGGCAGAAAGCGCTTATGCCAGAGGCCCGGAAAGGGCCTTAAACGTTGCTCTACCGTGTCGGTTGAGAGTCAGACGCCATCCCACTGCGGGAACGGGTGCGGAGATACCTTGGCGAGTCTGAAACTGCCTTTAAAAGGGTTCGTAGATAGTCATTTACCAAACACCAGCTCCGATGGCGGGCTGTATCTGCGATTCGAAACGAATCCTCCCGCATGAATCTAAAGACCGTCGTCCATAGGCTTGGCGGAAGACGGCCTTACCGCCACGCCCGGCGCACGGTTTACTTCTCCCTCTTGGAAAGCGTCCCTCAACGACAGCAGCGTTATGTCGGGTTGCCGCGCGACCTGAGACAAACGCTGCGCGACCACAACGCCGGCAAGTCGCCGCATACTCCCAAGTTCAAGCCTTGGGCGCTGGTCGCCCACATCGGATTCGCCGACGAGCCCACGACGGCGGCCTTCGAGCAATACCTCAAGAGCGGCTCCGGTAAGACCTTTCTCAACCGGCACTGCCTCCGCACACCCGCCCCGACAAATTCCCTCGCCCTATGACGGCCTTGCCTGCCAACGCATTTGACCGCCCCGGCTTTTTGGCGAATCTCGGGAGCCCGAACCGCACACCATGACGCCCCAAGCCATCAAGCTGGCCCTGCTCGAGTCCTACGCCCAAGGCGGCGGCATCAACCACCTCGACGGTGCCAACCTGCCCTCGCAGGACCGTGTCACCGAACTCGCCCGCGACCTGATGCACCTGCTTTTCCCGGGATTTTTCGAATCCACCGGCCTCACCCAGGCGCAGGCGCCCGCCTGGCTCGACAAGGTGCTGGGCAAGATCGAATCCCGCCTCGTCACCGAGATCGAGAAATGCCTGCGCTTCGCGAAAGACCCCGACGCCAAGGAACACGCCGCGCGCCTCGCCATCCAGTTCCTCGGCACATTGCCGGAAGTCCGCCGCCTCGTGCAGACCGACGTCGCCGCTGCTTACGAAGGCGACCCGGCCGCGCGCAGCACCGACGAGATCATCCTCGCCTACCCGTGCGTGCTCGCGATCTCGCTCCAACGCCTCGCGCACATGCTCTACGCCCTCCAGGTGCCGCTCCTGCCGCGCATGCTGACGGAATACGGCCACGAACGCACGGGCATCGACATCCATCCCGGCGCGCACATCGGGTCGCACTTCTTCATCGACCACGGCACGGGCGTCGTCATCGGCGAAACCGCCACCATCGGCAAACACGTGAAGATCTACCAGGGCGTGACCCTCGGCGCGAAATCCTTCGAGACCGACGGCAAGAACAACCCGGTGAAGGGCGTCAAACGCCACCCCGACATCGAGGACCACGTCACGATCTACGCCCACGCCACGATCCTCGGCGGCGACACCCGCATCGGCGCGCATTCCGTGGTCGGCGCCAACGTCTGGGTGCGCGACTCGATTCCGGCGCACAGCGTCGCCTACTACAAGGAAACCAGCCTCGTCGTGCGCCCGCGGAAACCGCACGAAATTCTCGTGGACGGCGCGGACTGGACCATCTGAGGAATTTTCGATTTTGGATTCTCGATTTTCGATTGGGGCAAACGCCGGTGTCCGTCTCCCAATCGAAAATCGAGAATCCAAAATCGAAAATCATCGGATCCGTTGCCGGTCGGAGAGCGCGTGCGCGACCTCGGCGGCGAAGAACGGGCCGCGATACACCAGGCCGGTGTAGAGCTGCACGAGCGTGGCGCCGGCATCGAGCTTCTCGCCCGCCGCCGCCTCGTCCATGATGCCGCCCACCCCGATGATCGGGAGGCGCCCGCCGGTGGCGCGGGCGATGTAATTGATGATCTCCGTCGCCCGGCGCCGCACGGGCGCTCCGCTCAGGCCGCCGGCCTCGTTCACCGACGCGAAGAAACCCGGGCGCGCGAGCGTCGTGTTCGTGGCGATGATGCCGTCGAGCCCGAGTTCGGCGATCACGCCGAGCGCGGCGTCGATCTGCGCCCACGAAAGGTCGGGCGCGATTTTCAACAGGACCGGCCGCCGCGGCTTGCCCGCGGCGATGCGGGTTTTGTTTTCATCCACGAGCGCGGCGAGCAGGGGCTTGAGCCAGGAGGCGTCCTGCAGTTCGCGCAAACCGGGCGTGTTCGGACTGCTGACGTTCACGACGACGTAGTCCGCGTGATCCGCGAGCAGACGGAAGCTGCCGAGGTAATCCTCCGTCGCCCGGTCGAGCGGCGTGACCTTGGTTTTGCCGAGATTGATGCCGAGCGGGATGGGACGCCGGCCCGGACCGGGCCGTTTCGCCAGACGCGCGGCGAGCGCGGCCGCGCCGCCGTTGTTGAACCCCATGCGGTTGATCACCGCCTCCTCGGCCGGATAACGGAAAACGCGCGGCTTCGGGTTGCCGTCCTGGGCGTGGTGGGTGACCGTCCCGATCTCGACGTGGCCGAAGCCCAGCGCGGCGGCGGCCGGCCAGGACCGGCCGTTCTTGTCGAAGCCCGCGGCAAGGCCGACGGCGTTCGGAAACTTCAACCCGAAACACTCCACCGGACGGTGCAACGCCGGCGACAGACGGTGGATGCGCTCCAGCACGGCGCAGAGCGGACGCACGCGGCCGAGCAGCGCGAGGCTGTCCACGGCGATTTCGTGCGCGTGCTCGGGATCGAGCCGGAAAAATGCGGGTTTGCAGACGTTCTGATAGAGCCAGCCCATGGTGTATGTGCGCGGGACTGTGGCACCCGGCGGAGAACTTTCAAGCCCCCGGCCCGTGCGTCTTTTGCACGCCTGCACGCACGCGTTGTGCGCCCGCGTGGGACCCGGAATTTGGGCGTTCCGGCAACACGGGGAAAATATTCCAACTTTCTGCGTTTCAGTATTTGACAACGCCGGAAGCGGGCCTTTTTGGTCCACCAGAAATAAGTAAAAAAATCTATGGCGAAAGGCTCCCCTCAACTCGAATGGTGCGTTGTCCGGCTCGGTGAAGACCACAACTGGTGGGTCGACGAGGTCAGCGACCCTGTGCACTGGGACGTGGATGGACTCAGCATCATCGATCCGCGCCAGGTGGATCACATCATGGAGTTGATCGAGCCGCTGCGCGAATACGGTTTCGACCAGGACGTGTTCGAGCGCGCCTTCATCCCCTTCCGCATCGCGAAGGATCTCGGCAAGGGCAAGATCCGCCTCACCCGCGTGAAGCAGCCGCTCCTCGAGTCCGAGGAAAAACTTTTCGCCCTGCCCGACGTGATCGACGAGGAGAACGGCCCCTATGCCGACTTCCTCGACCACATCACCCGCCTGCGCGTCAAGATGCTCAACGAGGTGCTCGACCTCGAGGAGAAGCTCACCGTGGACGAGGTCGAGGACCAGATCCGCGAGGCGCAGAACAGCGATTTCATCGAAGGCAAGGCCGTGCATCTCTTCAACGAGGTCACCGCCATCCTCGACTTCACCCCGGACGGCTTCAGCGATGACGACGAGGAGTCCGACAAGAGCCGCAGCGCGGAGGACGAAGACGGCCTGCCCGACGTCGAGGAGGAGGAGGACGAAAAGATGAAGAACGACTCCTCCCTCAAGTGGGACGAAGACGAAGACGAGGACTCCGACGGCGAAGGCGACGAGGATTCCGACGACGAGGACGAAGACTCGGACGACGAGGATTCCGACGACGCCGAGGAAGAGGACGAGCGTCCCCGCCGCAGCGGCCGACGCCGCTGAAAGCCGGTGTTGCCAGCGTGCGCACAATCCTTCACTGGAATGCGCACCGCATGAGCCTCCGCCGCCCGACCGTTTTCCCGGCCCTTCTCGCCCTTGTGCTGGCATGGGCCGGCTGCGTGTCCGACAACACGACCTCCGCCACGGCCAACCCGCGCATCGCGGCCTCCTCGACCGCCGCCCAGCTGCGCCCCGGCGACACGATGACCGTCTCGCTGCTCGGCATCCCCGAGCCGATCACGAGCAACGTCCAGATCGACGAACAGGGCCTCATCCGCCTCCAGTACATCGGGGCCGTCACCGCCGCCGGTCTCAACACGGCCGAACTTTCCCAGAGCATCCGCGACACCTACATCGCGAAGAATTTCTACACGGCCCTCGACGTGTCGGTGAACGTCACCGAGCGCTACGTCTACATCGGCGGCGAGGTCCAGCGTCCGGGCCGCATTCCATGGTCGCCCGATCTCACGCTCGCCAAGGCCGTGCAGTCCGCCGGCGGATTCACCCTCTACGCCAAGGAAAACAGGGTCACGCTCACCCGCGACCGGCAGGCCTACGACTTCGACGTGAAACTCGCCCAGCGCCGCCCCGACGAGGACCCCCTGCTCTTTCCCGGCGATTCGATCCAGGTGCCCCGCTCCGCCTTCTGAGGCGACTTTCTCCCTTATGAGTCTCCTCCGCACCAAACCCATCGCCGACCTCCAGCGGGAAGCCGGCGCCGAGCACGGCTATAAGCGCACGCTGGGACCGCTCAGCCTCGTCAGCCTCGGCATCGGTTCGGTCGTCGGCGCGGGCATCTTCGTGCTGGCCGGCACCTCGGCCGCCCAATACGCCGGCCCGGGCATCGCGCTGTCCTTCGTCTTTTCCGGCATCGCATGCCTCTTCGCCGGCCTTTGCTACGCCGAGCTGGCCTCGATGATCCCGGTTTCCGGCAGCGCCTACACCTACAGCTACGCCACGCTCGGCGAACTCTTCGCCTGGATTGTCGGCTGGTGCCTGGTGCTTGAATACCTGTTCTCCGGCGCCGCCGTCGCCGTGAGCTGGTCGGGGGCCGTGCGTGACATCGCGCTGGAATTCGGGGTCACCCTGCCCGTGGCGCTCTCGAGCGCGCCGCTCGCCGTGGAGGGCGGCGGGATCATCACGACCGGCGCGCTGATCAACCTGCCCGCCGTGTTCATCTCGCTCACGCTCACCTACGTGCTCTACATCGGCATCAAGGAATCGGCCACGGTCAACGACCTCATGGTCTTCATCAAGGTCGGCATCCTCGTCGCCCTCGTGGGCTACGGCCTCTGGTATCTGCTGAAAAACCCGGAGGTCGCGAAGGCCAACCTCTCCCCCTTCATCCCCGAGAACACCGGCACCTTCGGCGAATACGGGTGGAGCGGCGTGTTCCGTGGCGCGGCGGCCATCTTCTTCGCCTACGTCGGCTTCGACTGCGTGTCCGCGGCGGCGCAGGAAACGAAAAACCCGCAGCGCGACATGCCCATCGGCCTGCTCGGCACGCTGGGCGTCGTGTCCGTGCTCTTCATCGCCGTCTCCTTCGTGCTCACCGGCATGGTGAACTACAGGCTCCTCGACGTGGACGCGCCGTTCATCTTCGCGCTGCAACAGGTCGGCGCGCCGGCCTTCTTCCGTTACCTGATCGAGGCGGCGACCCTCGCCGGCCTCACCTCGGTCATCCTCGTCTCGCTCCTCGGCCAACCCCGCATCTTCTACTCGATGTCGCGCGACGGCCTGCTCCCGCCCGTCTTCGCCAAAATCCACCCGAAATACGGCACGCCGCACATCACCACCTGGATCACGGGCATCTCCTGCGCGGTCATCTCCGGCCTCTTCCCGCTCGATCTGCTCGGCGAACTGATCTCCATCGGCACGATGCTGGCCTTCTCGCTCGTCTGCGCCGGCGTGCTGGTGCTGCGCCGCACGCGGCCCGACCTGCCGCGCCCGTTCCGCACCCCTTGGGTGCCGCTCGTGCCGCTGCTCGGCATCGGCTGTTGCGCGCTGCAGATGTATTTCCTGCCGCTCATCACCTGGCTGAATCTCGCCATCTGGATGACCCTCGGTTTCGCCATCTACTTCGGCTACAGCCGGCGCCACAGCCTGCTGGCCAGGGCGACCCGCTGAAAGCAACGTCCCTCCGGTCAAACCGGAGACTGCAGCGCGGGGCCGCCGAACCCCGCCTTGGTTCGAAAGTGATAGCGCGTTCGATGCGGGGTTCGGCGACCCCGCCCGATAAAGTCCGACCGGCGCGGCCAAACCCGCCGGCTCAGACCGCGAAATACTTCTCCCACCCCGCGCGCGGCGGCTCCATCGCGAGCAGTTCGTTGGCCCGCGCGTTGTTCGCGAAACGCTTCGCGGTCGGATCGAATTCCAGCCTGCCGCCGAGGCGCTGGGCGATGACGCCGAGGATGAACACCTGCGAAAGCGGGCCGGAGATGTGGAATGGCGACTTCGTCTCCTCGCGACCGAGGCAGGCGAGGCAGAAATTCTGGAAGTGGTCCGAGAAGCCGCCCTTGATGCGCGGCAGCGTCGGGCCGAGCTCGCGCATCTTCGCCTCGGGAATGATGCGCAACGTCTCGCCATGCGTGCCACCGAGGAAGGTAAGCTCCTTGCTGTAGATGAACTTGCCGTGCCTCTGACTGAATCCGTCCGCGGCCACGCCGAGTTCGGGCGGCAACGGCGGGAGGTTCTTCACCCCGTCATACCAGAACACCTCGACCGGCGGTTTGGCGCCGCGCGCGGCGAAATCGAAGCGGATCGTGGTGGCCTGTGGAAAGATGTAATCGTTGGCCCCCTCGCGCTTCACCGCCTCGATCGTGTGCGGCAGGCCGAGTTCGAGGAAACGGTGGCAGGTATCGAGAATGTGCGGGCCCCAGTCGCCGAAGGCGCCGTTGCCGTAAGCGAACCAGCCGCGCCAGTTGCCCGGATGCAGGCGCGGGCTGTACGGGTGCACCGGCTTGTTGGCGTTCCAAAGATCCCAATCGATCGTGGCGGGCGGCGTGAAACCGGTGTCGTAGCCGTTGACCTCCCAGCCGTGCCAGCGGCGCGAGGAATTCATGAACATGTCGATGCGCGTGACATCCTTCACGATGCCCGCCTCGGTCCAGGCCTTGAACTGGTGAAAATTGTTGCCCGAATGCCCCTGGTTGCCCATCTGCGTGACGACGCCGCTCTTCGCCGCCTGGGCCATCAGCAGTTCGACCTCGTGGAACGTATGCGCGAGAGGTTTCTCCACATAGACATGCTTGCCGGCCCGCATCGCATGCATCGTGACGACAAAATGGGTGAAGTCCGGCGTGGCGATGATGACCGCCTCGAAGGTGTCGCCGGCCTTCGCGAACATCTCGCGAAAGTCCTGAAACAGCTTCGCCTTGGGGAAAATCGAACGGGCCTCCGCGGTGTGCTCGGCCATCAGGTCCACATCGCACATGGCGACGGCCTCGATCAGGCCCGTGTCGCGGAACGTCTTCACCAGATCGAGTCCGCGGTAGCCGATGCCCACGAAGGCCACCTTGAGCTTCCGGCCCGCGGGAGCGGTCTCCGCGGCGCGCACCAGGCGCGAAGGTGCGAGGGTCAGTGCGGCCCCCGCGGCCAGCGAGGCGGACAGAAAGCGACGGCGCGAGAGCTGGGCGGGAGCGGAGACGGGGTGAGAGGGAACGGACATGGGGTGACGAGAGGGTAAGCGAACAGGAAATTCAGCGGAGCGATTTCGCAACTTCCTTGGCGAAATAGGTCAGGATCATGTCGGCGCCGGCGCGCTTGATCGCGAGCAACGACTCGTCGCGGCTGCGCGCGAGATCGAGCCAGCCGAGCCGGGCGGCGGCCTGGATCTGCGCATACTCGCCGGAAACCTGGTAGGCGGCCACGGGCACGTCGACGGCATCGCGCACGTCGCGGATGATGTCGAGGTAGGCGCCGGCGGGCTTAACCATCACGATGTCGGCCCCTTCCCGCACGTCGAGCTGCACCTCGCGCACGGCCTCGCGGCGGTTGGCGGGGTTCATCTGGTAGGTCGCCTTGCTGAGCAGCCGCGTGCCGGCCGCCTGCGCGCTGCCGACGGCATCGCGGAACGGGCCGTAGAAGGCGGAGTTGTATTTCGCCGAATAGGCCAGGATGCCGGTGTCGGTGAAGTCGCCCGCATCGAGCGAACGGCGGATGTGCCCCACCCGGCCGTCCATCATGTCGGACGGCGCCACGAAGTCCACGCCGGCCTCCGCCTGCAACACGGCCATCCTGCCCAGGATTTCGACCGTGCGGTCGTTGTCCACATCGTCACGCGCGGCGTTCAGCACGCCGTCGTGGCCGTGCGTGGTGTAGGGATCGAGCGCAACGTCGGTGAGCACCGTCAGCTCCGGCACGGCCTTCTTCACGGCCCGGACGGCGCGCAACACCAGCGTGTCGGGATTGAGCGCCTCGGTGCCCTCGTCGTCCTTCAGCCTGGCATCGAGCTTCGGAAACAGCGCCACGCCCGGCACGCCGAGCTTGTGCAGCTCGCGGCATTCGCGGACCAGGTCGGCGATGCAGAACCGGAACACGCCCGGCATCGACGCGATCGGATCGGGCCGGCCCTTCCCCTCGACCACGAACAGCGGGGCGATGAGGTCCTCGGCGCGCAGGACGGTCTCGGCGACAAGCGCCCGGCGGCTGGCCTGGCGACGCAACCGGCGGGGACGTTGGGTGAGCGGGAGGAAGGAAATTTTGGCCATGGTGGGAAAACCGCAATTAAACCACGAAATCCCGGCTTTTCACGCCAAAGTTTTGTCCACGCATCATCCGATCGCACGGCTAATCCGCGCCATTCCACCCCCTCAATCGAGGGTTGAAACTTCCCCGCTTTTGACGCCTTTATGGTCGCTTCCGACCGTCCCCATGCCGATCCAACTTTACGATTCGCTCGAGCGAAAACTGAAGCCCCTCGCCCCCGCGCACGCCGATGGCGTGTTCCGCTTCTACAATTGCGGCCCGACCGTCTACGCGCCGGCGCACATCGGCAACTTCCGCACTTTCGTCGTCAACGACGTCATCCGCCGCCTCCTCGACCTCGAATTCGGCCCGGACAAGGTGAAGCACGTCCGCAACCTCACCGACGTCGACGACAAGACCATCAAGCGCGCCCGCGACGAGGGCCGTCCGCTGGCCGGGGTCACCAGGCAGTGGACCGAAAAATTCCACGCCGACTGCGACGCCCTGAACTGCCTCCGCCCGCACGTCGAACCCACCGCCACCGGCCACATCCAGGAGCAGGTGGACATGATCGACGTGCTCGTGAAGAAGGGCAATGCGTACCGCGCCGCCGACGGTTCCGTGTATTTCAAGGTCTCGTCCTTCGATGGTTACGGCCGTCTCTCCCGCGTGAAGGAGCGCGAACTCCAGGTCGGCACCGCCCTCTCGCACAAATCGCAGGCCGTCGACGCCGACGAGAAGGAGGACGCCACCGACTTCGCGCTCTGGAAGGCGCACAAGACCGAGGACGGCGCCAATTCCTGGGACAGCCCGTGGGGCCCCGGACGCCCCGGCTGGCACATCGAATGCAGCGCGATGAGCAAAAAACACCTCGGCGACACCATCGACCTCCACACCGGCGGCGTGGACCTGTTGTTTCCCCACCACGAAAACGAGATCGCGCAGAGCGAATGCTGCAACGGCGCGCAATTCTCGCACCACTGGTACCACAGCGAGCACCTGCTGGTGGACGGCAAGAAGATGTCCAAGAGCCTCGGCAACCTCTACACGCTCGACGACCTCAAGGCCAAGGGTTTCAGCCCGATGGCGCTCCGCTACGCCCTCCTCGCCGGCCACCCGCGCAAGCAGCTCAACTTCACCCTGGACGGCCTGCACGCCGCGGAAAGCGCGCTGAAGACGCTGCGCGATTTCCGCGCCTCCCTGCCCCATGCCGGCGCCGCTCACAACGCCTTCGGCCACGTGCTCACCGAACTGCACCACGACCTGAACACACCCGGGGCTTTCGGCGCGGTCTTCACGATCATCAATCGCAAGTCCGGCGAGGCGGACCTCGAGTCCTTCGACCGCGTGATGTTCGCCCTTGGCCTGGACCTCAAGCCCCTCGAAGCGCCGAAGATCGACGTCCCCGCCGATATCAAGACCCTCGCCGACAAACGCTGGGCCGCGAAAACCGCCAAGGACTGGGCCGCCGCCGACAACCTCCGCAAGGAACTGACCGCCGCCGGCTGGACCATGAAGGACGGCAAGGACGGCTACACGTTGGAGCCGGTGAAGAAATAACCGGTTTTCCGACACCGAGAGCACGGAGCCCTTACAGAGCGCGGAGAGGGCGATTCTCTGTGCTCTCCGTGCCGGCTCCTCTGCCGTTTCGACCCACTCCGATGACTCCCCCAAGCCGGCATTGACAGTCATCGGGTCTCCCCGTCTCTTGCTCGTTCGGCCCTCCAATCGTAAGGGGGACCACAACCAACACCCGCCATGTCGATGACTCCGCTCGAAGAACTGCGCCACTCGTGCTCCCACGTGCTGGCCACCGCTGTCCTCCGTCTGTTCCCGGACGCCAAACTCGACATCGGTCCGCCCACGGACACCGGTTTCTATTACGACATCGACCTCGATCACAAGCTGACCACCGACGATCTCACGAAGATCGAGGTCGAGATGAAGAAGATCGCGGACGAGAACCAGCCCTTCCTCCGCAAGGAGGTCTCCCGCGCCGAGGCTGAGGAAATCATCAAGTCGCGCGGCCAGGAGCGCTACAAGCTCGGCCGTCTCGCCGACATCCCCGAGGGCGAAGCCATTTCGTTCTACCAGAACGGCGAGTTCATGGACCTGTGCGCCGGCACGCACGTCCGCTACACCTCGAAGCTGAAGGCCTTCAAGCTCCTCTCCATCGCCGGCGCCTACCACCGCGGCGACGAAACCAACAAGCAGCTCCAACGCATCTACGGCACCGCCTTCCCGTCGAAGGAGGAACTCGCCGCCTACCTCACCCAGCTCGAACAGGCCAAGCTCCGCGACCACCGCAAACTCGGCAAGGACCTCAAGCTGTTCCACATCGATGAGGACGTCGGCCAGGGCCTCATCCTCTGGACCCAGGCCGGCTCGATCATCCGTCAGGAACTCCAGACCTTCATCGCCAACGAACTCCGCAAGCAGGGCTACTCGCAGGTCTTCACGCCGCACATCGGCCGGCTCTCGCTCTACAAGACCTCCGGTCACTTTCCCTACTACAAGGAATCCCAGTTCCCGCCCATCGTGGAACGCGACTTCCTCGATCAGCTCGTCGCGTCGGGTTGCTCCTGTGCCGAGATGGCCAACCGCATCGAGGCCGTCTCCCAGAAGTTTGCCGACGACGTGAACGCCCGCACCGGCAAGGAGACGATCACCCAGGACCGCGTCCTGCCCGACGACCAGCTCATCGACGGCTTCCTCCTGAAGCCGATGAACTGCCCGCACCACATCAAGATCTTCGCCTCGCAGCCGCACAGCTACCGCGACCTGCCGGTGCGCCTCGCCGAGTTCGGCACCGTTTACCGCTGGGAGCAGTCCGGCGAGCTCAACGGCATGACCCGCGTCCGCGGCTTCACCCAGGACGACGCGCACCTCTTCTGCACGCCCGAACAGGTCGCGCAGGAAGTGCTCGGCTGCCTCTCGCTCGTGAAGACCGTGCTCACCACGCTCGGCATGCAGGACTACCGCGTGCGCGTCGGCCTGCGCGATCCCGACGGCAAGAAGTTTGCCGGCGACCCTGAAAAGTGGGACCTCGCCGAGGCCGCCTGCCGCGAGGCCGCGAAAACGCTCGGCGTGCCGTTCACCGAGGAGCCCGGCGAGGCCGCGTTCTACGGCCCGAAGATCGATTTCGTCATCAAGGACGTCATCGGCCGCGAATGGCAGCTCGGCACCGTGCAGGTGGACTACGTGCTGCCCGTGCGCTTCGGCCTGAGCTACATCGGCGCCGACAACACCGCGCACACGCCCGTGATGATCCACCGCGCCCCCTTCGGCTCGATGGAGCGATTCTGTGGCGTGCTCATCGAGCACTTCGCCGGCGACTTCCCGCTCTGGCTCGCGCCCGAGCAGGTGCGCCTCGTGCCCATTTCCGACAAGGTCATGGACTACGCGAAGGCCACGCTGAACGAGTTCCTCGCCGCCGACCTGCGCGTCACGTTGGACACCCATTCCGACAAGCTCGGCGCCAAGATCCGCCGCGCCGAGATCGACAAGGTGCCCTACACCCTCGTGCTCGGCCAGAAGGAAGCCGAGGCCCTCAGCGCCTCCGTTCGCTCCCGCGCCAAGGGCGACGAAGGCGTCCACAAGGTCGCCGACATCATCGCCCGCTTTAAAGCCGAGGTCGCCACCCGCGCCCTGCCGGAGAAAACGAAGGCCTGAGTTGCCGCATCGCGGCACGCAGCGAGCTTAACACACCACTTCGGACAAGTCCGTGGCGATCGCGTTTCTGATCATCCTCACGGTCTCCACCGGGTTCTGGCTCGTTGCGAAAACCACCGGGACGCGCCCGCCACGCAGAAGCCTGCTGGCGGGAGCCACCCTGGCGGCCTTGATCCTCACCTGGCTCGCCAACGAGGGGGAATCGTGGTCCGGCGGATTGTCGATCACCGGGCAGCAGGGCGACTACTACAACCTGCTGGTGGATGGATTCATGTCGGGACATACTTACCTCCCGGTCGAGCCTTCCGCCGAGAGGACCGACCCGGATCCGCTGGTCCGTCGCAATGCGCCCTACCTGCTGGATGCAGCCCTGTACCAAGGACGCTACTATCTGTATTACGGCGTGGCGCCCGCCGCTCTGGTGATGTGGCCGTACAGTGCGCTCACCGGACATGATCTTTCTCCGAATACGGTGACGTTGTTGTGCACCCTCGTCGGCCTGGGTTTCGCCTCGGCCACCCTGGCCCGGGCCGAGCGCCGTTACTTTCCGGGCATTTCCGGCGGCAGCCTCTTTCTTCTCACTCTTCTGCTCGGTCTTGGCTCGGGTACGGGATACCTTGTGCTGCGCAGCATGTTCTACGAACTGCCCGCTGCCGGCGGATATGCGTGCACCATGGCCGCGAGCCTGGCCCTCTGGCAGGCCTTGCACTCCGACAAGCGCACCCTGGCTCTTGCCGCGGGCAGCCTGGCCCTCGGACTGGCGGTCGGCTGTCGGCCCAATTACGTGTTCGCCCTGCCCGTACTGCTTCTGCCGGTTTTTCTCAGCACCCCTTCCGAACGGACGCCGGCGGCACGCCTCCGGTTGCGATGGCTGCTGGCCGCCGTTCTTCCCGCCGCCGGGATCGGTCTCGGCCTTGCGCTCTATAATTTTGCCCGGTTCGGAAGCCCTCTGGAGTTTGGATTTTCCCACGGACTGAACCCTTTCTTCGACAGCAAACAGTCGGTCCTCACCACGCAATACCTGTGGGACAATTTCCGGTTCTACTACCTTTCGCCGCCGCAGCTGAGCGCGTATTTCCCCTTTTTTCATCCGATTGCGGCGAACTACGAAACCTACGGCATGGTGGGCGAGGCCATGCACGGACAGTTCTATGTGATGATTTTTGCCTGCTGCAGCGCCTTGGTTTTGCTCGCAAACAGGGCAAGGCTGCCGGCGCGCATGATGATGATCTGGGTCGGCAGCCTCGCAATCATGGCGCTTCCCTCGCTGCTTTTCATGTGCCTGCTGAAAATCCGGGCGGACCGGTACGCCGTTGATTTTCATGCTCCGCTTCTTCTCGGGCTGTGCATGCTGACGGCAGCCGCTCTGGCCAAGCTGGCCACGACCGTTTGGCGCAAGCCCCTGACCGCCATGCTGGCCGTGACCGGGCTTTGTGCAGTGCTGGCCAACTCGCTGGGCCCCTTGGAGCAATTCGACAAATTCGCCTCGACGGATCCCAGGACCCACGCGGCACTCACCCGCGCGACCTACTGGCTGAGCGATCTGGCGCACCAGGCCGGCTTGGTCCGCTACGGCCCGGTGACCGCAGCCCTCACCTTTCATTCCTCTCCGCCGGACGTTCGCACCGAGGAAATTTTCAGCGCAGGGTTGACCGGCAAAATGGACTCCCTTTTCGTACGCCGATACCCAGACGGGACCGCTGAATTTCTTGTGACGCATCAGGGGTACGGTGCGGTGTCCAGTCCGCGCATCGCCATCCGCCCGGGGCATGCTTATGAACTGACCATCAACTGGGGCGCACTTTACCCGCCTTCGGAGCATCCCTACTTCAAACACCACACTCCCGAAGCGATAGACATGGCCCGGACAACGGTCGAGGTGACCCTGGACAACCAACCGCTGATTCAGACCTACCAGCGCTTCTTCGATGCCCCTCCGTGGACCGTCGGCCCCCGTCGGGATCTGGCCGCCACCTTTCTGCTAACCCAAATCGACCGGCCGGGCACCGTTCCGCCCAAGAGCATCCCTCCAGGCCGTTTGCCCACCGGTTACTGGTGCTTCGACATGGAATTCGACCATGATGCGCCCAGCGTCAGCCAGCCCCTCCTGGCCTCCGGCGTCTCCGGCAAGGGCAATCTCCTCTTCGTTGAGCTCATGCAGGACGGGCAGATCCGCTTTGGCTGCGATTTTTGGGGCTACTATGCCGTGAGGTCGCCCAAATTTTCCTTCGACCTGCAGCAGCCCCACCGGGTGGAGATATTCAACGGATACCTTGCCCGGTTTTATCGCTGGCCTGCCTCTGCAGGCATTGCCGAAGAAGCACTGCAGGCCAATTCCCGTACCCTGAGGGTCTGGGTCGATGGCCAGCCGGTATGGGCTATTCCCCTGACCCACCATGCCGAAAGCTATGGCATCACCCATGTCGGCTCCAATGCCGCCGGATTCAACACCGCGATCAATGTTTATTCCGCCCCGCTGGAAGTCGTCCACCCCGACGAATCCGAACTGGTTGCTTTCATTGCTCGCAACCTTGCATTACCACCCGCCGGCGAGACCGGCGAATGAACCGCGACGCACGCAGGATTCGTGTCTTACCCGGACAACGCTGCGCCCTGAGGCTCAATCGCACGGAATGGTGGGTTTGCCACCACTTGGTCCGGACCTTGCTCTGATTTTGCCATGAGCCACGACGCCTGGTCCCTGTACCGCCCCAATCCCGTCTCGGCCGCCCGGGTGCAGGCACTCGCCAACGTCCTCACCGACTGCGTCGAGGGCGGAGCCTCCGTGAGTTTCATGCTGCCCCTCACCCGCGAGCGCGCGCTCGCGTTCTGGCAGCGCGTGGCGGACGACGTGGCCCGCGGGGCGCGCATCCTGATCGTGGCCGCAGATGCGCAGGGCATCTGCGGCACGGTGCAACTCGTCCTCGACCTGCCGGAGAACCAGCCGCATCGCGCCGATCTCTGCAAAATGCTCGTGCCACGCCGCGCGCGCCGACAAGGCCTCGGCGCCGCGCTGCTGGCCGCCGCCGAGCAGGCGGCGCGCGACGCCGGACGCACGCTGCTCGTCCTCGACGCGGTCTCCGGCGCCGATGGCGCACGGCTCTACGAGCGGGGCGGCTGGACGCGCGTCGGCGAGATTCCCAACTACGCCCTCTACCCCGCCGGCGGCCTTTGCCCGACGACGTACTACTACAAGGATCTGACCTGATCCGACGCCTAGAAACCGCTGCCGCCCGCGACGCCGCGGGGTCGCGACACACGCGCCTTGCCCTGATCGGGTGACGTGTTTTCGTTTTTCTCGCCCATGCATTACCCCACGGTCCCCGGCTTCCGCGCCGCCGCGCTCGCGCTCGCCAGCCTCGTCCTGCTCACGCCCGCCCTCGCCTCCACGCTCTTCGAACGCGGCATCGAGGCCTTCCGCGCCGAACGCTACTATGAGGCGCGGCAACTGCTCGAACAGGCGGGCAAGGCCGCGCCCGAAGACCCGCTGACCAGCCTCTGGTTCGGCGTGGCGCTGAAAACCACCGGCGGCGATTCCGAGAGCGCCGGCGCCTGGCGCCTGACGCACGATCATCCGCGCCTCGCGCCGGTCGTGCGCTTGTTGCGCGGCCTCGAAGCCTGGTACGGCGGCCATACGGTCGTCGCGAAGGATTATTTCAGCGAAGCCGCCGGCTACCAGGTCGCAGGCCAACCCTACGGCCCGGCGCGCGCCCTGCTTGAGCGCCTGAGCACCGGCGGCCTGCCTCCGGTCGCACGCTGGGCGGAGGCGATCGGTCTGCCCCTCTCCCAGGCCGAACTCAACGCACCTCCGCCCGACGTCGCACCGACCGCGCCGGCCGCTCCCGCTGCCCCCGCCGTCGCCCCTGCCCCGCCGCCAGCGACGCCCGCGCCCGTTGCCCCGGCCCCTGCCGCGACACCCCGGCGGCAGCCGGCGCGTCCGGTCGGCTACACCCCGTGGGAAGCCTATCCGGCCCACCGCTTGGGTGACCGCGTCCAGTACCGGCCGGCGAACACTCTTTGGAAAACCGGCACGGTGCGCGAGATCGGCACGCAGGGCGCCTTTGCGAACAAATACCTGGTCGTCGACGACCAGACCCGGGGGACCGACTACACCTATTACGGCGATGTTGCCGGATTCATCCGGCAGGACTTCTGGACCGGCTTCTTTGTCGGCACCTGGGCGCTCGGCAGCGGCATGTCCGTCAACACCCGGGTCGAGGGCAGCCGGGCCATCGATGAATACCTCTACGTGGGCGCGACCGAAAAACTCGAGGTGAAGGCCGACGGCACGTACGTCTGGGAGGTCAGTGCCAGGCAACGCCTCGCCGGCCGCTGGGAAGCGCTCCCCGCCCAGCCGGGCATCGTGTTGCTCAAGGGACCGCAGGATCGCGACTACACGTTCTTCAACTGCACCGACCCTGCGACCGTGGACGTGATGAAGGAACACCACGCCCGCCTCGCCAGCCCGGGCGTCATGAGCACACTCGCGCGACGCAAGATCCCCTGACCGCACCGTGCCGCGACTGCGCGACCTAGGCCGCCGGAAAGGGCGGCGTGGTGCATTCCTCTTCCGGCAGCGCTAGGCTCGGCGCCGAAACCGAGGCATCCCCCATGTCGAAGATCGCCTCCGCGGTGTATTTGTAGGCCGCCACCGGCTCGGCAATGTTCTTGAGCGGGATGGACTCCATCTCGCCCGGCGGAAGCCGCAGCTTTCCCTTCACGAGGAAATGCACGGGCGCGCTGAGGCAGACGCCGCCGTTCGGCGCCTTGGATTCCAGGCGGGCCGCGATGTTGACCCCGTCGCCCGCGATGCCGCCGTCCGGCAGCAGGGCCACGTCGGCGATGTGGATGCCGAAACGATGCTGCAACCCATCCGCCTCGCGCCCAACGGCAAACGTCCGCTGCATGCCGAGCGAGAAACGCACCGCCTGGATCGCACTCGGAAAAATCATGAGCATGCCGTCGCCCATGGTGTTGATGAGCAGGCCGCCCTGCTCCTTGCCCTCGGCCTGCATGCGTTCCAGATCGGCCCGCACCCGTTTGATCGTTTCGGCCTCGTCGGCCTGCATGAGGGCGGAGTAGTTCACGACGTCCGTGAACACGATGGCCTGGAGCCGGCGCGCCTGCCGCAGCGTGGCCTTTTCGTGTTCCGCCGACACCCACGCTTCACGTTTCCCCAGGTCCGCCTCGCGAGCGGCCAGCTGGTCGTTCAGACGCCGTTGCGTCTCGGTGAGAAAGGACTCCTTCTTCCTTAATTCCTCCTCGCGCCGCTCGAGCCCGGCCCGCAATTCGACCAGTTCCTCCTGGTCCAGGAGCATCGAAATCTGTTTCTGATGAAGGAGCTTCTGCTGTTTGAGCAACAGCTCTCCCTCCGTCAGCATGCGGATCCGCTCCTCCAGCTCGTGCCGCGTGGCGTCCAGCTGTTCGCGCTCTTCCTGCATCTGGCGCTCGAACTCGGCCAGCTCGTCGGCCCGCTGCTTCAACGCCGCCTCGCGCTCCTCGAGCCTGGCCACCAGTCCGGTCTTGCTGGGCAGGGACAAGGACGGCTGCGTCGGCGAGCCTTTCATGGGAGGCTTGGGGAAATCCATAAGGCAAGGCCGTGATATCAGCGACCCTCCCCGAGGCAAGAGGGGAGACGGCCGGGTAGTGACTCAGTTTGGACGAAATCTGTCGCGGCGGTCTATGGCGGGTTAAGTGTTTCTGTGACCGTACGCCCCAAGCCGGCTTGTAACGTAATACGTTACAAACCCCTCGGAGCCGAGTTGAGTCCGGCTCGAATGTCCGTGGCTGCAGATTTGTTTAGTCCCTCACTCGCGAACAACGACAAGAATTGAGACGTTAATCCTCGCAAACCCCGAAGCATTGTATGGCCACGAAAAACACGAGAACCCGGCGGCGGGTAAAGCGCTCAAGGCGCCTATAGGCGCGCGAAAAACATCCTCCTGCCTGGCCAAGGGCTCTTGGTGTTTGTTGTGGCCAAAATCTCTATGGATTGGGGTTTGGTTCCGGCTTCGCCGGGTTGGGATGCTCTATGATCGCCGTCCGAAGAAACGGCACTCACTGCGCGCCGCTACGGCAAACTGCGTCACCACCGACGACCGGCGTCATGCCGGCGGTTTCACCGTGCCCAAGGCTGCGGTGCCGGCGCGTGAAAGTCGCTCGTGAGATGCAACGCCCGGCCCTCGCGCAGGGAACGGTGGACCGCTTCCATCACCTCGACCACATGCGCGGCATGGGCACCGCTCGTCGGATGCGGCTGATGCTCGCGCAATCCGTGCCACAGCCCCACCACGCCGGCCGCCCAGTCCACATGCCAGCGCCCGGTCCCGGCCGACGGGCGCACGGGCGGAACCCGGCGGTAACTCCCGCCGTTCGCGCACAACCGCACCGGCGCCGTGGCGGTGTACCACTCGGTGTTGATCGAGCCAGTGTCGCCGTGGAAATCCAACGTCGCCTGCCATTGCGAGGCGTTCATCACGTAGAAATTCGCCGTCAACCGCGCCTGGAGGCCCGAGGCGAACTCCAGCACCGAAGCCGTCCAGTCCTCGGTGGCCACTCGGAACGGCCGGCCATCCTTCGTCCGGCGATCCGGCAGCAGCAGCCCGCCGCCCGCCGTGACTTTCTTCACCGGACCGAACCACGCCGTGAGCAGGGAAATCGGATACACCGCGACGTCGAACACCGGCCCGGCCGCGTAGAACGGCGCGGGATTCGGATGCCACGTCTCGATGCGCCCCCAGTCCACCGTGGCATAGGCCACACGCGGCGTGCCGATGCGGCCTTCGCGGATGAGTTTCCAGGTCGTCTGCTGCGCCTCGCCGAGCCATGTGACCGGCGCACAGCTCAGGCGCAGCCCCCGGGCCTTGGCGAGATCCACCAGCTTGCGCGCCTCGGCATAGGTCGGCGCCAGCGGTTTCTCGGAATGCACGTGCTTGCCCGCCTGCAGGGCCCGCGTGACGACCTCGACGTGCGCCTGCTGGATCGTGAGGTTGACGACGGCCTCCACCTGCGGATCGGCCAGCACGGCGTCGAGCGAGGCATAGGCCTGTCCGCCGAACCTTCCCGCCCAGTCCCGCGCCCGGGCCGGGTCGAGATCCTGCGCTCCGAGAATCTTGATTTCCGGACAACGCGCGAGCGCCTCGCCGTATTGCCCGGCAATGTTGCCGCAGCCGACGACCGCGATCCGGAGCGGCGGCGCCGGTTCCGTCACCTGCACCCCGTGCCACCAGGACTCGACGCGTTCACGGCTTTCGCGCGTCTCCTCGGCGGGATTGTAGGTTTCCGGCTCGTGCTCGATGCCGACGGCACCGCGAAAACCCGTCGCCCGCAGATGTTCGACGATCGCCCGCAACGGTACGATGCCATCGCCCACGCGACAGGTTTCATGCCCCATGTCCACGAACTCCAGGCCGGTTTTCTCCGTACGGCGCGCCTTCACGTCCTTCAGGTGGATGGCAAACAGCCGGTGGCCCAGCTCCTTGACCGCCGCCAGCGCGTCCCAGCCCTGCGTGGCGCACCAGCCCGTGTCGAGCCCGACGCCCACGACGTCCTCGTCGCCCTGCCCCAGCCGCGCGAGCACCTCGGCCGCGGATTTCTCGGGGTGGTTCTCGATGGCATAGCCCACGCCGTGCTCGCGCAGGATGGCCACGGCGGCGGCGCGGTCGCTGGCAAACAATTCGCAGTGACCGACAAAATACGGGATGTCCAGCGCCGCGCACAACCGGCAGGCCGCATGCAGATCGGCCGCTCCGCCCATGACCCACGCCGGGTAGCTGCGCACCGCGAGCCCATGCTCTGCCAGCAGCCCCTTCGCCGTTTCGACATGATACGGCGTGGCCCAGCGCCAGTGCAGGTGCGCGCACCACAGGTCGATGGACTCAAACCCCAGCGCCTTGATCTCGGCGAGCATCGCATCGAAGCGAGTCCCGAAGGTTTCGAGCGGCGCGAACCACTCGTTCGACGCCCTGTCCCCCTGCCCCCATCCCTGGTCCATCCGATAGCCCAGCGGGCGTGCGACGAAGTTGGCGGTGACGAACGAGGGGGCGGGTAACATGTCGGAAAACTGAACCGCCCCTTCTCGCAACGCCAGCGAGTTTCTCCCTCCGGTTTCAGTCCGCGATGGCGGGGGCCCGGGCGCAGCGCGCCTCCGGCCCGCACGCCGCTCCTGCTGTCGCTCTCCGCGGCCATGCGACCGCGACAGCTCTGCCCCGAAGCGGCGAGTTTCCGCGTGCCCAAACCCTCGGCAAGGGGCGCCTGACCGCTTCCCGTCAGTCCACGTCCACGGCCCGGCCCCCTTCGCGCTTATCGTAGCTGCGAAACGCGAACATGGTCTCGCTGTCGAGAATGCCCTCGGCCTTCAGCACTTCGTCGGTGATCACGGTCTCGATCTTGTCGATCGAGTTGCACCGGATGACGACCAGGATGTCGAAGCGCCCGGAAACCGAGTAGACCTCGGTCACATCCCGCAACTCGAGCAGCTGCTCGGCGATGCCGGTGACGCGTTTGCGGTCGGTTTTCAATAGCACGATGGCGGTTGGCATGGGGATCCTTTCGTTTGTCGGACGTTGCGCCTGGCACTGGACCAGGCGGCAGCGCGGCGCGGATGATCAAGGGTTGAGCGAGCGACACGCATCACGTTCGCGAAGATGGGCGGGAGCGAGGAGCTGGGCAAGGCCGGACGGCCATGTCCGGACCCGAAATCACCGGAGCGCCCCCGCAGAGGACTGCCACGCGACGACGCCCACGTCTCCCTCGTCGGACTTGGCGGCACTGGTCGGGATGGCCCGCAGGAACGAAAAGGAGTCAGGCTTTAATGCTTAACATGAGTTCCTTTACCATGGAGGCAGCGGGATGTTGCGATTGCCGCCTCACCAACCCGACGTGATGACTGCCGCCGACCGGGGCGCGTTCATAAGGGGGCAGGCTTTAGGTTTTTCAGTAAGGGACTCGAGCAGCTGCGCGGCCGGGCGACCAGGCCGCGAAGGTCCGGAAACCCGCCGGAGCGCCCAGCCTTTCAACTGCGGTCCACCTCGTCACCACCGCGAACCGCCGTCAGAGCAGGTCGCGGCGCAGGTCGGCAGCGGACTTCGGCGAAAACAGTCCCGGCGCGATGTCGAACACCGTACGCGCGCCGCTTTGACCGTCGCGGCGCAGGCGAGCGACCGCGCGCGCGTAGGCGACCAGCACGCTGGCGGTGAACTCGGGGTTGCTGTCGAGCTTGAGCGCGTATTCGATCACCTGCCGCGTGCCCGCGCCGGTCACCCCGCCGCGCAACACGAAGCCACCGTGCGGCATGCCGGCGTGATCTCGATCCAGTTCCTCCCGCGAGATGAAATGAACGGTGGTGTCGTAGTCGGCGAAGTAGGCGGGCATGGTCACAATGGCCTGCTGGATGGCGGCCGTGTCCGCACCTTCGGCCGCGACCACATGGCATACGCGCGAATGCTTCTCGCGGGTTGAAAGCACGGGCTGTTCTCCCGCGCGCACGCGGGCGATGGCAGCCTCGTTGGGGATCGTGTATTGCACTCCGGCCTGCACCCCGGGCACGCGGCGGATCGCGTCGGAGTGTCCCTGGCTCAGGCCGCGCCCCCAGAACGTGTACGTCTGGCCCACGGGCAGGATCGCCTCGCCATACAAGCGGTTGAGCGAGAACATGCCCGGGTCCCAGCCAACCGAGATCGCGGCCACCGTGCCCGCGCCGCGTGCGGCGGTGTCCACCGCATCGAAATAGGCGGGGATCTGCGCGTGGGTGTCGAAGCTGTCGACGATGTTGAAGAGCGCGGCGAGCGCGGGGCCTTGCTTGGGAAGGTCCGTGGCCGAACCGCCGCAGAGGATCATCACATCGACGCGGTCCCGCCAGGCCGCCGCGTCGTCAAGGGAAACGACCAGGATATTCGTCCCGTCGAGCTTCAGCGATGCCGGATCGCGGCGGGTGAAGACCGCCACGGGGACCATGTCCGGGTTTTGGCGGACCGCAGCGAGCACGCCGCGACCGAGGTTGCCATAGCCGGCGATGCCGACGCGGAGGGGAGACGAGAAAGAAGTCATGGAAAATGAGAACTAAAAAGAGCGACGAGATGACGTCGAGCCTCACCTTGCATTGTCGCCGCTCCGTCGCCGGACTGATCACACCAGTCGCCTTCGGCATGAAGTCCCCCCTCGATGCCAGCAGCCGCCGGCTCGCACCCCAACTTCACTTCGGCTCTGCGACCATCTTTCGCAAACCCGTCAGACCGGGCTTCCGCGCTCAAGTCATCCGCCTGAACGAAGTCAGGCATTCGAGGGTTTCCCTCTCCGCCATGCTGCGGCACGATCCGGAGTGGGCGGAGGGCGGTGGACGGATCGTCGGAGGACGGAAGACGGCGGCAGGTGGCAGGGCGTGGTCATCAAGCCACGCCCCTACAAAATACCCGGCTGGCTCGAGCCAGCGCCTTGGGGAGCAAGGCGCTCCACCTTGATCAGGCGACGGGGGCCTTCGTCAGCTCGCCGTTCACCAGGCGCCAGATTCCCTGCGGATTGGCATTCTGGAGCGCGGGCGGGAGCGCCGCGTCGACGAAACCCTGGTAGCACACGGGGCGCACGAAACGGTAGAGCGCACGCGTGCCCACCGACGTGCTGCGTCCGTCGGCCGTCGAAGGGAACGGGCCGCCGTGCACCATCGCGTGGCTGACTTCCACGCCGGTCGGGTAACTGTTCATGATGACGCGGCCCGCGCGGCCGGCGGCGAGGTGGACGAGGTCGTCGACCGCTTCGCCCGGCTCCGCGTGGATCGTGGCGGTGAGCTGGCCTTCGCCCGTGCCGGCGAGCGCGAGCATCTCGGCGCGGTCTCGGCAGACGATGACCAGCGTGCTCGGTCCGAAAATTTCCTCGGCGAGGACGGGCGATTTCAGGAAATCCGCCGCGGTCGTCGAGAAGAGCACCGCGGACGCCGTGCCATCAGGGCCGGCGGGAGCGCGGGCGAGGACCGAAACCCCCGCCACCTTCGTCCGCTCGTCCACGCCATGCCGGTAGGCCTGGCAGATGCCCTTGGTGAGCATGTGGGCCGCAGGCGTGGCGGCGAGCTTGGCGCCGAGCGCGGCGAGGAAGGCGTCGGTCTCTGCGCCGGCCTGCACGATGAGCAGACCCGGATTGGTGCAGAATTGTCCGACGCCGAGCGTGATCGACGCAGCAAAACCATCCACGAGCGCGGGCGTGCGGGCCTTGATGGCGCCCGGCAGCACGAACACGGGGTTCACGCTGCTCATCTCGGCGTAGACCGGGATCGGCTGCGGACGCGCGGCGGCGACAGCCATGAGCGCGCAACCGGCCTTGCGGGAACCGGTGAAGCCCACCGCCTGGATCGCGGGGTGCCGCGTGAGAGCCTGGCCGGTTTCGCTGCCGGAGCCGAAGATCAGGGAAAACGTGCCCTCGGGCAGGCCGGACTCGCGCACCGCCTCGACGAGCAGGCGCCCGACCATTTCGGACGTGCCGAGGTGGCCTGAGTGCGCCTTCACGATCACCGGACAGCCGCAGGCGAGCGCCGAGGCGGTGTCGCCACCGGCCACGGAGAAGGCATACGGAAAGTTGCTCGCGCCGAAGACGAGAACCGGACCGAGCGGCTGATGGAGCGAACGATGGTCGGGTTTGGGCAGCGGCTTGCGATCGGGCTGGGCGGTCTCGATGCGGGCGTCGACCCAGTCGCCCTTCTCGGCGACGGTGGCGAAGAGGCGAAGCTGGCCGACCGTGCGGCCGATCTCGGACTGGCAGCGCGCGAGCGGCAGGGCGGTCTCGGCGTGGCCACGGGCGGCGAGCTCGGGTGCGGCGGCTTCGATCTTGCCCGCGGCGAGACGCAGAAAATCGGCGCGGACCTTGCCGCTGGTGCGGCCGTAGACCGGGGCGGCGGCGGCCGCGAGCTGCGCGGCGCGCTCCACCTCGGCGGCGCCGGCCGATTGGAAAACCGGAGCGAGCTTCTCACCCGTGGTCGCATTCGTGGCGTGGAGCGGAGCGCCACCCGGGGCACCCTCGTTGAATCCGATCAGAGACAGGCCTTTCAGTTCCATTCGCGAACCTAGGAACGGGTCCGCTCAAAATGCAAAGGCGGATTTGGTCTAACAGCCGACGCAGGCCGTCATAGGGCTGCGTCGGTCAACCGCCCGTCCACGAGGCGCGGAAGGCCAAGCGGATTTCCGTCCTGCAATTCCGGCGGAAGCAGCCCGGCCGGGAAATCCTGGTAACAGACCAGCCGCCCCCAGCGCGTCAAGGCGCGCGTACCGACGGACGTCGAGCGCCCGCCATCGCTGGTGGACGGGAACGGCCCGCCGTGAACGATCGCGTGGCTGACCTCGACACCGGTGGGATACCCGTTGAAAACCACGCGGCCGGCGCGTGTGGCCAACACCTCGACGAGATCCGCCTGGTCCGGAGTCTCCGCGGCGCCGGCATGAATCGCGGCCGCCAGCGAACCTTCGAGATGCGCCGCCACTTCGAGCAGCTGCGCGCGATCGCGGCACCACACCACCAGCGCGCTGGGACCGAAGATCTCCTCCGAGAGCGCGCGGTTGCCCAGAAACCCGAGCGCATCGGTCTCGAACCAGTGCGGCGCCGCGCAGCCCTCGCCGGATGCGACCGCCACCAAGGGACTCACCCCGGGCTGCCTGGCCCGTGCCGCCGTGTGGTTGGCAAAGGCCTTCGCCATGCCCGGCGTCAGCATCGGCGCGGCCGGTGTCGCGAGCAGCCGGCCGGCCAGGCCCTGTATGAAGGCCTGTGCTTCCGGCGAACGGATCATCACGATCAGCCCGGGGTTGGTGCACAGCTGTCCGACCTCCTGCGTGGCCGAGGCCAGCAGCCCGGCCGCGATCTCATCGGCACGTTCCGTCAGCGCCCCCGGCAGGATGAACACAGGGTTGATGCTGCCCATCTCGGCATACACGGGGATGGGCTCGGGACGCGCGGCCGCGATATCCACCAGCGCCCGCCCGCCCTTCACCGAGCCGGTGAACCCCACCGCCTTGACGAGCGGATGCCGCACCAGCGCCTGCCCCACGTCAAACCCCGCGTCGAACAACAGCGAAAAGGTCCCTTCCGGCAGTCCGCACTCGCGCACCGCGTGCAGGATCAGGCGGGCGGTCATCTCGCCCGTGCCCGGATGGGCCGGGTGTGCTTTCACGATCACCGGACACCCCGCGGCCAGCGCCGAGGCGGTGTCCCCGCCGGCCACGGAGTACGCGAAGGGAAAATTGCTGGACCCGAACACGGCCACCGGCCCAAGCGGACGGAGCATCGAGCGATGATCGGGCTTGGGCGACGGCCGGCGCGCCGGGTCGGCGGTTTCGATGCGAGCATCGACCCAGGCGCCGCGCTCGGCCGCCTCGCCGTAGAGCCGCAGCTGGTGCACGGTGCGGACGAGTTCGCCCCGCAGACGGGTTTCGGCCAGCGCGGTCTCCTGCATGGCACGGAGCACCAGGTCATCGGCCTTGGCCTCGAGGTTGGCGGCGATCGCCTGCAGGAACCGCCGGCGCTGGGTGCCGGAAAGCCGCGTCAGGACCGGTGCCGCCGCCGCGGCCAATTGCGCGGCGCGGTCGACATCTTCCGGCAAGGCGGAAAGGAAGGTCGGCTCGAGTTCCGTCCTGCTCGCGGGGTCGATGGCCTTGAAAACCACCCCGCCTGCGCCGCTTGAGCCAAACCCGATCAGGGATCCGCCGTCTGGTTTCATGATATTTCCTTTCGTTTGGGATTAACCGCCGGAGCCGTTTTATAAAGCCCGGTTTTCACCGGTAGAGCCCGATCCCACAGAAAGCAAACGGGCCGCCCGCGAATGACGCGAATCCCTTATTTAGTCCCTCACTCGCGAACAACGACAAGGTTTGAGAGGTTATACCAAACGCCCCTTCGTTTTAGACTTTAGGACTGCTGGGCCTGTAGGGCGGGATCGCCGAATCCCGCCTTGGTTCGACTGCTCTGCCGCCATCGCGGCGGGGTTCGGCGACCCCACCCTACAGTCTAGAAAGCCAAGGGATGTGGTATTAATCCTCGCAAACCCCGAAACATTTTATGGCCACGAAAAACACGAGAACCCGGCGGCGGGTAAAGCTCTCAAGGCGCCTATAGGCGCGCGGAAAATAGCCTCCTGCCTGGCCAAGGGCTCTTGGTGTTTTTTGTGGCCAAAACCTCTGTGGCTTGGGGTTTGGTTCCGCCGGGTTGGGATTCAGTCGGCGAGCATCTGGATTCTTCGCTGCGCCCAGAACGGCAGGAAACAATCTTCACTCTCGAAACGCGTCATCCTGAGCGACGCGAAAGATCCAGTGTCACGCCGGTGGGCAGCGACAGGTTTTCTGAACATACTTTGGAACCGAACCGTGAAATCAGACGGCGAATCCATTGATGGAGACGTTTCCGTTCATTCGCATGTGTTCGCGTGATTCGCGGGCCGCCTCCGACAACGCATGCGTGCACATCAGGCGTAGCGATCGGGGTCGAGCAAGGTGAGGTCGACCGAGGGCTTGCGTCCGCTGAGGAGGTCCGCGACCAACCGGCCCGTGATGGGTGCAAGCGTCACGCCGAGCATTGCATGGCCGCAGGCCGCCGTGAGATTGGCGCAGCGGCGGAAGCGGCCGAGGTAGGGCATGCCGTCGGGCGATACGGGCCGGTAGCCATACCACGGTTTCAAACCGGTGAAATCCGCCGCGGTGAATTCGGGCATATACGCCTGCACGCCCGCGATGATCTGCCCGACGCGTTCGGGGCGCACGTGACCGTCGTGTCCGGCGATTTCCATCGTGCCACCGAACCGCAACGTGTCGCCCATCGGCGTCACGGCCACGCGGCGCTCCTTCAGGATGAACGGTTTTGTCACGCGGAAACGCGGGTTGGGCAGCGTGAGGCTGTAACCCTTGCCCGCCTGCATCGGCAGCCGCAGGCCGAGCCCGGACACCATGCCACCGGCCCACGAGCCCGAGGTGAGCACGAACTCGTCGGCGATCAGGTCGCCGGCCGTCGTCTGCGCGGCGGCAATCCGTCCGCCGGCGACGTTCCAGCCGAAGATCTCGGTGTTCCAGCGGAACTGCACGCCCATCTCCAGGAGCAGGTCGGCGAGCACGGCGCAGAACCGCGCCGGCGTGAGGTGCGCATCGATCGGAAAATAGACGGAGCCGGCGATGGCGAGCTTCACGCCCAGCCCGAGCGCGGCGGTCTGCGTGGCATCCAGCACCTGCGCCTCGACGCCCAGTTCGTTCGCCAGCCGGGCCAGGCCGCCGGCCTCGTCGTCGAGGCTCTGTTGCGTGCGGCAGACGTTCAGCAGGCCGTCCTTGCGGAATTCCGAACGGTCGCCGGTGAGGTCGTCGAGCTCCTCGTACAGCGAACGGCTTTGCAGGCACAGGTCGCGGAGGACCGGCGCCGCGCGCAGCACGCGTCGCCGGGTGCTCGCGCGCCAGAACAGCCAGCCCCAGCGCATCAGGTCGGTGTCGAGCCTTGGCCGGATGTAGAACGGACTGCGCGAATCCATCATCCACTTCAGGCCCTTCCAGACCATGCCGGGTGCCGCCAGCGGGATGACATGGCTCGGCGACACATAGCCCGCGCTGCCCAGCGCGCAATGATCGTGGCCCGGACCGGCCTGGCGCTCCACGACCGTGACGGCCAGCCCCTCGCGGGCGAGGTAGTAGGCGGTGCAGAGGCCGGTGATGCCTCCGCCGCAAACGAGAACGGTTTTGCTGCGGCGCATGGTCAGGCCGACCGCGAACCGGACGGAGGCGAGGACACAGAGGACATCGGGACCATTCAGAAGACTCCGTCGACGGAGAAAAGCCAAATACCGGGCGCGGACATGTAGGGCGGGGTCGCCGGACCCCGCCTTCGTGCGAACTCAATATCGTGTTCGAGGCGGGGATCGGCGTCCCCGCCCTACAGCAAAAGGCCACCCGCTTGTGGGCGGTGAGCTCGCTCACGCCACACCTGCCGACCGGGTGGCGCCAGCAAGCTGGCCGCCCACGCAAACCAATCGCCGGGTTCCACCTTGAGTGGCGCCCACTGCGCCCGACAGGCGGGGATCGGCGTCTCCGTCCTACAATAGAAAAGCCGGCCGCCTTGGGGGCGGCCGGCTTGGAAGGGGTGCGCGGCGAGGGACGGGATCAGACCGCCGCGGAGCCGTGCTCCTCGGTACGGATGCGGATCACGTCCTCAAGCGGCATGACGAAGATCTTGCCGTCCCCGATCTTGCCCGTCTTGGCGGCAGTCGCGATCGCGGTGACGGCGGGCGCGAGCAGCTCGTCGGTCACGGCGACCTCGATCTTCACCTTGGGCAGGAAGTCCACGGTGTATTCGCTGCCGCGGTAGATCTCGGTGTGTCCCTTCTGGCGGCCGAAGCCCTTGACCTCGGTGACGGTCAGGCCTTCGACCCCGGTCTTGGAAAGGGCTTCCTTAACCTCTTCGAGTTTGAACGGCTTGATGATGGCGATGATGAGTTTCATGGGAGTGTTGGGTCAGTGCGTTAACCGATGTAGCCTTCCTCACCGTGCTCGCTGATGTCGAGCCCATTGGACTCGACCTCCTGCGAAGGACGCAGACCGATGACGGCCTTGACGATGAAGGCGATGATGGCGGTGGCGACCACGCTCCAGACGATCGTGAGGACGACGGCCTTGAGCTGGGCGGCGATCAGGCCCTCCTTGAGGGGGCCGACGACGGAGTTGACCTTCTCATCGGCGAAGACGCCGGTGAGGATGGCGCCCATGGTGCCGCCCACGCCGTGCACGCCGAAGGTGTCGAGCGCGTCGTCATAGCCGAGCCACTTCTTGAGGTAGGCGACCGCGAAGAACGGCACCGCGCCGGCGAGGACACCCATGATGACCGCGGAGGTCGCGGAAACGAAACCGGCGGCGGGCGTGATCACGACCAGGCCGGCCACGATGCCCGAGCAGAAGCCCAGAACGGAAGGCTTGCCGCGGAGCACCCACTCGATGCAACCCCAGACGAAGCCGGCGATGGCGGCGGCGAGCGTCGTGGTGGTGAAGGCGTTGGAGGCGATCGCATCGGCGCCGAGTGCGGAACCGGCGTTGAAGCCGTACCAGCCCACCCACAGCATGCCCGTGCCCACCATGCAGAGCACCATCGAGTGCGGGGGCATCGGCTCCTTGCCGAAGCCCATGCGGGGCCCGAGGATGATGCAGAGCACCAGCGCGGACCAGCCGGAGGTCATGTGCACCACGGTGCCGCCCGCGAAGTCGATGGCCTTGATGCCGGCCTCGGCGTTGAGCGGGCCGCACATGAAACCGGTGCCGGACCAGACCATGTGCGCAAACGGGAAGTAAACCAGGAACATCCAGATGCCGACGAAGAGCATCACCGCGGAGAACTTCATGCGCTCGGCGATGGCGCCGACGATCAGCGCCGGGGTGATGATGGCGAAGGTCAGCTGGAACATCGCCCACATCGAGTCGCTGATCCAGTGGTAGCCCGCGCCGACGTTGCCGGGTTCGACCCCCTCGAAGAACTTGAAGCTGAGATCGCCGATGAACGAGTTGCCCGCGCCGAAGGCGAGGCTGTAGCCGACCGCCCACCACAGGATCGTCACGAGACCGGCGATACCGAGACACTGGGCGAGCACGGAAAGGACGTTCTTCTTGCGGACCAGGCCGCCGTAGAAGAGCGCCAGGCCGGGCAGCGTCATGAAGAGCACGAGCGCGGTGCTGGTCATCTGCCAGGCGTTGTGGCCGGGGCCGGGCCCGGGGATCTTCGAGGCCACGTCCGGCGTACGGGCGCCGTTGTTCACGTAGGCTTCGAGGTCGGCGATGCGCTGCTCGAGCGTGGGCTCCGCCGGTGCAGCCGCTGCTTCAGCGCGGAGGGAAAATCCCCAAGCCGAGGCCAGCATCGCGCCGGCCAGGACGAGGAGACGGGAGAACTTGAGGGCAGGGAGTGGATTCATGGACACCGCCCAAGTGCAGCTCCCATGCCATGAATTCCCGTATTCGCGCCAAATCGGGCGATGAAGCCGGTTCATCAACCTAAAAAACGCCGAAGAACGAACCGCTCATTCGCGCTAATGAACGCTAATCAGGGAATTGCACTCGAGCGCCAGATTAGACCCATTTCATTAATCGACAGCAGGATGCGATTCTAAAAACCCAGACCTTACCCCGTCGTTCCAAGTTCAGGCGGCCGGGGCTTCCGAGGTGGCAGGCAAAGCGAGAGCACAAACAGACTGAGCATGATCTTCGCCGCCAGCACGAGCCCTTGGCGCATCCGGTTCGTGTGCCCGATTTCGTTCGTGACCGTCTCAAGCGGAGTCTGGAGCAGAAGCTTCACCCGCGGCCGCTTCGTCTCGTCGAGGGATCCGTAGGCCAGCGCCGCCGCCCCTGCCCTGAAACCCCGGCTCGACTCATGCCAATCGTCCACGCGCGTCGTCCCGAGCCATTTGCGCGGCCAGAAACGCGGCTTGATGCGCGGCGCATGCTCCAGGCCGTAACTGTCCGCCGGCAGCGTCATACTCCCGCCCGTCCACGTGAAGCGCAATGCCGGACGCCAGTACTCGAGGTCGACCACCCGTTGCTCCTTGGTTTGGACGCCCACGTCCTTGTACTGCCGGTGCAGAAAGGCGAAACGCCCTTGCCATTCGCGCACCGGCTCCGCCAGCGGCTGAACCTTTCCTTCGATCAGGAAAAAATTTTCCGCTTCGAGCGCCGCCAACGCAGCCGCCGTTTCAGGTCGGGCAAGAGTGTCGGCCAGGCTGAAGTAAACCGGACGCCACACGCCCCAAAGCAACCAGAGCATCGTCCCGGTAAACATCAGGCGTGCCAGATACCCCGGGCGCAGGAGACTTGTCTTCATGGCCGCCCCTCCGCTCCGACGACTTTTTCCAGGGGAAGCCGCCACGTCCGGACGACAAACGCGGCGAACGCCCAATCGCCGGCACCGCGCACCCGCACGTTCGAACCGTCGCGCAATCGCAAAACGGGAAACGCCCGGACCACGCCGCGACGGGCCACCGTCTCCGTTTCGAATCCCAGGGCCTCGGCCCGCAAAACCTCGCGCCGGTAGAAGCCGTGGAGCCACACCGTCGCGCGCCGGGTATCCGCTTCCAGACGGAAAGTCAGCCGGCTCGCCAGCACGCCGCCAAGGATCGCCAGCAGCAGGAGACAGCCGGCGAGATATGCCCCGTTCAGCACCGAACGTCCCGACCAGGCGCGCACCGCTCCGGCCAGCGCCGCGAGCACAACGGCGCCCGGCCACACCAAAGCGCCTGCGCTCGACGTGATCACCATCCGGGCCTCGTCTGAGGCCGGCTGCCAGATCGCGTGATCGGGCGCCCATTCCCGGCCCAAGCCCCACGCGCCCGCCAACGCCACGGGCCAGATCCAACAACGGACGTCGGTCAACCGCCCCCAACCGGACTGCCTCGATCGCGCCATGACGTTCACAGCGGCACGCCCGACAGCACGGTTTGCGGTTTCGCCAGCATCTCCCGCCATTGCTTCAGCTTCTGCCCGGCCGCGTCGGCGCCGAGGCCGCGTCGCAGGTAGTCGGCGAGATCGTAGTTCACGCCCGCTTCCACCGGATCGAACAGGAACAAATACTCCAGCGGCAGCCCTGCGCCCTGGTTGAGCGCCAGCGTCTCGTTGTCCGGTGCGAGAATCCGCCACGAGGCGTAGGCCCGCTGTTCCGCGGCGCTGAGTTTTCCTTCGGCCATCAGCCGCTCCATCATCAGGCGATACTCCTGCAGCCACAGCTCGAAGTCGCCCTGCCGGTCGGGCTTCACCTGGTTTACCAGGATTTGGACGAAACCGGGCGGCAACGCTGCCGGCGCTTTTTCCACCGGGGCCACGAACCGCGTATGCCGCAAGGCCCGCGACCAGTCGGCCCGGCCCATCGGGCCGACGGTGGCGAGATCGAAACTGTTTTCCGACACCCGGCGCGCAACCGCCCCGGGACCACCGGCCGCGGGCCACCACGGGAAGGTGCCGCCAAGTTTCTTGACCGTGAACTCGATGCTCGCGGCGGGACGTCCGTTCTTCGCGGGACTGTGCCGGACGAGGCGCGCACTCTCGAGGTGCTCGATGCGCACGGTGCCCTGCGATTCGGCGACGATGTCTTCAAATCCTTCCACCGGCGCCGGCGCCACCGTCCACTCGCCGGCAAACCAGGCGGCTTCGTCGGTCGTGGCGTCAGCCGGCTGGGCGCCCAGTTCCGCCGGAAGCCAGATCAGACACGCCGCGAGACCGGTTTTCAGCAGGCAACGGCGAAACGGGTCCATCGCCGCAAGGTGATTGAACAAGGGCACGCTCATTGGGACACCCCGCCTGCCGGTGCCGCCGTTTCCGCGAACGGCAGGTATTTTTGGTCGACGGGCTGCACCGCATAACGGGTGTAGACGAAGGCCGGCACTTCCGGCTGAACCCCTTTGGCGGCCGCCTGCGCCGCGGCGAACACGAGTGCCCGTGTCAGCACGGAGGCGCGCAGCTTCGTTTCGGGCGCATCCTGGTCGTAGGCTTTGGCCAGATCAGCGAGCCGGCCGAGTTCCTCCTGCAGGGGTTTGAATTGATTGTTCAAACGGGAGTCAGCCGCCAGCGGACGCAGATGTGCCGTCAGAGCGGCCACCGCCTCGTCGTATTGAGCCGGGGTGGCGCGCGCGTAAGCCAGCATGGCCTTCCAGCCTTCGCGTCCGTGACCGAGCCAGTCGGCGGGTCTCCCGTTCTCCGGAAACGGCGGCGGCAGGAGGGCAAGCAGACGCTCGCGGTATGGGGGAGTCAGCCGGCCGGAAAGCTTGACGGCAGACGGTTTGAAACCGGGGCGCGGCAAGGGATGAACCTCGACCACAAACACCCCCTCCACGGCGACCGCCTGGATGAAGGCCCGCTTGGAGGCGGATGTCCAATCGGGGGTATTCAAGGCTCCGATCAACTCGCGCTGGTAACCGTCGTAGCGCTGGCGCGCGGATGGTCGCGCGCTCTCGGGCAGACGGGTAAATTCAGGATCCGAGACATTCAGGCCGCCATGGGAGGCCAGTTTTTGCAGCACCATGAAGGCCGGCTGGGGAACGTTCGGAACGGCAGGCGGCTCGGCACCGACGGCGGACAAACCCAGGCAGGCAAAAACGACGAACAGACAGATCGGCAGGTTGGCTGGAGGGGGGATCATAAAGAATCGCGCGTGGATACGGAAACGGACGGAACGAAGGCGGCAAACACCGCGCCTGCGGCCAGGCCGCCCGCGGCGCCGGCCGCCACCATCGCCCAGCTCAAGGTGCCCAATCCGGCCTCGTTCACGACCCGCTCGGTCAGGATCGCCGCCCCGGCCAGCGGACCGGCCAGCAACAGCGCGCGACGCCGGCGCCGCAGCGGGAAAAACAGCCAGAGTCCCGGCAACACGACCAGGGTCACCGGCCAGGCGAGGACCGGCCCGAAGAACATTCCGTAGAAGACAAACGCCGGGATGCCCCGGAGCATGTACCAGCCCTCATACACGGCGCCGATCAAACCCAGCAGGATCGCGCCGGCGGCCGATCCGACCGGGGTGGCGAGCAAACCGATGCCGAGCGCAGCCAGCACCCGGAGCCAGAGCGGCACCGGACGCTTCCCGTCGGCGGATGGGGAGAGAGGGGCCGTCATCGTCTTTTTCCACGATTCCGTCGCCGAGACTCCGGTGGCACCAGGCGGTCGCCATGCCAGTCCTTCGACAAGGTCCGCAACTGCCACGACGAGATCGCAAGCAATGCCACACCGAAACCGACCAGGATGGCGGCCTTGGGCGGCACGCCGGGCTCGAGCACGGACTGTGCCCCGTCGCCGGGATCCACGAACACGGCCAAACCTGCGCCGGGCGCGTAATGCGTGCGCAGGGCCTCCTCCGCCCACGCGCGATCCACCGTCGACGAACCGGCGAAATCCACGCGGCTCCCCCGGTGTTCCCTGCCCTCGCTCACATAGCGGTAGACAACCTCCACCCGGTACGCGGGATTGAGCGAGCGCACCTGCCGGGTCTCGACGAGACGGCTTTCCAGCACCGTGCCCGCGACTTCCGCCCATTGCTCCGAGCGCCAGCCCAGCCAGAGCGCGCCGCTGTAAACGATGAGCAGCATCAGGCCCAGCCAGCCAAGGCCGGCGAAGGTCAACAGGCCGGCCGTCGAGGCCTGGTTCTCCCACCGCGAACCGCGCGCCGTCAGCCCGCGCCACGCTTTCTCCGGGAACGCGAACGTCACGCCACCCGCAAGCAGCAGCAGAACACCGAGGAACATCACGAAAGTCATCATGGGCAGAACGGAGCGGGCATGGAGATCAAGGGCGCGGGGCGATGGCATCGATCGCCGCGGTCGCCGCCCGCTTCGCGTCGCCCTCGGAAATGCCGTCCAGGAAATACGAATACAGGAAATCCGGCACGGCGTCACCCTGCTGCCGGTCGTGCAGCAACAGCGACTCGAAGGCCCAGCGCCGCAGGGCCAGGCCGTCGGGGCCCGACACCGTGTTCAATTGTTCGTAGAGCGCGTTGACGAAGGCGCGGTAGTGCCCCCACTCCCCGGTGGCGTGACGCGGTTCGCGGGTCTGTTCCTCCCGGGCGCGGCCGGCCAGCCAAGCCCGCGCGCCGGCGCGGCGCTCGGCGTTCGCGTTCAGCCAGCCGGCGAGCCGGGCCAACCCGGCGGGATCCGGCCTCGCGAGGACCGCCTGGTAATCGAGCGGACCGATCTCCCGCAGCGCCGCGCGGCCGGCGTTGGACAGCTTGCCGGCAAAGCGCACCTCCGCCGGCTTGTAATCCTTCCCCGGGCCGGGCCGGAGCAGGATCGAAAACTGCTCGCCCGTCAGCGCCGCGATCAGGCGCGCCTCAGCCTCGTCGATCCGGTCGTCCCCCATGATGAGGTTGGCCAGGGTGCGGCAGGACGGTTCATCGGTGTTTTTCCTTACGCCCATCATCGCGGCGTAGCGATAGACCTTCTCGCCCAGACCTTCGATGAGGACCGGCTCGGAAGCCGGAGCAGACGGGACAAGCAGGCAGAGCCAGAGGAGCGAGCGGATGATCATGGCGAGGTGAAAAGCGACGCCGGGTTTGATCCGGCCTGCAAGGGCGTGGCTTGCCCGCGCCCTGCCCGGGCGGACGCGAGGTCCGCCCCTGCAAGTTGGCGGCGTTTGGGATTCGAACCCAGACGGACCGGGTCCGGCAAGGAAGCCAACGGCACGCGGACGATCCTGCCCGTGTAACCGGCCAGGATCAGCGCGTCCGGGGCAAAGGCGATCTGCACCAGCGGCGCCTCCAACGGCGCGAGGACCGCCTGCAGATTCTGCCAGTCGCGCCCGTCGGCGGAGCGCCACAAGCCGTCGCGCTCGCCATGCAGCCAGAAGCAGCCGTTTTCGAAATACACGGCCGGACGCTCATCGGCCGGGCCCACCGTCACGAACGCCGACTGCGGCAGCGCCTGGGGATCGAACACGCGCACGCCCGCGATCTCCGTGATCACGATCACGCCCGCCCCCGCCGCCAGCGAGCCGGGCTGGCGGCCGATGAACTCCGCCGCCTTTGTCCACGTGCGCAGATCCGCCGACCGGCTCAGCACGAATTTGTCCGTGTTCTCCGGATCAGGATTGGTGAAGGCCCACCACTCGCCCGCCATGCGGTCGAGGGCAAACAGATGCTGGGCCTCGCCGACCGGTCCCTGCCAGGACACGCCGTCGGCGCTCCACGCCGTGCCGCCCTCGTCGTCGACGAAATACAGCCCGAGCCGCCGCGTCATCACGCCCACGCGCTTCGTCCGCAGGGATGCGACCGGCCGGATGGCGCCGGTGACCCGGTCGAACTCCGCCGCCCACTCGCCCTGCATCCACCAGAGACGGTCCACCCCGGCGACCAACGGCCAGGAGGCGCGTTGCGCCCCACCGATCCGAACCGCTTTTTTGTCCGCGCGCAGGCGCCACAGTCCATCGCTCGAGGCGACATAAATATCGTCGGAAAACACCGCGATCTCATGCGGGAAAACGCCCGTCGGCAGCCGCCACGATTCCGCGGCCCCGACCGAGATGAGCAACGCCAGCAGGAAAAGCAACCGGCGCCCCATCACCGTTTCTCCCCGGTTGAGGATGCGACCGCGCCCAGTTCCCGCAGGCGCTGCCGCGCCAGATACCAGATCGCGCCCGTGACCGGGGCAAAGAGGAACAGGAACAGCGCACCCACCGCGTAGCGGGTGCGGGGCTCGGGGTAGTTTCCGACCTCGAAAAGGAAGTGCGCCAACGCCGCGCCGAGAAACCCGCAGAGCAGCAGCGGGGCGATCCAGCACGCGACCCGCGCGCCGAACAGCGCGAGCCGGCGCGTGGCCGGTGACATCGTGGCGGGATCCTGGAGGAACAAGTTCATCTCTGAAATGATGCTGCGAGCGGTGTGTTCAGTGCGTTTTCGGACCGGCCTCAGCCGGCAACAGTTGACGCAGGGAGCCCGTCGTCTCCGGCGCAAAACGACCCCTTGAGGTCCAGCACGGCGTGGCTGTCTTCATACGACCCATTCCCTCCTTTTTCATTTGTTCCCTGGCGGCATGTCCTTGAATTCCGCATACAGGAAATCCGGCACCGCGTCGTTGGAGGCCTTGTCCAGCTCCTGGCAGCTCTCGAGCAGCAGGCCCCGGCCAAGCGCGTAATCCGCACCCTTGAGCTGCGCCAGGGTGTTCTTGAATGACGCCAGCTCGTCGCGCAGCGGCCCGAAATTGTTCGCGGTGTTGCTCGCGGACCATTTCTCCCCAAGCCAGCCCTTGAGCACGTCGATCATTTCGCGCCGGCCGGCTGGACCGGATCCGGCGTGGGTGATCGCCCGTTTCCAGCCGTTTACGCCCGTCCAGATCCAGAAATACCGCCGCATCAGCGGCGTCATCGCCGGTTGATCGGAACCCGCGGGCGGGATGAAGCGTTCGAGCAACGCGCGCGCCTGCGGCTGGTAGCTCCCGAGAAACACCACTTCGCGCGCCGGGCCCTGCCCATCCGCGGGCGCCACGACCTTCACGCGGAACGAGGGCTTCACCACTTCGCCCAAGAAAGCCCGCTCCGCCGGGTCGATGCGCTCGTCCCCGAGCATTGCGATCACGAGCGCCCGGGCCGCCTCGAACGAACGCGCCGTCGTCGCCGCCGGGCGCGCCAACTGCAAATGCACCACCAACGACCGCGGAGCGCCGTTGAGCACCACCATCTCGGTCGGCACCGCGGCCGAAACCGCCTTCGGGTCCGCCACGGGAGCGCCGCGTTCGCCCCAATATTCACGGTCGAAACTCTTTTGCTGATCGCGCTGCTGGATCAACGCCTTCGCATCGGCCTCGCCTGCGTCCGCCAGCTTTTGCACGAGCTTCTCCACCGTGTCGGCCGTCGGCGGCTTCCATTCACCCGCCTGGGCCGCCCGAATCAACAATCGCATCGCGATCAAATCGCCCGCCTCCGCCGCCGCCTCCAGCTTGATCAACGCCAGCACCGCATTGGCCTGGGCATCCCCGCCCATCTCGCCCTGCGCGATCCAGAGCGCATGCACGCGCATGGCCTCGCCGCTGCCGAGCCGGGCCGCCTGCAACACCCGCTGCTTGATCTCATCAACGAGTTCTTTCTGACGCCGACGCCCATGATCATCGTCGCCCTCGTCCTGCTCGACGAGCACTTCGAGGTGCGCGTTCAGGAGGCGCACCAAGGCCAGGGTCGCGGGCACATGATCCGAATCGGACGCCCGGCGGTAAGCCGTGATCGCCCCCGCCTGCCGCTCGAGCGGCGTGGCACCTTGGCGGCCTTCCTCGAAATCGCGTCCCCGTTGAAAGTCCGCGTCAGGATCCACCGTGGGGCGCGCGAGCCCGACGGCCTGGAACAAGCCGGCCCGCGCCTGCTGCGCGTCCCTGGCCGGCACATCCGCCTGCATCAACACCCGCACGTTGCGTTCGAGGGTTTCGGCCCGGGCCTTGGTCTGCGGCGATCCTTTGGCTTTTTCAGCCCAGCCCAGCGCGCCGGGCAGATCCTTCGCCATTCCCATGCCTTCCGCGTAAAGCAGCGCCAGGCGCAACGACGCCTCAGGATTGCCCGCCTGGGCGGCATCCGACCACCCGTTTTTCGCCGTGGAGAAACTGCCCCGCGCAAACGCCGCGTCGCCATCCTTCACCCGCTGGATCGAGCGCTCATGCGCGTCGCGCAACAGGGCGTCGAGGGCGTCACCCGGTTTGGTCGGCGCCGGCTGTTCGCGCGCCTTCCATTTCCCGGCAACCCGCACGACCGCCGGATTCTTCGCATCGAGGTGTCGCGCGACCGCGAGCTTCCCTTCGGCCTTTTCACGTTCGCCGTCTTCGGCATGCAGTTCAGCCCGCAACGCCCAAACGTCCGCCAGCGTCGGCACGTCGCGCAACACCTGGTCCAGGATCTCGCTCTTCTTTTCGCGCGTCACCTTGTTTTGCGCGACGGACAGCAGGTTGACCAAGACCAGGCCGTTGTCGGAATGCGCGGGCGTTTTTCCGTACAGGTCGCGGAAATGGTCGTCCAACGCCCGGAGCGCCGCGGTCCGCAGGAACCCCGTCGCCTCGTCATCCCGCAGGTCCGCCGCGCGCGCCAGCTGCACGGCGAGCCGGCGATACTTCAGCTTCTCGTCCCATTTCGCATGATGCTCCGCGAGCGCCTTGTCCCGCGCCTCGCCGGCGGGCATCGCTTCGATCGAGCCCAGCCCGATCGCCTGGAGCCGTTGCTCCTGGTCGGTGAGAAAGGGCGACCCGGTCTCCTTCGCCGGCGCGTCCGCTGATCCTGCCAGGATCCTGTCCCGCTCCTGGAGCAGTTGCTCCAGGTCGGCCGTCGCCGCCCCCATGCCTTCGTTGTATTCCTGCATCGCCGCGCTGATGTTGGCGGTGACCTCGTTCATCACCTTGAGGTTTTCCGCCATCATCTGCGCGTAGCTGACGTAGCGCGAGGCCTGCATGCCGCGCTGCACGGCGAGGTCGCGGTAGCGGGCGAAGTCCTCGGCGCGGCCCGCCTTGCGGGCGTCGAGCGCGAGGCCGTCGGTGGCGAAGAGCGAACCCATCCGAGCCTTCTCCTCCTTGCTGCGCTTCAGCAGGTCATCCGTGCCCGCCGGCGGCGTGCCCGGCCAAAGCGCGCGGGCGGCGAGCAGCCAGACGTGGCGCATGGCGGTGGATGCCTCGATCTGGAGCTTGTTCGCATGCATCACGTCGCGGTCCAGCGCGGCGCCGGCCCAGCCTTTCTCGACCAGGTTCTTCTGCATCTCGGCGGCGTCGAACGGGGCGTCGGGCACGGCGGCGAACTCCACCGGCGGGCGCGGCTTGTCGGCGTCGTAATTCGGATACCCCTGGGGAACCTTCGGGAAGGTGACGCGACGCAGGTAGGAGTTGTCGGTGTGGCTCATCAGCAGCTCCTTCATCACGTCCACCTCGTACTCCTGCTGCGTCGGCGCGGCGCTGGGCTGCCGCCGGAGCGACCAATAGATCTGCGAGTAGGCCTTGCCGTAGCGGGCCTGGACCTTCTGGCGGAAACCGGGCAGGTGATGCGCCAGAAAGGCCGTGGTGCGGGCGTCGCGGACCTCGAGGTTGACCACGAGGACCGACAGCACCTCGGCGACTTCGTCGGCGAGCTGCGGCCGGTGCTTGCGCACGGCCTCATGCACGCCGACGACCTGCTGGACGAGTTCCCGGCGCGGGGCGCCGGACACATAGAGTCGCTCGAAGTGATGGAAGGCCTTGGCCATCTCGACCGCCCCGGCGACCGTCGGCGGGATCGCCTCGGCGGCGGCCTTGGCCAGCGCCTCCTGCTTCTTGCGTTCCGCCACCGCGACGGGGCCGGCGGCCTGCCAGGACGTGGCCGTGGCAAGGGACCGGGCGACCCGCGTGGACGATGGCTCGGCGAAGGTCAGGGTGCCGGCGTCTTGCACCATCAGCCCGTCCACCGTGGCGGCGACCAGCCGGCCGTTGGTGAGATCAAAATGCGAATCGGGCTCCACGGGCATGCGACGCCACACCTGCGCTTCGTCGCCCTCGCTCACCCAGAGTTCGCGCGTGAACACCAGCACGTGCCGCCGTCCGTCGTGCAGAACACCGCGGAAGTAGCTGTCGCGGGCCGTGACGATCCCCTCGATCTCCTGCCAGGCCACGCCGTCGGTGGAAACCGCGAGTTCCACGGGCGTCGCGTCCTTGTCCCGCGAACCGTGGTGCTGCACCGCCAGCAGGCGGCGTCCGGTGTCGAACAGCCGGCCGGTGCGCGTGTTGCCGCCCTTCATGGGCGCATGGGTCCAGTTCTGAAAATCCGCCGTGCGATACAGGCCGGACTCCCGCACGGGCGAGACCAGGTAATGGCCGGCGTGGTAAACGAGGCTTTGCACGCCGAAATTCGGATCATCGCTGGGCAGCGTGATCTGCCGCCACCGCCCCTCGTCGCCGAGTTCGAAAAGATGGCCGGCCGAGCTGATGCCGAAGAAACGGCCGTTGGCCGCGTGCACCGTGCCGAAGGATTTCGCCGGCGGCGGCTCGACCGGCAGGCTCCGTCCCGCCGCGGCATCCCAGAGCAGCACGCCGGTGTAGTCCACCACCGCGAGCGCCCGGTCGCCGACGGCGGCGATGGAATTCACCTGCTGTCCGAAGGCCGCGACGTTGCGCCACGGGCCGCCCGGTTCGGCGGCCCAGAGACCGTTTTTGGCCCAGGTGATGGCCAGGTATTTGCCGCCCGCGGCCACGATCTGCTTGGTCTGCGCCGGCAAGGCCCCTGGCACGAGCCCGGCCGGAACGGCCGACGCCGCGGCCGGCGCCGGTGTGGAGCCCTTGACCTCCTGCCATGCGATTTCCGCCGCACCGCCACGTCCGGCGTGCTCGACCTGCTCGTCGTAGAAAATGACATGCCGGCCGCCCTCGGTTGCGAGCATCACTTCGTCGGCCAGGGTCCCATCCGTCAGGAGCCAGGTCTTCGCCGTTCCCAAAGGGTTGGCCGCAAAATGCATCCAGTCGAAACCGGTCACCGAGGCCGCCACGTCGCCTTTGGGCAGCGTGGCCCAAACGCCGCCGTTCGTCTGCGCCAGGGCGATCCGGCCGGCCGGCGTCACCGGGCCGTGGACGAAAAGCTGCCACCGGACCGCCCCTTCCTGGGGCCACGCATAGCTCAGGATCGCCGGGGCACCGGACTTGCCGGCGTTCGCGGACCCGGCCAGCACGGCCGTGCCGTCTTCGAGCACGGCAAAGAATCCGCCCTCCGGCTTGAAATTTTCCGGCAAGGGCCCGCTCCAGGTCCAGGTGCGCCCGTCCTCACTGCGCCCCAGCACATGGCCGGAACGATCGGGCTGGCTGGCCACACACCAGAGCCGGTCGCCCGCACCGCCCACGCCCACCGCAACCCGGTCGCCGGTGGCGAGCGCCTCCCATTTTTCCCCATCCCTCGACGTGTAATACTTTCCCGCCCGTGCCACGAAGCGCCACGCCAGCAGGCGTACCTCCTCCCACGGTCCGGCGGGGCGCGGGGCGATCGCCGCCGCGGGCACTTCCCGCCAGGAAGAACCGTTCTCCACCGAACCGAGCGCGAGCGTCCCGCCGGCGGCCACGACCACGGTGTCGCCCCAAACAGCCGCGCCGGTGACCGCCTGGTTCGGCTTTCCCCAGAGGCGGTCCGCCTCGTCGGCCTCGTGCCAGTCGGTCCGCCGCCAGAGGCCGTCCGACGAACCATAGTAATGGTAATCGCCGCTCTTCGCGTAGCTGTGCACGGTCAGCTGGCGGGGAAAGAGATTCGCCTCGGATTCGTCCGCCCGGGCGAGCAGCCCGGTCGCGCCAATCATCAAACAGAACAGAAGCGGTTGGAGTTCACCCCGAAGCAAAGACCGAAACATAGCCGCGACCCTGAGACTCCCGCGAGCTCTGTCAAAGCCTTCGTCCGTCATTACGTATCACCACGTATGAAACAAAAAACCGGCACCGCTTGCGCCGTGCCGGTTGGTTTGGAAAAACTTCAGAAGCCCTCAGATCGCGGCGTCGCCGTGCTCGTCGGTGCGGATGCGGATGACGTCGTCCACCGGGGAGACGAACACCTTGCCGTCGCCGATCTTGCCGGTCTTGGCGCCGTTCACGATGGCGACGACGACCTTGTCCTTGATGTCGTCGCTCACGACGACCTCGACCTTGATCTTCGGCAGGAAGTCCACGGTGTATTCGCTGCCGCGGTAAACCTCGGTGTGGCCCTTCTGGCGGCCGAAGCCTTTCACCTCCGTGACGGTCATCCCTTCGACGCCGATGGCGGTCAGCGCTTCCTTAACGGACTCCAGTTTGAACGGCTTGATGATGGCGGTGATGAGTTTCATGAGGGTGAAATGGTAAGTCGGTGACAGTCTCTGCGATTGGGTATTCAGCGCAATACTTGTTTAGACCGCAGGCGCCAAAAGTCCAAACGCCAAGGAAATCCCGAATCTCCAACAGCCGGACTGTTTGGCGTCTGGCGGCTGGAGTTTGGCGCTTAAGCGAAGCGCTTACTGCTGCGGGATGACCGTCTGGATGTGCAGTTCCTTGAGCTGCTTCGCCGTGACGGGCGTCGGGCTCTGGGCCATGAGGTCCTGCGCCTTCTGCGTCTTGGGAAACGCGATGACGTCGCGGATGCTCGTCGTGCCGCACAGCAGCGCGCACATGCGGTCGAGACCGAACGCGATGCCGCCGTGCGGGGGCGCGCCATACTTGAAGGCCTTGAGCATGTAGCCGAACCGGCTTTCGACGGTCTCGTCCGGAATCTTCAACACATCCTTGAACACCTTCTCCTGAAGCGCGGGCTGGTGGATGCGGATCGAGCCGCCGCCGAGTTCCATGCCGTTGAGCACGCAGTCGTAGTGCTGGCCGCGCACGGCCTTCGGGTCGGTGTCGAGCAGCGCCGTGTCCTCGGCGACGGGCGCGGTGAACGGATGATGCGTGGCCGCGTAGCCGCCGCGTTCCTCATCATAGCTCATGAGCGGGAAATCGACGACCCAGAGGAAATTCCACTGGTCGGGACGGATGGCGAGCTTGCCGCGCTTCACGAGCAGCTGGGCCGCCTCGAGGCGGATGCGGCCGAGGATCGCGCACGCGCGCTCCCATGGGGCGGCGGCGAAGAACACCAGGTCGCCGTCCTCGATGCCGAGTTTCTGCGTCAGCTCCGCCTTCTCGGCGTCGGTGAAGAATTTCACGATCGGCGACTTCCAGCCGCCTGCCTCGGCCTTGATGTAGGCGAGGCCCTTCGCGCCGAGGGTCTTGGCGATCTCCTCGAGCGCACCGATCTCGCCCTGCGTGATGTCGGCGAGGCCCTTTGCGTTGAAGGCCTTCACGGAGCCGCCGGCGGCGACGGTGGACTGGAAGACCTTGAAACCGGACTCCTTGAACGTCGCGGAGAAGTCCGCGATCTCGAGGCCGAAGCGGGTGTCGGGCTTGTCCACGCCGTAACGGTTCATCGCATCCTTGTAGGCCATGCGCGGGAACGGCACGGGCAGATCGTGGTCGAGCACGTCCTTCCAGACCTTTTTCAGCATGCCCTCGAACAGCGAGTAGATGCCCTCGCGGTCGATGAACGACACCTCGACGTCGATCTGGGTGAACTCCATCTGGCGGTCGGCGCGGAGATCCTCGTCGCGGAAGCAGCGGGCGATCTGGAAATACTTTTCCACGCCGGCGACCATGAGGATCTGCTTGAACTGCTGGGGCGACTGCGAGAGCGCGTAGAACTCGCCCGGATGGATGCGCGACGGCACGAGGTACTCGCGGGCGCCCTCGGGCGTGCTCTTGAACAGCGCGGGGGTCTCGACCTCGTAGAAGCCCTGCGAGTCGAAATAGTCGCGCACGGACTTCGTGGCCCGGTGGCGGATCGCGAGGTTCCTGCGCATCTTCGGCCGGCGCAGGTCGAGGTAACGGTAGGTCAGGCGGAGATCCTCGTTGACCTTGTCGCCACCGGCGTCGGTCAACGGGAACGGGGGCGTCTCGGAAAGGTTGTGGATGACCAGTTCGGTGGCATCGATCTCGATCTCACCGGTGGGAAGGTTCCTGTTCACCATCGCCTCGGGGCGGTGCTCGACCTTGCCGGTGATGCCGATGACGGACTCGTCCTTGAGCTGCGCGGCCTGCTCGCGCAAAGCGGAGTCGAATTTCACCTGGGTCACGCCCTGGCGGTCGCGGAGGTCGACGAAGATGATGCCGCCGTGGTCGCGGACGGAATCAACCCAGCCGGCGAGCGACACGGTCGCGCCGAGGTTGGACTTGGTGAGCTGGCCACAATGATGGGTGCGAAGCATAGGGACGGAACGCCGAACAAAACGGGCCGCGCCCCCGGGGGGCAAACAGAATTTCCTACCGTATGACAGACGGCCCGCCGGCCGGCGGCGCGTTCACCGCGGCGGGCGGCGAGGCGCGCGCCGGCGGAGATTTTTCAAAAAAGCATCCCCGGGAGTTGACATAACAATCTGGCCTCGAAAGGTGAGCCCGGTTTCGGGCCGCGGCAAATCCCTGATCTCGATTCTGTCACGACCGGCGTGAGCCATGGTTTTCCCACTTCTCATAGCGACAGTCGCCCCCTTTCTTTTCATCCCGGTCGTGCTGGCGTCGGCCCGCCGGTTGAGGGCCCGTTGCGCCTGGATCGCGCTGGGCGCGCCGCTCCTGTCGTTCGCCCTGTTTGTCTGGCAGGCCGTGGTGATTCCCTCCGGGACGCACCAGGTGGTCGAGTTCCCCTGGGTGCCGTCGCTCGGACTCAACCTCACCTTCCTGCTCGACGGCCTCTCGCTGTTCTACGCGATCGTCGTCAGCGGCATGGGCGCCCTCGTGGCGTTCTACGCGCGTTTCTACATCGACGACCACTACGAGGAGCACGGTCGCTTCTACGCCTACCTGCTGCTGTTCATGGGGGCCATGTTCGGCACGGTGCTCGCCGGCAACCTGCTGCTCCTGTTCATCTGCTGGGAAATCACCGGCGTCGCCTCGTTCCTGCTCATCGGCTTCCTCCACGAGAAGGAGAACTCCCGGCAGGGCGCGCAAATGGCCCTGCTCGTGACCGGCGGCACCGGCCTGGCCATGCTGGCCGGCATCATCATCCTCGGGCAACAGACCGGCACCTACGACCTCGCGACCCTGCTGGCCGGTCCGCTGACCACGGAATCGCGCACGCTGACCACGGTGGCCTTCCTGCTGATGGCCGCCGGCGCCATGGGGAAGTCGGCCCAGTTCCCGTTTCACTTCTGGCTCCCCAACGCCATGGCCGCGCCGACCCCGGTCAGCGCCTACCTGCACTCGGCCACCATGGTGAAGCTCGGCATTTTCCTGGTCGCCCGGATTTTCCCGCTGTTCAACGGGCTGGAACTGTGGACGCCGTTCCTGATCAGCATCGGTTTCTTCACCATGGCGTCCGCCGCCCTGCTGGCCCTGCTGTCGCACGACCTCAAGGCCATCCTCGCGTATTCCACCATCACCACGCTGGGCATGCTCATCGGCTTCTACGGCCTGGGGCCGGCCGTCGGTGTCCAGGGCGACTTCCTGCACATCACCAGCCATGTCCTGTTCAAGGGCGCGCTGTTCATGATCGCCGGCATCATCGACCATTCCACCGGTTCACGCGACATCCGGAAACTCGGCGGCCTGCGCACCCGCCTGCCCTGGGTCACCGTCCTGATGGTCATCTGCGCGGCCTCGATGGCCGGCTTCCCAGGCACGCTGGGCTTCGTCAGCAAGGAATATTACCTGCAAGCCGTGCTGGCCAACCTCCCGATCGGCGGCGATCTGGCGCGGGGCGCGCTCGTGCTGGTCGTGGCGGCGCTCGTCTTCAAGGTCGCCTTCTCCGCACGGCTCATCTTCCACGTCTTCTGGGGCCGCCCCCGCGCGGGGGTGGAGAATCATTTTCATGCGCCCTCCCTCGGGTTGCTGGTGCCCCCCACCCTGCTGGCCGGGGCCACCCTCGTGTTCGGCCTGCACCCGCAATGGCTTTCGGTCTGGCTGAACGACATCCGCGTGACCGGCCTGCAGGCCGACGTGCCGCTGACCCTCAAGGCCTTTCCCGACCACTGGGCGACCGAAGTCCTGCTGAGCGCCGGCATTCTCGCCACCGGACTCGGGCTGTTTGCCGCCATCGGGCGCAAACGCTGGGCCCGCTTCCGCATCCCGCCGGCGGTGCGCCTCGACCTGCTCTTCCTCCAGGCGGTCAGGGAACTGCCGATCACCGCCCACCGCCTCACCACCGCCCTCCGGGTCGACCAGCCGCTGGATCACCTCGCCATCGTGATGGGCTTCACCGTGCTGCTGGTCGGCGCCGGCTTCGCCGCCGACGCCGGAAATCTGCTGCCGGCCCTGCCGACGTTGGCCGACTTCCACCCGCTGCGGAGCTTCGTGGCGGTGCTGATCGCCGTCGCCGTCTTCATGATCCTCGCGCTGCGCACCTGGACGGCCCAGCTGATCGCGATGTCGATCATCGGCTTCCTCGTCACGTTCTACTTCATCCTGTTCCGCGCGCCGGACCTCGCCATGACCCAGATCCTGGTGGAATCCGCCACCCTGCTTCTGGTGCTGCTCCTGCTTTCCCGCTTCCCCCGGACGGCGAATGCCAGCAACCACGAATCCCGCAGCAGCCTGCGGCGCAATCTCGCGCGCATCGCCATCTCCGCCGGACTGGGCCTCATGGCGACCCTGATCTCCCTGGTCGCGCTCGCCCCCAAGCACCCCGAGGCGGCCGGCGCCTTCTACCTGGTCAACACGGTGCCGCTGGCGCACGGCACCAACGCCGTGAACACCCTGCTGGTCGATTTCCGCGGCTTCGACACCCTCTTCGAGATCTGCGTGCTCGTGATCGCCACCCTCGGCGCCATCGGCCTCTTCATGCGCCACCGGCGCTCCCAGGATGAGTACGAGGCCGGCCCGATGAGCCTGCCCGGCTACAGCACCCGCAAACGCCTCCGCGTGCTCCAGGAGGAATTCCCGGAGGACCGCCCCGAATGAAGCCCGACGACAGACTGATCCTGCGCACGGTGGTGCCGCTGCTGTTCTACCTGATCAACGTGTTCAGCTTCTACCTCCTGCTGCGCGGACACAACCTCCCCGGCGGCGGCTTCATCGCCGGGCTGGGCTCCGCCCTCTCGGTCATCCTGCTGAGCCTGTCCATGGGCATCGAGACCGCCCAGCGGGTGCTGCGCGTCGATCCGCTTCGCTTCGCCTTCGTGGGCCTGCTCATCTCCTTTGTCACCGCCCTGCTCCCCGTCCTCTTCGGCCAGCCCTTCCTCAGCCATTATAACGTCAAGCTGAAGAACATCCCCCTCGTCGGGGAGATGCCGCTCGGCACCCCGCTGCTCTTCGACCTCGGCGTGTTCTTCGTCGTGCTCGGCGTGAGCACCAAGCTGCTCTTCGTGCTCATCCGCGCGCTCTCCGGCTTCACCTCCCTCGGGGAGGACGAGCACCGCCGCTACGCGGCCCCGCTCGAGCGCCCGATCGAAAGCGCGGGCTCCCGCCATGACGAGCCCCCCGCCCCGACCAACGGTGAGGAGGTCGAACCATGATCTGGGAAACCTCGCTCCTGATCGGCGTGCTTTTCGGCGTCGCCTGCTACCTGATCCTCCGCTCGAGCTTCGCGCGGATCCTCTTCGGCTTCCTGCTGCTCACGCACGCGGCCAATCTCTTCGTGCTGGCCATGTCCGGCAGCCCCGACGGCCGCGACTCGCCGGTGACCGTCAAGGCCGGCACGCACTACGTGGACCCCCTGCCCCAGGCGCTGGTCCTCACCGCCATCGTGATCGGCTTCGGCGTGGCGGCCTACCTGGTCGTGCTGCTCTACCGCATCTTCCTCGACCAGCGCACCACCAACCTGCGCGAACTCTTCGACCCGGCCCGTCGCCCGGACCGCACGGAGGACGACCCGTCATGACGACCAATCTCGTCATCCTCCCGCTGATCCTGCCGGTGCTGACGGCCCTGACGCTGCTGCTGGTCGGGCGCTCCCGCTTCTGGCGCCGCTGGCTCACGGGCGTGTCGGTGCTGGTCCAGCTGACCGTCGCGCTGGGTTTCGTCGCCGCCACCTACCAGTTGCCGCCGCTGATGCTGCCCGCGGCCGGCTGGGCGGCCCCGTTTGGCATCGTGCTGGTGATCGACCAGCTGACGGCCCTCATGCTGGCGCTCGGCGCCATGCTGGCGCTCGCGGCCATCAACTTCGGCTTCGCCGAAATGCCCACGCGGCGCACGCACCCGCTGCGCGCGCCGCTGATCCAGTTCATGATGACGGGCATCAACCTCTCGTTCATCACCGGCGACCTGTTCAACCTCTTCGTCGGCTTCGAGGTGATGCTGATCGCCTCGTACGCGCTGCTCACGCTGGAGGCGGACGACTTCGACATCCGGCAGGCCTTCCCCTACCTCGCCATCAACCTGTTTGGCAGCACGATCTTCCTCGTGGCGGCCGGCTTCGCCTACACGATCTTCGGCTCGCTCAACTTCGCCCAGATCGCGCTCGTCGGCTCGCAGATGGCCGGCGACCCGCGCATCACCGTCCTGGGGTTGCTCCTCCTCCTCGTGTTCGGCCTCAAGTCCGGCCTGTTCCCCCTCTATTACTGGCTGCCGAACAGCTACCCGATCCTCCCGGCGCCCGTCGCCGCCCTGTACGCGGGCCTGCTCACGAAGGTGGGGATTTACGTCATGATCCGGGTGTTCGGCCAGGTGCTGCCGCCCGGCCTGACCCTTGTCTATCAGTGCCTCGGCTGGATGGCCGCGGCCACGATGATCTTCGGCGCGCTGGGGGCCATCTCCCGCAACTCGATCCGTGGCATCCTGTCCTTCCAGGTCATCACCAGCATCGGCTCCATCGCCCTCGCCGTGTCGTTTTTCACCGAATACGCGTTCACCGCGGCGATTTTCTATGTCCTGCAGGACATCATGGTTAAATCCTCCCTCTTCCTCATCGGAGGCAGCATCGGCGTGCTGAACGACACCGACAATCTGGATCGCACGGGCGGACTCTGGAAGGCCGCCCCCCTGCTCGGCGTCCTGTTCCTCCTCCAGGCCTTCTCCCTCGCCGGCCTTCCGCCCCTGAGCGGATTCTGGGGCAAGTACATGATCGTCACCGAGGGAGCCCGCCTCGGACACTGGATCTACATCACCTGCGTGCTGGTGGCCGGCCTGCTTACCACGTTCAGCATGCTCCGGATCTGGCTCACGACCTTCTGGCGCGACGAGGCCGAGGCCGGCGGCCATATCGATCATGACGATCTCCGCTGGAAGCCGATGACCATCATCATCGCCGTCATGACGCTCATCTCCCTCGGCTTCGGCTTGGGCGCCGACCACCTGCTGCAACTGTCGGCCGAGGCGTCGCACCAGGTCTTTGATCGCGCCGCCTACATCCGGCACATCCTGGAGGTCCGCCCATGAAGCATTTCGGCCTCAACCTCATGATCGCCGCGATCTGGCTGCTGCTGCAGGATCACCGGCCCACCTTTGCGACCTTCGTCATCGGCTACCTCATCGGCTACGGGCTGATCCTGCTCTTCCGCGAGGCGCTGGACAGCCGCGAGTACACGCGGCGCGTCACCGCGGTCATTGCCTTCGCCGGCGTCTTCCTCCACGCCTTCGCCGTGGCCAGCGTCGGGCTGCTCCGCGTCGTGCTGGCCACGCCCCTTTCCCGCCTCAGCCCGCGCTTCATCACCTACAGCGTGGCCGGGATGAAGCCCTACGAGATCGTCATCCTCAGCTACCTCATCAACCTCACGCCCGGTTCGAGCGTGGTCGAGATATCCGGAGACCACCAGACGCTCCTGCTGCACATCCTCGACACGAAGGATCCCGACGCCGTGCGCGATGAAATCGACCATACCCTGAAGCGGGCCCTGCTCGCCCTCACCCGATGACCGCCTTCCTCATCCAGGCCTCCTTCTACATCCTCATCGTGGCGACCCTGCTCGGTTTCTACCGGCTCGCGCAGGGACCGACCGTGGTCGACCGGATCCTGGCGTTCGACTCCGTGGTGCTTTGCTGCGTCGGCCTGATCGCCCTGCTCTCGCGCATCTGGGAGACGCCGCTCTTCCTTGAACTGATCCTGATCGTGTCCTCCCTCGGGTTCTTCAGCACCATCGCGTTCGTCGCCTACCTCCGGCGCATGATGCCCGACAACCCGCGGGACGAACCCGGCGAATCCAAACCGGAGGACCGGTCATGAGCAGCGCCATCAACTTCCTCACCGCGCTGCTGGCCTTCCTCGGCGCCTGCACCATCCTGATCGCCATGATCGGCACCATCCGGCTGCCCGATGTGTTCTGCCGTTCGCACTCGCTCGGCAAGGGGCTGACCCTCGGCCTGACCTTGCTGCTCACCGGCCTGTGGATCGACCTGGGCGCCGACGCCGCGGGCTTGAAGATCCCGGCCGCCATTTTCTTCCAGTTCCTCACGCTGCCTGTGTCGGCGCACCTCGTCGCGGGACTTTCCCGCAGCAAGGGCATCAAGCGTTACGGGGACCCGCGGATCGACCACGACCGCCGCAGCGCCAGGCGCGACCAGCCCCGGGCTTGAGCCGCCCGCCCGAAAGCGGGGTGACTTTGGCTTCGACTGCGCTCCAGCGGGCTGGTTGATTCCGGTCTCACCCCGCGTCCTTTCGCCAGCCCCCGTCACCCATGAATGGCACCCTGAACACGAAGCTCAGCATCATGATGTTCCTCCAGTTTTTCATCTGGGGGGCCTGGTACACCTCGATCGCCGTCTACATGACGGCCCAGGGCATGGGCAGCCTCACGCACTGGCCTTTCACGGTGAATCCCGTGGCGGCCATCCTCGCGCCGTTCTTTCTGGGGCTGGTCGCCGACCGGTTCTTTGCGACCGAAAAGGTCCTCGCCGTCCTGCATCTTGCCGGCGGCCTCGTGCTGCTGCTGGTGCCGCAACTCGCCGGCAATCCGACGGCCTTCATCCTCGGCCTGCTGGTCTACAACCTCTGCTACATGCCGACCCTCGGCCTGGCCAACTCGCTCGCGTTTCACCACCTTCAGGACCAGGAGAAGCAGTTCCCGCGCATCCGGGTCTTCGGCACGCTGGGCTGGATCGTCGCCGGGCTCGCCGTCTCGTTCGTGCTCGGCCGGTTCGTCGGCGCGCCCGCCGAGGCCACCTCGGCGCCGCTCCTCACCGCGGGCGTCGCCTCGCTCCTGCTCGGCGTCTTCTGCCTGACGCTGCCTCCGACGCCGCCCTCGGCGAAGGGCAAACGGGTTTCATTCGGCTCCATCCTCGGCATCGACGCCTTCCGCCAGCTCGGCAGCGGTCCGTTCTACGTGTTTCTCGCGAGTTCGTTCCTGATCTGCATCCCGCTCGCGGCCTACTACAACTTCACCCAGCTCTTCCTCGGCGCCGCGGGCGTCACCAACATCGCGGCCACACAAACCCTCGGCCAGGCCTCCGAGGTCGGCTTCATGCTGCTCATGCCCTTCTTCTTCGCGCGACTCGGCGTGAAGTGGATGCTCGTCGCCGGCATGGCGGCCTGGGTGCTGCGCTACGCCCTGTTCGCGCTCGGTGCGCCCGAGCAGGTGCAATGGATGGTCTTCGCCGGCATCGCGCTGCACGGCATCTGCTACGATTTCTTCTTCGTCACCGGCCAGATCTACGTCGACAAGAAGTCCTCGCCCGCCGTCCGCGGCCAGGCCCAGGGCATGCTGGTGCTCGTGACCTACGGCGTGGGCATGCTGATCGGGGCCCAGATCGCCGGGCAGGTCTACAACCATTTCCTCGGCAGCGCCGCCGCGCTCACGGCTGTCCAGTGGCAGTCGTTCTGGTGGATCCCCGCCCTCTTCGCCCTCGGCGTGCTCGTGCTCTTCGCCCTGTTGTTCCGGGACCGCGCCGTGGAGGGCGATCGGACCCTCTAGCACAACAGGACGGCCGCGTCGCTCACCGCCCGAGGCCCCACGCGAACAGCAGCAGGGCCACGACCGTCGCATCGCTTTCGATCACCAAACCGGATGTGCGCGCTCGGTTTTCCCCAAGTGATCTTCTCGTCGGGCACGCCGCCGGAATAACTCCCCTAGCTCGTGGTGGAGTCGCCGACCGGGCAGAAATATCCCCAGAGCGGGATGCTCGTGCGACCGGAATCACCTCCGCCAGCGCCCCCAGCTCCGCCGTGGACGTTTCTTCATGGAATCGGAGGACTGTCGGCTGAAAGAAACACCCCGTCTCCCCTCAGGCGGGCCGTGGCGCCCGGCTCTGCATCGCCTGGAATTTGTCATCCTGCATGCGCCAGAACAGGAACCAGGTGCGCGGCGTGAAGCGCCCGGTCACCCGGCCGACCGGCAGCAACAGGTGCAGCGTGTGGCGGTCGCCGGTTTTTCCGGCGAGGACCAGCCGCGCTTCCCCGCCGATTTCCCGGACGAGAGGCGCGGCAAAACGGCCGGCTGCCCGCGCCACCCTGGCCTGGGCGGCCGCGACCTTCGCCCGAGGCTGACCGAAGGCCGCCATGGATTCCCGCGAGGTGGCGCCGACCGGGTAAAAAATCTCGGGCCCGAGGCAGATGCCCAAACCCGGCACCTGATGCACCCGCCCCGTGCGCCAGATGCCGCCGAAAAGCCCGCGACAGCCATGGCAGGTGTAGCGCAACGCCTCGCTCGGAACCCGCATGCCGGGTTGCAACAGCTCGACGTCGTCGTTGGTCAGGGGAAGGAGGGACGGTTCTTTCTTGGAATGCATGATGATCGGGATTGCGGGAGGGAGCTTCGCGAAGCAGGTGGGGCGGACCGTGTCTGCACGACACGCGGGAACACGCCGGAAACTTCCGGCACGACGGAGGAGACGGGCGCCGACCAGGCGCTCAGGCAGCGTCGTCAGCAAGGCCGCCGGCAGGCGCCTCATCGACCGGTCGCTGCCACGCCTGGGTGGCAACCGGATACGGCGACCGGGCCAAGACCGACCGGCCTCAGCTCACGGTCCCCGGCAGGACAGGGAAGATCAACGTCACTCCCGCCATGGCGTCACCATCCGTCAGAGACTGAAAAGATGAAGTGAAGCGAGGCATGCACGGGACCCCGATCCCTCGACGAGATTCTGTCAATTTGAAAATCAACCCTGCTTCATGAATCACAATCGCGCAGCGCGTCCGACGTTGCGCCGCCCCGGTGTCATCCCAAAACTCCGCCCGATCCACCCGGCCCGTACGGCAGGAGTCAGCGCGCTCGCCGCGCCAAATTTGCGGACCTCACGGGATCCATTGCCTCAGATACTCGCGGCACTCCAGCAGCGAACGTTTGCGGTCCGCCAGGCTGCCCTCGTAATCCTTGTCCTCGACCTCGACCACGACCGGACCGGACCAGCCGATTTCGCGCAGGGTCGCGAAATACGCGCCCCAGTCGATGTCACCACGGCCGGGCAGCTTCGGCGTGTGGAAGGTCAGCGGGTTGGCGAGAATGCCGTGCTCATCCAGACGATCACGATGGACGTGCGCATCCTTGAGATGCAGGTGATGCAGCCGCGACGTGAATTCGCGCAGCGGCTTCAGGTAGTCCATCTGCATCCAGAGCAGGTGCGAGGGATCGTAGTTCAGGCCGAAGTTCGCATCGGGCACGATTTCCCAGAGCTTCCGCCACAACGCCGGCGAATACGCGAGGTTCTGCCCCTTCGGCCATTCGTCGTAGGTGAAATACATCGGGCAGTTCTCGATGCCGATGTTGATCCCGTGATCGGCGGCGAACCTCACCAGCGGCGGCCAGACCTGCGCAAAGAGCTTCAGGTTTTCGACTTCGTTGAGCAGCTGGTTGCGTCCGACGAAGGTGTTCACATTGCGCAGCCCGAGACGTCGCGCGGCGACGATCACTTTTTTGATGTGCTCGCGAAAGAACGCCGCGCGCTCCGGATCGGCATCCATCGGATTCGGATAATAGCCGAGCCCGGACAGAAAAACGCCCTGTTCCTTCAGAAAGCCCTTCACCTCGGCCGCCCGCGCCTCGGTGAGCGTCGCCACGTCGAGATGCGTGACGCCCGCGTACCGCCGCTCGGCCTTGCCGACCGGCCAGCAACAGAGCTCCACGCATTGGTAGCCGGATTCCCTGGCGAAGCGGATGACCTCCTCGAAGCCGAGATCGGGCAGGATGGCGGAAACGAAACCCGGAGCGTTCATCAGCCGGACAAAATCAGATCTTCACGTGGGCGAGAAGCGCGCGCTCCTCATCGGGCGGCAGCGGCTCGCCGTTGGTTTCGAGAATGCGCCGGGCCAGCGGTTCCAGCTGCTTGGCCGGCACTTCAACGACCCCGATGCCGTCGCGCCACTGGATGACGGGCAGCCCCCAGGCGAGATTCTCCAGAATGACATCGGCATAGGCCTTGCGCATCGCCCGCATCGAAGCGCGGGTTTCCCAACTGAGTTCCGCGCCTGCTGGTTCGTCCACCCGGTCCGTGGATTTGTTCGCCATGACCCGCAAGTTAGTGGAGGCCTCCAGCTGCGCAAGCATGGAGGCATCCCGCACCCAGAGCCGGCCATCCTGTTCCTCCACCACCAAATGAGGATCCTGCCCGGTGTTGTTATAGATGCGCCAATCATTCAGCAAGGGCCGGTAATGCTCCAACAGCAGGCGCAAGCCTTTGCCGAACCGCCGCTGCTGCACTTCGTCAGGGATGTCGTGCCCGCCTTTCCTGACGCGCTGCTTCACCCGCTCCCGGGTGATATCCAGATTGGGAATCCAGAGGTAGTCCAAGCGGATGCGGTAACCCGCCGCCCGCATCTCCTCCAGCAGGAGCGTGTAGCCGAATCCCGTGAGCGTGGTCTCGAAGGAAAAGCTCTCCCGCTGCTCGAACAGCTCCCGCAATCTTTTCAGCATGATCCGCCCGGCCTGAAACGCGACTTTCTGCGGCGCGAAGGGAGACAGGCCTGCCGCGATCAGATCCGCGTTCACGAACTCGCGGCAGCGCATTTCCTCCGGCAGGAAACGCTTCACGTAGGTGGATTTTCCCGCCCCGTTCGGCCCGGCGATGATGAAGAGGTCCGGCATCGCGGCGATTCGACGCGATGCCGGGGTGGACGTCAACGGACGCAATCAGCCTAAAATCAGGCTCTCGCCGGTCATCTCGGCGGGCTTGGGCAGACCCATGAGGTGGAGGATGGTCGGCGCGATGTCGGCCAGGCGGCCGCCGCTGCGCATCTTCGTCTTGCCTGCGGCAAGCCCCTCGCCCACGGCGAAGACCTCGACGAGATTCAGCGTGTGCGCGGTGTGCGGGCCGTTGACGGTCGGGTCCCACATCTGCTCGGCGTTGCCGTGGTCGGCGCAGACGACGGCCTTGCCGCCTTTCTGCGCGATCGCGGCGAGCAGCTCGCCCACGCCCGCATCGGTCGCCTCGACGGCCTTGACGGCCGCCGGCAACGAACCGGTGTGGCCGACCATGTCGGGGTTGGCGTAGTTGACGACGATCAGGCCGTACTTGCCGGACAGGATGGCCTCCTTCGCAAACTTCGTCACCTCGGCGGCGGACATTTCGGGCTGCAGATCGTAGGTCGGCACCTTCGGGCTGGCCGGGCAGGCGCGGTCTTCACCGGGGAACGGATCTTTCCGGTAATTGTTGAAAAAGAAGGTCACGTGCGGGTTCTTCTCCGTCTCGGCGCAGCGGAACTGCGCGATGCCGGCGTTGGCCACGACCTCGCCGAGGATGTTCTTCAGTTTTTCCGGCTTCGGCGACACGACATGCACGGGCAGGCCGGACTCGTATTCGGTCATCGTCGCGTAGTAGAGATCGAGCTTCGCGCCGCGGTCGAAACCGGTGAAGTCGTCGAGCACAAACGCCTTGGTGATCTCGCGCGGACGGTCGCCGCGGTAGTTGTAGAAAAGCACGGAGTCGCCATTGGCGATCGTGGCGACGGGCTTGCCGTCGGTGCCGAGGATCCAGGTGGCCGGCACGAATTCGTCGCCGACCTGGGTCGGGCTGAGCGGCTTGTCGTAATAGGCCTGGACGGCGGCCCCGGCGCTCGCCGCCGTCGCGACGGCGGCCTTGCCGGTGAGCATGTCGTAGGCCTTCTGCACGCGCTCCCAGCGGTTGTCGCGGTCCATGGACCAGAACCGCCCGCACACGCTCGCGATCCGGCCCACGCCGATGGCCTTCATCTGCGCCTCGACCTGGCCGATGTAACCGAGGCCGCTCGAGGGCGGCGTGTCGCGCCCGTCGGTGAACGCATGGAGGTAGACCTGCGTGAGGCCGTCCTCCTTCGCCTGGCGGAGGATGCCGTAAAGATGTTCGAGCATGCCGTGCACGCCCGCGTCGGAAACGATGCCGAAAAGATGGAGCTTCCCGCCGCCGGACTTCACCCGGGCGACGAGCGCTTTCCACACCGGGTTCGAGACGAGGCGTTTCTCGGAGAAGAGCTTGTTCAGGCGGACGAGTTCCTGGTCCACGATGCGGCCGGCGCCGATGTTTTCGTGTCCGACCTCGCTGTTGCCCATCACGCCGTCGGGCAGGCCGACGTCGAGGCCGGAGGCCTTCACCAGCGCATGCGGGTACTTCGCGTGCAGGGCGTCGTCGCAGGCCTTCTTGGCCAGGACGACGGCATTGGTGGCATCCTGGGTAGGATCGGGATTCTTGCCCCAGCCATCACGGATGACCAGGAGGACGGGTTGACGGGCTGAACTCATGGGAAATTGTGACGATTAACCACCGCCAGTTGAACCGGCCGCAAACGACTAAGCCAGAGAAAACCACGCCACGCCAAAAGACGGCATATTTTGTGCAGAAAGGAGCCTGCCATGACGCTCATCATCCGCGATCAGCTGACCTGCCCGCCGACGTGGTTCGCCTCCTACCGGGACCTCACCCTCTATTGCGCGGTCATGCTCAAGCTCGACATCGTGCTGGAATCCGACGATCCCGACACCTACTACCGCTGGACCAAGCCGCGCGGCGGGATGGACTTCGTCCGTGACATCGTGCGCCCCGGCTCGGAGCCCGGCGTGCATCTGGATGTCAGGCGACAGTTCCCCACCACGATCATCACCGACCGGATCGCGCCCGAGAACGTGCACCGCCTGATCGCGGCGATCCGGTCCGCAGCCTGAACGCTCAGCCACCGCCGAGCATTTCGCGCAGGACGCCGGCGATCTCGCCGACCTCGTAGGGTTTGGCCACCATCGCCGCGAAGCCGTGGGCGCGGTAGTTGGCCAGCACGGGATCGCTGGAGTAACCGCTGGAAACCACCGCCTTCACGCCCGGGTCCAGCTCGCGCAACCGGTCGAGCGCCGGCAGGCCGCCCAGGCCGCCGGGGACGGTCAGATCCATGATCACAAGATCGTAACGCCGGCCGGCCCCAAGGGCCTCGCGATATTTCTCGACCGCCTCCGCCCCGTCGGCGGCGCACTCCACCTCGAGCCCGAAACGCCGCAGCAGCGCGACGGCCATGACGCGGATGATCTCCTCGTCATCCATGAAGAGCACGCGCCCCTTGAGCGGGGATTCGCGCACGCCGGCCCCGGTGTCACGGCCCTCGTCGTCGGAAGCCCGGTCGCGCAAGGCCGGCAGCCACAGGCGGAAGGTCGTGCCCCGCCCCACCTTTGATTCCACCTCGATGTGGCCCCGGTGCTTCTTGATGATCGAATACACCGCCGCCAGCCCCAGACCGCTTCCGGTCTGCTTGGTGGTGAAATAGGGATCGAAGATCCGGACCAGATTTTCGGGTTTGATGCCCTCGCCGGTGTCCGAGATCGCGATCCGGATGTAATCGCCGGGCGGCAGGCCGGGCAGCGCGGCACCGCCCTGCGGGTCATTGTTCGCGGCGATGCGGAGACTGCCGCCGCCGGGCATGGCCTGCACGGCGTTGATGACGAGGTTCTGCACCACGCGACCGATCTGCCCCTTGTCGGCGTCGGCGGGCCAGAGGTCCGGGGCCATATCGTAATGGGCGCGCACCTGCGAACCATGCAGGGAAAACGTGACCATCTCGCGCACGACCGTTTCCAGCTGGAGCGCGGCGCGGACCGGCTCGCCGCCCTTCGCGAAGGTGAGCAGTTGCTGCGTGAGATCGCGCGCGCGCAAGGCGGCCTTTTCCGCCGACCGCAGGCTCGCCGTCGCCGGGCTGTCCGGCGGAATGTCCAGCTGGGCCAGCGTCAGGTTGCCCATCACCGCGGTCAGGATGTTGTTGAAGTCATGGGCGATGCCGCCCGCGAGCACGCCCACGGATTCGAGCCGGCTGGCGCGCACGAGTTCCTGCTCAAGCCGCTCCTGTTCGGTCACATCGCGCAGCACCAGCACCGTGCCGGTGACCGTGCTGTCGGCGGCATGGATCGGGGCGCAACAACCCTCGACGACCCGGCGCCGTCCTTTTCCTCCGATCACCTGCGTATGCGGCGGCAGGTCCGCCATCACATCGCCCTGGGCGACCCGCGCATAGGGCACCGGCACGCCCTTGCCCGTGCGGATGCCTTCGAGGCGGCAGATTTCGTCGATCTGCCGGCCGGCTCCGTCGGCCGCGCTGCATTCGAGCAGTTCGCCGGCGGCCGGATTCATGAACTGCACGCGGCCGGTGGTGTCGGTCGTGATCACCGACTCGCTCATCGCGCGCAAGGTCACGGCCAGGCGTTCCTTTTCATTGGCCAGCGCCTCCTCGGCGCCGCGTTGCGCCGTGATGTCCACGGCCACGCCCACCAGGGAAAAGACATGGTCCGCGAGCCGGCGGATCGTGACGTTTTCGCGGATCCAGATCGTGCGGCTGCCCGGCAGGACGATGCGGAAAACCTGCTCGTAGCCGGCGCGCCCTTCCAGCATCGCGCGGCGGCAGCGTTCGTTCATCTCTTCGCGCTCCGGGATGTCGAACCGGCGCCAGAGCCCTTCCGCGACAAAGGGGATGGACTTTCCGTAGAGCCGGTGGCCGAGCAGCGACGGCTGGATCTTGAACTCCCACGTCCACGCATCCGTCTGCAACCCGACGGTCGCCTCCCACAGCAGGCAATCGGCCCGCGCCAGAATCTCCTCCAGCCGCTCCTCGCTCCGCCGGCGCGCGGTCTCGGCCTCCCGCTGCGCCGTGACGTCCACCGCTACGCCGACAAGCCAGTAGCGCCGGCCGTCGACCCGCTGGATGGTGACGTTTTCACTGACCCAGGACGCGGTGCCGTCGTTCTTCAGGAAGCGGAAGACCTGTTCATAGCCGGTCCGGCCTTCCAGGATGGCCGCGCGGCAGCGTTCGTCCATCTGGGACCGTTCGGGCACATGGGCCACCGGCCACATCGACTCGGTCGCCGGCGGCAGCGGGGCGCCGGTCAGCCGGCGGTAAAACAGCGAGGGCTGGATCTTGCGCTCCCATTTCCAGCCCTCGGCCAGCAATTCCACGGTGGATTCCCACACGAGGCAGTCGGCCCGCGACAACAGCTCGCCCAGACGAAGCTCGCTGCTCCGTCGCTCCGCCTCCGCCTGCCGTTGGGGCGTGATGTCGATGATCACGCCCACCATGCGAAAACGCCCCTCCCCCAGGTGAACCAGCGTCACCACCTCCCGCAGCCAGATCTCGGACGCCCCCTGAACGACGTGGAACTCCTGCTCGTAACCCGACGCGCGCGTTTTCACCGCCTCCAGCGTGCGCGCAACCATGTCGGGATATTCCGGCACCTGCAATTCCTCCCAGCGCAGCCGCAGCGGCTGGTCTCCCGGTTCGCCAAAAATCCGGCGGTAGAGCGCGGAAGGCGGGATGTACTGATCCCACTCCAGGACGTCATTGGGCCGGTGCACCACGGAGGCCTCCCACACCATGCAATCGGCCAGGTCGAGCAGGTTGCGCAGCCGTTCCTGGCTCGCCTGCCAGGCCTCCTCCGCGTGCCGGCGGGCCGTGATGTCGGTGATGACGCCCACCAGATCCCAGGTGTGCAGTCCGGCAGGGCTGATCGTGACGCTCTCGCTCAACCAGGTGTAGCCGTCACCCTCGGGCACGCGAAAGACCTGTTCGTAGCCCGGAGCGCCGGTTTCAAGCGCGTGGTTGCAACGCGCCTCCATCTCCGCCTGTTCGGGCACGCCGCGATCCCGCCAGGCGAAACCGACCGCGTTCACCGGTTCGGCGGCGAAGAGCCGGCGGTAGAGCTGCGAAGGCGGGATGAACATCGTCCAGCGCGGCGCGCCCCCGGGGGCGCGCTCGACCTTGGCCTGCCAGATGAGGGTGTCGGCCCGCTCGAGCAGATGCGACAACCGGCGCTCGCTGCGCGCCCGCGCCTCCTCCGCCTCCACCTGCGCGGTGATGTCGGTCACCACGCCGACCAGGCTCCAGACCTGGTCGCCGATGCGGCTGATGGAGACGCGTTCGTTGAGCCAGAAGGCGCGCCCCGCCCGGTTCACCACACGAAAGCGCTGCTCGTAGCCGGGGGCGCCACTGCGCATCGCCTGGCCGCTGCGCCGGTTCATCTCGGGCAGGTCGGCCACGTCGAGATTGTCCCAAAGCCCGCGGTTGTGCCGCGCGCCCCAATTGCCGCCGAACAGGAGCGCGGAGAGCTGCGAGGCGGGCATGTCGAAATGCGGCCACTCCAGCCGGCCCTCCTGCTCGATCACGGTGGCGCGCCAGATCATGCATTGCGCGTTCGCGAGGATGCGCTCGAGCGTCAGCTCGCTCTGCCGGCGCGCCGCCTCGGCCTCCCGTTGCGCCGTGATGTCGGTCACTAGGCCCACGAGCCGGTAGCGCTCGGGCCCGAGCCGGGTGATCGAGACATTCTCATGCAACCAGTAGGCGACGCCCTCGCGCACCGCGCGGAATTCCTGTTCGTAACCGGAGCGCCCCAGGTGGATCGCCTCCCAGGCGCGTTCGTCCATTTCCTCGCGCGTATCCACCTGGAAACCGGCCCAGAGGTCGTCCCGCGGCCCGGGCACCCGGCCGCGCATCAGCTGCCGGCAGAAAACCGACGGGTGCAGCTGCATGTTCCAGGCCCAGTCGTCGGTCTCGATCAGCACCTCGGCCTCCCAGAGCATGCAGCGCGCGTGTTCGATCAGTTCCGCCATCTGCAGGGTGCGCGCCTCCGCCCGCTGTTCGATGGCACGGCGCTTCCGGGCATGGAGCCACCAGGCGAGCAATCCGGTGACGGACGCGGCAAGACCCGCCACCGCCACCGTCGCCAGGCCCGAGCCGTCGACCTGCGCCGCAATCCCGCCGACGGCCGGCCCGATTTCAGCCCAAGCGCCCGCCATGCCATGGTCCCAGCCGGGGCTCACCAAGGGGATGTTCATAGGGGCTTGGACAAGGATTCTTTGGACGGTAACAGGGGTATCATCGACCGGCTCCAGTGCATCCTTTAGGACATTGGATCCCGGCTGCCCAGCCCGGATTCCGTCATCCTCCGGAATCGGCCCGAGACGGCTGGCGCAGAAAATCCGCCAGGGCCTGCACCGCCCGGCTCATCGGCCTGCCCCCATGGCGGATGGTGCCGATCGAACGGCTCATGCCCGACATGCCGCGACAGACCACGCCGCGTGGCACCGAAGCCCTCGCCATGGCCGGCACGATCGACACGCCCCACCCCGCCGCCACGAACGCCAGGACCGTTTCGATCTGTGCGCTGCGGAAACTCACCCGTGGCGAGAAACCGTTCAAACGGCAGAACTGGAGCGCCTGCCCGGCCAGGCAGTGCCCCTCCTTCATCAGGATGAACGCCTCGTTCTCCAGGTCGTCCAGCCGCAGCCGGCGTCTCGCCGCCAGGCGATGCCCGGCCGGCAACGCCACCAGCAGGGGTTCGTCGAAAAACTCCACCGCCGCCAGACCGGCCCGCTCCACCGGCAGGCTCACGAGCGCGAGATCGAGCTCCTTCGCCAGCACCGCCGCCGCCAGCTGCCCGGTCGTGTCCTCGTGCACCACCACCTCGATCCCGGGAAACGCCTCCGCAAAACGGCGCAACCTCGCCGGCAGGTAATAGGGCGCGACCGTGGGCAGCGCCCCTAGGAGCACCCGGCCGCGCACCAGCCCGCGCACCTCCCGCACCTTGTCCCGCGCCAGCTCCAGTTCCTCCAGCACGCGCTCGACATGGCCGCGGAAAAGCTCGCCGGCGGAAGTCAGGGTCACCTCGCGCTTGGTCCGTTCGAAGAGCCGCTCGTCCAGTTCCTCCTCCAGCTTCTTGATCTGCTGGCTCAGCGACGGCTGGGCGACATGACACCGCTCGGCCGCCCGGCTGAAATTGCGGGTGCGCGCCACGGCGAGGAAGTAACGCAGTTGGTGAATCTCCATAGCCTGATCCTATTGCGGAAAGTGGAAGGTAATATTTCCCGCCTATGCGGCCAGCTGATAATCTGCCGGCCGGCCAACGTCTCCGTCGTCCGGGTCCGCGGGTTTTTGCAGCCGCTTCGTTGACTTTGCCCCGTGTTCCGCCACCTCTCGTCCTGTCACCAACATGCCCAAGTCCGCCGTCCTGCTTCTCAACCTCGGCTCGCCTGACTCCACGTCCGTTCCGGACGTCCGCCGCTACCTCGAGGAATTCCTCGGGGACGAACGGGTGATCGACAAGCCGGCCAACGCCTTCCTGCGCTCGCTGCTCGTCAAGCAGATCATCTGCCGCTTCCGCGCGCCGAAGTCCGCCCACGCCTACGAGAGCATCTGGACGCCCGAAGGCTCGCCCCTGATCCTGACCAGCCGGCAGGTGCAGGCCAAACTGCAGGAGCGGCTTTCGCTCCCGGTCGAGCTGGCGATGAACTACGGCAACCCGTCGATTCCCGACGCGCTGCGGCGCCTCACGGACCAGGGCGTGGACCGCGTGCTGCTTTTCCCGCAATACCCGCACTACGCCATGTCGAGCTGGGAGACGGTGGTGGTGAAGGTGCAGCGCGAGGCCGCGAAGATCGCCCCGGCGATGAAGCTCGAGTGCGTCCAGCCCTACTATGGCGACGCCGATTACATCGACGCCCTCGTCGAGAGCGCCCGGCCCTACCTCGCGCAACCGCACGACCATCTGCTTTTCAGCTACCATGGCATCCCGGTCCGCCATCTCACCAAGGCCGACAGTTCGGCGGCGCACTGCCAGGTGGTCGCCGATTGCTGCAACACCTGCTCGCCGGCCCACGCCACCTGCTACAAGGCGCAGGTCACCCGCACCACCCGGCTCTTCGCCGAGAAGGCCGCGCTGCCCGCCGGCAAATGGTCGCTCACCTTCCAATCCCGCCTCGTCGGCGAGCCCTGGCTCTCGCCCTACACCGACCACACCCTCGAGGAGCTGCCCGGCCGCGGCGTGAAGCGCCTGCTGGTCATCACCCCCGCCTTCGTGACCGACTGCCTCGAGACACTCGAGGAAATCCGGGTGGAGGGCGCGGAGGACTTCAAGAAGGCCGGCGGCGGGGAATTCACGCACATCCCCTGCCTGAACGACCAGCCGGTGTGGATCGACTTTCTCACGCAACGCACCCGGCTCTGGCAGGAAACCGGCCGCGTGGCGGTTTGAGGATGCGATGATGCCTGTTCACGCCGACCGACCGGCATCCACCTCCCGGACACGGGAAGCGACCCGGTTTTTCAGCGCATGAATCCGGCTGCCGCCCGATCCGCCGCCTCCGCCGGGACCGCCGTCCCGGCCGTGCTGGTGATGGGGCCCGACGGCCGGGTGGAACTCGCCAGCTCCGCCGCCTGCACCCTCTGGCAGGCCCGCGCTGCGGAACTCGCCGGCGACCACTTCCCCAACCTTTTCGAATTCGAGGTCGTGTCCCGCGACCCCAACTGGGTGCAATCCCAATGGGAGGTCCTGTGCGCCGCCGGAGCCGCCGCGCCGATCACGCTGCGCCTGCAGCCCAAGGAGGCCGCCGCCTACGCAGCCACCGTGCGTCTCGAAAAATCCGGCGACGAACCCGCCTGCTGGCTGGCCTTCGTCACGCCATCCGCCGTCCCCGCGCCCGCGGCCGCCGGAAACGACGATTTTCTCCGCCAGCTCAACGAGCGCAGTCCGCTGGGCTTCTTCGATCTGAACTTCCTCAGGAACGAAATCTATTACTCGCCGACCTGGAAGCGGCAGCTCGGCTACGCCGACACGGCGCTGCCCGACACGTACGAAAGCTGGCTCGCCCTCATCCACCCCGACGACTCCGCCGCCGCCCCCGACCGCCAGGGCCGCGCCGCGCCGGGAGCCCGGCCGTTCTCCCATGAATTCCGGATGAAGCATGCGCACGGCCACTACGTGTGGATCCAGTGCGTGGGCATCCAGCATTACGGCCCCAACGGCGCGCTCCAGCGCGTGATGGGCGCCCATCTCGACATCGGCGACCGCAAGGAATTCGAGGAGGCGGGCCTGCGCGCCGAGGAACGGATCACCCAACTCGGCGACAGCGGACGCGTAGGCCTGTTCGACCTCGATTTCTCCACCGGCCTCACGTGGCTTTCGCCCGGGTTCAAGTCGCTGCTGGGCTACAGCGACGGCGAGATGCCCAACACCTTCGAATCCATGCTCCGCAGCCTGCCCATGGACGAGACCACCGGCGGGGTGCAGGCCTACTTCCTCGCGCAGCATCCGGGCCAGGTTTCCTATTTCGACATCATCCTGCTGCGTCATCGCGAGGAGCGCGACGTCCCGGTGTACGCGGGCATCGTCCGCCGGATTTCACGCCGCAAGGAACTGCAACGCGTCCTCGGTTTCGTCGTTCCGCTCGCCGGCCCGATGTCCGGCTCGGACGAGCCGTCCGAAACCGGCGTGCCCGCCCACCACCTCACGGTGCTTCTCTCCGAACTGCAGGAAGGCGTGCTCCTGACCGATGCGGACGGCAACATCCTGCACCTGAACCCCAAGGCGGAGCAGCTCCTCGGGCGCACCCTGCCCCAATGCCTTGGCCAGGACTCGGCGGAGCTTTTCCGCCTGGTCCACCGCCAGAACGGCCAGCCCGGCGAGAGCCCGGTCAACAAGGCGCTGACCACCGGCGAGGCCACCACCCTCACGACCGAATTCGCCCTCGACACCGGCGGCGCCACCCCGTTGCCGGTCGCCTTCCGGGCCCGCGCGGTCACCGATGCCGCCGGACAGCCCGTGGGCGTCGTGGTCGTGTTCCGCAATCCCGCAGAGATGAGCCTGACGCCGGAGGAACTCGTCCGCGCCAACCGCTTCGATGCGCTCGGCCAGCTCGCCGGCGGCATCGCCCATGATTTCAACAACCTGCTCACCACGATTCTCGGCGGCGTGTCGCTGGCCAAGGACAACCGCGACAGCTCGGGCCTGGAAAACAGCGAACGCGCCTGCCTCGCCGCCAAGGCCCTGAGCAAGCAGCTGCTCACCTTCGCCCGGGGCGGCACCGCCGTGCGCCAGGTCGTCAAGCCGGCCGACGTCCTGGCCGACACGGTGCGCCTCGCGGCCGCCGGCTCGACCGTGAAGGTCGAGGTGAACGTCGCGCCCGATACCGGCACGATCTGCGTGGACCGCGCGCAAATCCTGCAGGTGTTCCAAAACCTCGTGATCAATGCGATCCAGGCGATGACCACCGGACAGGGACAGGTCTGGATCACGGCCGCCAACGTCGTGCTCGCGGAGGGCGAAATTCCGCCGCTGGCCGCCGGCCCGTACGTGGCGATCGAGGTGCGCGACAACGGAAACGGCATCAAACCCGAACACCTGCAGAAGATCTTCGACCCGTTTTTCACCACCAAGAAGACCGGCACCGGGCTCGGCCTCTCGACGGTGCTCTCCATCGTCAAACGCCATGGCGGCCAGATGGGCGTGGACTCCGAACTGGGCGTGGGCACCGCGTTCACGGTTTTCCTGCCCATGGCCGACGCGCCCCTCGAGGTCGAGGCGCGCCGCGCGCCATCATTCAACCACGCCTCCCGCACCGGACGCGTGCTGTTCATGGATGACGACCCGAACATCTGCACGCTCGCCGGCAACATGCTCGAAGGCCTCGGCTACCGGTACGACATCGCCCGGAACGGAGAGGAGGCCGCGCAGCTCTACAAGCGCTACCTCAACATCGGACGCCCCTACGACCTCGTCATCATGGACCTGACGATCATCGGCGGCATGGGCGGCGAGCAGACCTTCAAGGTGCTGCGCGACCTGCATCCCGAGGTGCGGGCCATCATCGCCAGCGGCTACGACCACGACGACATGGCCCGCCAGTTCCTCGACCTCGGTTTCCTCGGCTACCTGGCCAAACCCTACCGGGTCGGCGACCTGGGACGCGTGATCAAGAAAGTGCTCGGCAGCTGATCCGGCTCCGGGGTGCGCCGCGGAAGATTTCCCGGAAACGTGCAATTAGATTGAGCGGAACCGCGACGTGCCGATAGTACAGGCACCCCTCAATGGCCGGCCACGCCCTCCCCAAGCATTCCTTCACGATCCTGAGCGATCATCAACTCATCCTGTGCCGGTTTCGCGGCCATGTGACCTTGGCCGACATCAAACGCGGCACCGAGCTGCTCTGGGCCGACCCGGCGTATGATCCCTCCTACAACGGGATCGTGAACCTCGAGGGTGTCACCACCCGCGCCGGCCTCGATGAACTGCAGGCGCTCATCGGATTTTTTCAGGCCCGCAACTCCAGCACCGGCCAGTGGGTGGTCGTCTTCAGCGAACCGAAATCGACGACGCTCGGCATGCTGTTCAAGGCCGCCTGGTCGGGATCGTTCCGCATCGAGATCGTCTCCACCTGGGAGGCCGCCTGCCGGTTCCTGAACGTGAACCTGCCCGTCTTTGCCCCCGGCACCTGATCAGGCACGCTCCCCGCGCAGCACGCGTTCGACGGTGTCGGCGAAGTCCGCCACGTCGTAAGGCTTCGAAATCATGCCGCGAAATCCGTGGGCCTGGTATTGCGCGAGCACCTGGTCGTTGGAGTAGCCGCTCGACACGATCGCCTTCACGTCCGGATCGAGCTTGAGCAGTTCCTCCATCGCCTGCCGTCCGCCCATGCCGCCGGGAATCGTCAGGTCGAGAATGACAAGGTCGTAGGGTTGTCCGGCTTCGCGGGCCCGCTTGTACTCATGCAGGGCCGCCGCCCCGTCGGCCACGGCGGTCACCCGGCAGCGCTGGCGGCGCAGAATCGAGGAGGCCAGATTGCGGATGAACTCCTCGTCATCCATCACGAGCACACGCGCCCCCCCGCCCCCCTCCGCTGACGTGGAGGCTGCAACCTGCGCCGGAACCGGCTGCGTCGCGTCCCCCGGGTTGGCGGCGGGCAGCCAGATATGGAAGGTGGTGCCCCGGCCGAGCGTGGACTCAACCGCGATGTGCCCGGCATGTTTTTTCACGATCGAGTGCACGGTCGCCAGGCCGAGTCCGCTGCCCTGTTTCTTGGTCGTGAAATAAGGATCGAAAATGCGCCCCAGATCCGCCGCGTGGATGCCCGGACCGCCGTCCGTGATATCGAGCCGCAGATACCGGCCGGGCGCCAGCACCCCGGCGAACTCCTGTCCGATTTCCTGGTTGGAAAGGGCGATGTCGATCGTGCCGCCGTTGGACATCGCCTGCTGCGCGTTGATCACGATGTTCTGCACCACCTGTCCGATCTGGCCCTTGTCCACATTGGCCGGCCAGAGGTCCGGCGGCAGAGTGAACTGACAGCGCACCTTCGAACCGCGCAGCGCGAACTCCGTCACCTCGCGCACCACCTCGGGCAGGGACACCGCCGTGCGCACGGGCGAACCGCCCTTGGCGAAGGTCAGCAGCTGTTGCGTCAGGTCGCGGGCGCGGGCCGCGGCCCGCGCCGCATGATCGAGCCAGCCGCGCGCCTCGTCGGACAGCGAGCCGTCGAGCCGGATCAGCGAAATGTTGCCCATCAGCACGGTGAGCAGGTTGTTGAAATCATGGGCGATGCCGCCGGCGAGCAGGCCGAGTGAGTCCAGTTTTCCGGCCCGGGCCAGTTCGGCCTGCAGGCGGGCTTCCCGCTCCAGTTGCGCCCGGATCTGGGCCGTCTGCCGGCGCACCTGGCGCCGCAGCACCACGGCCCAGCCGCTGAAAAGCAGGGCGCCAAACGCGAGCATGCCCGTGAACGCGAGGATGCGTCCGCGCGTCCACCACGAAGGCCGTTCCAGCACCGCCACGTCGTCGACGGAGCGCAGCCTCAGCGCGAAATCCGCCGGACTGCCGTTCTGGCCGTATTCTATTTCGTAGACGCCGGTGGCGCGCACCCGGCTCCCGTCAGGCCGGTTTGCGGCCCCGGGCCAGACCCCGTCGAGGTTTGCGGAAAAGACCCTGTAACCCGCCTGGATCGTGAACTGGACGCCGCCGCCCACCCGCACCGTGTCGAGCAGGGAGCCCGTGATGCTCACCAGCCGGCCATCCATCGCGACCTCCGGCCGCCCGCCGGGAAGCAAAGGCCGGGCCTCCGGCGCCTCGCCGGGCCCGATGCGCCGGTAGATGGCCTCGCGCAATGCCAGCCGGCCGTCCTGCCGCCCCAGAAAGCCCACCGCCTCGACCCGCTCTCCGGGTTGAAGGCGCGCGGAATCCCCGGCGGCGATCAACAGGGAGTGGCCGTCCTCCTCCATCCACAGCGCCTTCCCCGGGGTGTGGTGCAAAACGACCCCGGCCACGCGCACGCGGCGGTTGAAACTCTGCACGGTCTCGAACTGGCCCAGACTCGCCACCGGACGCCGCTCGACCGTGAACGGATCGGCCGGCGCCGGTTCAACAACCTGCACATAGGCGATGCCGGGCACCCACAGTTTGATGCCCGTGAGACGCCGGGTCGCGTCGGCGTCCGCCGCACACACCCCCTGGAGCTGCACGATGGAACCGATCATGCCCGACACGTCCTCCGTCGCCGGCAGCAGCGCCTGGAAATCGCTGGTGCCGGTGGCCAGTTCCAGCCGGTTCCACGCGCCATCGCGCTGCACCCTGCGCAAGTAGCCGCGCATCTCCACCCACTGCGCTTCCTCCACCCCGCTGAGCACGTGCTCGACCGACACCTGACGGGCGAGCGGCAGGACGGAATCGCTCACGCGTTCGAACCGTTTGGCCATCACAACCGGGGCAAACCCGCCCATGGCGGTCACGCCCTCCACCTCCACCTTGCGGCCCGGCGATCGCAGCATGCCGCCTGAATCGCCGCGCATCACCTGGATGCCTCCGCTCGAATCGGCGATGAAGAAGAACGGCGCCGAGGCATGCGACCAGGTCACGACGCCCGTCAGTTTCACCGGGCGTCCGGCGACGGCCTCATTGGCGGAGAGGTTGTGAACGTCCACCGCCAGCCCGAGGGGAATATCATCCGAGGACGCTGGCGGCTGGCCTTCCGCCACCTTGTTGTGCACCCGAAAAAACGCCCGTTCGAGACGCCAGCTCGGCCCATAGGCCACCGGATATCCGACCGCTTCGACCAGATCGTTCAGGGAGAGCGGACGCATCTGCCCCGTCATCAGATCGATCTGCCCGCTGCCATCGCGGATGCGCACGTGGCGTCCCGGATCGCGGCTCACCACCGAGCCGACCACCCGCACGCGCTCGCTGGCGGATTTGCCCAACAGCGCGCCGATCGGCGTGACCGGCAATTTGAAGGCGGACTCGTCATCGATGTGACCGAGCGCAGTCACCTTCGTCAGCGAGGAGATCATCAGCTCCAGCGAGTCCAGATGGCCGTCCGGACCTACCTTGGGATTGTACACCCCCTCGACCCGCACCCGGCGATCGATCAGATCGGGCGTCAGCGTCCCCGGATCCATCAACACCCAGCCGCCCACGGCGGTCCCTTCAACGGAAAACGACAACTGCAGATGCCGTTCATCCACCCGTCGCAGCCAGTCCACGTGGCCTTCGATCGTCACATAACGGCGGAGGTAACGCGGGTGGTTCCGGATATCCGCCCTGGCGTCCACCGGTACGAGCGCCGGTCCCTGCCGCGGGAAAATTTCAGCGTGCTCGAAGGACACATCCAGGCTGGGTGGCAGAAACCGTCCGCGGGCCACGATCGCCTCGCCCATTTTGAACGGATGGCGGTTCTCCCCGTAAGGCACGTAGGCCGCATCGCCGGCATCGTCCTGCACAAAAAGCATCCGCCACTCCGGGTCGAAATAGCTGACGGTGCAGGCCAGTTCGAACTCGACCGGCTGCGCCTTTCGCTCCGCCGGCAGATTCCAGTACTGCTGGATCCCGGTAACGATCTCAGGTCTGGCCGGTATCTGGCCCGGCTGCGCCCGGATTCCCACCACCGCCAGCAAGCACAAGCCATGTAGACAGGCCAGCCGCACGCGGCCGGCCGGAAGGCCGCGTAAGCCGGTCGGGATGCTGCGCCGGGACATGAGGGGACGATGAGACAAATTGGTGCCCCCCTTCAATCGGAACAAACAGGTGAGTCGAAAGCAGAGAGTTGTCCGCCAGCCACCCCCGCACCGGCCCCCGAAGATTTACAGAACCTCGAGTTCCGCCTTGGCGGCCACCTTCAGGCGCTCAATTCCTTCCCTCACAATCGCTTCCGTCGATCCTTCGACCAGCAGCCGCAGTTTCGACTCGGTGCCCGAATAGCGCACGAGCACACGCCCCCGGGTCCCCAGTTCGATTTCAAGCTGACGTACGGTCGCGGCAAGTCCGGGCAGGGTCTCCAGCGGTTTCTTGGCCTTCACGGCGAGCGCCACGGCCAGTTGGGGAAACTTGCGCAGCCCGCGGCGCAACTCGGACAGCGGCTGGCCGGTGGCGAGCATCACCTCGATGATCTTCAAGGCCGCGACCAGACCGTCGCCCGTCGGCGACACCTCCGCACAAATGATGTGGCCTGACGATTCGCCACCGAGCGTCGCCCCGTCGGCCCGCATGCGTTCGATCACATAACGGTCGCCGATGGCCGTGCGGAGCACCCGGCCGCCGGCAGCCTCCACGGCGGCCTCCACGCCGAGGTTGCTCTGCTGCGTCACGACCAGCAGGTTTTTCACCAGCCGGCCGCGCTCGAGCGCGTGCAGCGCCAGGATCGTCAGGATCTCATCGCCATCGAGCACCCCGCCCTGCTCGTCGCAAAGCACGCACCGGTCGCCGTCGCCGTCATGCGCGATGCCGAGGCGCGCGCCGTGCCGGATGACGGCCGCGGACAGTTTTTCCGGATGCTCGCTGCCGACACCGTCGTTGATGTTGCGGCCATCGGGCGCGGCGCCGATGGGGATGATGCTTGCGCCGAGATCACGCAGCACCCCGCCGCTGGTGCGCACCGTGGCACCGTTCGCCGTGTCCAGAACGATCTTCCACCCGGTCAGCCGCGCCCGCAGCAGACCGCTGGTGGAGTCCATGTAATCCGCCACGCCGTCCACGACCGGCAACCGCGCGCTGGCGTCCGCTTCACGCCGCTCCGGCAGCAGCGCCTCGATGCGCGCCTCCTGCTCGTCGGTCAGTTTCAGGCCCTGCGCCCCGAAGAACTTGATGCCGTTGTCGCCGGCCGGATTGTGCGAAGCGGTCACGACCACGCCGAGCGCGGCGCCCTGCGTGCGCACGGCGCGCGAAACCGCGGGCGTCGGCAGCACCTCCAGCGACAGCGGCGTGCAGCCACCGTGGGCCAGCCCGTCGGCGAGCGCCTGCGTGAGCGAGGCACCCGAGGCGCGCGTGTCGCGGCCGATGAGCACGCGGGCGCCGGGCGCGCCGCCGTTTTCGACGAGCCAGCGCGCCGCGGCCACGCCGAGGCGCCAGGCAAACGTTTCGTTCATGAGGGCGCCGCCGTAAGGGCCGCGCACCCCGTCGGTGCCGAAGTAGAGACGCTTCATCAGGATCAGGAACGGTAAAATTCACGCGTGGCCGCGACCTTCGCCCGCACAGCGCCGCCGAGCAGCAGCTCGCGCGCCTGCGGAACGCCGGCGGCCACGCCCGGGGTGCGACCGGCGACGTGCAGCGCCACGGCGGCGTTCAGCACGATGGTGTCGACGAGGCCGGCCGGGCCGCGCCCGGCGAGAATGGCGTCGACGGCGGCCAGGTTGGCCGCCACGTCACCGCCGCGCAGGTCGTCGAACGGCGACGACGGCAGCCCGAAGGTCTCCGCCTCCCAGGTGGCGCGGATTTCGCGCAGGCGGCCGACACCGCGCACGCGGTTCGGCGTGGCGGTCGTGAGTTCGTCGATGCCCTTGCCGTCGCCAAGGATGCCGTGGCCGACCAGGCCGGCGGGCTGGCCGAGCTCCTCGAGCGTGTCGGCGAGCTTGTCCACGAGCGGAGCGGCATAGGTGCCGAGCAGGATGTGCGCGGGACGGCCGGGATTGATGAGCGGACCGAGGATGTTGAACACCGTGCGCCTTCCCTGCGCCGCGAGCGCCTTGCGGACCGGGCCGATGTGCTTGAACGCCGGGTGGTAGTTCGGCGCGAAGAAGAAGGCGAAACCGAGCTGGTCGAGCGCCCGGCGGGATTTTTCCGGTGAGGCCGTGATCTCGACCCCGAGACCGGTCAGCAGATCGGCGCTGCCGCATTGCGAGGTGATGCCGCGGTTGCCGTGCTTCATCACCGGCACGCCGGCGCTGGCCAGCACGAGCACCACGATGCTGGAAATGTTGAAACCGCCCGCGTGGTCGCCGCCCGTGCCGACGATGTCGATCGCACGCGGGGCGAACGCCTCGACCCCGGGATTGACCGCCATGCCGCGAAAGGCGGCGGCCAGGCCCGCGATCTCCGCGGGCGTCTCGCCCTTGTCCGCGAGGGCGAGCAAAAAGGCCCCCTTCGGCTCGTCGGCCACCTCGGACGAGGCCAGCGCCGCGGCGGCCTGCCGCACTTCATCCGGTTCGAGGTTCTGACGGGACTGCAGGCGGGCGGTGAGCGCGGAAAGGTCGGCCATGGTCCGCGACAACAAGCAAATCGTCCGGCACCCGCAAAGCATAAAACTCGACAGCGCCGGACCTTTGCGCGGACATTGCCGCGTGATCCGTCCTTTTCGAACCCTCCTTTTCTGCACCGCCCTGGGCCTGCTGGCCCGCGCCGGTGCCGCGGAAACCGTCGCCCCGCCCGCGGCGGAACTCAGCGTCGGCGATGCCATCGTGCTTGGCGTGGTCGAGGGGGTGACCGAGTTCCTGCCCATTTCCAGCACCGGACACCTGATCATCGCCAACCGCATGCTCGGGCTGGAGTCCGAAGCGCAACTGACCGACGCCGCCGGCCAGCCGCTCTGGCACAAGCGCCCGTCCACGGAGCATCCCGACGGCGTGCCGCTCACGCTCAAGCTGGCCGCGGACACATACGCGGTCGTCATCCAGGTGGGCGCCATCGGCGCGGTCGTGCTGCTCTACTGGCAGCAGCTCATCCTCATGCTCGCCGGCCTGCTTGGCCGCAGCAGCGCCGGCCTGCGGCTGCTGCGCAACGTCGCGCTCGCCTTCCTGCCGGTGGTCGTTTTCGGCCTGTTGTTGCACGACCTGATCGACCGTTACCTTTTTTCGATCTGGGCCGTGATCGTGGCCCTGGTGGCCGGCGCCGTCCTGATGCTCTGGGCCGAGCGCTGGCGCGAAGCCCGCACCGGCATCGGCCGGGCCAAGGGCGACGCCGCCGACCTGCCGCCGCGCAAGGCGCTGTACATCGGCCTCGGCCAATGCCTCGCCTTGTGGCCGGGCACCAGCCGCTCGATGGTCACGATCGTCGGCGGCTACCTGGCCGGCCTGAGCCCCGCCAAGGCCGCGGAATTCAGCTTCCTCGTGGGCCTGCCCACCTTGGGCGGAGCGGCGCTCTACAAATCCCTCAAGACCGGCCCGGCCATGATCGAGGTCTTCGGCTGGACCAACGTGCTGCTGGGTGCCGCCGTCGCGGCTGTTTCGGCCGCCCTGGCCGTGAAATTCCTGGTGCATGTGCTGTCGCGTTACGGGCTGTCCTTTTTCGCCTATTACCGCCTGACGCTTGCAGCCGTCCTCGCCGCGATCTACCTGCTTTGACCCGACCGGCCGGCAGGTTGCGAGTAACTACTTGACGGCCTTCCGGGCCAACCTTACCACCCTCTGCTTTATACAGAAAACTGCGTCGGTTTTTACAAGGCCGGCGCGCTACCAACCTTCTTTATGGCCAATCCGAAACGCAAACAATCCAAGCGCCGCAGCGCCAACCGCCGTGCCGCCAACGCCTTCAAGGCCCCCCAGTTCGCCAAGGACACCGATGGCGGCGCCTTCCGTCCGCACCGGGTGAACCCCAAGACCGGCATGTATCGCGGCCGGCAGGTTCTCGACGTCGAAGTTTGATTCGGTTCGTAGGCTGGATTTTTCGCCATCCACCCCGATACCGCCAGTCCCTCGCCCGCTAACGCCCGAATCGCGGTGGACGCGATGGGCGGAGACCTCGGTCCCGCCGAGGTCGTCGCGGCCGTCCAGCTTGTGCTCGCCGACGAGGCGATGAATCCCGTCACGCTCGTCGGCGACCAGGTCGTCTTGCAGCCCCTGCTCGCCCAGGCCGGCCTCGCCGGCAACCCGCGCGTGGACGTCCTGCACGCCTCGGAGGTCATCACGATGGATGACAAGCCGCTGCAGGCGCTGAAACGCAAGAAGGACGCCTCGATGGTCAAGGCCATCGATCTCGTCAAAAGCGGGACGGCGCGCGTGACCATCAGCTGCGGCAACACCGGCGCGCTCATGGCGGGCAGCACCCTGCGCCTGCGCATGATGGAAGGCGTCGAGCGCCCCGCCCTCGCCGCGGTCATTCCGCGCGAGGAAGGCCACTTCATTCTGATCGACGCCGGAGCCAATCCCGAGCCGCGTCCCGAGCACCTCGTGCACAATGCCATCCTCGGCGCCAACTACGCCAAGGTCATCCTCGGCGTCGCCAATCCCCGCGTCGGCCTGATTTCCATCGGCACCGAGGAAGGCAAGGGCAACACCCTGACCACCGAGACCAACGAACGCCTCAAGCGCATCGGCGGCGTCATCAATTACGTCGGTCCGATCGAGGGCTTCCAGGTCTTCCGCCACACCGTGGACGTGGTCGTGTGCGACGGTTTCGTCGGCAACACCCTCCTCAAAACCTGGGAGTCGCTCGCCAAGTTCATCACCGGCATGCTCAAGCAGGAGCTGCAGGCCAACCCGTTCCGCATGGGCGGCGCCCTCCTCGCGAAGGGCGCCTTCGACGCCCTCAAGTCGCGCATGAATCCCGACCGCTACGGCGGCGCCCCGCTCCTCGGCGTGCGCGGCAACATCCTCAAGGCCCACGGTTCCAGCAACCGCCACGCCATCGTCAGCGCCATCCGCGCCGCGGCGAAGATCATTCACCAGGACCTTTATCAGCATACCGAGCAGGACGTCGCCCGCGCCAACGCCCTCCTCGACTCCCCGGCGGTTCCCTCCGCCCCCGCTTCCTGACCTCTCCCATGGCTTCCGTCATCATCGCCGGCGTCGGCTCCTATGCCCCCGCCAAGGTGCTCACCAACGACGAGCTTTCCAAGCTCGTGGATACCTCCGACGAGTGGATCCGTACCCGCTCCGGCATCCGCGAACGCCGCATCGCCGCCCCCGAGGAGGCCTGCTCCGATCTCGCGATCAAGGCCGCCTCCGCCGCGCTGGCCGATGCGAAGGTCGCCGCCGCGGACATCGATCTGCTGATCGTGGCCACCTGCACGCCCGACCTGCCCCTGCCCTCCACGGCCTGCATCGTGCAGCACAAGCTCGGCATCCCGGCCCACGCGACCTGCTTCGACATCGCCGCCGCCTGCTCCGGCTTCCTCTACGCCCTCGAGATCGCCTACGGCCAGCTCCAGACCAACCGCTACAAGCGCGCCCTCATCATCGGCGCGGAAAAGCTCTCCACCATCACCGACTGGACCGACCGCACCACCTGCGTCCTCTTCGGCGACGGCGCCGGCGCGGCCGTGCTCACCAAGTCCGACGTGCCCGGCACCGGCATCCTCGGCACGGACCTCGGCGCCGACGGCGAGTTCGTGGACAATCTTTACATCCCGGCCGGCGGCAGCCGCACCCCCGCCTCCGCCGAGTCCGTGGCCAAGCGCGATCATTGCATCCACATGAACGGCCGCGAAGTCTTCAAGAGCGCCGTCCGCGTCATGGAGACCGTCGCCCGTGAAATGTTGGAACAACACCAGCTGTCTCCTGACCAAATCAGCCTCGTGATCCCCCATCAGGCCAACATCCGCATCATCGAGGCCCTGGCCGGCAACTTGGAGATGCCGAGCGAGAAGTTCTTCGTGAACCTCGACCGCTACGGCAACACCTCCTCCGCCACCATCCCGATCGCCCTCGACGAAGCCCGCAAGGCCGGCCGCATCAAACCCGGCGACCTCACCCTGCTCGTGGCCTTCGGCGCCGGCTTGACCTACGGGGCCGCGCTGGTTCGATGGTAATTCTCCGCCCCATGCGTCGCCTTTCCACCCTCCTTCTGCCGGCCGTTTTGGCGGCGATCGTTCTCGCCCCCGCCCGGCTCGCCGCCGATCTCGTCTGGACGCCGGAAAGCGGCTGGAAGGTCCAGGGCGGAGCGCTTTCCAGCCTCATGGGCGAGGAAGGCCGCAACGCCCTCGACCTCATGAACAAGGCCCGCCAGGCCGAGGAAAACGGCGACGATAGCAAGGCCCTCAAGCACTACACCCAGGTCACGAAGCGCTACGCGAATTCCGTTTACGCCGCCGAGGCCCTCTACCGCACCGGCCTCATCCAGCAGAAGCAGCGCAAGTACCACAAGGCCTTCCAGAGCTTCCAGCTCCTCGTCAGCGGCTATCCCAACTCCGAGAAGTTCAACCAGGTCATCGGCGAACAGTACCGCATCGCCTCCGACCTGGCCGAAGGCAAGCGCGCCAAGACCGTCTGGTGGCTCCCCGGCTTCCGCAGCCGCGAGCGCGCCATCGCCTATTTCGAAACGATCGTCATGACCGCGCCCTACAGCGACTACGCCCCGCTCGCGCTCATGAACGCCGCCCGCGGCTACAAGAAGATCAGCGAAACGCCGGCCGCCATCGACGCGCTGGACCGCATGATCAACACCTACCCGCGCAACGTCCTCACGCCCGACGCCTACCTGCGCATCGCCGAAACCCATGCCTCGCTCGTGGACGGCCCCAATTACGACCAGGCCTCGACCGAGGACGCCATCACCTACTATGAGGATTACATGATCCTCTTCCCCGGCCACTCCGGCATGGCCAACGCGGAAAAGGGCCTCGACGAGATGAAGACCGTGCTCGCGCGCAGCAAGCTCGTCATCGCCGACTACTACTACAAGCACCGGAAAAACTACAAGGCGGCCAAGGTCTTCTACAACGAGGCCATCACCGTCTACCCCGACTCCGCCACCGCCACCGAGGCCCGCGAAAAGCTCGCCGTCGTGGACGCCAAGCTCGAGGAACAGGGCGCCAGCGCCCCCACCTCCGGCGAAGCGAAGCCCAAGACGACGGCGCCCAAGAAGCAAAAGCGCTTCTGGATTTTCTAAGGCGGGCCCCGCCCCGTCCCGTTCCGTCATCCTGAGCGCAGCGAAGGATCCAGCGCTTGAACGCCATGACCGCACCCTCCGGATTCCTCGCCTCGCTCAGAATGACACGCCTGGGGTTTCTTTCTTCTCTTTCGGTCCTGCTGCTCGCCGCTTTCGGACTCACCGGCTGCGCCGGTTACCAGCTGGGCACCGGCAGCGCCCCGAAATTCGCGACGCTGTTCGTCGCCCCGGTCAAGACCGAGGCCCTGATTCCCCAGGCCCGCGCCGAACTCACCACGCGCCTGCGCGAAGCCTTCATCCGCGACGGCCGCGTGCGGCTCGTCAACTCCGCCGCCGAGGCCGATGCCGTGCTGGAAATCGCCATTGCGGGCTACCAGCGCGACGTGGCCGTGACGCGTCCCGATGACACCGGCCTCGCCCGCCGCTTCGACATCACGCTCCAGGCCCGCGCCACGCTGCTCAACAATCGCGGCCAGGAGCCGTGGTTCACCGACCGTGTGCTCGAAGCCCGGCGCGGCGCCATGACCGATGACGGACTGATTCCAGCCGAAACCCAGCTGCTGCCGATCCTCGGCGAAACCCTCGCCACCGAAGCCGTTCACGCCGTGCTGGACACGTGGTGAGCGCGTAGGGCGGGATCGCCGGATCCCGCCTTGAACGCGGCATCGCGATCGGACGAAGGCGGGGTCCGGCGACCCCACCCTACAGTTTTGGTTGAGCCGGAGCCCTGGTCCGTGCTCCATGCTCCTGGCTCCATGCTGCACTCCCCCATTCTTGCTCCCTCCCTGCTCGCCGGCGATCACGCCGCCCTGGCGGCCAGCGCCCGCATTGCCGCCGACGCCGGCGCCCCGTGGCTGCATCTCGACATCATGGACGGCCTTTTCGTGCCGAACCTGACCTTCGGCCCCGAGGTTCTCGCCGCGCTGCGACGCGCGGGGTTGAAGACGTTTTTCGACACCCACCTGATGCTGTCCGAACCTCAGAAATACGTGGAAGCCTTCGCCAAGGCCGGGGCCAACAACATCAGCATCCACATCGAGCCGGCTTACGACCACCGAGCGACACTTGCCCGCATCCGCGAACTCGGCTGCCAGTGCGGCATCGTCCTCAATCCGGGCACGCCCGCCTCGTCCGTCGAGCCCCTGCTCGACGCGGTGGACCTCGTCCTCGTGATGACCGTGCAACCCGGCTTTGGGGGACAACCCTTCCGGGCCGACATGCTGCCCAAGCTTCGCGAGATCGACGGCTGGCGCCGGACGCGCGGGCTGAAATTCCGGCTCGAGGTGGACGGCGGCATCGACCTCGCCACCGGCGCCGAGTGCCGCGCCGCCGGCGCGGACACCTTTGTCGCCGGCACCTCCTTCTTCAAGGCGCCCGACCGCGCCGCGTTCGCCGCCGCGATGGCCGCGTTGTGAGGCTCACGAACCGGCCGGTTCCGCCGCGCCCTCGTAGACGAAAGGCTGCCGGACCTTGACGCAGGTGGGCATGCCCCCGCGGGTCGGCGGCGCAAACTGCAGCCGCTGCAACGTGAGCAGCGCGCTGCGTGCCACCGTATCGTTGTCCGACGAGACAATCCGGGGAATCCGAGGCTGCCCTCGGTGGTCCACGAAGTAATCCACCACGCACCGGCCGTGCGCCGTGCGCCCCTCGTCGTCGGCGAGCACCACCCGCGTGCCCGAGATCATCGCCAGCGGCGCGTCGAGTTCGGCCTGCTCGGACTGGCGGAACACGTAGCGATCCTTCGCGTTCGCATAAATCCGGCGCGTCGCCGCGTCGGTCGACGAAGCCCCGAACGGTTGCGAGACGAGGCCATCCTGCAGGGCGCGTTGTTCGGGGTCGAAGAAGGTCACACGCACCTCGGCCGTGGCCTGAACCGCCTGTCCGCCGGCTTTCGCGGGCGAAAACCGCGCCCCGCGAACCGCCTGCTCCGCCCGGGCCAGCAATTCATGGTGCGTGGCCTCCAAGGCCAGGTGGTCGACCAGGCGGCCTTCCTCGTCCACCGTGACCAGAAAGCGCACCGCCGGCTGCTCGAGCATCAGCACCCTCAGCTTTTCAGGCATCCGCACGTCGAGGGATGTTTTCACGGCCACCGGCTGGTCGCCGGCCGGATTTTGCGCCTGAAGCGGGGCGAACAGCCCGGCGACACCCAGACCGATCAGGAGACGGAGCGATGTGTTCATGCGGAACACCCTACTCCCCCTCGGCCGCACAATCCAGCCGGGGTTATGCAACAAACTCAATAGGTGCCCCGGGCGATGCGCTGGGCGCGCTGGTATTGCGCCCGGAAATGACCGGCCAGCTCGCTGGCGAAGCGCACCTCGTCCACTTTGTTCTTGGATGTCAGCGCCGGCTTCACCCTGGCAAACATCGCGTCGTAACCGACGGCGGAGAGATCGGTCAGCACGGCCAGTGCCTCGGTGCGGCGCGAGTCCGGCACGCCGGGGGCGTTGATCGCCCGCCACGCGGCGGCGAGTTCGTTGTGCGTGTCGATGCCCATGATCCGGATCACGAACGACATTTCGCGGAACAGGTTGCCGGTCCACGCCTGGTTGTAGACCAGCGGGGCTTCGCCGGCGTACGGATTCACCCCGGGATCGGAGCGATGGGTGGCGAACTCCGCGTTGCGGTAGAAATCCTTGCGGATCGGCAGCCGGCGCAGCGCAAAATGCTCGGGACCGCCGGGCGTGCCGGGTTTGAAGTTCCAGAGCTTCTGCCCCTCCATCGACATCACGTATTCGATGAAGGCCCCGGCGATCTCGCGGTTCGGCGCGCCACGCATCAACGCGATCGGGTCGGGCGACAACGTGGTGCCGCTCTCCGGCATGTGGAACCCGAGCCGCTGGCGGCCGCTACGCTCGGCCGAACTCTGCTCCTGGTAACGACCGTAGAAATCGATGCACATGCCGACCGCGCAATTGCCCGCCGCCACGTCGATCGGCGGCTTCTGGGAGGAATCGGTGAAATAGCGGGCGTTGGCGCTGATCAGTTGAAGCAGGCGCAACCCGCGCTCCCACCCCTGGGCGACGGCCTGCTTTTCCAGCTCCGCCTTCGGCCGGCCGGTCTCGGCGGCCAGCTTGGCCCACTCGAGGTAGATCTGCTCCTGGATGATGCTCTCAAAGGATTTGGCGATCGAGCCGCTCTTGGTCGGGTCGCAAACGGCCACCTCGCCGAGGTATTTCGGGTCGGTGAGGTCGGCCCACTCGCGCGGCGGCGCCCCGATCCCGAGGCGCGCCAGGGCGTCGAAATTGTACAGCATGCCGTGGCCGCTGAGCACCGGGCCGAGCCAGCGTCCCTGCTTGTCGCGGAACGGCTCGCCGGTGTAGCTGGCCGGGATGACGTCGTCGGTGAACCAGTCGGGATGCCGTTGCAGCAGGCCGGAATCCACGATCCGTCCGGCATCGGCCTGCCGGATGAAGTCGAAGGTGCCACCGCCGAAAAACACATCGATGCCGCAGCCGACCTCCGAGGCCAGAAATTCGCGCCGCGCCTCCTGTGCCGCCGCGCTGGCGTCGGCCGGCAGCCGCGCCGCCGCAAAGGACGCCTGGATCTCCATGCTCCACGGCTTGCCGAGCTTGCGCACCCAGTGGTTCTGAAACGAGGCGATGTATTCCGACTCGAGAAAGCGCGCGATCTCGCTCGTGCCGCCGATCACGCGCCAGTCGATGGTCACGATCTTGCCGGTTTTCTCGCGATACCAGTCCTGGAAGCCCTGCGCGTACTCCTGGCGGATGGCCTCGTTGTGCGGCGTGATGATGACCACCGTGCCGTCGGCGCGGCCGATGGTTTTCTTGGCCGGGCGGAGCACGAACGGCAGCGCCACCACGGTGACCAGCGCGAGAATGATGAGGGCGCGCTTCATGCCTGATGCCCCTGCGGGTGGAGCCCGGCCTCCGGACGGGTTGGTTCGATGCGAGCCGGTAAGGCCCGACCGGAGGCCGGGTTCCACCTTGCGCTGCGAACAATAGGATTCATCGCGACCAAAGTCCGCTTCACTCCGTCAGCACCACGACGTCCTCGGGCTCGACGGTGGCGTAGAGTTCGCCACGGCTGCTGCCGTCCACGAAGCGCGGGTTGCGCTCGAAAACCTTCAGCTTCGTGCCGTTGGCGGTCACGAAGTCGTACTGCGCGACCTCGCCCAGGTAGATGGAATCGCCGATGCGCCCCTTCACGACGTTCTTCCGCTCGGCGTCCCGGTGCAGCTCCCAGCACTCCGGGCGGATGGAAACCGTGATCTCGGCGCCGGCCGCGACCGGACGCGTCGGATCGCCGAGGATGCCTTGGAAGCGGCCGACCAGCGTCTCCACGAACACATGGTCGCCGTCCACGGAAAGCACCTTGCCCGGCAGGAAATCCGTCTCGCCGATGAAGTTCGCGACGACCTTGCGCGTGGGCCGCTTGTAGACCTCGCGCGGCGTGCCGACCTGCAGGATGTGCCCGCTCTCCAGGATCGCCATGCGATCCGCGATGGACAACGCCTCCTTCTGGTCGTGGGTGACGTAGACGGTCGTGAGCTGGAATTCCTTGCAGACGCGGCGGATCTCCGTGCGCATCTCGAGGCGGAGCTTGGCGTCGAGATTGGAAAGCGGCTCGTCGAGCAGCAGGCAGCGCGGACGGATGACCAGCGCGCGGGCCAGCGCGATGCGCTGCTGCTGGCCGCCGGAGAGCTGGTTGGGTTTCCGCTCGGCGTACTTTTCCATCTTCACCGAGGCCAGCGCCTCGGACACGCGCGTCTTGATCTCCTCGGCCGGCACCTTGCGCTCGTGCAGGCCGAACGCGACGTTCTCGGCCACCGTCATGTGCGGCCAGAGCGCGTAGCTCTGGAACATCATGCCCGAATTGCGCTTGTGGGGCTCGAGGCGGGTGACGTCCTCGTTGCCGAACAGAATCTGGCCCTTTTCGGGAATGTAGAAGCCCGCGAGGCTGCGCAGGAGGGTCGTCTTGCCGCAGCCGCTCGGGCCGAGGAGGAAGAAGAGTTCGCCGGGGTTGATGGTCAGGTCGAGACCGTGCAGGGCGACTACGTTGCCGAACTGTTTTGTCAGTTGCTTGACCTGGATGGATATCATTTCTCGTAGCGGCTAAAGTACCTCAGTCGGATATTGTGAGAAGCAGGATGGATGCTGGTCAAGTTTGCGCGCTGCCGGTGAAGCAACTCCCCCGCCGGGGCCAAGTCAAAGCCATTAAGCCCGGCGCCCCGGAGGAAGTAAGAAGTACCAGGAGGGCCCTCCTCCCTGGACCTCCTTCGCCTTTGTCTCATGGTACTTGGTACTTGGCACCTGATGCTTGGATCTTTGATCTACCGCCATGCCCAAGCCCAAAGGCCCGCCCGAGCTCAAGCATCTCGCCCGCGTCCTCGTCAGCCCCGCCGCGATCAAGCGCCGCATCGCCGCCCTCGGCGAACAGATCAACCGGGACTACCACAAGAAGGACCTCATGGTCGTCGCCATCGTGAACGGCGCGCTGATCTTCACCGCCGATCTCCTCCGCCAGATGCGCAGCCCCCTGCGGCTCGACTGCCTGCGCGCGTCCAGCTACCACGACGGCACCAAGGCCGTGCACGAGCCGCGCATCTTCGACTCGATGAAACTCGACGTCCGCGGCCACAACGTGCTCCTCGTGGACGACATCCTCGACACCGGCCGCACGCTCGCCGCCGTGGCCGGGCTCATCAAGGACAAGGGCGCCCTCTCGGTGAAAACCTGCGTGCTGCTCGACAAGAAGGCCCGCCGCGCCGTGCCCTTCGAGGCAGACTACGTGGGCTTCGAGATCCCCAACGAATTTGTCGTCGGCTACGGCCTCGATTTCAACGAGCGCTACCGCCACCTGCCCTGCATCGGCGTCCTCAAGCCGAAGTATTACGCCGGGAAGTGAGGGCGGATACCGCCCCAAACAGGTCCGCTTGAGCCTGTAGCGGCGCTCTATGACCGCCCGGCGAACACAGGGCACCGCTGCACCCCGAATCCGAGGAAAAAGCCCTTGCACTCCCCCGCTGGGCTGGTTTCCCTGCGTGCTCACCTCCGGAGAGATGGCCGAGTGGCTGAAGGCACAGCTTTGCTAAAGCTGCATAGGGGAAACTCTATCGAGGGTTCGAATCCCTCTCTCTCCGCCACTTTGGCAGGGGAATCTGAAAGACGGTTTGACCACAGATTCCACCGATGGACACGGATATGGAATGAATCGGGAAACCTCCGGACGGAGGCCCGGCGGAGCTGACGAGACAACTCACGGAAAGGGCAGACCCTTTATCGATTCCGTTCCTGCTCTTTCCCGTTCTGTGCCTCTTCATGCCTTGCCGTGGCCCCTCATCTGGCCCGTTTCCGTGTATTCCGTGGTTTCCCAAATCCGGCTCGATTTTATCCGTGTTAATCCGTGCCCATCCGTGGTTAAAACAATCCGTGTCCTCCCCTCTTCTCCTCGATTTCCAGCACCTCACCGTTCCGCGCGGCGACCGTTACGTGCTGCGCGATTTCTCGCTGCAGGTCCGCCGTGGCGAACACGTCGCCCTGCTCGGTCCCAACGGTTCGGGCAAATCCACGCTCATCAAGGCCATCACGCGCGAAATCTATCCAATCGACCGACCCGGCCTGCGTTTCCAGCTCCTCGGACGCGATGACTGGGACATCAATGATCTGCGCGGCCATTTCGGCATCGTGGCGCTCGACCAGTTGCACAACCTCTCCCACGAGGTCACGCTCCGGCAGGTGACCGCCCGCGAACTGGTGCTTTCCGGTTTCTTCAACAGCATCGGCCTCTGGCCGCACCACCGGGTGAAGCCCGCGCAGGAACGGCAGGCGCGCGCGATCCTGCGCTTTTTGGAAATCAGCCCCCTGGCCGACCGTCCCGTCTCGCAGATGTCGTCCGGTGAGCAACGCCGCGCCATGATCGGCCGCGCGCTCATCCACGATCCGGAGGCGCTCGTCCTCGACGAACCGACCACCAGCCTCGATCCCGGCGCAGTGCGTGAATTCCGCGACCTGCTGCGCAAGCTCGCCCGCGCCGGCCGCACGCTGCTGCTCGTGACGCATCACATCGCCGACGTCATTCCCGAGATCGAACGCGTCATCATGATGCAGAACGGCCGCATCGTGGGCGACGGCCCGAAGAAGCAGCTGCTGACGTCGGCGCGGTTGTCGCGCCTCTTCGGGACCAAGCTGAAGGTGGTGAAGACCGGACGGAATTACGACGTGGTGTAATTGTAGGGCGGGGTTCGGCGGCATGTGGCCGCTGATGGGTGACACTTTCTGCCTGTGATGGGTGACAGTGTTATGGGCGGATGGCCGGCCGGCCTGTCCCCAGGACAACGCCGCGCATGAACAGATGCATCGGGTGTTGAAGCAACACACGGCCAGACCGGCCGCCGCGACCGCGCAGGCCCAGCAACGACGCTTCGAGCGGTGGCGACAGCACTACAACACCGACCGCCCCCACCAGGCCTTGGGCATGCAGTTGCCCGCCTCGCTTTACCGTCCCAGCCCCTGCCACCCGGTGCCGCAGTCCTGGCGTTATCCCCCGGAGTGGATCCTCAAGACCACCGACCCGCGCGGACGCATCCGCTGGGCGGGCCGAGCCCGGCTCATCGGCCAGGCCTTCGGACGACAACTCATCGCCTTGCGGCCCGAACGCCACGGCGTGGTCAGCGTCCACTTCGGTCCTCATCTGCTCGGCCACCTCCATGCTTCCGACTCCACCGCCATCCGCCCGGTCAGAGCCCGCGCCCCTCGCACACCCTCCGCCCAACCACAAAAGGGAGGGAGCCAAGCCCCCTCCCTTACACCCTCCCCTTAATTTTAACTGTCACCCATCACAGGCAGATACTGTCACCCATCAGTGGCCTAACACCGCCGAACCCCGCCTTTGTTCGAAAACTCCATCGTATTCGAGGCGGGGTTCGGCGACCCCGCCCTACAATCATATGCCCCGGCTCACTGACGCCGGCGAGCAGGCCCGCCAAAAACAAAAAACGCCGCGGATTGCTCCGCGGCGTTTGGACTGAAATCAATACCGGTAGTGCTCGGGCTTGTAAGGACCCTCGACCGGAACACCGAGGTACTCGGCCTGCTCCTTGGTGAGAAGGGTCAGCTTGGCGCCGATCTTTTCGAGGTGCAGGCGGGCGACCTCCTCGTCGAGGTGCTTCGGCAGGCGGTAAACGCCGACCTTGTAGGTGTCCTTGTTCTTCCACAGGTCCAGTTGCGCGAGCGTCTGGTTGGTGAAGGAATTGGACATCACGAACGACGGGTGGCCGGTGGCGCAGCCGAGGTTCACCAGGCGACCCTCGGCGAGCATGTAGATGCTGTTCCCCTTCGGGAACGTATACATGTCGTACTGGGGCTTGATGGTGGTGCGCTTGGCGTCGGAGGCGTTCAGGCGGTCGACCTGGATCTCGTTGTCGAAGTGACCGATGTTGCAGACGATGGCCTGGTCCTTCATCGCGCGCATGTGCTTGAGCGTGATGATGTCCTTGTTGCCGGTCGTGGTGACGTAGATGTCGGCAACGCCGAGCGTGGACTCGATCGTGTTGACCTCGAAGCCTTCCATCGCGGCCTGGAGGGCGTTGATGGGGTCGATCTCGGTGACGATGACGCGGGCGCCGAAGCCCTTGAGCGAGAACGCGGAGCCCTTGCCCACGTCGCCGTAACCGCACACGCAGGCGACCTTGCCGGCGATCATGACATCGGTCGCGCGCTTCAGACCGTCGGCGAGCGACTCGCGGCAGCCGTAGAGATTGTCGAACTTGGACTTCGTGACCGAGTCGTTGACGTTGATGGCGGGGACGCGGAGCTTGCCCTTCTCCATCATCTGATAGAGGCGGTGCACGCCGGTGGTCGTCTCCTCGGAAACGCCGCGCCATTCCTTGGCGAGCGTGGTCCACTTCTTCGGGTCCTCCTGGTGGACGCGCTTGAGCAGATTTTTGATGACCTGCTCCTCGTGGGAGCCGGACGGGGTGTTCACCCAGTCGCTGCCTTCCTCGAGTTCGCAACCCTTGTGGATGAGGAGCGTGACGTCGCCGCCGTCGTCGACGACGAGCTGCGGGCCCTTGCCGCCGGGGAAGCTGACGGCCTGGAGCGTGAGGTCCCAATATTCCTCGAGCGTCTCGCCCTTCCAGGCGAAGACCGGCGTGCCGGCGGCCGCGATGGCGGCGGCGGCGTGGTCCTGCGTCGAGAAGATGTTGCACGAGGCCCAGCGGACATCGGCGCCGAGCTCCGTGAGGGTCTCGATGAGCACGGCGGTCTGGATGGTCATGTGCAGCGAGCCGGTGATGCGCACGCCCTTGAGGGGTTTGCCGGGACCGAACTTTTTGCGGACCGAGATCAGGCCGGGCATCTCATGCTCGGCGACGGCGATCTCCTTGCGACCCCAGTCGGCGAGACCGATGTCCTTGACCTTGTATTCCTTGGCAATGGTGGTGGCCATGAAGTGATGTGCTGAGGATTAGTGCTGGATGGCGGCGCGGAGGGCGGCGGCCTTGTTGGTCTCCTCCCAGGGCAGGCCGGCCTTGCCGAAGTGACCGTAGTTGGTCGTCTGGCGGTAGATCGGACGCAGGAGGTTGAGCTGGCTGACGATGTCGGCCGGCTTGAAGCTGAAAACCTTGCGCACGGCGGCCGTGATCTGTTCGTCGGAGATGCCGAGCTTGGCGGTGCCGAAGGTCTCGACGCGAACCGACACCGGCTGCGGGTGGCCGATGGCGTAGGCGAACTGGATCTCGGCGTGCGTGGCGAGACCGGAGGCCACGATGTTCTTGGCGACCCAGCGGCCCATGTAGGCGGCCGAGCGGTCGACCTTGGACGGATCCTTGCCGGAGAAGGCGCCGCCGCCGTGACGGCCCCAGCCGCCGTAGGTGTCGACGATGATCTTGCGGCCGGTGAGACCGGAGTCGCCCTGCGGGCCGCCGATGACGAAGCGACCGGTCGGGTTGATGAGGTACTCGGTCTTCTTGTTCAGCATCCGCGCCGGGATGACCTTCTTGATGACGTTTTCGATGAGGTATTTCTCGATCGTGGAATGGGCGACATCGGCGGTGTGCTGCGTGGAGATGACGACGTTCACGACCTCGACCGGGGTGTCGTTCTCGTAGCGGATCGAAACCTGGGACTTGGCGTCCGGACGGAGCCACGGGGCCTTGCCGGACTTGCGGATCTTGGTGAGCTCGCGACCGAGGCGGTGCGCGAACATGATCGGCGTCGGCATGAGCTCGGGCGTCTCGTTGCAGGCGTAACCGAACATGATGCCCTGGTCGCCGGCGCCCTGCTCGGCGGTCTTTTTGCCCTTGGCCTTCTTGGCGTCCACGCCCTGCGCGATGTCGGGCGACTGGCGGGTGAGGTAGTTGTTGATGAACACCTGATCGGCGTGGAAGACGTCGTCGCTGTTCACATAGCCGATGTCGCGGATGGCATCGCGCACGATGGCCTCGTAGTTGAGCCCGGCCTTGGTGGTGATCTCGCCGGCGAGGATCACCATGTTGGATTTCACCATCGTCTCGCAGGCAACGCGGCTGTGCTTGTCCTGCGCCAGGCAGGCATCAAGCACGCTGTCGGAGATGAGGTCAGCGACTTTATCGGGGTGGCCTTCGCCAACCGACTCGGAGGAGAAAACAAAGGAATTAGCCATGGGGTGAGAACGGCAAATTCCCGCCTCGGAGCAAGTAAAATATCATCGCATCAAGATTCCATGATGCATGCTGAAAGTTTTACCGATTAACCCTAAGGATAGGCCAACACAGTGCCGTATAAGGAACTGCGCATACTGGTCATGAATCCCTCCTCAGAGCCGTCCACGCCTAGTCTGGCGGGTCGCCGCGTCCTAATTGTGGACGACGACCGGCTGAACGTGCGCATCCTCAGCAGCATCCTGCAGCCCGAGGGTTACGATCTGCGCGCCGTGCATTCCGGTGAAGAGGCGCTGACGGCCTACGAGGAATTCAAACCCGATCTTGTCCTGCTCGATGTGATCATGCCGGGCATCAGCGGATTCGAGACCTGCCGCACCCTGCGCGACCGTCACGGGGCCCTGCTGGCTCCGGTCATCTTCATCACGGCCAAATCCGAATCCGACGATGTGGTCGAGGGCCTCGCCGCGGGCGGGGTCGACTACCTGCCGAAGCCTTTCAAAGGCCGCGAAGCGCTCGCGCGCCTGCGCACCCACCTGCACAACCGCCTGCTGGCCGAACAACAGCGCCAGCTGGTGAGCCAGCTCAGCACGGCGAATGCCGCCAAGAACAAGCTGCTCGGCATGGTGGCCCACGACCTGCGCAATCCCCTCGCCTCGATCTGCGGACTGGCCGACTTCCTGGGCGATGGCACCGTCGGCACGCTCACGCCCGACCAGCTCGATCTCGTCCGGACCATCCGGGAAACGAGCCAGTCCATGCTCAGCATGGTCAACGAACTGCTCGACCTGTCCGTCGTCGAGTCCGGCGAGCTCAAAACCCATCCGGTATCGCGCCAGATCGCCGAAATCCTGAACAAGTCGGTTTACCTGAACAACATCAACGCCGCCAGGAAGGGCTCGCGCATCGAGATCGAGGGTCTCGACGGCGAAACCGAGCTCCTCATCGACGCCGACAAGATCAAACAGGTCGTCGACAACCTGCTGAGCAACGCGATCAAGTTCTCGCCGCCCGGTTCCGTCATCCGCGTCTCGATCGAGAGCGATGGCGACCGCTACTCCGTGCTGGTGCACGACCAGGGGCCGGGCATTCCCGAGAACGAGCGCCACAAGCTCTTCAAGGATTTCAGCCAGACCTCCGTCCGACCCACCGCGGGCGAAAAGAGCACCGGCCTCGGCCTCGCCATCTGCAAGCGCATCATGGAATCCCACGGCGGCACCATCTCGGCCGAAAACGCCCCCGGCGGCGGCGGCCTTTTCCGCATCACGCTGCCCCTCCCCCGCCTCGCCGCATGAACCGCCCCCAGACCATCCTGCTCACCGACGACGAGGCCCACATCCGCAAGTTCATCGGCCTGGTCCTGCGCCAGTTCGACAACCCGCGCATCCTCGAGGCCAGCGATGGCGCCCAGGCCGTTGCCCTCTATCGGGAACACCAGCCCGACCTCGTGCTGCTCGACGTGAACATGCCCAATCTCGACGGCGTCGAAGCCCTCGCGCAAATCCGCGCCCTCGATGAAAACGCCGTCGTCATCATGCTCACCTCCCTGGCCAACCGGCAGACCGTGGAGGAATGCCTCAACCTCGGTGCCGCCGACTATATCCGGAAGGACACCCCGCGCGACGAGATGGCCGCGCGCTTCGCGCAGGTCATCACCGAATGCTTCGGCGAGGAGGAGGCCACCGCATGAACCGCCCCGCCTCCCTGCTGCAAGGCGTGCGCTACTCCCTGCCCGAGCTGCTGCAGGAAGTGCAGATCGAGCGAGAAGCCCCGGCCTTTGCCATGGAGAAGCTGGAACAGGCCGAGATCGCCAAGCTTTTCCAGCGGAACCGCCCACGCCGTGTCGTCAAACCCCGCAAATGAGAAGTTCCTGCGCCTCGTGCGCGCACGCCCCGGCTTCGATCGCAATCGCGAGCTCGAGGAGACCGGTCGCGTCCACGGCCCCGGCACGCTGGCGCACCTCCAGGCCGTCATCGACGAACGCATCCTGAGCAAGGAGGAGGCCTGCCGGCTCTGGGCCGATTCGATCGGCATCGCGTACGTGGACGTGCTGGCCTCGGCCATCACCGAGGAGGCCGTCGAACGGCTGCCGCTCCCCATCGCCCGCAAGGTCAAGAGCCTCGGCCTCTACCTGATCGACGGCGTGCTCACCCTCGCCATGGCCACCCCCGAGGACCAGGAACTGGTGCGGCGCCTCGAACACATCGTCCAGGTTCCCGTCAGCCCGGTCTTCTGCCTGCCCTGCGAAATCGACGACGCCATTTCGATCCACTACAGCACCGAAAAGACGCTGGTGGACAGCCTCGCCGAACTGGAGCGGGACAGCTTTTTCAACCGTCCCGAAACCGCCACGGAACGGCTCGACCAGGTCGCGGAGTCGGACTCCCTCGTCAAGGTCCTCGACGAGCTCGTCTATTTCGCCCTGCGCGAACGGGCCACCGACATCCACATCGAGCCGCTCGACATCCAGTCGCGCATCCGCTTCCGCATCGACGGCATGATGCGCGAGGTGCTGCATTTCCCCCGCCGGCTGCACCGCGCGATCGTCGCCCGCCTCAAGGTGCTCTGCAACCTGAACATCGCCGAATCGCGGTTCCCCCAGGACGGACGCTTCTCGCTGGCCATCGGCACCAGCACGGCAAACTTCCGCTTTTCCTCCCTCCCCGCCACCCACGGCGAGAAGATCGTCATCCGCGTGCTGGCGGCCACGGGCAAGAAGTCGATGCTCACGCTCGACAAGATGCTGATCTCGCAGCCCGTGCTGGCGCCGTTCCGGCAACTGGTGCGCAACCCGAGCGGCATCATCTTCGTCACCGGGCCTACGGGCAGCGGCAAGACCACGACGCTCTACGCCGCGCTGAACGAGATCAACGACGCCTCCCTCAACATCTCCACGATCGAGGACCCCGTGGAAATCCAGATGAGCGGCGTCACGCAGAGCCAGGTCAACGCCCACATCGACCTCAAGTTCTCGACCCTCCTCCGCTCGATGCTGCGCCAGGATCCCGATGTGATCCTGATCGGCGAGATCCGCGACCTCGAGACGGCCAAGATCGCCACCGAAGCCGCGCTCACCGGGCACCTCGTGCTCGCCACGCTGCACACCAACACCGCCGCGCAGGCCATCGTCCGCCTCACCGAGATCGGGGTGGAACCCTACATGGTCGCCCCCTCGGTCATCGGCGTGCTGGCCCAGCGGCTCGCCGCGCGCATCTGCCAGCGCTGCAAGGAGCCCTACACCCCGCCCCGGGAGGTGCTGCTGCGCTACTTCGAGGAGGAAGGCCTGACGGACGTGCCCTTCTACCGCGGCAAAGGCTGTCCGCACTGCCGCGGCACCGGCTACAAGGGGCGCATCGCCTTTCACGAACTCGTGATCATCACCGAGGAGATCCGCCAGATGATCGCTGAACGCCGCAGCGCCCAGGAAATTACTCGCGCCGCCGCCCGCGTCGGCTACCGTTCCCTCCGCTACGATGGCATGCGCAAGGTCCTGCTCGGTCTCACCACCATCGAGGAAATCGAGCAGAACACCTCGTTCGAATGGGCCTCGTGACCACTTCCATGAATCCCGCCGTTGATCCCCAGTCGCTTGTCGCCCTCCGTGAACTCAACCCGGAAGACCCCGGGTTTCTGCGCGAGCTGATCGACGTTTTTCTCGACGACATGCCCCAGCGGTTCGCCGAAATCGACCGCGCGCTTGCCGCGCAGGATGCCGCGCTGCTGACCCGGGCGGCGCACACGATCAAGGGCAGCTGCAGCAATTTCGGTGCGACCGATCTCGCCCACCTCGCCCTCGAGATGGAAAAACAGGGCAAGGCTGCGGACTTCCCCGGTGCGGCCGGCGCCCTCCCCGCCCTCCAGGCCGAGTTCACCCGCGTCCACGCGGCGCTCCAGCAACACCGTTGAGGCACCCGCTTCGTCTAGCCGCGAAACATGAGGGATACACGGAAGGGGCCTGCCCTACGGGAAGAGTCCTTCCGTTTGCATGCACAAATCCTGCAGGAGCGGCTTTACGCCGCGATGCCTTGGTCATGAGTCAGACCGGTTTTGACCACGGATAGCACGGATCATCACGGATAATCCTGAAGCCGGGGAACAGCTGAGCCGTCCTCGATGAACTCCATTCACAACTCCGTGCCCTCCGTGACTCAGCTCATCCGTGTTTCCGGATACCTGCAATCCAAGGCGTTTTTGGCCACAAAGAGACACGAGAAATCCGACGTCGATAAGAGTCCCCGGCGCCCATGGACGCTCGGAACACAAGATACGCAGGCCATATTCTTTTTGCGCTTTTTCGTGGCCAAAGATCCTGGTCTGGATCCCTTTCGTGTATTCCGTGTGTTTCGTGGTGACCCCAACCCCGTCGGATCAGTCCCCGCCTTCAATCCGGTTGTCTTTCTTGGAGATTTTTGCGCCTGTTGTGCCCATCCTTGTTTGGTCCCTTCCGCCATGAAGCCCTTCCTCACTTTCGCTCTCACTGTCACTTTAGCCGCAGTTTCTGCTCCCGCCCTCGAGTGGAAGACCACCCATCTCGAGCTCAAGATCGCGCCGCTGCAGCGGACCACCGAGACGGCCTTTGCATTCACGAACACCTCCGACCGGCCCGTGACCATCAAGGGCGTGGACTCGAGCTGCGACTGCCTCGACGCCCGCGCCAGCGCCGGCGTCATCGCGCCGGGCGCCAGCGGTCTCATCCATGCGAAGTTCACGCTCGGGGAGCGCTCCGGCCTCTACCGCCGCACCATCATCGTCACCACCGACGAATCCGGCCCGCCGGTCGCGCTCACCGTCGAGCTCGACGTGCCCGAGGCGGCCACGCTGTCCCCGCGCAGCCTCGAATGGAAAATCGGCGGTCCGGTGGTCGGGCAAACCGTCGAGATCACCGTGGCGGACGGGATCGAGTTCACCATCGACGAATACGCACCCACCAGCGACGCCTTCATTTTGAGCCTGGAAACCCTCGAGCCCGGCCGCCGCTTCCGTCTGCACGCGGTTCCGAAGTCCACGCAGGCGGCCGCCAGCGCGGCGTTCCGCCTCTACGGCAAGGCCGGCGGCCAGAACCTCGTTTTCAGCGTCTACGGCAACGTGCGCTGACGTTCTGACTCAGACGGTGGGCGCCGCGCCGAGGACGGCGAAGACATAAAGTCCGATCATCGCCAGCGCGCAGGCGAGCTTGGCGACACTGGAAGCCAGAAATCCGAGCGCCGCGCCCACGCCCGCGCGCAACGCCTGCTCGTCGGTTTTTTTGCCCAGCCATTTCTCCGCCACGACCGCCCCGAGCATCGTGCCCAGCAGCAGGACCGGCAGGGAGAAAAACATGCCGGCCATCGCACCGCCCGTCGCACCGGCCATGCCCCAACGGCCGCCGCCCAACAGTTTCGTGCCCAGCAGCGTGCAACCGAGGTCGGCCACGACCGAAAGCAGCCAGAACCCCGCCATCCACCCGACCGCCGCCCACGCCAGCGTGTCCGGCAGCAGCCATTTCTGCAGCAGCGCGGCCAGCAGGATGAGCGTCGTGCCCGGCAACAGGGGCACAATGCAACCCGCCACCCCGACGAGCATCAGCAGGATCACAAGGGTCCAGACGGCGATTTCCATGCGGGGAAGGACACGGCCACACCGGCCCAGGTTGCATCAATCCGGCCGATGCCCGGTCCCGGGTCAGCGATACAAGGCCGTCACCGGGGTCGACGTGAGCACGTTATACTGGCGCATCGCGAGGCGCCACCAGGGTGACAGCTGCTCCGCAGGCATTTTCCAAAGCTGCTCGTGCAGCCAGTTCATGGATTCCGGATCCAGCAGCAGCGCCATCTTCTCGCGCGTGGTGAGCTTGTCGGGCCCGTCGGCCAGCAGCCGGCGGCGCAGGTCCACGAAATACCGGCGCACGGAATAGCTGCCGGGCCGGCGCTGGCGCAGCAGCGAGACGTGCACCGCGTTCACGTAAGGATCGAGGATGGCCTGCATGAGCCCGTAATCACGGCGCAACTCGGGGATCGGCTGCATGTGCTTGTAGCATTCCTCGAGGTTGCGCTCGAGCTCGGTCAGCACCGGCGCGGGCTCCGTCTCGTCGGGCGTCAGGAAGAGCCCCAGTTCGCGGGCCCGGCGCCCGAGTTGGGCGCGGCTGAGCAAAATGGAAAGCGGAGCCGAAAGGACCAGGCCAAGCAGCACCGGCAACAACCACCAGAAGAAGGCGGGGGCGAGGATGTAGGCGGAGGCCCCCCAGACGAGGCCGAACAGCGTCTGTCCGTAATGCGTGATGATCGCCTCGCGCCAGTCGGGATCGTCGCTCGCCGTGCGCTGCTGGGTGACCCATGACACGCCCTGGCCGAGCAGGATGTAGATCACGAATTTAGCATGGAACATCATGTTGATCGGCGCGAGCAGCGCCGAGGCGATCGTCTCCAGCACGGCGCTGATCACGAGACGCACCGGCCCGCCGTAGGCCGCGCTGCGGCGGTGCTTCAACACGAGACCCACGCTCAGGATCTTGGGCAGAAAGATCAGCGTCATCGTGAGCCCGAACAACGCCAGCGCCTGCGGCACCGGCACGACGCGATCGAAGATCATGATGGTGCGCGCCGGATCGGCGGACCCGTCCCCCACCCGGCCAAACAGCCGCAGCGTGCTCACGAGCATGAACGCCAGCCAGATCGGCGAGCTCACGTAACCCATGATGCCCTGGAACAGGTGAAAGCGGTTGATCGGGTGGAGATTCCGGGCGGAAAGCAGCCAGCTGTGCTGAAGGTTGCCCTGGCACCAGCGCCGGTCGCGTTTCGCCGCGTCGATCAACGTCGGCGGCCCTTCCTCAAAGCTGCCCTCGAGATCATAGGCCAGCCACACCTTCCAGCCGGCGCGCCGCAGGAGCGCCGCCTCGACGAAATCGTGGCTCAGGATGCGCCCGCCGAAGGGTTCGCGGCCGGGCAGCTCGGGCAGCGACGCGTGCTCCATGAACGGAGCGACGCGGATCACCGCGTTGTGGCCCCAGAAGTTGCTTTCGCCCTGGTGCCAGTAGTTCAGGCCCGCGAGGAAGAGCGGACCGTACAGCCGGCTGGAGAACTGCTGGAGCCGCGAATACAGGGTGACTCCGTTCACCACGCGCGGCGCGGTCTGCAGGATGCCGACCGTGGGGTTGCGCTCCATCATCGCGACGAGCTTCACGATGGACTCGCCGGTCATGATGCTGTCCGCGTCCAGCACCACCATGTAACGATAGCTGCTGCCCCAGCGGCGCAGGAAGTCGGCCACGTTGCCGCTCTTCTTGTTCAGCGAGATGCGGCGCTTGCGGTAGAAAATGCGGCCGAAGGCGTCCAGCTGCTTGCAGAGCTCGGCCCAGGCGACCTCCTCCTGGATCCAGCGGTTGGGATCGTTGGAATCGCTGAGGATGAAGAAATCGAACTCGTCGAGCCGGCCGGTCTGCTCGAGCGATTTGTAGATCGCGCGCAACCCTTCGAAGATGCGGCTGGGATCCTCGTTGAACACGGGCATGACGATGGCCGTGCTGCCCAGCTGCAGCGTGTCCAGCGGTTCGTCGTCGCGGAGGGTGCGGCTGATGCGGGCCGAGTCGCCGCGGTTGATCACGTAAAGGCCGAGCAGCGCGGTGCAGAATCCCGTGGCGATGTGCGCAAAGAGGACGGTGAACAGGATCAGCAGCGGCAGGTCGGTCAGCCGCGCCAGGCTGAACGGGTCCTGCCACAGCAAATCCGCCATGAACCACGCCGCGAGCGTGGTGAGGAGAAACACGAGCGAGAAGAACGTGGCGCGCCGGCGGCTCACGCGCGCCTTGTCCACCTGCTCGACTGTGAAGGCCGTGGGCATGGTCAGCGGGTGGCGTGAAAGACGAGGGCGAGCGTGGACAGGAACACGGCCCAGAGCAGGATCACGCGCAGCACGGGCCATTTCTCGATCTGCTCGAAGGTCTGCCCGGCCACCTCGGTCAGGGCGCCGAGTTCGATGGGACGCGGCACCATGCTGCTCACGGTCATGTCGGGCCCCGCCTGGATGAAGCGCCGGCGCATCTCCTCGGTGAATTCCGCCGGCGCGCTTTGCTCATCGAGAAAGGCGTAGGGCCAGCGCTCCACGCCGTCGGACAACAGCAGGGCCACGCGGCCCTCCACGGCGATGCGCTCGTGCGGGAGGTTCTTGTCGCCGAGCAGTTCGCCGAACCACTCGTCCATCATGCGATCCATCTCCTCGGCCGCCAGCGTCGTGGGATCGAGCGAGGGATTCTGTTCGTGGCGCGCCGCGGCGCGCGCGATCACCTGCTCCAAGATCGTGATCTGCTGGAGCCGGTTGTGCACCCGGTGGGCGCGCAGGTAGTCCTCCACGCGGATGAACGCCGCGTTCCACTGCTCCGGGGTGCCGGTGCGGGGGCGGAAAGCGTTCAGGGTGTCCAAAGGTTGCTCCATGTTTCGGTCAGGGCCTTTTCGCCGCGACGCAGGTAGCAGCGCAACTCGACCGGACGGCGGCTGCCGTCGGCCGAGAGCTCGAACACCGCGCGCCAGCGGCCGGTCGGCCCGACGCGTGTGACCGAGCCGACGCCGATCAGGCTGGCCCCTTCACCCACGCTCACGACGGCTTCCGGTTCCTTGTCCTTGTCGCCGAGGCCGAGTCCGTCGAAATCCACCACAAAGCGTCTCCGCTCCGGATGATCGAGCACCGCGCCATGGCGCGTCGAAGCCACAAAGCCCGCCGGCGGGCGATCCTTGGCTTCGCCGTACCAGTGCAGCCGGTATTCGAAAACGAGCGGCTGGCCCGGAGCGGGCAGTTTTTCGGGCGTCCAGAAAGCGACGATGTTGTCGTTGGTCTCGTCGGGCGACGGCAGTTCGACCAGACGCACGGAACCGCGGCCCCAATCGCCGACCGGCTCGACCCAGGCGCTGGGCCGTTCGTGATAGTGCGCCTCGAGATCGTCGTAATGCGCGAACTCCCGGTCGCGCTGCAACAGGCCGAACCCGCGCGGCGAGGCATCGCTGAAGGCGCTGATGCGCACCTGCGCCGGATTGGAGAGCGGACGCCAGATCCATTCCCCCGCCCCCGTGTGCAACAACAGACCGTCGGAATCATGGACCTCCGGACGAAAATCGTTCTTCGACCAGCCGGTGTTTTCACCGTGCAGGAACATGCTCGTCAGCGGCGCCAGACCGACCACCGCGGGATGGGCGCGGAAATAGAGCGCGGCCTTCACCCGCATCACCGTCTCGACGCCCGGGGTGATCACGAACCGGTAGGCACCCGCCACGCTCGGCCCTTCGAGGAGCGCATAAAGCGTGATCGACCCTGCGCCGGCGGACGGGCGCTCGACCCAGAATTCGGAAAAACGCGGAAACTCCTCCGGATCGGGACCGCCGCTGTTGATGGCCAGACCGCGCGCGGAGAGACCCCAATGGAGCCCGCGCGCGAGGCTGCGAAAGTAACTCGCGCCGAGAAACACGGCGAGTTCGTCCATCCTGCCCGGATGGTTCAGCGCGTAATGCACGCGCAGGCCCGCGAAGCCCATGTCCGGCGGCACCGGTCCCGCGAGCTGGTTGTTGCCGTAATCGAACAGCGCGGGATCGAACGCGATCAGGGTTTCGTCGCGTCCGCGGACCTCGTGGACCTGCACCGGCTCCTTGAACAGCCAGCCGGGATGGAAGAACTGGAGCTGGAACGGCAGCTTGTCGGCCTGCCACCACGAGTGGCCCTGCTCGAAACGGATGTTCTGGTGCTGGATGTAATTGTAGGCCGCCAGCCAGCCGGGAACGCGGGAAACCGGCGCCGCGTACGGACTCGCGGCGGTTTCCTTCGCGCGCTGCTGGAGCAGATCGAAGTTGAATTCGGCCCCGGCGGCGTGATGCCAGCCCATCAGGCCAAAGACGGTTGCACATACCAGGAGGGCTCGCCTCCCCACGGGCCGCAAGGACAGGCAGCGGCGCCCAGGGATGTGCGCCCTCCACCGGAGAATCGGCAGGCGTTGCATCATCAGAGAAAATAATTCCGCTGCTTGTCGGAGATGGAAATCCCCGCCCGCTCCATCACCGCGAGCAGATCCTCCCAGGCGTCGCGCTTGATTTTCTTCGCCGAGGCGGTGGTCAGGCCCTCCTGACGCAACAGGTAGGAAGGATGATAGGTCGCACGCAACGGCGTGCCGGCATATTCATGCCACGAACCGCGGGCCGCGCCCATGGATCTGAAACGGTCGGGCCCGAGCAGGCCGTCCACCGCGGTCTTGCCGAGCGCAACGATCACCTTGGGCTGCACGATGGAAATCTGCGCGCGGATGAACGGCAGGCAGCACGCCATCTCCTCCTGCGTGGGCGGGCGGTTGCCGGTCTGGAATCCGTCGCTGCTGCGCGCACCCATCGCCGGACGCCAGTTGAGGATGTTGCCGATGTAGACCTGGCTGCGCTCGAGCCCCATCGCCTTGATCATGCGGTTGAGCAGCTGGCCGGCGCGGCCGACGAACGGCTCGCCCTGGTCCTCCTCGTCCGCCCCCGGCGCCTCGCCGACGAACATGATCGAGGCATCGAGATTGCCCACGCCGAACACGATCCGCTTGCCGGGATAGACGTTCTGTTTGCAGGTCGGAGCGTTGAGCACGAGGTCGCGCAGGGCGTTCCAGCGCGTCGGTCTGTCGCCCTCGGGCAAGACCACATCGGGTCGCGGCGGCAAAACGGGCTTGGCCGCCACCGGGGTGGGCGCGGGAGTCGGCAGCACGAACGTGCGGACCGGTTCGGACGAACCGACGGACACCGGAGCCGGCGGCGAGAAACGGGGCTCCTCGTCGCGGGGTGAGGACACCGCGCCTCCCTCGGTTTCAAGCGCGGGCTCGTCGGCCAGCGCGTCGCGCAGCGCCTGCACCGCTTCCTCGCTGACGGCGATGGTACGCCGCCCCTCCGCCTTGAGGCGGCGGAGTTCGTCATGCAGGGCGAGCAGTTGTTCGCGGGTGTTCAAGGTCGGAGCCTCAGACCGGACGGACGGCCATCAGTTTCTCAACATATTTGGCCAGCAGGTCGAATTCGAGATTCACGCCCGAACCCGCGCGCTTCTCCCGCAGATTGGTCGCCGCCAGCGTGTGCGGGATCAACCACACGGCAAAGGAATCGCCCGAAACCTCCGCCAACGTCAGGGAAATCCCGTCCACGGCGATGGAGCCCTTGCTGACGAGGTAGCGCCCAAACCCGGCCGGCGCAGCGATGCGCAGGTAGTGGTCCTTGCCACGCGCCTCGAACACCTCGACACGTCCGAGCGCATCGATGTGTCCCGACACAAAGTGCCCGCCGAGCCGGCTCTCGGGTTTGAGGCTGCGTTCGAGGTTCACGAGCGAACCGGATTTGAGTTCGCTGAAACTGGTCAGCCGGCGGGTCTCCTCCAGCAATTCGAACCACAGGTTGCCGACGTCGGCGCGCACGACGGTCAGGCAGCAGCCGTTGACGGCCACGCTGTCGCCGACGGCCACGTCGGCCGGCACCACTTGCGCGGCAAGTTGCAAGCTCCACGCGTTTTGCGCGGGAACGAAGCTGACCACCTTGCCGACTTCCTCGACCAATCCGGTGAACATGCCCCATGCCTAAGGGGCGGCGGCGGCGAGCACCAGAAAAAGTCCGCCGGGATGCGCATTTAGCGGGGTTGACGGTGTCCGTGAACCCCTCAGAGTGACGGATTTACCATCAATGGCCGCCACCTCCTGCAAAGAATACGAGTTCCTCACGATCGAGCCGCACTGGCAGGCGATCTGGGAACAGACCAAGCCTTTCCGTGCCGAAAACGGCTCGGCCAAGCCGAAGTTTTACGTGCTCGACATGTTCCCGTATCCGTCCGGCGCCGGCCTGCACATCGGCCACCCCGAGGGTTACACGGCGACCGACATCCTGGCCCGGTACAAACGCGCCCGCGGCTTCAACGTCCTGCATCCGATCGGCTGGGACGCCTTCGGCCTGCCCGCCGAGCAACACGCCGTGAAAACCGGCACGCACCCGGCCACCAACACGCAGAACAACATCACGAACTTCCGCCGGCAGATCAAGGCGCTGGGCTTCAGCTACGACTGGGACCGCGAGGTCGACACGACCGACCCGAAGTACTTCCGGTGGACGCAGTGGATTTTCCTTCAGCTCTTCAAAAAGGGCCTGGCCTACGTCGATGAGCGCCCCGTCTGGTGGTGCCCCGAACTGCGCACCGTGCTGGCCAACGAGGAGGTCATCGACGGCAAGTCCGAGGTCGGCGGCTTCCCCGTCGAGCGCCGCAATCTCCGCCAGTGGGTGCTCCGCATCACGGCCTACGCCGAACAGCTGCTCGACGGTCTCAAGGACGTCGACTGGCCCGACTCCACCAAACGCATGCAGGAGGCCTGGATCGGACGCAGCGAGGGCGCCGAGGTGTCGTTCAAGCTCGAGGATCCGAAGCTCGGCGACCTGAAGATCTTCACCACGCGCCCCGACACCCTGTTCGGCTGCACCTACATGGTGCTCGCCCCCGAACACCCGCTCGTGCCCGCGCTCACGACCGACGCCCAGCGCGAAGCCATCGAAGCCTACCGCAAGAAAACCGCCGCGAAGAGCGACGTCGAGCGCATGTCCGAGGCAGCCAAGGAGAAGAGCGGCGTCTTCACCGGCAGCTACGCGATCAATCCGGTCAACGGAGCCAAGGTCCCCGTGTGGATCGCCGACTACGTGCTGATGGGCTACGGCACGGGCGCCATCATGGCCGTGCCCGCGCACGACGAACGCGACTGGGAATTTGCCCGGCAATACAACCTGCCGACGCCGCGCGTCATCGCCGCCGACGACGGCAGCGACACCCTGCCCTACTCCGGCGACGGCAAGCTGATCAACTCGCCCGGTTACGACGGTCTCGACTGGCCCGAGGCGAAGAAGAAGATCACCGCCGATCTCGCCGCCAAGGGCATCGGCAAGGGCACGATCAACTACAAGCTCCGCGACTGGTTGTTCTCGCGCCAGCGCTACTGGGGCGAACCGTTCCCGATCGTCTGGGTCGGCGAAGCCGCTTACCGCCAGGCCGCCGCGCTTCGTTCCGACCTGCCCGTGCAACCCGTGACCTTTGTCGAAAACGGCGTCACGCAATACGCGTTGCCGCTGCCCGACGCCGCGCTCCCGCTCACCCTGCCCGACGTCCAGTCCTACCTGCCGAGCGGCACCGGCGAGAGCCCGCTGGCCAACGTCGGCGAATGGTTGGAAATCTGGTTCAACGTCCAGACCGGCGCCACCGTGCCGTCAACGCAGGCCAGACCCGCCGGCGATGCCTGGGTGCGCAGCCGCCGCGAGACCAACACCATGCCGCAATGGGCCGGCTCGTGCTGGTACTACCTGCGTTACCTCGATCCGCAGAACGCCGGCGCGATCGCGTCGCCCGAGGCGCTGAAGTATTGGGGCGTGCCCGATCTCTATGTCGGCGGCGCCGAGCATGCCGTGCTGCACCTGCTGTACGCGCGCTTCTGGCACAAGGTGCTCTTCGATCTCGGGGTCGTGCCGCAAAGCGAACCGTTCAAGAAGCTGTTCCACCAAGGCATCATCCTCGGCGAGGACGGCCAGAAGATGTCCAAGAGCCGCGGCAACGTGGTGAACCCCGACGACATCATCCGCGAATACGGCGCCGACACGCTGCGCCTCTACCTGATGTTCCTCGGACCGCTCGAGGCCATGAAGCCATGGAACCCGAAGGGTATCGAAGGCGTGCATCGCTTCCTCAAGAAGGTCTGGCGCGAATGCCTGACCGAGGACGGCGCCGTCAATCCGCGCATCCAAGCCGGCGCCGCCACGCCTGCGACCGAAAAGCTGCTGCACGAGACCATCAAGAAGGTCGGCGACGACTTCGACGGCCTGCGCTTCAACACCGCGATCTCGCAGCTGATGATTTTGGTGAACGCCCTGCAGAAGGAGCCCGCCCTGCCCCGTCAGGCCGTGCTCGACCTGCTTCGCCTGCTCGCCCCGCTCGCCCCCCATCTCGGCGAGGAACTCTGGGCCCGGCTCGGAGAGAGCGGCTCGATCATGGCCGCCGGCTGGCCAGCTTTCGATCCGGCCAAGCTGGTCGCGACGACCATCACCATCGTCATCCAGGTGAACGGCAAACACCGCGGCGACGTCAGCGTGCCGCCCACCGTGACCGAGGAGGAATTGACCGCTTTGGCCTTGGCCCACGAGAAGGCAGGTCCCCATCTCGCCGGTAAGGCCATTCGGCGGACGATTTACGTAAAGGGCCGATTGATAAATTATATTGTATAAGCGAGTTACGACAGCAATTACGGTATTACATGTATTTGCACTTGTCATAGGTGTAACACCCTAGTTCATTCTGGGAAGAGAAAAAACTTCACTTCTTACCTCAGTCCCGGCCATGAAAACGAATCTTCTCCAGTTTCTCGCGGTCTGCGTGATCGCTTCCCTTGTGGCGGTACCTGCCGGCTATGCCCAACGTTCCCTCGGCAAGAAGAAAGGCCCGACCAGCAAGCTCTACATGGCCGAGGCCGTGGGCGAAAGTTCGGTCCAGACCAACGACAAGATCTATACCGCCCGGCAGGCGACCGCCTTCGACGCCCCTGGCACCGTGATCGAGACCAAGGCAGGCGCGCACAACGCCCTCGTGTACTCCAACGGCACCGGCATGTACGTGGACCAGAACACACGCGTTGAAATCGACCGCTTCGTGCAGGAACCCTTCCAGCCGGATCGCCGCGAACGCCTCGACACGCCCATTGAGCCGTCCATCTCGCAGAGCAACGTCCACGTCGTCCAGGGCGCCGTGGGTATCTGCACCAGCCAGCTGGTCTCGGGCAGCTCGATGAATTACTCCACTCCGCACGGCAACGTGAACATCCGCGGCGGCAAGATCTCGATCGAGACGACCCCGGAAGCGACCTACATCGACCTGCTCGACGGCGATGTCACGGTGCGCGGCAAAGGCGGACGCGACGTGGGCGGCCAGATTCTCCGTCCCGGCGAACGTGCCACGATCACTCCTTCCCGCACCGGCGGCCAGCCGACCATCTCCGTCGGTCCCATTCCCTCCGAGGCGATGAGCATTGCGGACGACCGCACGCAAACCGCCTGCGCCGCCAAGAAGACCGTTACGTTCGATGTGATCGAGAAACGCGCTTCCGAAGGCCTGGACGACCCGGCCGGAAACTCCCCCGGCAACGGAAACACTCCCTCCACTCCCGGCAACGGCAATGAAGAGGCCGGATCGGGCGATGACGGTTCCCCGCAGGAGATTGTCGTGCGACCGATCGTGCCCGAAACCCCGCCGACCAACGCCGTGGTCAGCGCCTCGGCCCTCCCCGGAACCACCCAGTGAAGTGAACCGCCGCCGCGTACAGCCCGTCGAGCCCTCCGGCCGGTTTTTGCCGCGCCTCGGCCTCATCGCGGCCCTGCTTCTGCTGCCGCCGCAGGCGGGTGCCCTGCTCAACATCGACGGCTCGCGCAACCAGATCTTCGTGTTCGGCGGCGTCAGCTTCGGATATAGCAGCAACATTTTCGCCGAGGCCAACGGGCGCGGCGACTACAGCATGTCGGCCAACGCCGGCCTCGAACTCAAGCGCCGCGCGGGCATCATCGCCGTGAACGGCACCGCCCGCGTGAGCTACATCCGCTACGGCGAGTACACCCAGGAAAACAACCTGAACCCGAGTTTCTCCGTCGAGCTGAACAAGACGGGCGGCCGCACCACCGGAGCCTTCACCGTCAGCGCCTATCGCGAGACCCGCTCGGACAGCGCGGTCAACCTCCGCACCAGCACCTGGAATTTTCCGCTCGGCCTCAACCTCAAGTACCCGATCAACGACAACCTCTACGTCACCTCGAACACCGGTTACCTGAGCCGCAACTACACCGACCATGTCGGCCTGGTCGACTACACCGACTGGAGCGAGGCGGTGGACTTGTTCTACGTTTACTCCTCCAAGCTGGACCTGATCGGCGGATACCGCATCCGCCTGGCCTCCACGTCGGTCGGCGGACGCACCGCGGACCACTGGTTCAACGTCGGCGCCACCGGCGGCCTGTTTGCCAAGCTAAACGGTACGGTGCGCGTCGGCTACCAGTTCCGCCAGACCCGCGGCGGCGCGGGCCAGGATTACGACCAGCTCAACGCCTCCGCCTCCGTGAGCTGGCCGATCACCCGCAAGTTCTTCCTCGGCTTCTCGGTCAACCGCGACTTCAACACGATCGCCACCGGCGCCTCGGTGGATTCGTCCAGCGCCGCGGTGCGCGCGACCTACAGCTACACGCGCAAGCTCGAGTTCGGCGCCGACGCGGCCGTCGGCCACAACAAATTCCTCGGCGCCGACCAGTTCAACCGCCAGGACACGTTCTTCAGCTGGAGCCTGAACGGCTTCTACAGCCCGAACGAGCACCTTCGCCTGAGCGCCTCCTACTCCTATTTCCGCAACTGGTCCTCGCTCGGCTTCTCCGACTACGACAGCCACGGCTTCTCCGTGGATATTTCCAGCCGCTACTGATTTTGCCATGAACCGTGCCCGCCTCCCCATCCTGCTGGTCCTCCTGGCCTCCGCGCTCTCCGCCCAGGTCGCCGAAAAGAAGAACTATGTCCACACCCTGGCCCTCGCCGACCGCGTGCGCGTGGCGGTTTTCCAGGAGGAGGATCTCACCAGCCTCACCCGCATCGACGCCCGCGGCCGGATCAACCTGCCCCTGATCGGCGAGATCGCCGTCGGTGGCATGACCGTGGTGGAAGCCCAGGCCGCCATCGAGCAGTCCTATCGCGAGGGCCGCTTCCTTCGCAACCCGCAGGTGACCGTGACCGTCGAGGAATACGCGCCGCGCGAGGTCTCCATTCAAGGCCGCATCCGCAACGCCGGCCGCTATACGCTGCCCATCGAATCCACCTACACGGTGGTGGAGCTCGTCACCAAGGCCGGCGGCATCGACGACATCGGCAAGGGCAGCTCCGTCACCGTCACCCGCATCCTCCCCGATGGCACCAAGAAAGTCTTCACAGTCGACGTGGATAGTGTCATCAAGGGCCGGAAGGATGCCAAAGTCGAAGACACCACCCTTCTGCTCCAGCCCGGGGACATCGTCTATGTGCCGGAACGCCTGATCTAAAACCACCCACGATGTCCGCTCCGGAACCCCTGCCGACCGCCTCCCCCGCTCCCGCCCGCGCCTCCCTGCATGGCAACGACCAGCAGGTGGTCGAACGGCGTTCGTTGCGCGACTACTACGTCATCCTCCGCGAGCGGCTCTGGATCGCCCTCCCGGTGGCCCTGCTGGTCGCGCTTTCCGTCGGGTATTACAAGGCGCAGGAAACGCCCATGTATTCCAGCACGGCGACCATGCAGTTCGAGCGTCCGGAGCGCGTCGTGCTCAACGAGCAGGTCATCGACACCGCGGTCCGTTCCGACATCGACCTCAACACCTACATCCAGATCCTCAACAGCGGACGGCTCCGCCAGATGGTCGCCCAGTCGCTCACCGCCGACGAGATCAAGACCCTGCAGCGTCCCTACCTCAAGGATCTCGCGCCCGGCGCCAGCCCGCCGTCCGTGGGTGGTCTGCTGGGCAGCATGTCGCCCCAGTCCATCCGCAACAGCTTCCTGCTCACGATCACGGTCAACAACCGCGATTCCGAGGGCGCCGCGCTCATCGCCAACCGCTACGTCGAGCAGTTCATGCGCTACCTGCTGGAGTATTCCGGCGGCAAAACCGAGTTCGCGGTGGACTACCTGCGCAGCCGCGGCGAGGAACTGCGCAAGGAATCCGAGGCCGCCGAGGGACGCCTGCAGGACTACCGCCGCAAGCACAATCTCGTCTCGCTGGACAACAGCATCAACATCGTCAGCGAACGGCTGCGCACCATCAACACCACGCTCACCGGGGCCCGGTTGAACCGCATCGACCTCGAAAACCTCATCGGCCAGATCGAGCGCATGCAGCAGGCCGGCGGCAACCTGCTCGAGATCGGCTACATCTCCGCCTACGGCAACATCAACGCCCTCAAGACCCAGCTGGCCGAGCTCCAGAACCAGCAGTCGCTCCTGGCCGAGCGCTACCTCGAGCGCCACCCCAAGATGATCAGCGTGGCCAACTCGATCGACGTCATCTCCGCCCAGATCCGCCGCGACACCGAACAGTCCATCTCCGACCTCCGCACGCAGTACAACAAGGTCAAGGAAACGGAGGCTTCGTACGAAAAGGAATACAAGGAGGCCGAGCGCGACCAGCTCCGCCTCGGCGAACTGTCCGTCGAGTTCAAGAGCCTCGAAAACCAGGCGCAGGTCGCCAAGAACAACTACCTCCAGATCCTGGACCGCCTGGCCCAGGCCACCACCTCCAAGAATCTCGAGAACATCCCGGTCAAACCGCTCGACAAGGCCATGCCCGCCGGCGCGCCCTACACGCCGAACATGCGCAACATCGTCAAGACGAGCATCGGCCTCGGCCTGGTGGTCTTCGCCGCCGTCGCCATCGGCCTCAGCTTCATCGACGACCGGGTGAAGAGCGCCTGGGACATCGAGGGCTTCATCGGCGCCCACCTTCTCGGTATCATCCCCGAACTCGCCGACGTCCCCGACACCGAGAAGCACTCGCTGGTGAACAGCAACAAGACCTCGCCCGGATCGGAGGCGTTCCTCAGTGTTTACAGCGCGGTCAAGATCCAGTCGAAACTCGATTTCCCGAAGTCCATCCTCGTCACCAGCACGATCCCCGGCGAGGGCAAGACGATGATCAGCTGCAATCTCGCGGCCTCGTTCTCCCGCCACGGCAAGCGTGTGCTCATCGTCGACTGCGACATGCGCCGCCCGATGCTGCACCGCCACTTCAAGATGACCAACGAAGTCGGCCTGATCGCGTGGTTCGAGGCCGGCGCCAAGATCCCCGCCGACCCCTTCAGCGACGCCTCCCTCGGCCTGGCGAAGGTGGACGAAAATCTCTACCTGCTCCGCTCCGGCGGACGCTCCAAGAGTCCCACCGAGATCCTCGAAAACCCCGTCTTCGGCCAGTTCCTCGAGGCCATGAAGCAGCACTTCGATCTCATCGTCGTGGACACGCCCCCGATGGGCGCCGTCACCGATTCGCTGCTGATCTCCGAGCGCACCGACGAGGTCATCTACGTCTGCCGCTTCAACCGCGCCTACCGGAAACACATCCGCCTTTACATCAAACAGCTCCGCGAAAGCAAAACCGAGTTGCTCGGCATCGTGCTCAACGGCCTGTCGCCCCGGCGCATCGAGTATTACTCCAACTATCGATACTATCGGAGCTACAAGAAATACTACGGCTCCCAGTCGTAACCCCGCTTCTCCCAGGCCGCACTCTCAAGTGCGGCTTTTTCTTTTCCGCCTCCCATTGCCAGGCGGTGGCCTGAAACCCTGCCTTGGACATTGAAAGTTCGAACCTGAACGTTGAATCTCGCGCCGTGCCCTCCGCCTTCCTGCCCAAGGATTTCGACCCCAAGCGACCCGTCGCCCTCATCGCCGGCCGCGGCGACTACCCGGCGATCACCTCCGCCGCCATCCGCGCCGCCGGCGTCCCCCTGCGCCTCATCGCAATGGACGATGAAACGCGCCCCGACCTGATCGCCAGCTTCACCACCGCGGAACGCGTCACCCTCAACGTGGGCCAGATCGGGAAAATGCTGTCCGCCCTCAAGGACTTCGGCGCCGGCTACGCCCTCATGGCCGGCCAGGTGAAGCCCAAGAAGCTGTTCCACGGCCTCACCCCCGACCTGAAGGCCGCCCAGATCCTCTTCTCCCTCAAGCGCCGCAACGCCGAGACCATCTTCGGTGCCATCGCCGCCGAGATCGAAAAACTCGGCGTGACCCTCCTCGACGCCCGCGCCTTCATTGACGAACAGATGGCTGCGCCCGGAAATATGGCCGGCCCCAAACTGCCCACCGACGAGGAATACCTGCGCCACGGCATCCACATCGCCCGCGAGATGGCGCGCCTGGACGTCGGCCAGGGCTGTGTCGTCCGCAAGGGCACCGTACTCGCGGTCGAGGCCTTCGAGGGCACCGACGACATGCTGCGCCGCGCCGGCACGTTCAAGACCGACGAAACCCTCTTCGTGAAGACCGTGAAACCCGCCCAGGATTATCGTTTCGACGTCCCGGTCTTCGGCCTGCGCACCCTCGAGACCATGAAGGAGGCCGGCATCGCCGCCGCCGCCCTCGAGGCCGGCAAGGTCATCATCCTCGACAAGCCTGCCGTGCTCAAACAGGCCAAAGCCTGGGGCATCGCCCTCCATGGGTTCTAAGCCAGGTGAAACCCGGCCTCCGGACGAGGTTCCCGTCGTCTCCGAAGGCTCCATTCCACCTGACTTGCACTTTTCCCGGAGCGCCCGCACCTTTTCGCCATGCCCGCCGACAACGTCGAAGTGATCATCAAAGGCCTCATGCCCACGGCCAACGGCTGCGCCGTGTTTCTGGGCAACGACGACAAGACCTTTGTCATCTATGTGGATCCCAGCGTCGGCAGCGCGATCTCCATGACGATCAGCGGCGTGAAGAAGGAGCGCCCCCTCACCCACGACCTGATCGGCCATCTGCTCCTCGGCTTCGAGATCGGGCTCGAACGCATCGTCATCAACGACGTCAACGACGGCACCTATTTCGCGCGTATCATCCTGCACATGCAGAACGAGCTGGGGCGCAAATTCCTCGAGCTGGACGCGCGTCCCAGCGATTCCATCGTCCTCGCGCTGCAGCAGAAGCGCCCGATTTTCGTCGCCCGCAAGGTCTACGATGTCGTCGAGGACATGAGCGAGATCCTCGAGCGCGTGCTCAAGCAGCAGAAGGAAGAAAACAAGGACGAAGGCGACGAGTGACCGTCTTCCCGCTTGGAAGCAGGGGCCCCGCACCCCGCACAGCATGATCCACGCTCCCGCCACGCCCGATCGCACCCTCCCCGCACCCATCCTCCCGGGCCAGCCGCTCACCGCGCTCGCACCCATGCAGGATGTCACCGACCTGCCGTTTATGCGCGTGATGGCCCACTACGGCGCGCCCGATTATTTTTTCACCGAGTTCTTCCGCGTCCACGCCCAGTCGCGCCCGGAAAAGCACATCGTCCGCTCGATCACCGAAAACCGCACCGGCCGCCCGGTCTTCGCCCAGCTCATCGGCGAGGAAATCCCACACATGGTCCGCACGGTGCACGACCTGCTCAAACTCCCCGTCGCCGGCATCGACCTCAACATGGGCTGCCCGGCCCCGAAGATCTACAAGAAGAACGTCGGCGGCGGCCTGCTCCGCGACCCGGCGAAAATCGACGAACTCCTCGGCGCCCTGCGCGCCGCCGTGCCCGGCCGTTTCACGGTCAAGATGCGCATCGGCTTCGACTCGACCGACCATTACCGACGCATTCTCGAGCTGATCAACAAGCACGACGTCGACCTGCTCAGCGTCCACGGACGCACGGTGAAGGAAGGCTACCGCAGCGACGTGCACTACGATTTCATAGCCGAAGCCGCGCGCACCGTCCGCTGCCCCGTGCTGGCCAACGGCAACGTCACCTCCGCCGCCAAGACCGCCGAGGTCATCACGCAGACCGGCGCCGCCGGCGTGATGATCGGCCGCCACGCCATCCGCAACCCGTGGATTTTCCGCCAGTGCCGCGAGCGCTTTCAGGTGGAGCGCGACCTCCCGGCGCGCTTTGAACCCGTCCAGAGGCCGGGTTCCACCCCTGTCGTCTTCCAACCCACCCTCGCCGATGTCCGCGAATACGTGGAACGTCTCTACCGGGAAACCCAGGCGCCCGGCATCCCCGAGGCCGCCCACGTCGCCAAGATGAAGAAATACCTGAACTTCGTCGGCCAGGGCGTGGATCCCGAGGGGAAATTCCTCCACGACATGCGCCGCGCGATGACCGAGGCCGAACTCTTCGCCGTCTGCGACCGCCACCTGCTCGCCGAACCGGCGAAGCCCTTCGCCGACGAACCCTACGCCGGCGTCATCGCCCGCCCCAACTGCGAAACGCCGACCGAGAGCTGTTCGCTGGACACGGTGACGGCATGAGCTTGAAACGCGGGCGCCCTCGCCCGCGCCGCCTTGCCGCATCGAGGCCGCTTCCTCCCAAGTAAGGCGGGATCACTGGCGCCGTCTCATTAATTTCTTGGAGCGCCCGGCTCCCGCTGAGCCGCGGTACATCAAGAGATGTGGCCTCGAACAGGCGGGGTTCGGCGACCCCGCCCTACAGTCAAACCGAGGAGCCCCGCCTCACTCGATCCCCAGCACCTTGCGCCCGGTCTCGGAAATCATCTGCGGGGTCCATTGCGGGTCCCAGACGATGTGCACCTTCGCCGATTCCACCGTCGGCAATTGCGCGATCTTGCTGCGCGCATCCTCGGCGATCACCGGGCCCATGCCGCAACCGGGGGCTGTCAGCGTCATCTTCACCTCGACGGTGTGGGCCCCGGCGGGCGTCTTCTCGATGGAGAGGTCGTAGACGAGTCCGAGGTCCACGATGTTCACCGGAATTTCCGGATCGAAACAGGTTTTCAGCGCGCCCCACACCGCTTCCTCGCTGAACTCTCCGGCCACCGCGGCCACCTCTTCCTTCGCGGTATAGCCTTCGATGAAGCCGGCGTTTTCCTTGGCGATCTGGAACAGGCCTTGGTCCGTGCGCACGGTCACGTTGCCGCCGAGCGACTGGGTGACGAAAACCTTCGTGCCCGCGGACAGGCGCACCTTCGTGCCGGCGGGTATGACGGTGGCGGGACAGTTCTGGCTGAGGACGAATTCCTGGTTCATGACTGCAACCTACTGGACCATCAGGTCAAAAGGCAACCGGGCATAAATCCCCTGCGGGTCGTTGAATTTCTCGAGCGAGCGCAGCTGCCGCAGCGTCTCGCCGACAAACGCACCTGCCGGACCGGCGAGCGTTTTCTCGCGCTGCCGCCCTTCGAGCGCCTCGGCAAAGGCCTCGGCAAACTGCTTCGGACGCGGATACTCGGATATGCGGAAACCGTCGCCGAGCTTCGCTTCCCGGGCCGCAAAATTGACCGCCGCCGCCAGCCCGCCGATCTCGTCCACCAGACCCAGTTTCAAGGCCTCGCTGCCGGACCAGACCCGTCCCTGCGCGATCTCCTCGACTCCCTTGCGATCCAGTTTCCTGCCCTCGACCACCTTGCCGATGAACTGGTCGTAAACCCAGTCGATGGACTCCTGCGCGATCGCCATTTCTTCGTGGGTCTTCGGACGTGTCACGGTGAGCGCATCGGCATAGCGGCCGGTCTTCACGGTGTCGAAGGTCAGTCCGAGCTTGTCGTTGAGCAGCCCCTGGAAATTCAGCAGCACGCCGTAAACCCCGATCGATCCGGTGATCGTGGTCGGCTCGGCGAAAATGCGGCCGGCCGGCACGGAAATCCAATACCCGCCCGAGGCGGCATACGCGCCCATCGAAACGACCACCGGCTTCTTCGCCTGCAACAGGCGGACCTCACGGGCGATGGCTTCGGAAGCCGTCACGCTGCCGCCGGGACTGTTCACACGCAACACCACGGCTTTCACGCCGTCGTCCTGCCGCACCTCGCGCAGCATGCGGGCGGTCTTCGCCCCATAGACATAGCCCTCCTCGTTGCCGGTGCCGTCCACGATTTCGCCCTCGGCATACACGATCGCAATGCGACCGCGCTCGACCGCCACCTCGATCTTGCCCGGCAGGCCGCGCGTGGGCGTCGCCCCGTGTGAACTCACCTGCCTGGCATATTCCTTCAACGCGATCTGCTTGAACGGACGGGACGATCCCTTGCGGCCGGTTTCGGCCTTCAGGTCGTCCAGCATCTCGTCAAAGTAGGCGACGCGATCCACCAGGCCCGCGGCTTTTGCGACGTCGGCGCGGATCATGCCCTTTTCGTCCACGATCCGCTGCAACGCGCCGGCGGGCAGCTTGCGCGCCTCCTCGATGGCGACCGTCAGCTCCCGCCAGATGTCGTCCATCAGCTTTTGTATCTGCTCGCGGTTCTCGGGACTCATGTCCTTGCGCGTATAGGGTTCGACCCCGCTCTTGTATTTGCCGACGCGCGTGACCTGCACCCCAACGCCGAATTTCTCGAACGCGCCGGTGAAAAACATCGGCTGCGAGGCGAGCCCCGGCACAAACAGCGCGCCATAGGGATCCAGCGTGATCTCGTCCGCCACGGAGGCGACGTAGAGGTCGCGCGTGCGCGCGAGACCGAGGTAGGCTTTCACCGGTTTGCCGGACGCCTTGAACGCCGCTATCGCCTCCCGCACTTCCTTCAAGGCCGCGTATCCCGCACCATAGCCTGAGGGTTGCAATGAACCGGTCAGGAACAGTCCCTTGATCGCCTCATCGCGACCCGCGGCTTCGATCGCGCGCGTGACCTGCCGCAGCTGCAGCCGGTTGGAACTCTGCCCGCCCAACGCCTCGATCAGATCCTCCATGCCCTCCGTCTGCGACGGCGTGTCGGGAATGTTGGCCGCGAGATCGAACACCAGGTAGCCGCCTTCCGGCACCGCCGCCGGCTGTTTCTGCCCAAGGGCGACCAGGACGCCGAGCATGAGGAAACAGACCAGCAACCCGCCGAGCACGAACACGATCATCGCAGCCAGCGTGGCAAAAAACGACGTGAAGAAATTCTTCATGCCCGCGAAGCTAGGCCGCCGCTCCGCCCTCGCCAGCGAAAAAGCCCGTGCGGCCGGTCATAGATGACAGGCGGGGGCGGGTCGCGATGGACGGCAAAGTTACCTATCGGTCAAATCGGGCGCCACCTTAACGCAGCTAGACATTCGTTTGTGCCGATATAGCCTGTCGTCCATCACCACCACGCCATGAGTGAAAAACAGGAACTGCTGACCACGAACCGCAAGGCGCTGACCATCAATCTCGATGGCACCCATTACGGCACGATCGCCGAGATCGGCGCCGGCCAGGAGGTCGCCCGCGTCTTCTTCCAGGCCGGCAGCGCCTCGGGCTCGATCGCCAAGACCATGTCGGCCTACGACATGACCTTCAGCGATGCGATCTACGGCAAGGCCCCGCGCTATGTGTCGCGCGAACGCCTCGAGACCATGCTGGGCCACGAGTACAACCTCCTCAAGGAACGCCTCCATGAAAAGCGCGGCGACCGCACCTGTTTCTTTGTCTGCGCCGACACCGTCGCCACCGCCAACGCCAAGAGCGGCCAGACCAGCGGCCACGGCTGGCTCGGCATCCGTTTCCAGACCAAACCGCTCGAGGAGCCCAGCGACATCCTCATCCACGTGCGCACCCTCGACAAGAAGCACGTGCTCCAGCAGGAAGCCCTCGGCATCGTCGGCACCAACCTCATCTACGGCGCCTTCTACTACCGCGACAACCCGGAGAAATTCATCCAGTCGCTCGTCGACAATCTCGGCACCGACCGCGTCGAGGTGGACATGCTGCGGTTCAGCGGCCCGGCGTTCACCCACATCGACAACCGCATCCTCTCGCTCCACCTCGTGAAACACGGCCTGACCAACGCCGTGATGTTCGCCCCCAGCGGCGACGTGCTCCAGCCCTCCGAGATCATCTACAACCGCCCGGTGCTCGTCGAGCGCGGCAGCTTCCGCCCGGTCACCCACGTCAACGTCGACATGCTCAACTGCGCCACGGCGCAGTTCCTCCAGGAGCCGCTCGTCAAGGGAAAGGACATCGTCGTGCTGATGGAGATCACGATGAACAACCTCCTCGCCGAGGGCTCGCTCGACGAACAGGACTTCCTCTCCCGCGTGGACATGCTCGGTCATATCGGCTTCACGGTGCTCATCTCGAACTACTCCGAGTTCTACCGCCTCGTCTCCTACTTCCGCCGCTACACGAAGGAGATGATCGGCATCGCCATGGGCATCAACAACCTCCTCGAGATCTTCAACGAGAAGTACTACGAGAACCTCGAGGGCGGCATCCTCGAGTCCATGGGCCGCATGTTCCGCCACGCCGTGAAACTCTACATCTACCCGATGCAGCAGCAGGCCTACGACAGCTACCTCAAGAGCGGCCATCCCGCCGGCGGCGGCCAGAGCCACGTGAACCATGCCTTCGCCGGCAAGGTGCTCATCACCGCGCGCAACCTCACCGTCTCCGACCGCCTGCGCAACCTCTACGCCCACCTGCTCGAGAACCATTACATCGACTGCATCAACGGCTACAACGAGGACTACCTCAGCATCTTCTCCCGCGACGTGCTCCAGCGCATCAAGAACAACGACGCCTCGTGGGAAAAACTCGTCCCCGCCAAGGTCGCCGAGGTCATCAAGGAACGCGGCCTCCTCGGCTACGGCCGGCCCGCCACCAAGCCCGCGGCCACCCCAACCGCGTCCGCGGCCGTCTGAACGGAGTCGGGACGCCCTTGTCCCGGTCGGCGGGACACGTGGCGTTTACTCTATTGCCGTCCAAAATTCAAAGCCAAGCGCGGGGCCATGCAAACACCTGAATCGCCCATGCCATCACTGCGATCTGGCGGCGGCTCGACACAGCCAACTCCGGAGAGCTGGACGCTCCTAGGAGTTGGTTGAAGCGATGATCGGCAATCGCCATGCTCAAAATAATCGGTCTCCTTCTCTTCGTATTTGGTGGTCTGGGCGACTTAGTCGAAAGAGAGCCGGCAAAAGGTTACGTGACGGCTTTTACGGGCCGCATGAACTCACTATTGGATCATGCAAGATCGCTTGGAGCGGAATCGGTCTTTACCTCACTCGGCGCCTTTTGTCTCAAATGGGCGGGGCTGGTGTTCTTCACAGGCATCGCCTTGGCTTTTGTGCCATTCGACCCGATAAAGCTGATCGCATTTGCGTTGCTCTATTTGGGAATCTTTGCGGCGTTCTTTGCGACATTGGTCCCCTACGCCATCGATTGGAGATCGGCTGCGAGAAAAGATCTCAAGGAGTGGGGTACTTGGCTGATGCCCATCGGACCGATCAGCGTAACCATCTTGCTTTCCAGCTCACCCAGCCCGGAAGGGAAAGCGGCTTGGCGTGAGTGGTCCCAAGTAATTTCGGTTTCTTCCAGCCATGATCTCACGTTTTGGCCTGCCATTGGACTCTCGCTCGTTTGGGGAACAGTCCTGCTTACGGTAGGGATTGTGTCGTCTCGACTCTTGGCACTGATCGTCGTTTATCCGCCGCTTCTGGCATTGAAAGGCGTGTCGAAGCTACTGAACCTAATACACAGATGGATTACCCCGAACTTGCTCAAGGCCGTGGTTTTCCTCGCTAGCGGCGTTCTGTTGCTGTGGGATTAGGGAATGGCTTCAGGGTGGAAGTGCGACAGTGAAGCGATGGCAGCGCTTGGAATTGCCACGAATCGCTGGGCGACAGGTGTAGATATCAACCGTGGGCAGACGCCGCGGAACCTGCTCAGGTGGCACCCCAAGACCGGGTTCAACATGGAAGAGCACAACTGACCGCTGGGGCGTGCGGGAATCCAGAAGCGGCCCGGAGTTTGTTTTCAGCACCCAATCATGGCTCGGAACCGCGCGCGAATGCGTATTCCGGACTCGCCCGTGTCTGGCTGGTGCTTAAGGTCGCATCTGTCCGCCACCCTGATGGAATCCGATTGGGAAAAATTCCAAACCCTCGTCCCGACCCTGCGGGAACGCTACCTGGCCGAACGCAACGCGCGGCTGATCCATGGATTGACCGCTCCGGGGAAGACGGAAACCGAACGGTTCTGGGAAACCGCCGAGACGCTCAAGCAGGAGGCCGCGACGCTGCGGCGCTGCATCGACGGTCATTCGCGTTCCAACATGTGGATTGCGCTCGTGACCATGCGCGCTGCCGGGATGATCCGGCCTGAAGACCTGGCGGACTTCAGCGAGGAATTACAACGACGGGTCTTCCATGACGACATCCGGACCTGAGGCGGAGCCGGCCGGCTCCCCTTCCGCGCGGGCACCCGGCCCGGACAGCCGGAAGAACGGAGTGTGGCGCCGCCTGAGCACCTCCTTTGTCGCCCACTTCGAGCGCCACCGGCGGCGTGGGGCGCAGGCGTTCTTCTGGTGGATCACGGCCGAGTCGATGGCCGTTTCGGCGGTGCTGGCGTTAGGCTTCCGTGCGTTGATCTCTGAGCCGGCCCCCGCCTGGGCTTCCTCTTCGCGACCGAGCCTCTTTGCCCAACTGGTGCTGCTCGCCCCCGTCGTAGAGACACTCCTGTTCCAAATCCTGCCGGTCGGCCTCGCGCGATGGGCGAGAGCCGGCTTCCGTGGACAGTTGCTCGCGGCTTGGCTCCCTTTTGCCTGCTTCCATTTCTTCAACGGGATCGTCAGCGGCATCGCCGCCGGAGTCGGTGGCGGATTCTACCTGGGGTTCGCCTACGCGCACTGGCGCGAGCGCGGGTTCGGAACGGCGGTTGGCCTCACCATGCTCTCACACGCCGTGCACAATGCGTTCGTGTTCGCCGGCGGCATGCTGAGCGGGGCGCTTTGAGGCAGAAAGCGTGCCCTGTGCGTTGGAAACAGCGCGCGCAGTCCGGCTGGTGGAGCGGCTGCCAGCTACTGCCGCAGGCCGAAGACCAGTTGCAGCATCGTGTTGAGGTCGGAGCCGGGGCTGGGGCGGCCGTTGCGGGTCACCACGAGTGACTTACCTCGAAAGGACCGCAGGGCGGCCTGGTCCACGCTCACGATTTCCACGGTGCCCGGACGTTTGCCGGCGACTTCAGATGTGCTGAGCGGCGTCCAGGCAAAGGGCAGGCCGGTGACGTCGCACTGCACCTCCCAGCCACCGACGATCCCGTCCACCGGTTTGCGCAGGAGCGCGGGGTAACGGCGGATGAAATCAGGCACCCGCGTCGTGACGACCCGCACGCGCACGGCGGAATCCAGTCTGGTGAAATACTGGGCGAAGTTGTCCACCCGCCGCCCGCGCCATTGTTCGAGAAAATCCCGCGGATTCACGCCCATCAGGTTCATGCCGTTCCACAGGCCGTGCTGGTTCGGGCTGCCGAATTTCCGCCAGGCATACCAGGAGGAAAAGTCGTCGGTCAGGCGCAGGCCGATCTCGAAATGCAGATGCGCGCGATCCTTCGGGATCGCATAACCGCCGGCGCTGCGCCCCATGAGGCCGAGACGCTGGCCGCGCTCCACCCGCGCTCCGGGCGCGAGGCCGGGTTCGATGCGCGCCAGATGCGCGTAGAGCGTATAAACCCCGGGCGACACGCCCGGATGTTCAAGCACGACATACCGGCCGTAACTGCTGTCCCCGGCACGGGGATTGATATGCCGCACGACGCCGTCCATGGCCGCCATGACCGGATCGGTGGCCTCGCCGTTGCGATCACGGCCGACCGGCTTGATGTCGATGCCCTCGTGAAACTGCGTGCCACTGCTGCGCACCGAACCCCAGAGGCCGGAGGTCGGATTGCCCGAGACGGTCGGCTGCACCCACGATTCGAAGTCGCGCCCGCGCTCCCAAGCCGGATTCGGCGTGGGCCAGCTGATCTCGATGCGCTGGGCGAAGGCGGGAACAACCAGCAAGGCGCTGAGGCCGATCCACGCCGCCGGAATTCTTGGCCACGAAAAGGCACGACAGCCCGATCCCTTGTAGGGGCGTGGCTTGTCCACGCCCGACGCCAACGTACGCCAAACCCCGGAGAGGGCGCGCACGAGGCGCGCCCCTACAAAAGGGTGTTTCCACGAAAAGCCACGAAAAGCGTCATGCGCGCAGCCGTTGGTGGTCCATGCGCCCATAGGTGCGGGAAAAATTTCCGCCGCCGCGCGGATTTTTTGTGCCTCTTTGTGGCCAACCCGGCCTTGGGGATCGACTGGCTTCATCATCGCGCAGCCGTCTGAGAGATGGATTCGAAGGCTTCAAGGATTTCCCCGCCGACGGCGTCGGCCACGAGGCGGCCACGGGGCGTCAGGCGGATGATTCCCTCGGGAGAGGCGGCAAGCAGGCCGTCGAAAATCAGCCGCGGCAGCAGGTCCTCCAGACCGGTCCACGCGGCGGACGCAAAACGACGGCGCAGCCGCGGCAGCGAGACGCCTTCGTTCATGCGCAGACCGAAGATCACCCCATCGGCCGCAAGCAGGTCCGGCGTGAGCGCGGTCCGGTCCGCGGTCGCGCGGCGTCCGGCGGCGAGATCTACGAGCCATTGGCCGAGATCCGGTGGATTCGAGGCGCGCCAGCCGGCGTGCTGGCTGGCGGCGGAAGGGCCGAGGCCGACCCATTCGTGCATGCGCCAGGTGTTGAGGTTGTGCAGGCAGGTGTGGCCGGGACGGGCGAAATTGGACACCTCGTATTGCGCAAAGCCGGAAGCGCCAAGGTGGTCCCACGTGCGCTGGTAGAAGGCGGCCTCCTTGTCGGTATCGAGCTTCACCTTGCCCTGCGAGAGTTTGACCCAAAGCGCGGTATCCTCCTCGAAGGTCAGGCAATAGGTCGAGAGGTGGTCGGGCGCGAGGCGCAGCGCCTCGTCGAGGTCCGCACGCCACTGCGCCTCGGTCTGTCCGGGCAACGCGAACATCAGATCCATGTTCACGCTCGCGAAACCCTGGGCGCGGATCAGGTCGTAGGCGCGGTACACCTGCGCGGGCGTGTGCTGCCGGCCCAAGGCATCGAGCAGGGCGGCATCGAAACTCTGCACACCCAGGGAAATCCGGGTGACGCCCAAAGCCTTGAGCACCGTCAGGCGCTCGGCGGTGGCGGTGGCCGGGGCCATTTCGACGCTCCACTCGGTGGGTTGCCCGCCGCAGTAGAGCAACATGATGCGCCCGAGGCGCTCCAGCTGGTCCGCCTTGAGCAGCCCCGGCGTGCCGCCGCCCCAGAAGGCCGTCGCCGCCGCCCGCCCGCCCCACTCTACCAGGCCGGCCTCCGTCTCGATGCCCTCCAGGTAACGCGGAATGGCATCCCCCTTCGGCACGGTCTGGTAGAAAGCGCAGAAGTCGCAGGTCGTGGCACAAAACGGCACATGCACGTACACGCCCAGCGGCTCGGCCGTGGACGCCTGATCTTTTCCTTGCTCTGCGGGAAATCCGGACATTATGGATTCTTCAATTGACGATCTGCCAACGGCCTGCGCGGCTGGCGGTCCTTTTCACCCAATGCACAAGACTCCTTCCTCCCAAGCGAGCAGAATTTTCCCGGCGCTGGCCGCCTTGCTCATGCTGCTGTTCGTCAGCGGCTGCAACATGACGATCACCAATCTCACGCCTGAGACGGTGCCGCAGAATCCCTCGCAAATCTACACGATCACGGGGAGCTTCCGCCCCAGCCAGCAGGTCGAAACCGCGACGATCCGTCCGCGCATCATCATCGACGGCCAGGCCTACAACATGAATCGCAGCCCGGTGGGCACGGACATCTGGGAATTCGAATACCAATTGCCCGTCGGCCGCACCAACGCGACCTACTACTTCATCTGCGACTACCGGACCAAGGGCAGCTCCGACGCCCAGGACCTGTATTCCGAACTCCAGACGCTCAGCATCGCCGGTCGCTACGTGATCCGCCCCGAGGCCACGCGCGCCCCGGTCGGCTCCCGCGTGAGCATTCTGGGCGCCGGCTTCAGCCCGGCAGACATCGTGTATTTCGATCATACCCCGACGCGCACGGTGTTCGAGTCGCCGAGTTCGCTCAGCTTCTTCGTGCCTGCGGTCACTCCCGGCCAGAGCTACAAGCTCACCGTGCGCGGTTCCGGCGTCGGTCTCGACGTGGGCAGCTTCCGCGTGGATGCCATCAGCTTCCAGGTCAGCCCGAGCGCCCTGGTGCTGCGGCAGGGTGAACAACAAGCCGTCACGTTCACGATCCCCCAGCCCGCTCCCGCCGGCGGCCTGCTGATCGATGTGACGACCGACGTTCCCGACAGCGTGGTGATGCCCGTGGTGATGGTCCCGGCCAACGCCACCGACGTGACCGTGCCCGTCCAGGGCGGCAAACCCGGCAGCGGCTCCCTCTTCTTCCGCAGCAGTGCGGGCGAGAGCAGCATCGCCATCACGATCACCCCATAATCCGCCCGCAACCCTCCGCTCCCCATCCAAGCGCACGCCTCCCGTGCGCTTTTTCGTTTTAAAGCCCACGCCCATGTCCCGGTTTCCCAGCCTGCCTTTCCTCCTCGCCGGCCTGCTTGTGCTGACCGGCTGCGTGACCACGGCCCCGACGCCACCGGCCGCCACAGCCGCGACCACGGCGGCACCGGTGGCGCCGGCGACACCCGCTCCGGTCACGGTCGTTGAGCTCCCTCCGGCCAGTCTCCGCGGGTCCGAGGAAACCAGCACGCTGCTGGACAATTTCACCGCCTACCTCGTCGCCGTGGACGGCGCGCCGGTGACCGGAGGTCGCGAGGCGTGGGACAAACCCGTGACGTTGAAAGCCGGCCTCCGCCGCGTGAGCCTGGCCTTTGCGCGGGGCGTTTTCGCCGCCCGTGCCGAAGTCGAATTCACCGCGACCAGCCGGACGGCGTACCAGGTGAAATTCGCCACCGATGCGGAATTCCTCGGTAAAAACACCTACTGCGAATTCTGGATCGTGAACATCGCCACCGGGCAGCCGGCCAGCGCCAAGGTGCGCGCGCCGCTCAGGCGGGGCGAGGCGGCAAAATAGCTGCAACCGCCGCGCCCGGTCGCGTGTGATGACGGGGCCGGGAGCTTGCTCCCGGCTCACCCACCCGCTTTCCTTCACGCCGTATGACCGACCCCGCCCTCGACCGGCAGATCAAGGCCATCGAACGCCCCGATCCGGTCCTGCTCAAATACTACCTGCTCAGCTGCCTGGTTTTCCCGCCCGCGCTGCTGTTTGCCGGTCCCTATTATTATTTCCGCTACCACACGATGCGGTACCGGTTCACCGACGACGGCATCTCGATGAGCTGGGGCCTCCTGTTCCGGCGCGAGATCATCGTGAATTACGCGCGCATCCAGGACATCCATCTGCGCTCAAACGTCGTCGAACGCTGGTTCGGCCTCGCGCGCATCTTGGTGCAGACCGCGTCGGGCAGCAGCGCGGCCGAAATGACGATCGAGGGCATCAAGGAGTTCGAGGCGTTGCGCGACTTCATCTACTCGCATATGCGCGGGGTGAAAGACAGCCACCATCACGCGACGACACCCACCGCGACGGCCGCGGCCGCGAATTCCGCCACCTCCGACGAAGTCGCCGCCGCGCTGCGTGAAGCCGCCGCGGAACTGCGCGCCCTGCGCGAGGAACTGGCCGCTCGAAACAGCCGGAACCACTGATGTTCCGGAAACCCCGAACTCCCATGCCCCAAAGCCCGATCGACCGAGCCGATCCCAAGGCATGGTTTCACGCCCCATGCCCCGTCTGTCATGCTGAACGAAGCGAAGAATCCAAGGCTACGCCCGCACCATCGTCTTCAATGCCGTGGATCCTTCCCTTCGCTCAGGATCACAAAACGGGGTTGAAGGCACGGCGTGGAATCACCGCGCCGGCGACACCGGGACAACTCCGTTGGAGTTTTTTTGGCGTTTGGACGCTTTGGCGTTTGGAATTTTAGCTTCAGATGTATTCGCAACTCACTGCTCTCCTCCTCCGCTGGCTGCGCGTACCACCCGAGCCGCACCCGCCGCACGGCGATCCCGCCTCGCTGCGGGTGTTCCGCGCCGGCCGGAATTTCCTCAATCTGCGCCTGTTGAAATGGGGGCTCGCGCAGGTCGCCGCACTGGCCGGCATCATTTTCTGGCTCGGGGTGTTTTCCGACCTGGGCGCGCACGTGAAGGAACAAAGGAGCAGGGAGCAGACTCCGGCCGCCACCCCGGCCCCGCCGCCCGTCCCGGGCAACAATGCCATCGAACGCGCCGTGAACTCGATGGTCGCCGAGGTGAAAACCCAGGCCGAAGCCACCGAGAAGGAATTCAAGCAGTCCCGGAAATCCCGTCAGCACTACGGCCCGATCGAAGGGTTTTATGCCTGGCGCAACGGCATGGTCCACTTTCTCGCACGCCTCCCCGAGCCGGCCATGCTCGTCATCTGGTTCTTCGAGATCGGCGGTATCATCCTTTACGTGCTTCAGCTGCCCCTGACGTTCCTGCTCGCACGGCTCGATTACGAGCTGCGCTGGTACATGGTCACCGACCGCAGCCTGCGCATCCGCCACGGCCTCTGGAAGGTCAACGAGTCCACCATGAGCTTCGCCAACATCCAGCAGGTCGTCGTTTCGCAAGGACCGCTGCAGCGCCTGCTCGGCCTGTCCGACGTGAAGGTGCAGTCCGCCGGCGGCGGCGGGGGTGAAAAGGACGATTACGGGGCGCACAAGGGCGACGACATGCACCTCGGCCTTTTCCACAGCGTCACCAATCCCGACGAAATCCGCGATCTCATCCTCGACCGTCTGCGCCGCTTCCGCGAAAGCGGCCTGGGTGACCCCGAGGAAAAACACCTTCAGCCCGTCTTCGCCGCTGCGCCGCCCGTGATCGGTCAGTCCGGCGACCTGCTCGCCGCCGCCCGCGAACTCGCCGCCGAGGCCCGCGCGCTGCGCTCCTCGCTCTCCTAAGCCGCCAACCCTTGCGTAAGGCCGGCGCTTCTTGTCGTCAGCCTCGGCCTCTGGTTCCAGCGCCACCGCAAATCGGCGGTCATCGCCTGCCCCCGACCCGATGCTCAACTCCCCCTCATTCCCGTTCTCTTAATCGTACTCGTTCTCTCCGTCTCCCCCTTGTCGAGAGAATGAGAACGATTTCGGAGCCTTCCTCGCCGGGCCTTACGGCACCTTCCGCACCTCGGCGTGCTCGACGTCGGTCGAGCCCACCCCGAGCTGACGGGCGAATTCGAGCAACCGCGCGTCGTCCTCCGTGATCGGATCGAAGCCGTTGCGTTTGCGCGCGGCATTCATGCGCGCGAGCATCACCGAGTCGAGCAGCACCGGGTCGGCGCTCGCGAGGAGCCGCGGTTCCGAGACGGTGTAGAGCGAGTTGAAGAACGGTCCGCCGATGAACTGGTAAAGCTGCAGGCTCGCGATTGTCAGCGCCCAGGTTTCGCGCAACTCGGGGATGGCCGCCATCTCCGCGACGGCCGCGGGCGCGGTCGCCGGGCTCTTGAAGAAACGGAAAGTGTTGCTGGCGTTCCAGAGCGTGGCGTTGACCAGCGAACCGTTGATGCCGAGCACCGGATGATCGGTGTAGACCGGCAGGTTGATCCAGAAATCCGCGTCGAGGAACAGCGGCGTGGCGAGGAAGCTCTTGCGGTCCTCCTCGACGGTCGTCTCAGCCCGGCCTCCGGCGGCGTTCTTGGCCGCCTGCTCGGTCAGGATCGCGTCGAAACGCGCCGGCAGCGGGCTGTCGTAGAACCAGGTCGGATCGTAGAACTTGCCGGATTCGAGCACGAAGACCGGATGACCGGGAAACGGCGCGATGCCGGTGGAGTACGAGGGCAGGAAACCGGTGAGGCGCAGCCGCAGGGGATTCAGGCCCACGAGAAAGATGTCCTGCTTCTGAAAACCGCGCTTCTCGAGCGCCGCGATCACGGCGCGCACAAGGCCGAAGGGCGTGGCCAGGCCCGGACCTGAATCGGCATAGATCTTGATGCCCGCCTTCTTGCGCTCGCCGGGCACCAGCGCCCGGCCGGAGGTGCGCTCGAACTCCTGCAAGGTCTGCTCGACGGCGTACCGGTAGTCCGCATCGCTGAAGTCGTTCAAACGATGCTCGAACAACGGGCTGACCGGCGGCGTGGGCTCGGCGGCGCGCAGGGCCGGCACGGCCATCACGACGCAAAGCAGGGCGGAAAGGAACGAAGGAAGGCGCATGAAAAAAGGCGGCCGGCCGGAAGGCGGCGCGGACGCGCAACCTGACAGACCCCGGTCGCGGGGAAAAGTTTAAACTGACCGGCTGAAATTTCCACCGGCCGGCCGCGACCGTCCCTGACCTCCGGACGTCCGCGAGGCCGGTTCGAACCTGCAAGCACGCTGGACAAACCCGGCGCGTTATTCTCCCCTTCCCTTCCGTGCCCGTCATCAAAACCACCAGCATCCGCGACCTCAAAAACCGCGTGAACATCCACGATGTCGTGATCCGCGTCGTGTCGCTGAAAAAGGCCGGCGGCGGGCGGTTCAAGGGCCTGTGCCCGTTCCACTCGGAAAAAACCCCGTCCTTCAACGTTTCGACCGACAAGGGCTTTTTCAAGTGCTTCGGCTGCGGCAAGGCGGGCGACGCCATCAATTTCGTGATGGAGACCGAGGGCCTACCGTTCACCGAGGCGGTCGAGGCCATCGCGCAGCGGTTCGGCTTCCCGCTGGAATACGAGGAAGGCTCCGGCGGCCCGTCGAAGGAAACCCGCTCGCTCCGCCAGGAGATCTTTGAAATCCACGACCTCGCGGCCGATTACTACCGCCAGGCCTTTCTCGCGGATACCGCCCACGGCACGTTCATCCGCGACTACTGGATGCAGAACCGGAAGTTCACCCCGGAACTCGCCGACGAGTTCAAGATCGGCTTCGCGCCGGTCGAGGACAGCGGCCTGGCCGGGGCGATGCTCAAGCGGAAATTCTCCGAGGAGGCGCTGCGGCAATGCGGCCTGTTCTTCATCCGCGACGGCGTGATCCCGACGCTCGGCGCGATGCGCTGCCGGTTCCGCGGCCGGCTGATGATCCCGATCCGTGACCATCAGGGACGCGTGGTCGCCTTCACGGCGCGCCAGCTCAGCCTCACACCGAAGGACGACGCCTCGCACGAGGCGAAATACGTCAACTCGCCCGAGACGCCGATCTTCACGAAGAGCAACCTGCTCTTCAACCTGGACCGCGCCCGCAGCCACGCCGGCGAGGGGCATCCGTTCGTGCTCGTCGAGGGCCAGCTCGACGCGCTGCGCTGCTGGAGTGTGGGGCTCAAGACCGCCATCGCCCCGCAGGGCACCTCGATCACGGAAGGGCAGCTCGCGCTGCTGCGCCGCTACCATGCCCAGGTCGAATGCTTCTTCGACAGCGACAGCGCCGGCCAGAAGGCCGCGCTGCGCTTTCTGCCCATGGCGCTGAAAGCAGGGCTCGAAGTCCGTTTCCTAAAGCTCGCCGGCGCCGAGAAACTCGACCCCGACCTGCTGTTTCTCGAGAAAGGCCTCGCGGCCTACGAAGAGGTGCGACGCGGCGCGCTGGCCGCGATGCCGTTCGCGCGGCAGGCCTTCCTGCCCGATCCCGCCCAGGCTTCGTTCAACGAACGCATGAACGCCGTGCGCAGCATGGTCGAGATCGCCCTGCACGCCGACACGCAGATCGCCCGCGACGACTACCTGCAACAGATTTCCCTGCTGCTCGGTGTGCAGCCCGACGCCATCCGCAGCGAGGTGGCCCTGCTGGAGAAGCGACGCTTTGCCGCCGGCAAGGAAAACGTCGCGAACCCGGCGAACACGCCCGCCGACACCCATACCAAGGGCTTCGAGGAACACCTGCTTTACATCTGCCTCCACAACGAGCCGCTGATGCTGCAGCTCAGCCAGCATCTCCCGCACGAATGGATCGATACCGCCACCCCCGCCGGACAGCTGCTGGACCGGGTGCTCGCCGAAGTTGTGCACAATGGCTGGCACGGACGCGAATCCCTGGATCAAATCATTGAAACAGAGGAAGAAAGAACACTTTCTGCCAGCCTGCTTTTCCAGGTCCCGGGTGACGAGGATTGGGCCAAGATCGCCAACGAAGGACTGCGCCACTTGCAGAAGCGCTTCCTGGAGCCCAAGAAGCAACAAATAGAACTTGAAATAGCCTCGAAAGGCGCGATAGGTGACCCCGCCTTACTGTCCCTCTTGAAACAGCGCGCCGAAATCACTCGTCAGCTCCTCAATCCGCCGAAGCTCACCATGGCTTCCTGACGCACGCCGGGACCCCGCCTTTTGCACTGTAGCCCATCCGGGATACTCTAATTACGTTATGCCGAGCAAATCCAAGCCCGCCGCTCCCGCCGCGAAGAAGTCCGCCAAGGAGCACGCCCACGCCAAATCGCACGCCTCCGAGGCAGCCAAGCCCGCCGCCGACCACGGCCACAAGTCCGTCGAAACCGCCCGCGCCCCGGCCGCCGGCGAAGTCACCGCCGACTCGGCCCGCGAATTCAAGGAGAAGGCCCTCGAGAACCTTTCCGGCGACCTCAACGACAAGATCCGCTACCTGATCCGCCTTTCCAAGGAACAGGGCTACCTCACCTACGCCGACATCAACGAGGCGCTGCCCGAGTCCGTCGACAATCCCGAGGACATCGAAAACGTCATCTCCGTCCTGCAGAATCTCGAGATCGACATCCTCGATCCGCAGGAGGTCGACAACTACAAGCAGCGCCAGGAAGAGGCCGAGGAGGAGGAATCCCGCACGTCGAACAACGACATCCTCGACGACCCGGTCCGCATGTACCTCAAGCAGATGGGCCAGGTCCCGCTGCTGACCCGCGAACAGGAAGTCGAGATCTCCAAGCGCATCGAGACGGCCGAGATGAACGCCCAGGCCGCGCTCTTCGCCCTCGGCCCCGTTGGCAAGCACCTCTCCGACCTCGGCGAGAAACTCCTGCTCCGCACCGAACGCTTCGACCGCCTTGTCATCGACAAGAAGATCGAGAGCCGCGACGCCTACTTCAAGGGCCTCGAGAAGCTCGTGCAGACCACGCGCGACAACGACGCCGCGGCCACCGAGGCCTGGGCCGACGCCCACAAGGCCCGCGACGAGAAGGCGAAGAAGAACGCGATGATCCGCTTCAAGAAGCGCGACAACGTGCTCCGCCAGTGCTACGTCAAATATTACTTCAAGCTGAAGGTCTTCGAGGATTTCCTCGCCGAGCTGCGCCCGAAGATCCAGGAGGTCGAGAAGTGCTTTTCCGACCTCTACCGCGCGAAGCACCCGAAGTCGAAAAAGGACACGTCCATCGACACCCGCGCCGTCAACACCCACCTCAAGCAGCTCGAGGGCGACCTGCGCATCGCGCCCCAGGCCCTGCTCGACACGCTCAAGGTCGCCCGCGGCCACATCCGCGAAGCCCACAAGGCCAAGACCGAGATGGTCGAGGCCAACCTGCGCCTCGTGATCTCGATCGCCAAGAAGTACACGAACCGCGGCCTCTCCTTCCTCGACCTGATCCAGGAGGGCAACATGGGCCTGATGAAGGCCGTCGAGAAGTTCGAATACCGCCGCGGCTACAAGTTCTCCACCTACGCCACGTGGTGGATCCGCCAGGCCATCACCCGCTCCATCGCCGACCAGGCCCGCACCATCCGCATCCCGGTCCACATGATCGAGACGCTGAACAAGGTGATGCAGGTCCAGAAGCAGCTCCTCCAGGAATTCGGCCACGAGCCGACGCCGGAGGAGGTCGCCGAGGAGATGAACCTGCCCGTCGAGCGCGTGCAGCAGATCATGAAGATGGCGCAGCAGCCCATCTCGCTCCAGTCGCCCGTCGGCGACGGCGACGACACCAGCTTCGGCGACTTCATCGAGGACAAGTCCGCGGACAACCCGTACGACATGACCGCCTTCTCGCTCCTGCGCGAAAAGATCATGGACGTGCTCGACTCCCTCACCGAGCGCGAGCGCCGCGTGCTCACGCTGCGTTTCGGCCTCGTCGACGGCTACAGCCGCACGCTCGAGGAAGTCGGCAAGCAGTTCAAGGTCACCCGCGAGCGCATCCGCCAGATCGAGGCCAAGGCGCTCCGCAAGATGCGCCACCCGACGCGCATCCGCCAGCTCCACGGCTTCTTCGACGCCGAGCAGATCGACAACCCCCAGAACCTGCTCAAGAAGCCGCCGGCAATCCCGCCGCAGTTCATCAAGCAGGGCGGTCCGCTCATGCCGGCCGGCAAACCGTTCTTCCCCCAGAACTGAGCCCGCCGTTTTGGCCCTTTACTCACCTCCCCTCCAAACTAGCCTTCAGCCATGAATCTCCTGCCTGAACCCATCGCCGGCGTCTTCGGTCTCGGCGCACCCGAGTTGATCATCATCCTGGTGATCCTTATGCTGCTCTTCGGCGGCGCCAAGCTCCCCGCCCTGGCCAAGGGCCTGGGCCAGTCCATCCGTGAGTTCAAACAAGCCTCGAAGGACGAGCCGGCCAAGGAAGAGAAGAAGGCGGACACGCCGCCCTCCGACCCCGGCAAGAACTGAGGCGGCCTCATTTCAGGACCAAGGCGCATCCCAAGGGATGCGCCTTTTTGTTTTCAGCCCGGGATTTTCCGCTCAATCCGCCTTCCGGCTGAGGACGCGCCGGCGCCAAAGCCCCGCGGCCAAGGCCAGCGCACCCGCCGCTCCCGCATAGGTCGAAGGCTCCGGGATCGCCGAGAGATTCTCCACGCCGCTCACGCTGAAACGCATGAAGTCCGTGCCGCCGCCGGGTATCCAGTAGGTGAACGCTCCGCTCGACGACGGATGCGACGACCACTCGCTGAGGTCGAATCCGGTGGGCAGCGCCAGGAAGGTCGTCAACGGCCCCGGCGCATCCGCATAGAGCCTGAAATCCGCCGCAGACAGCTCGCGACCACCGACCTGGTGGTTGCTGAAGCGCTCCGATGCCGTGAACGGTGGCATGCCCGCGGTGAATGTGATCCGGTTGAAGGAAGGCGAGTCGTCGACCTGGATGGTCGGATTCGTGAACACCGTGGTCCAGTCACCCCCGGTGGCATTCACGGTCAGCACGGCGCTCAGGGCCGAAAAGGTGCGCGAGGTGTCGCCCGAATAGGTTCCCGTCGCGGTGGTATCATAGCTCACCGTGAAGGAGAAGGGATTGCCGACCGAGAAATAGGAGCTCAACGGAGCGCCGACTGTGTTTGCCGTGCCGGAAAAACGGAAGGTCAGCACCTCGGCGCGCAGGACCGCGGGCACCAACGCCAGCCCGGCGATCAGCCAGATCCAGGAAAACGAAAACTGAGCGGGAGACAGGTGCGCGAAGAGGCGGGAAAGGATGATCATGCCCCACCATACACGCCCACCCAAATGCGGCCATACGTGTAAACCCGTAGGCCTGCGCCAAGCTCAACCGCGCAGGCCGGCCTTGAACGCGGCGATCTGGTCGGGACTGCCCAGCACCAGCACGCTGTCGCCGGCGAGGAGCTTTTCCTCGCCGCGCGGATTGAGAATGCGCCGGCCGGCGCGGTTGATGCCGGCGACCTGCAGGCCGTAGGCCTTGCCCAAGGCCAGCTCGGCAAGCGTGCGGCCATGCAGGGCGCTGTCCGCGGCCAGCTCGATGGCCTCCATGCGCACCTCGTCGAAACTGGACGCCTGCGACGAACCGGTGGCCTTCTGCAGGAACTCCTTGGCGGCCGCCACCTGCACGGACGTGCCCAGCAACAGCACCTTGTCGCGTGGATACAGCACCATCTCCCCGGTGGGATTGCCGACCATCACGCCCTGGCGATCGACCCCGGCCACGGTGCAGCCGAAGCGGGTGCGCAAGGCGAGTTCGCCCAACGTGCGTCCGCGGCAATCGGCCTGCTCCGGCACGATGCATTCGGTGAGCAGGAGGTTCCATTCCGCATGCGGCGCCATCCACGGGGCGGTTGCGCCGGTGGGCTTCGGCTCATCCCCGGTGAGCCGCTCCTGCAATTCCACCTCGAGCATGCTGTGCCAGTAGATCAGGCGGCTGCGCAGCACGAACAGGCCGAGCAGGACGGCGCCGAGCACCACCGCCGGCAGCCAGCGGGTCGCGCCGCCGATGGGCAGGATCGCATTCAGCCACAGCACGAGCAGCAGCCCGGCCCCGACCTTGAGCCCGGCCTCGACCACCGGGACCAGCTTGGCGGCCTTGGTATGGCCATGGGTGCTCACCTGCGCGATCAGGAGCGACATGGCCGAAAGGTTGCGCCAGATCGCCACCAACGGCGCCAGGGCGACCAGCACCAGCACGCTCCAGAAGATCAGTTCCGCCCCGCGCGGGAAAGCGCTGTGGACCGGCAGGTAATCGCGCACGAGATCGAACATCTGCTCGGAAAAAACAAACAGGCCGGTCACCAGGAGCACTTCCAGCCCGATCTGGATGACGCGCTTGCGGCTCAGCTGCCAGAGCACGCTCTTCTTCTGCATCTGCTGGAGCCTTTCCAGCAGGCGGGCATAGTAGGCAAGCCAGTCCTTGAGCCAGGCCGGCTGCCGCCGCGCGATCGCCTCGCTCAGCTCGCCCGAACGGCGCGTCAGCACCGGCGCGGCGATCGCCGTCACCAGCGACAGCCCCACCGCCACCGCACCGAAACCGGCCGGCACGACGCCGGCGGAGACCCCCAGCTGGGCGATGATGAAGGAAAATTCACCGATCGGCGTGATCATGAGGCCGACGCGCACCGCCTCGCGCAGCGGAACCCCGGTCAGCAGCATCGCCGTCGTGCCGCCCAACGGACGCGCCACCAGGGCCAGCACGGAGGCTCCCAGCACCAGCAGCCATGACTGGGCGAGCAGGCGGATGTCGATCTGCATGCCGATCGACACGAAGAACACCGCGCTGAACATGTCGCGCGCCCCCTCGAACACGCGGTCGATCTGGGCCCGCTGCGGCGTTTCCGCGATGATCGAGCCCAGGATGAACGCGCCCATCGCCAGCGAATAGCCGGCCTTCTGCGCCGTCAGCGCCAGGCCGAGCATCAGCCCCGCCACCACGAGCGTCTGCAGTTCCTCGCTGGCCGATTCGCCCAGCCGGCGCAGCAGCCACGGCACCGCCAGCAAACCCACGACGCCGGCCAGCGCGACAAAAGCGCTCAGCAGGCCCAGGGTTTCACCGACCGCGGCATCGCCCATGCCGCCGAACAGCACGAGCGAGTTCAGCAAGGCCAGCGAGATCACGGCCACGACATCCTCCAGCACCGTGATGCCCATCGCCATCTGCCCGGCCCTCTCGTGGGTCAGGCCCGTTTCCTGCAGCACCTTGCTGATGATCGCCGACGACGAGACGATGAGCATCGCGCCGAAAAACACCGCCGCCTTGCCGTTGAAGCCAAGCAGCGGCGAGCCCAGGCGGGAGAGATTGTAGACGATCAGGGCCGTGATGACCGTGCCCACCAGCAGGGGCAGACCCAGGCGGCGCAGCTTGCGCAGGCTGAGCTTCATGCCGATCGAGAACATCAGGAACACCAGGCCGACCTGCGCGAGCGTCTCGATGCGCCCGATGTCCGTCACCAGCGAAAAGGGCGGCGTGAACGGGCCGATCACCATGCCCGCGGCGAGAAAGCCGACGATGAGGGAAAGCCCCGCCCGGTGGCAGGCCCAGCCGACGAGCCCCGCCACCAGCATGACAACGGCCAGATCCTTGATGAAGTCTACGCCCTCCATGGTGCTAGTTGCGCATTACCACGCCAAGGCGGTGGCGCAGGTCAAGCCCCGGCCTCACTTTCCCTTCAGGAACGCCTCCCTGAGCCGCAGTCCGTCCTCGCGCGTCAACACGAAGAAAAGCTCGTTGGGTCGCGGCCCGCGGCGGTAGTAATCGTAGTGCTTCCAGGCCTCGCGGTCGCCCTCGCTCGCGGCCGGCGAACCATCGCGCAGGTCGAAGGCCCGCAGGTCGTGCATGCCCTCCAGTGCGATCAGCTTCAGCTTCTGCTCCTCCGGCGAAACCGGATGCGAGTACAGCCGCCGGAAAAACAATTCCGGAACGCTCGACGGCGGCAGGCCGCTCATGACATCGCGATCCCCGAGAGGCCACGCCTCGTTTTCCAGCGCATGATTGGTGTAAAGGTAGAGTTCGCACGCCCCCGGCCACTGCGCGAGCGCATCCAGCAAGGCGATCGTCGTGAACTGATGATCCGCATGGGCGTCCAGCATCGGATGCGGCGCGACGATCACCTCGGGCTGCACGCGCTGCAACTCCCACACGAGGTCGGCGACGAGACCCTCCCAGGTGCCCGCAAAGGGACGCATCCGCAGCGCTTCGTCGACGTTCAGCCGCCGGTAATACCCCGGCTCCTCGAGCCGGGCCATGAGCGGCGGCAGGGGCACCGCCGGATCGGCCTGCAAACGTTTCAAGGTGGCGTCGTAGTAACCCAGGTTGCGCGCCCTGCCGGGATACACCCCGCCGTAGAACGGCACGCTGATGCTGTCCCACGTGCGGATCCAGCCTTTGATCCGGTAATGCTCGGCGGGCTCGGTGAACAGCGCCCGGAAGTTCTCCCCGCCTGCATCGCCGGCCGTGATCGTGACAACATCCGCGCCGGTGGTCCGGTAAAGGCCGAAAGCCGCGATCTCCGCGTCATCCGGATGAGGCGCGAGCACGAGGACCCGCCGGCCCTTGATCGGTGGATTGCGGTAAAGAAACAGCTTCGCGGGTCCGTTCGCCCACTGGGCGCCGATCCCGCTCAAGGTCACCCGTCCGCCACCGGTAGCCAGCAAAGGACTCACGTCGATGAGCCGCCGCCCGCGCGCGCCTTCCTCGAAGACCTGCCTGACGACGACCGAACCGCGCTGGGCCCGGATCTCGGGAACCGCGCCTTCGGTCGACAGGAGCGAAAGCTCGAGAAACGCCGTGTCCGCCATGCCCGTCTCCCCCTTCCACTCGAAGCCGTCCGATCCGAGGGTCACGGTGCCGGTCGCCACGTTCGTCGCCTCCAGGTTGTAGGCGTAATCCCTGCCCGGATCGAACCGGGGGCGCTGGGCCGGCAGCGTCACCGGCGCGAGCCAACTCAAGCAGCATAACACAAAAACGAAGCGTGGGGCGGGTGCTTGCATGCCGGATTGCACCAGCGGGTGCGACATCGCGCAAGGGCCAACCCACCGCCTTGCTTCAGGCGAGAAGCCGGATAACAAGCTGCCATGCCCCCACCCCGTTTCGCCCTGCTGCTGCTGGGCAGTGCCGCGCTCCTGTCCGCGCACCCCGATCACGGTCCCGCCGAGGACATGGCCGCCGCCGCCTCGTCCTGGCTCGAGTCGCTCGACGACGCCCAGCGACAGGCAGCCGTGTTTCCCTTGCAGGATGCCGAACGCGAAAACTGGCACTTCGTCCCGCGCTCCCGCCGCGGATTGCCGCTGAAGGACATGACGCCGGCGCAGCAAGACCGCGCCCGGGCCCTTGTAGCCGCAGGACTCAGTGAGCGCGGCCTGCTGGCCACCGACGCGATCATCGCCCTCGAAGACGTGCTTTTCGCCCTGGAGGGAAGCAACCACCGCGACCGGGGGCTCTACCATTTCACCCTCTTCGGTACACCCGCTCCGCACGGCACCTGGGGCTGGCGCATGGAAGGCCATCACCTGTCCGTGAACCTCCTGATCGTGGAGGGCGAAAAAATCGCCGTCACCCCGATGTTCCTCGGCGCCAACCCCGCGGAAGTGCGCATCGCCCACGCCCAGCGGGGGCGACGCGCGCTCGCCGCGGAGGAAGAACAAGGCCGCGCGCTCATGCTGTCGTTTGACGAAGCCCAGCGCCGCACCGCATTGATCGCGACCCGTGCCCCGGCGGACATCATCACCGGCAACGACCGCGAGGCCCGGCTCGCGGCCCCCGCAGGCGTGCCCTATGCCCAAATGACCGCAGCCCAACAGGCGCAATTGCGCGCGCTCGTCGAGGTCTACGCCGGCCGGCTGCGCGCCGAACTCGCCGCCGTCGAACTGCAGAAGATCGCCGACCGAGGTTGGAATACCGTCCACTTTGCCTGGGCCGGCAGCCTCGAGCCCGGACGAGGGCACTATTATCGCATCCACAGTCCCGATTTCGTGATCGAATACGACAACACCCAGAACGGCGCGAACCACATCCACACCAGCTGGCGCGACTTCAAGGGCGACTTCGGCCGGGATTTGCTGCGCGAACACCATCTGGAGTCACACACTAAAGAAGGCAATTAACCGCCTGAAACATTCATCCTGTTGGTGGACATTAATTAAGGAATCGTTTTGGCGCTCCGAAAATTTCCTAAAAAATCTCTGGACTCAAAAGCTACGGTTCGCACTTTCAGCGCTGCATCAGGAAAGGATCGGCCGAAAGACCGGTTCTGCCAACCGGGTCTAGGAGTGATCACGGTGGTTTCGAGTGACGCAAGTCACCCGGATGTGCGAGGGATAACACCCTCGAACAAAATACTCCTCCTAAAAAGCGAAACGCCGCCTGATGCCCTCAGGCGGCTTTCGTTTTTCGGGAAAACACCTGAAGCGCGAACGATTAACCGAAAACCCACCAGCTAACCGCTCACGCATCATGTCCACGAACCTCCTCACCCTCGCCTCGCTCCGCATCAGCGAAACGAATCCGAACCACCACCTTTGGAACAACAACGGCACGTGGTTCCTTCACTACACGGTCTACCCCACACCCTTCACCAAGGAGCGCATCCGCCGCTCCCTCGGCACGAAGGACGTCAAGGTCGCCCGCGAACGCCGCGACAACTTCTTCAGCCTGCTGGCCAAGCAAAACTCGGCCCCGCTGCCTGTCGCCGAGCAGAACACGGCCTTCGCCTGACCGGAGCTCCGATCAGGATCCACTCAAGGCGCGCCCGACGGCGCGCCTTTTTTGTGAGCGCGAACCGCCGCCGCGGTTGCCGGCTTGCCGAACTGTAGGGCGGGGTCGCCGAACCCCGCCTGCATTCGATTCGTGGTCGCTCTCTGTGTCCAAGGCGGGGTTCGGCGACCCCGCCCTACAACTCGTTTACGGGATCCGCAGCTGCTGGCCCACGCGCAAGGCGTTGCTTCCTTGCAGGACGTCGCGATTGGCTTGGTAAATCTCCTGCCAGCGGTTGGGCGTGCCGTAATAACGCAGGCTGATGCGCGAGAGCGAATCCCCCTCGGTCACGGTATGCGTGCGCGGCGCAACCGAAGCCGCCGGGGCCGGTGTTGCGGGCGCCGGCACGGCGCCACCCGAGGCAATCTTGGCGGCCGGCGTGCCCAACCGGGCCGCGGCGGCGATCTGATCGAGCGTGCCCTGGGCCTGGGTCAAACGGGCGGCCAGCGCCCCGTTTTCCGTGCGCAGCTGGGTGATCGTCGCCTGCCGCTCGCGCTCCTGCGCCGCGTAACCCTCGGCCAGCCGGGCCTGGTTGACGCGGGCGGCCTCGAGTTCGCGGCGCGCCTGGACCAGTTGCGCCGAAAGCGCATCGACGTTCTGCTGGCCGCTCTGCTCGGTGGCGACGCGCTGCTGCTCCGCCACGCGCGCCGACTGGGTGAGCCGGGCGATGTCGGCCCGGAAGGAATCGACCAAGCGCCGCATGTCCTCGCGCTCCTGCTCGAGACGTTGGTTCGCCTGGGTGAGTTCCGCCACGGTGGTCGTGTGCGTTTCGTCCGCCTTTTCCGCCTCACCGAGGCGGGCCTGCAGGGCGGCCAGGTCCGATCCGGCCTTTTGGGCGGATTGGCGGGACACCCCGAGCTGTTGCGTCAGATCGGCGTTGGCCTTCTGCAAATCGTCGTGCTCCCGCTGCAGCGTCACAAGCTGGCTGCCGACCGCCTCGAGACGCTCCTGCAAGGCGGCCTTTTCGTCCGAAAGGCCGGGGAGCGCGGTCGCCACCTGACGGGCGTCGGTCAGTTCGGCGCGCAAGGAATCACGTTCCGAGGTCACGGTGCGGAGATCGGCCGCCTGCTGCGTCGACTGGCGGCGCAGTTCCTCGTTCACGACGGTGAGATCGCGCACCCGGGCCTCGAGCTGGGCCACCTCATCGCGCATGGCGGAGGTGTCGCTTTGCTGGGCGGCCAGCAGGGCGCGGTTGGCCTCGGTCAGGGACCGGTTGGTCTCACGGGTGCGCTGCAGTTGGGAGGCCAGCGTCGTGATTTCGCGGGCCGCGTTGGCGCGCTCCTCCTCGACCTGCGCCTCGAGCTGCTTCACGCGCGTCTGCAGCGTGCTGATCTCCATCCGGAAGGCGTCCGGACTCGTCGCGTCCACCGCCTGCGCCTGGGCGGCGAGCGCGGCGGCGGCGGCCTTTTCGGCGTTCGCCAGATCCTGGCCGAGCTTTTCGTTCTCGGCCGTGAGTTCGGCCACGGTGGCGTTCAGCTTTTCGACCGTGTGATTGGCTTCATCCAGCTCGGCCTGGCGGCGCACGTCGTTCGCCCCGTTGCGCGTGCGCACGGTGAGGGCATCCGCGAGCTGGCGCTCCAATTCGGTGACGCGCTCCTGGGCCTGCGTCAGATCGCGCCGGCTCTGGGCCAGGCTGGCGGAAATACGCTCCCCTTCCCTGGCGGCCGAGGTCGCCTGCGCCAGCCGTTCGGCAGCGCGCGCCGCATCCTCACGCAGGCGGCGGTTCTCATCCTGAAGTGCTTTGAGGTCCGACAGGTCGCGGCGCGCCTTGTCCAACTCCTGGCGGAGCGACTCGTTGTCGGCGCTTTTGCCGGTTGTGACCGCCAGTCGCGCCTCCAACTCCTGGTTGGCCTCGGTCAGCTCGGCCACGGTGGCGTTGAGTTTTTCCACCGCACGACCCGCATCCTCGAGTTCCGTGATGCGGGCCTGGGCCTGCGCGAGGCTCCGGCGGTTTTCCGCCAAGGCCGCGGTCAGGCGCTCGCCTTCCTGGATGGCGGCCGCATTCCGGCCCGATTGCGCGGACGCGCGCGTGGCCTCTTCGCGAGCCGCGGCGAGATCCCGGCGCAGCGCGTCGGCTTCGGCGGACTTCGCCCCGGCTGCGGCCAGATCCGACTCCAGACGCTGTTTGGCCGCGGTCAGCTCCGTCACCTCGGTCGCGCTTTTCTCAGCGGCCCGGTTGGCTTCGATGAGACGGGAACGAAGATCGTCGGCGGTGGCGGCCGCGCCTTGGGCGAGATTCAAACGGCCTTGCAGATCGGCGTTGGCCGCGGCGAGGGCCTCGGACTTGCGGGCGGCCTCGGCCAGCTCGGCACGGAGCTTCTGAAGCTCGGGCCCTTGGGCCGCCCCGGCGTCACGCAATGACGAGAGACTCTTTTCCAAATCAGCCACCCGCCCCTTCGCGGCCACGGCCGCCCGTTCTTCGTCGGCCAGCTTCGCCGACAAGGCCCGGTTGTCCCGTTCGAGCTGGTCGCTCGTGGCCTGCAAACCGGCCAGTTGCTCCTTCAGCGAAGAGACCTCGCCGGCTGCGACCGCCTTGCCGGCCGCGCTTTTCAAGTCACGCTCCGCGCGGGTGAGTCGGGCGGAGAGATCCTTTTTGTCGGCTTCGAGGCGTTCGAGATTTTGCGCATGGGTCGCCAGCGCGCGGTCGCGCTCACCCAGCTGTTGCTGCAAACGGGCCAGTTGCCCGCGCAGCGCCTCGCCGCTTTCGGTCGTGGTCCGCGCAGCGGCCGCGAGCTGCTCGCGCAATACACCGGCCTCGCGCTGGGCCTCGGCGAGTTTCTGCGGCAGGGCGGTGTCCACGGTGGGCGTCGGACGCGCTTCAAGCTCGCTGACGCGCGCGGCCAGCCGGCGGTTCTCGGCCTCGAGATTGGTCGCGGTTTCCTCGGCCTGGCGCGTCCGGGCCGCGAGCTGGTCCAGCTGGGCGGCATCGGCGCCGCCGGAGGAGGCCGGCGCGCCCTTCGCCTGCTCCGACAAGGTGCGGACCTGGCGGTTGAGGTTGAGCAATTCCACCGTGGCCCGCTTCACCTCCGCGTTGAGGCGGGTGTTCTCACGCTGGAGATTTGCCACCACCGCCGGATCGGGAGCGGAACCGGACGACGTCGCCGGCGCGGGCGCGGCCAGGCTGTCGCGCTCCTGCTGTAACCGCTGGTTCGCGGCCGTGAGTTCCTCGTTCGCCTGTTGCAGCCGCTGTTGGGCCGCTTCGGTTTCCTTCAAACGCCCGGCGAGAGCGGCCAGTTCGGCCTCATGGCGTCCGACATCGACGGAGGGAACCGCGGCAACGGGCGCCGCCGCGGAACGGGCCTTGGCGGCGTCACGCTCGGCATCGCGCACCTGGGCGGCGAGCACGGCCACCTGGCGTTCGGCGGCCTCCTTGTCGGCGCTGAGCGTCTGGACCTGCTCGGCGAGGCGGCGGCTTTGTTCGCGCAGCTGATCGACCAGGTTGCCGGAGCCGCCGGCACGGGAAAGTTCGTCCGCGAGCCGGGCGTTGTCGACCTCGAGCCGCTGGTTGGCCTCGCTCAGGCGGGAGTTGGCGTCGCGCGCCTGCGCCAGGGCGGCGGTCAGCTCGGACAGGCGCCCGTCCGACGCCGGCTCGCGGGTCGTCGCCGCGGATGCGGGCGGCGTGAGGCGCACGCCGGCGGCCTGCCGGGCGGCGGCCAGCTGCTCCGGAGTCAGTTCGCGGAGCAACGCATCGCGGGCATCCGGATTCGCCCCGTTTTGCACGGCCCGGTTGAGCCAGACGAAGGCCTGCACCGGATCGCGCTTCACGCCGTCGCGGCCTTCGGCGAGCAGCAGTCCGTAATTGACCTGGGCCGGCGCAAAATTCTGTTCCGCCGCCGCCCGGTACAACGCCGCCGCCGCCGGAACGTCTTTCGCAACGCCGCGACCTTCCTCGAGCAGCAACGCGTAATTGTACTGGGCCCGGGCATAGCCGCGCTCGGCGGCGACGCGATACCAGCGCGCGGCGAGACCGTCGTCCTTCTTCACCCCGCGGCCGGCTTCGTAGACCAGACCGAGGTTGAACTGGGCCTCGACGAGCCCGTTCTCGGCGGCCTGCTTGTACCAGAGGTTGGCCTCGAAAAGATCCTGCCCGACGCCACGGCCGGCGGCATACATGTTGCCGACATTGAACTGTGCCGGCGCGAAACCCTGCTCGGCGGCCATGAGGTAGAACCGGAAGGCCTGGCGTTCGTCCATGGCCACACCACGCCCCAACTCGTAAGCGAGACCGAGATTGAACTGCGCCGGCGCGAAACCCTTTTCCGCCGCCTGCCGGTACCACTTGAGCGCCTCGGCAAAATCCTGCGATGCGCCCATCAGCGCGTTGGTGTAGGCGTTGCCGAGGGCGTTGAGCGCCTCGAGATCGCCTTGGGAGGCCCGCGTCCGCAGCGTGGGCAGGTCGGGCGAGGGTTGCGCATAGGCAGGACCACTCAGCCAAAGCAGGCTGGCCAGCAGCCCCGCTCGCAATGATGGGATTTGCCTAGAAGACCGGGCGGAAATGCGCACGGATCAACTTAAGGGGAAAACCCTACACGGGAGCAAGGCTGCATCGGACATGCCGTGGATGATTTTCTTGTCCGGCGGACAAAAGGTGGCGAGCGCGCCCGAAAGGCGGGCCTGGCCGCCGGACACGAAGTAATAAGGGCAGAGCCGCAGGCGGCCGGCCTCGTCGCGCACCGCCGGTTCCGCACCCGCTTCGCTCCGGTAGAGCGGATGGACGAGGCGTTTGGGTTTCCGGTATTCCTGGAGCACGTGCAGGTGGGTCGGCGCCAGCTTGAGGGCCTGTTCGACGCCGGCCTGCCACTCCTCGCGCGAGCAATCGCTGCCGAGCACCACGCTCCGCGCGCCCCACGCGGTTTCATGAAAACCGCTGATCTTGATGATGAGGTCGCGCTCCTTCTGCGACGCCGAGGCGAGGTCGCGCCAGTCGTTCAGCAGGCGTCCGCCGAGCACCGGTCCGTCCAGCACGGCGCCGGGCGGCAGCGGCGCCGGATCCATGATCCACGAGCGCGGGATGAGCTTCTGCAGGAGCTTGAACGCCCGGCCGCTGAGCGACTCGGCCCAGTATTCGCGCAGCAGGTGGTGGTTAAACAGCGCGAGCGTCAGCTTTTCCTCTTGGAAATGCCGCATGGGAGGCGCGATCGCCACCGCGCCGCTCTGCCACGCCTCGAGAATGTCCGCGCCCACCTTGATGCCCGGCCAGTCGAAAAGCTCGAAGAACCGGTAGAGGATGTCGATCTTCTCGGGCGCACCCTCGACGTCGAAGAAGAGTTCGCCGCCGAGCGGAAAGACGTCCTCGGGGCGCATGCAGAACACCCGGCGCCCGCGGCGCTGCAGCTGTTCGGCCAGCCAGTTCATTTCCGGCCGGTACGTGGCGGCCTCGTCGCTGACCAGGATGGCCACGAGGGGATTGCGCTCGTTCGGCCGCAAGCCGGCGAGCGATTGGTGGAAGTTCTCGATCATCTGGTCGCCGTGACCGACGAGCGACTCCCCCGCCCCGCCCGTCTCGTAAAGCCGGTTCAGGAACGCGGTCAGCCCGATTCCGCCTGGGACGGAATCGAGTTCCGTCAGCGCAAAACCGTCCTCGGTAAGCAGGAGATCCGGCCTCAGCACCGTGGGAAACGCGCCGCGGTTGCGGGCGTCGCGGGCATGGTAGATCAGGTCGGCGGGCTTGCCGCGGTCGAGGTACTGGGCGACCCACGGCGCAAGCAGCGGCTTGTTGCGCAGCAGGTTCTTCCCGGCGGCGGAGCGCAGGTAGAGCGTCTCCAGCGCCTGGTGAAATTCCAGGCACGCGGCGCCAATCTGCTCCAGCTCCTGCACCTGCGCCGGGGTGAGCGGCCAGGCCTCGGGCGAAAGCTGCCAGGTCTTGTCTTCGAACAGCGGCTGGGCGGCGAAGGCGGACCGGAGGGCGTCGTAGGCGAGAGCGGACATGGCTTCAGCGGAGGGAATGCGGCGGGGGGCAAAACACAAACTGTGCCGGGATCTTTGGCCTCCGCTGTGTCCGTTTACTCGTCGTCGATCTGGATGTCCTTGTTGCGGTGGCGCGGGCAGCCGGCGCGGAGCCAGCCGGTGATGAAGCGGTCGATGTCGCCGTCGAGCACGCCCTGCGTGTCGCTGGTGCTCACGCCGGTGCGCAGGTCCTTCACCATCTGGTAGGGCTGGAGCACGTAGCTGCGGATCTGCGAGCCGAAGCCGATTTCGCCCTTTTCGCCGTAGAACTTCTCCATCTCGGAACGCTGCTCATCGAGCTTCTTCTCGTAGAGGCGGGCCTTGAGGACGTTCATCGCCGCGGCCTTGTTCTTGATCTGAGAACGCTCGTTCTGGCAGACCACGACGAGGCCGGTCGGGAGGTGCGTGAGGCGCACGGCGGAGTCGGTCGTGTTGACGCCCTGGCCGCCCTTGCCGGAGGAACGGTAGACATCCACGCGGATGTCGCCGTCGGGGATGTCGATGTTGATTTCCTCGTTGATCTCGGCGACGACGTCCACGGCGCAGAACGACGTATGCCGGCGCTTGTTCGCGTCGAAGGGACTGATGCGCACGAGGCGGTGGACGCCGCGCTCGGCCTTGGCGTAGCCGTAGGCGTTCTCGCCCTTGATGAGGATCGTGGCCTTGGAGATGCCGGCCTGGTCGCCGGGCTGCACGTCCATCAGCTCGACCTCGAAACCGCGGCGTTCGCACCAGCGCGAATACATGCGGAAGAGGATGTCGGCCCAGTCGTTGGACTCGGTGCCGCCGGCGCCCGCCTGGATGCTGAAAATGGCGTTGTTGCGGTCGAATTGGCCGGTGAGGAACGACGCGATCTCGATCTGGTCGAGTTCCTCGACCATGGCGGCGACGGTGGTGTCGAGTTCCTTGGCGGAGGCCTCCTGCTCGGCACCGGTGGCCATCTCGATCAACTCGATCATGACGGCGGCATCATCGAGCTTCTTGTTGAAGGCGACGAGGCCGCCGATGGTCTTCTTGAGGCCGTTGAGCTTGGCGATGTGTTTCTGGGCGCGCTCGTTGTTGTCCCAGAAGGCCGGATCACCCATCTGGCCTTCCATCGCCTCTATTTCGCGCTGCTTTTGTTCGACGTCAAAGAAACCTCCATAAGTAGCCGGCGCGCTTCTTTATGTTTTCGAGGTGGGAAAAGGTTTCGGGTGCGATCATGGGCGCCCCCACCCTTGGCAGCAGCGTAGGCTCGGCAAGCGCAATCTCGCCGGGCCCGCGGATCAATCGAAGGCGTTGCCCAGCCACTGCTGGAAGTACGTGCCCAACAAGGGCACGGGCTTGAACTCGCGGTTCAGGGCCGCGATGAAACCGAGGATCCACAGCACGATCAGCCCGAGCCAGACCAGCGTCGAGGCCAGCCAGCCCAGCAGCGGCACGATGCTCAGGGCGCTGCCGATCAGGCCCGCGAGAATCAGACCGAGCATCTGGCGAAGATGAAAAGCGCCAAGCCGGCTCTTTTTTCCACCCTGGATCACCAAGGCGATGATGAAACCGATGATGGTCAGGTAGGCCAGAATGGCGACCGTGCGATCCTCGGTGCTGCTGGCGACGGGTGTGACAGGCGTGACGGGTGTGCTCATAAGAATCAGAAAAGGGGTGACCGGTCTCAGGCAGGCCAGGGCAGTTTTGCCCTTCCCCACCCGCTCGTCAATGCCGCGGCGGTCAGGGTAGTGACTCAGTTTGGACGAAATCCGTCGCGGCGGTCTATGGCGGTTTAAGTGTTTTTGTGGCCGTACGCCCCAAGCCGGCTTGTAACGTAATACGTTACAACCCCCTCGGAGACGAGTTGGGTCCGGCTCGAAGGTCCGTGGCTGCAGATTTATTGAGTCCCTCACTCGCGAACAACGACAAGGATTGAGACGTTAATCCTCACCAACCACGAAGCATGTTATGGCCACGAAAAACACGAGAACCCGGCGGCGGGTAAAGCTCTCAAGGCGCCTATAGGCGCGCGAAAAACATCCTCCCGCCTGGCAAAGTGCTCTTGGTGTTTTTTGTGGCCAAAATCTCTGGGGCTTGGGGGTTGGTTCCGGCTCCGCCGGGTTGGGATGCTCTATGACCGCCGTCCGAAGAAACCGCGCTCACTGCGCGCCGCTACGGCAAACTGAGTCACCACCGCGGTCAGGGATTGCCCGAGGGTGGCGCTGGAATACGGGCCAGGGCTTCACCCAGCACGGCCAGGTTGACAGGCTTGGTCAGAAAGTCGTTCATGCCGAGCGCGAGGCAGCGCTCCTGCTCGCCCTTCAAGGCGTGGGCGGTCAGCGCGATGATGTAAACGCGTGACGTCCGGGTCGCCGCCTCCTTGGCGCGGATCTGCCGCACGGTTTCGTAGCCGTCCATCACCGGCATTTCCAAATCCATCAGAAGCGCGTCAAACGTCTCGTCCGCCAGCGCGGCGAGGCCCTCGGCTCCGTCATCCACCAGCCGTGTCTCGTGACCGAGGCGGTCCAGGAACATCTTGATCACCTTCTGGTTGATCGGATTGTCCTCGAGCACCAGCAGCTTGAGCCGGCGGGTCGGGGCCGGCACCTGCAGCAATCCCCCGGGACGGCCCCCCGAAACCCCGGGCGTCGTGGTGGCGGCGGCTCGAACCGTCGCCGTGAACGTCGAGCCGCGCCCCAGCTCGCTTTGCACCGCCAGGGATCCGCCCATCAGCTCGCAGAGACGCCGGGTGATCGACAACCCCAGGCCGGTGCCGCCGAAACGCCGCGTGGTGGAAATGTCCGCCTGCCGGAACGGTTCGAAAATGCCCATCTGTTGTTCGGGAGCGATGCCGATTCCGGTGTCGGTGACCTTGAAGGCCAGCATGCCCTTCTGCGGCGAAAAAACCTCCAGCCGCACGCTGCCCTTCTCGGTGAACTTGATCGCGTTGCCGAGCAGGTTGTGGAGGATCTGCTGCAAGCGCACCGGGTCGCCCGTCACTGCGGCCGGGACCTCCGGCGCGACCCGGGTCGTCAGTTCGAGGCCTTTTTTGACGGCCTGCGGCTCGAGCAGGCGGGCCGCCTGCTCCACGATCGCCGCGACCTCGCAGCGGACGCGCTCGATGCGCAGCTCATCGGCCACGATCTTCGAATAATCGAGCACGTCATTGATGATCACCAACAGCGAGTTCGCGCTCTGGTCGATCAGTTCGAGATACTCCCGCTGCTCGGCATCGAGGGGCGTGTGTTTCAGCAGCTGGGTGAACCCGACCACCCCGTTCATGGGCGTGCGGATCTCGTGACTCATCGTCGCCAGGAACCGCGACTGCGCCTGGCCGGCCGCCTCGGCATCATCGCGGGCATCCCGCAGCTGGGTTTCGATCTCCTTGCGCCGGGTGATGTCGCGCAGCACCAGCACCCGGGCCCGCACGCGCGTGTCCCTCTCGTCCCGGACATCATGCAGCGAGGCGTCGAAGACGACCCGGCCGACGGTGATTTCAACCTGCCGGCCGCCGGCCTCCCTGAACAAGGCGAGCACATCCGGCCAGGCCTTGAGCACCTCGCCGGCGCGCCGCCCCAAAACGCGGCCTTGGCCGAGACCGAGGGTGGAGGCCGCCTCGCGGTTCCAGTCCACGATCCGCTCGTCCTCGTCGAAAACCAGGATGCGGTCTTCCAGCTGCTCGATGAGCGCGGCCCGCGCCACGGGCGCGAGGTTCAGCAGCCGGTGCCGGAAAAGCGCCAGCGCCACCAGCACGCTGGTGACCGGAAAGAGGATCGGGGCATAGTTGAGGCCGGTCGGTTTGGTGACGCCGGCCAGATGGCCGATGTCGGCGATCCATCCGACAAAAGCCGCCCCGAGGAAGATCAACCGGCCGCGGCGCTCCCAGGCGGTGTGTTTCTTCTGCGGGTAAAGCAGCAGGAAGATCGTGAACCAAACCGCGTAATTGTAGATGTAATAGATGTACCCCCACGGACCGAAACTGTTGCGCAACACCGGCAGGCCGCCCGCCGAGTCCACCCAGAAGGAATGGCGCAACAGCGTGTGTTGCTGCCCCAATCCCGGCAGCCAGAGCAGGACCAGGGTCACAACCGGCACCAGCATGATCGCCGGAATCGCCCAGCCGCGGAGCAGCGGCTTGTTGCGCGTCATGCGATGCACCATCTCGAACCAGGCCGGCGCATAGAAACACAGCACCGTGCAGCGGAGCTGGAAGATCAGCTGCTTCTGGTCGAGCGCGGGCGTGCTGAGTTCGATCGCATAACCCAGGGCCCAGAACGAATTGAGCAGCAGGGCCAGGCAAAAGGGCGCGGCGGCATCCGTCCGCAAACGGGCGCGAACCAGAAACAGCATCACCAGCTCGAAAACGCTGGAGACGAGCAAGGCGGTGATTTGCCAGGGCACGCCCCAAGGCGATGCGAGCCGGAGGAACTTGCCAAGGGGATTTCAGCCTCCAAGGGCCGTTAGGCACTGTTCCGGCAACACCTATACCGCCTCCCCCCGGGGGGCGGCCCATCCGCCCCGCAGGCGAAAAACGGACCCGGTCAGGCTCGCAGCGCACCGGCGGCCTTCTCGGCCAGGTAGCTGGCGTAGGTCAGGCGCACGCCATCGCGCAGGGCGATCTTCGCCTTCCAGCCCAGCGCGCTGAGCTTCGAGACATCCATGAGTTTGCGCGGCGTGCCATCGGGCTTTGACGAATCCCAGACGATCTTTCCGGAGAAACCGGTGACCTCCGCCACGAGCTCGGTGAGTTCCCGGATCGTGACGTCCGTGCCGGTGCCGATGTTGATCAGGTCGGGCGGATTCTCCATGCGCAGCAGGAAGGCGCACGCGTCGGCCAGGTCGTCCACGTGCAGGAATTCGCGCTTCGGCGATCCTGTGCCCCAGGCGGCGACCTCCGGGCGGCCCGCCTCCTTGGCTTCGTGGAACTTGCGGATGAGCGCCGGCAGGACGTGGGAGTTCTGCAGGTGGTAGTTATCGCCCGGCCCGTAGAGGTTGGTCGGCATGCCCGAATGATAGAGCACGTCGTGCTGCTTGCGGTAATACTCGCAGAGCTTGAGCCCGGCGATCTTCGCGATGGCGTAGGCCTCGTTGGTCGGCTCGAGCGGACCGGTGAGCAGGCACGACTCGGGCATCGGCTGCGGCGCATGCTTCGGGTAGATGCAGGAGCTGCCGAGGAAGAGCACGCGCTTCACCCCCGCCTGAAAGGCGCCGTGGATCGCGTTGGCGGCGATGGCGAGGTTGTCGAAAAGAAAGTCCGCGGGATAGGTGTTGTTGGCGTGGATGCCGCCGACCTTCGCCGCGGCGATGATGGCCACCTCGGGTTTCTCCGCCGCGTAGAACGCGCTGACGGCGGCCTGGCTGGTCAGATCCAGCTCCTTGCGGCTGCGCAGCACAAGCTGCACGCCCGGTTCGGCCTTGAACCGGCGCACCAACGCGCCGCCGACCATGCCGTTGTGACCTGCAATGAAGAGTTTCATGAGCGAAAACACCAAATGCCAAACATGGAGTCAGCGACAACGACGGCGGTCATTTGGAATTTGGCGTCTGGGTTTTCGTGATTTGCCCGGTCACAAGCCTTCAGGGCTTGGGCAGGCTGGCGATCTGGGCCTCGCGTTTGGCGAGTTCGAGGTCGGCCTCGGTCATGATCTTGACCAGTTCCTTGAAGCGCACCTTCGGCTCCCAGCCGAGCTGCTTCTTGGCCTTGGCGGGATTGCCGATCAGCAGGTCCACCTCGGCGGGACGCTCGTAACGGGCGTCGTACTTCACGTGCTTCTCCCAGTCGAGGCCGAGCAGGCCGAAGGTCTCCACGATGAACTCCTTCACCGTGTGCGTCTCGTTGGTGGCGACCACGTAGTCGTCGGGCGTGTCCTGCTGGAGCATCACCCACATCATCTCGACGTACTCCTTGGCGTAGCCCCAGTCGCGCTTGGCGTCGAGGTTGCCCATGTAGAGCGCGTCCTGCAGGCCCAGCTTGATGCGGGTCGCCGCGCGGGTGATCTTGCGGGTGACGAAGGTCTCGCCGCGACGGGGGCTCTCGTGGTTGAACAGGATGCCCGAGGAGGCGTGCAGGTTGTAGCTTTCGCGGTAGTTCACCGTCAGCCAGTGCGCGTACATCTTGGCACAGCCGTAGGGCGAGCGCGGCCAGAACGGCGTGGTCTCCACCTGCGGCACTTCCTGCACCTTGCCGAACATCTCGGAGGAGGAGGCCTGGTAATAGCGGCACTTCTTCACCAGCCCGGCTTCGCGGATCGCTTCGAGGATGCGCTGGGCGCCGAGGCCGACGACGTCGCCGGTGTACTCCGGGATGTCGAAGGACACGCGCACGTGCGACTGCGCGCCGAGGTTGTAGATCTCGTCGGGCTGCAGGTCGTAGAGCAGCTTCACCATCTGCACCGAGTCCGCCAGGTCGCCGTAGTGCAGGAACAGCTTCACGCCGTTGATGTGCGGGTCCCGGTAAAGGTGGTCGATCCGGCTCGTGTTGAACGTGGACGCGCGACGGATGATGCCATGGACTTCGTAGCCTTTGCTCAGAAGCAGTTCAGCGAGGTAGGATCCGTCTTGTCCGGTGATGCCGGTGATCAGGGCTTTCTTCATGTGGTTTTGAGAGGGGATAGCTAGAGGGTTGTTCCCGGCGCAGGCAAGCCGGGGAAACCCTGACTTACGCCTGACCGAGGGCGGCGAGCAGGCGCTCGTTCTCGGCCTTCTTGGCCTGGAGGTCGGCGAGCTGCTTTTTCGCGCCTTCGAGCACGGCGGGCGGAGCCTTGCTGACGAAGGCCTCGTTGGCGAGACGGGCCTCGGTGCCGGCGATGTGCTTGGCCAGGGTTTCGATCTCCTTCTTCAGGCGGGCCTTTTCGGCGGCGGGATCGCCCTTGAGCTGCTTGATGAGATTCCAGGAACCGAGCGCGGTCACCGTAACAGGGGCCGCGGGCGACATCGCGCCTCGCGTGATGGTGGCGGCGCCGGCCATGCGTTTGATCTTGGCCAGGTTCGCCTCGAGGATCGCCCAGTGGACGTCGGAGGCCTCGACGACGAACTCGGAGGCCTTGTTGGCGGCCTCGCCATGCTCGGCCTTGAAGGCGCGCACCTGCGAGATCACGGCCTTGAGGGTTTCGACCTGCGAGGCGGCGGCGTGGTCGATCCGCAGGCCGCGGCCGGCAAACTGCGACGGACTTTCCAGCTGCGCATCGCGCATAAGGAACGTGCCTTCGGCACCGTAGCCAAGCTGGCGCCATAGTTCCTCGGTGATGAACGGAATGAACGGATGCAGCAGCAGCAGCGTCTGGCGCAGCACGAGATCCTGGATGGCCAGGCAGTTGGCCTTCGTCGCGGGATCCTGCAGCTTGGCCTTGGACACCTCCACGTACCAGTCGCAGAAATCGTTCCAGAAAAAACCGTAGAGCGCCTGCACGGCCGCGCTGAACTCGAACTGGCTGAAGCAGCGGTCCACCTCGCGCGTGGTCGCGAAGAGACGGTCGAGGATCGCGTGGTCGTCGGCGTCGAACTTCGACGGCTCGACCCGCCCGAGAATGGCCCCGAGCGAGGAATTGTCGGCCATGTCGCCGCTCATCTGCCGGAAGCGGCAGGCGTTCCAGAGCTTGTTGCAGAAATTCTTGCCGCTCTCGATGCGGTCTTCCTGGAAGCGGATGTCCTGGCCCTGCGGGGCGATGGACACGATGCCGAAGCGCAGGCCGTCGGCGCCGTATTTGGCGATGAGGTCGAGCGGGTCGGGTGAGTTGCCGAGCGACTTCGACATCTTGCGGCCCTGCGCGTCGCGGATGATGCCGGTGAAGTACACGTCCTTGAACGGAATCCTCGCCTTCAGCTCGGCTTCCGTCAGCGCGGAGCGTGGAGCGCGGAGTGTGGAGTCCGGATTGCTCGCATCTCTGCGCCCGGCTCCTTGCTCCGTGCTCCGGACCGTCTCCGGTCCGGTAAACTCCAGGCCGGCCATGATCATGCGCGCGACCCAGAAGAAGATGATGTCCGGTCCCGTGACGAGCGTGCTGGTCGGATAGAAGTAATGGTAACCCGACTTCTCCATCGCGGCCTGGTCGGGCCAGCCGAGCGTGGCGAAGGGCCAGAGCCAGGACGAGGCCCAGGTGTCGAGCACATCGTCTTCCTGCACCCAGTTGTCCTTGTCGGCCGGGCCTTCGAGCGAGACGTGGACACTCTTGGGATCCGCGAGATCGGCTTCGGTAAGCTTCTCCTTGTCGAGGCCTTTGGCGTACCAGACGGGAATGCGATGCCCCCACCACAGCTGGCGGCTGATGCACCAGTCCTGGATGTTCTCGAGCCAGTGCAGGTAGACCTTGGACCAGCGCTCGGGATGGAAACGGATGTGACCGTCGCGCACGGCGGTCTTGGCCTCCTCGACGCGCGGGTACTTCAGCCACCACTGCCAGGTGAGGCGCGGCTCGATCGGCACGTCGGCGCGCTCGGAGTAGCCGACGTTGTTTTCGTAGGGCTCCTCCTTCACCAGCGCACCGGACTCCTTGAGCAGTTCGGCGGCTTTCTTGCGTCCGGCAAACCGGTCCAGACCCGCAAGCACGGGGCCGGCAAGATCGTTGAGCGTACCGTCGGCGTTGAGCACGTCGATGACCGGCAGCTTGTGGCGCAGGCCGATGTCGAAATCCACCTTGTCGTGCGCAGGCGTGATCTTGAGCGCGCCGGAACCGAATTCCTTGTCCACGGCGCTGTCGGCGATGATCGGAATCTCCGCGGCCGGGCCGATCGGACGACGGACTTTTTTGCCGATGAGCGAGGCGTAACGCGGATCGTCGGGATGGACCGCGATGGCCACGTCGCCCGGGATCGTCTCGGGCCGGGTGGTCTTGACCTCGATGAAGCGGCCCGGCTGGTCGGCCAGTTCGTAGCGCACCTGGTACAGGAAACCCTTTGCGGGCTTCATGATCACTTCCTCGTCGGAGAGCGCGGTGAGCGATGCCGGGCACCAGTTGACCATGCGCTTGCCGCGGTAGATGTGACCCTTGCGGTAGAGATCGACGAACACACCGAGGACCGCCTGCGAGTAATGCGCGTCCATCGTGAACTGCGTGCGCTCCCAGTCGCACGAGGCGCCGAGCGCCTGCAGCTGCTTCAGAATGATGCCGCCCTTCTCCTCGCGCCAAGCCCAGACCTTCTCGAGAAACTTCTCCCGGCCGAGGTCGCGGCGATGCTTCTTCTCCTTGCGCAGTTCGCGTTCCACGACCGCCTGCGTGGCAATGCCGGCGTGGTCGGTGCCCGGCAGCCACATGGCTTCGCGTCCCTCAAGCCGGGCGCGACGGATCAGGATATCCTGCAACGTGTTGTTCAACACGTGGCCCATGGTGAGCACGCCCGTCACGTTCGGCGGCGGGATCACGATGGCATAGGGCGCCTTGGCGGGATTGACCCGGCCCGCGAAGCAGCCGGCTGCCAGCCAGTCGGCATACCACTTCTTTTCGACGTCTTGCGGTTCGTAGCTCTTGGTGATCGTGGCCATGGGTCGGAATGAGCCGGCCAGTAAGAACCCGCCCCCCTGCCCTGACAAGCCTAGCTTGGACGCCCGTCAACGGGCCGTTTCCTCGGATCCGAGGGTCAGCCGGGCTCGCTCCCCGGGCGGCCCGGGCCGGGAAACCGGCCTGGGCCTTTAACCGGAACGTCCCGGGTCGCGTTTTTCCCGCATTTCGATGCGGTCGGCGGCCCGTTCGTTTTTCGAGTGCCCACGGCCGGTCTGATCAGCGCCGGTTTTTTCGTGGGAGTAATAGGAATAGTTGGCGGTGTAGTAACCGTAGTCCTCGCCCGAGCCGGTCGGCACCTGGTTCAGCACCACGCCGATGATCGGCACCTTCACCTGCTGGTCGATGATCTGCTTGGCGCGCCGCACCATGCTCTCCGGATTGCGACGGTGCTGCACCAGCAACACGATGCCGTCGGCCACGCTGCCCAGCACCGAAGCGTCGCTCACGCCGATGATCGGTGGCGAGTCGAAGAGCACCTTGTCGTAGCGGCCCTTGAACTCGGCGACGAGTTCGCGGAGCTTGTTCACGTAAAGCAGGCCGAGCGTGACGTTGTTCGACGGCGAACCGGCCGGGATGAAATCGAGCAACCCGCTCTTGTCGCGCTGCACCACGTCGGCCCAACCGGCTTTGTTGAGCACGATGTCGGTCAGCCCCGGCTCGCGCGGCAGACCGGCCAGCTTGTGCTGGGTCGGACGCCGGACGTCGGAATCGATCAGGAGCACCTTCTCACCCGCGGCCGCCATGCAGAGCGCGAGCTGGCGGAGCGTGGTGGACTTGCCCTCGCCCGGGCCCGACGAAAGCACGACGAGCGCGGACGGCTGGCCCGCGCGCAAGGCGAGGTTGAGATTGGTCTGCAGCACGCGGTAGGGCTCGCCTTCGGGTGCGGCCGGATCGAAGACCGCGCCCGGCTCCGCGAGATGCGGAATGACACCGAGCACGGGCAGGCTCAGCTTGCCCTCCACGTCGGCGACGTTGCGGAAGCTGGTGTCGAAATACTCGATGAGCACGGCGGCACCGATGCCGAGGATCATGCCGAAAACACAGGCAAAGAGGATGTTCAGACCCCAGTTCGGCTTGCTGGTGTAGCGGGCTGGTTCCGCGATGTTGAGGATCTCGATCGTTTTCTTCGGAACCTGGAAATCGATCTCCCGCTGACGCAACGTAAGCTTGAGCGTGGTGAGCAGGCGCTGCTCGTCCTCGAGTTTCAGCGTCGCCTCCTCGAACGGCCGCATGCGTTCCCGGGCGGAGAGAATCTGGTCCACCTTGGCCTGGGCAAGCTGGCGTTCCAACTCGGTGACACGCGCCTCGGCTTCGTTGTAGGCCATCTCGAGCGAGCTTTCGTAACCGCGCAGCTGGTTGTCCAGCTGCTGCTGGATCTTGGCGCGGTTTTCGATCGCGGCGATCAGATCCGGATGCGCCGAACCAAGGCGGGCCATGAGCCGCGTGACGGTCTGATCGGAAACAAGGTAGGCCTGCAACAAATTCTGGATGTTGCCGTCCTGGATCAGCTCGGAATTGACGAGATTGCGGCGCTCGGCGGCGGGGATGTTGCGGAAGCGCTCCCAGCGGGTCTTGCGACCGATGGCATCGACGCGCAGCGCGATGAGGGAGTTCTGCATCTGGCGCAGCGTCTCGATGTCCATGTCGGTGTAGCGCTGGTTCAGGTCCACGCCGGCGATGTCCAGCTCCTTGCGGAGTTTTTCGACGTGATCGCGCTGGGCGACGACAGCCAGCTCCTGCTTCTCAAGCTCCTTCCGCAGCTGGGCGAGGCCGTCACGCTGGTCGGAGGTGGCGAGCGCGATGCGGTCCTCGGAATAGACACGGGCGATGGCGTTCGCGATGTCCGCGCAGAGCCGCGGGTCGCGGGCGTCGATGTTGATCTCGATGATCGAGGAGGCGCGCGGCGCCTGCACGTCCACCATCTTCTTCAGCATGTAACGATAGGTGAGGGCGGAGGGCAGCGGGATGCCGTCGTTCAGCTGCTTGCCCAGTATCTCATTGAGGCCAAGCCCTTCGATCACCGGGTACAGGATCTTGGGCGACTGCAGGATTTTGAACTGATCCTGGATGAAATAAGGATCGTAGTAGCTGTTGCTCTGCGCCTGGAAGAGCTTCACCTCGCTGTCGGGCTTTTGGACACCGATCTGGACGCTGGCCCGGTACCATTTCGGCAGCAGGGCGGTGACGCCGAGCGTCGTGAGCAGCACGAGCCCGAGGATCAGGAAGATGAGGCCCTTGCGCAGGCGCAGCAGGCCGACGAAGTCGCCCAGCGTGGCGCTGTCGCGGGTGGACTGGGACGACGCCATAGGGCCCGCGCGGGATCAGAACGTGTAGCGCGCCGACAGGCCCGTGCGGTTGCGGCTCTGGCCGCGGACCGGGTCGTCGGAGTTCACGTCGTCGTAATCAAAGGAGCCGATGACGGCCCAGTTTTTCGTCGGACGCCAGGCAAGCGCGAGGCCGAGACGCGTGGTCTTTTCGTCGATGTCAGTCTGCAGGCCGGCGCGGCCTTGCAATTGGGAGGGCTCGTGCGTGAGCGAGCCGCTGAGCACGAACGCACCGCTGAGCTGGTGCTGGAAGTTGACGAAGAAGCGGTTGACCTTCGTGTCCGTGAAGCGGTCGACGTCGGACGGTTCCTCGATCGTGTGCATGTAACCGGCGGAGAGGAACGATCCTTCGGTGTAGGTGTAGCGCACGCTGAGTTCGGCGTAAGGCGCCGTGGTGTCGGAGGCCGATTTGCGATGACGGTCCTCCGCGCCGAGACGACCGGAAAGCATGAGTCTCTTGCCGGCCTGGTGATCGATACCGGCCATCAGGTAATTCGAGGTCTTGTCCTTCAGGGCGCTGGCCGTGTCGTAGGCGATGGCCTGGTAGCGGTACTCGCCGACCAGCTTGGTCTCGGGCAGAAACTGAAACGACGTCTCGAGACCGGCAAGATGATCGGAACGGTCGAGGTCGGCGGCGAGATTCGTGTTGTCGTAAGCCTGGTTGGAAAAACGATACTTCAGAACCACGCCGGTTTTGGCGTTGGCGGTCGTGGTGTAGCGACCGTCGAACTGCAGACGCTTGAACGACTGGTCGGCATTCAGCGGCACGCCGGCGAGCAGGGACTGCGGATTGCGCGCGATGTTGTAGGCGGCACTCAGGTCGATGTTGGTGTCGGACGCAAAGGCGTGGGCAACGCGGCCCGAGAGGCTGTGGCTGGTGAGGTTCCGCTTGCCGGGACGGTCCTCGACGTAGTCGTTGCTCAACTCGTAGGAGCCGGACATGAACGTTTGGTCCGTCACCGACTCGTTGTAGGAGATCGCGCCCGTGAAATTGTAGACCATGCTGTCGATCGCACCGGTGGCACCGCCGAAAATGTTGCTGTCATGCGACACGCCGGCCCCGAGGCGGTAGGTCAGGGCCTTGCCTTGTTCCTGCTCGGGGATTGGCGCATAGACCGCCAGGGCCGCGACGGGGGCAAGCAATACGGATGGCAGGAGACGAAACGTGGATTTCATGGGTGAGCCAAGGCGTTAGGCCGGCCCGACTTAAGGCGTAGCGCCCGCCTTGAGGCAAATCTATTTCCCTAGCGCCGCAGGGTTTGCGGATTGACCAGCAGGACCATGTTTTCGGTCAGTTTCTGCGGGGGCAGGTTGAGCGGAAAGCCGGCCGGCATGCGCCGCGTCACAAGACCGGCGTAGACCCCGCCCCACCCGCCCGTATCGCTCAGGCTGATGGCATCATCCTTGCGCGCCGCGAGTTCGGTGAAAAACGGCCGGTCCAGCGTGACCGGCGTGAGCAGCAGCGCCCCGATGTTCTGGTCCACGATGATCTGCGAAAAATCGCGCAGTCGTTCCGGCTTGGCCCACACACGCATCCGGCCGTACCAAGCCGTGCCCGCCGGCACGTCCGTGCAAACGCCCGTGCCCGGCAGGAAGCGCGCCGCCGCGTCCTTGCGCAGTTCCATGAACAGGTTCGGGTAATACGGCGGGTAATGGAAATGAATCTTCCGCGGCTCAAGGCAGTCGCGCACCAGCGGCAACGCCTGCAACAGCAGCAAGGCCAGGGCCGCCCATTGCCAGTGCGCCGCGAGACGTTGCTGGCTGTCGACCAGCACCAGGAAAAATCCGCTGCCGAACACGATCAGCAACGGGGCCAGGTAATGCACCGGCAGGCGCGCGCTTTCGCCCGACCCCAGGAACGGCTGGCCTGCGAGCAGCACGAGCAGCACGGCACCGAATACCCATCGCACACGGTTCACCGGTCCGTGGCGGAACTGGTACGCCAGCCCCGCCACGAAAAACGCCGTGAACAACAACCCGCCGCCGGACCAGATCCGCGACTGCAGGTTCTGTTCGAGACCGGTCAGGCCCTTGTTGCCGAATTTCTTGAGGTCGAACGCCGGCGGTTCCGTCGTGCCGAGATTGCGCTGCGCGGCCGGCTCGGCGGTGGCGTCGCCGGCCTTCAACGCGAGGTTCTGCCAGGCGAGCCCCAGCGGATGACCGGACACGAGCGTGTTGCGCACGAGCCAGGGCACCGTGGGCAGCAGCAACGCCGTCACGAAAACGCCCACCGCCAGCCCGCGCGCACGCCCCGGCACCCGCCAGGCGATGTAGGCGCCGATCAAAAGCGCCACCAGGCCGGCCGAATACTCGGTCAAAAACATCAGCCCCGACAGCACCCCGAGCAGGGCCACCCGCCCGCCGAGTGCCCGCGACCATGCCGCCGAATCGGCAACGCGCTCTTCCAACGAGGCCAGGACATTGAAAAGCCCGACGACCAGCACCATGAACACCGTCACGCCGTTCACCACCGCCACCTGTTCCCAGAGGCTCACCGACAGCGCCGTGCCGAGCGCCGCCAGCCACGCCGCCCGCCGGGCGAACAATTTCCGCGCCAGCCGCCACGCGAGCCATACGGCCAGCCAGAAGAGCAGCGCATTCACGGCGAACACCACGTAATCCGGCGTCCAGCCGTCCGGCGGCGAGGGACGCTGCTCCCAGATCGAGGCCGGCAGCACGGCAAACGCCCCGGCCAGCACCAGCGCATACAACGGTGCGTGATGGATCTCCGGAAACAGCCGCTGCTCGGCGAAACGCTCCCCGCGCGCCGCGAGCAGGGCCTGCGTCTGCGGATAATTGACGAGCGTGGTGAACCCCTCGCCTCGCGCGACCTGCCGCGCCAGCACGGCCTGCTGCATCGTGAACTCGTCGGCGATGCCGTGAAACTGCTGCCGTCCGTACCAGAACGTGAGCAGCAGCGCCGCCATGAGCGCGACGATGCGCCCGACCCAGCGCGCGCCCCCGCCCTGCTCGAGCCAGTGGATGAGTTCCTGCGGTGATTTCATGGCCGGTCCGGACCCGTCCGGAGGCCGGGTTCCGCCTGGTGGTCGCCGCGCCTCATCCGCGGTCCATCACGTCGAGTTCCGGCCACTGCACGAGCTTGCGGTGCAGCGTGCGACGGCTGATGCCGAGCAGCGTGGCCGCGCGCGTGCGGTTGCCGCGCGCCTTCATGAGCGCCTCGCGGAGCAGGCGCTTCTCGTTCTCCTCGACGGAAAGCGGATTGGCCGGCGTCGGCGTCACGAGGCTCGGCGGCGGCGCGCTCTCGCCGCGGAACTTCGGCTCGAGGTCGAATTCGCTCAGCTTGCCGCCGCGGCGGAGCACGACGGCGTTCTCGGCGAAATTGCGCAGCTCGCGGATGTTGCCCGGCCAGGGGTAGGCCTGCAGGTGGCGCATCGCGCCCGGCTCGATCTGCACGGGCTCGTAGGCGTTTTCCTTGGCGTAGACCTTGATGAAGTGCTCCAGCAAAACCGGGATGTCGTCGGTGCGCTCGCGCAGCGGCGGCGTGGCGATGCGCACGACGTTGAGCCGGAAGAACAGGTCCTCGCGGAACTTCCCCTCCTTCACCATCTGCTCGAGGTTGCGGTTCGTCGCGGCGACGAGGCGCACGTCCACCGTGATGGTCTTGCTGCTGCCGATGCGCTCGAAGCTCTTCGTCTCGAGGAAGCGCAGGAGCTTCACCTGGATCTCGGGTCCGATCTCGCCGATCTCGTCGAGAAACACCGTGCCGCCGTCCGCCGCCTCGAAGCGGCCCTCGCGCCGCTCGGTCGCGCCGGTGAACGAGCCGCGCTCGTGGCCGAAGAGCTCGCTCTCGAGCAGCGTCGCGGGCAGCGCCGCGCAGTGCACGGGCACGAACGGCGCTCGGGCGCGCGGGCTGGCCTGGTGGATGGCCTGCGCGATCAGCTCCTTGCCGGTGCCGGTTTCGCCCTCGATGAGGATCGTGGCCTTCGACGGCGCCACGAGCTTCACGCGCTCGATCACCTCGGCGAGCCGCGGCGAATGGCCGACGATGGCCCCGACGTTGAACTTCTCGTCGAGCCGCTCGTGCAGCTGCTTCACCTCGACCTCGAGGGTCTTCGTCTTCAGCGCGCGCTGGATGAGAATCTCGAGCCGCTCGATCTGCACCGGCTTCGTGAGAAAATCCACGGCGCCGCGCTTCATGGCTTCGACCGCGGAATCGATGCTGCCGTAGGCCGTCATCATGATCACCGCCGGGCGGTTGGGCAGCGCGAGGGCCTTGTCGATGATCTTGAGACCGCTTTTGCCCGGCATGCGCAGATCGGTGACGATCACCTCGAATTCCTGCGCATCCAGGAGGTTGAAGGCCTCGTCGGCGTTGGCGGCGACGGTCACGTCGTAGTTTTCCTGCAACGCCTGTTGCAGGCCTTCCCGGGTGTGCTTCTCGTCGTCAACGATCAGTACGCTGGGCACCATGCCCCGCATGAAGCCGGGCGCCGCGTTTCCGGTCAATGGGTAAATGTGACGAGCTGACACACGCCAACTTCGCTATTGAAGATGTGGCTGGAAACGCCTGCCTTGCGGCAAACTCTCTTCCAATTCCGATGATGAAGCGCCTCAGCCTGTTCCTGCTTTGCTTGTCCCTCCTGCCCTCCTTCGCCACGGCGTCGGAGAAGCTCAAGCAACTCGTCATCAAGCCCGGAGAGACGCTTTATGCGCGTTTCGACGTCCAGCCGAAGAAACTGACGCTGATCGGCCTGAGCAACGAACCCGATCCGTCCGCGCAGGTGGTTTTCACCCTGCTGCGCGAGGAGGGCAAACCGCTGCTCAAGCTCCGCGTCGAAAACAAGCTGGCCAAGGACTTTCAGTTCCGCGCGGAAATCCGGTCCCACACGCTGAAACTGAAGTCCCCGCTTCAGGTCGTGCCCATCGTGGCCGGCAAGGTCGGCTACGAGACCATGCCCGGTGCCGTGGAGGAACTGACCGCCTTCGACTTCGCCTACGGTCGCTACAAACCGGCGCCCGAGACCCCGCGTTAGTTGTTGGCCGGACAAACAGACGCCATCGGTCGGCACAACCGGCCCAAAACAAAAGCCGCCCGAAGGCGGCTTTTCATTTTTGTTCCGACCACCTGAAGGCGGTCCGCCATCCCTTGCCGTGGGGCGAAAGATGGTGGCTCAGCCCGGAATCGAACCGGGGACACAAGGATTTTCAGTCCTCTGCTCTACCAACTGAGCTACCGAGCCAGAACAAAGAGGGGCGAGATAAAAGGATGCGCTCCGGACGCGTCAACGGGTAATTTTGAAAAATACCCGTTGAGAGGAGCGGCCGTCTCAAACCTTGCGGAAAACAAGGGCGGCATTCTGTCCGCCGAAGCCGAGATTGTTGGTCAGCACGGTCTTCACCTCGGCCTGGCGCCTGACGTTCGGCACGTAGTCGAGGTCGCACTCGGGATCGGGCGTCTCGTAATTGATCGTCGGCGGGACCTCGCCCGTCTGGATCGTCTTCACGCTGATCACCGCCTCGATGCCGCCGGCGGCGCCGAGCAGGTGACCGGTCATGGACTTGGTCGAGCTGATCATGACCTTCTTCGCGGCTTCGCCGAAAACCTTCTTGATGGCGAGGGTCTCGAACTTGTCGTTGTAGGGCGTGGAAGTGCCGTGCGCGTTGATGTAATCGATCTGGTCGGGCGCGACCTTGGCGTCCTTGAGCGCGCGGGCCATGGCCTGGGAGAGGCCCTTGCCCTCGGGATCGGGCTGCGTGATGTGGAACGCATCGCAGGTGGCCGCGTAGCCGGCCAGCTCGCAGTAGATGTGCGCACCGCGCGCCTGGGCGTGCTCGAGGCTCTCGATGACCAGCACACCGGCGCCCTCGCCCATGATGAAACCGTCGCGGTTGAGATCGAACGGGCGGCTGGCCTTCTGCGGATTGTCGTTGTTCGTGCTCATGGCCTTCATCGAGCAGAAGCCGGCGTAGGCCAGCGGGGTGATCGCGGCCTCGGCGCCGCCGCACACCATGACGTCGGCCTCGCCGCTGTGCACCATGCGGAACGACTCGCCGATCGCGTGCGTCGCGGTCGCACAGGCGCTCACGACGGAAAAGTTGGGACCGCGCGCCCCGAGCTCGATGGCCACGAGGCCGGAGCACATGTTGCTGATCAGCGCGGGAATCATGAACGGCGACACCTTGCGGGGGCCCTTCTCGAGGAGCACCTTGTGCTGCGTCTCGATCGTCCACATGCCGCCGATGCCCGAGCCGATGATGACGCCGACCCTGTCGAGGTCCTCCTTCGCCATGTCGAGCTTGGCGTCGGCCACGGCCTGCTTGGCCGCGCAGAAACCGAAATGCGTGTAGCGGTCGTTGCGGCGGACCTCCTTCGGATCCATGTGCGCCGCGGGGTCGAAGCCACGGACCTCGGCGCCGATCTGGCAGGCGTAGTCCTTGGCGTCGAACAGCGACACGCGGTCCACGCCGCACTTGCCGGCGAGGATGTTGGTCCAAAAATCGTTCACGTTGTGACCGAGCGAGGCGATGACGCCCATGCCGGTGACGACGACGCGACGGGGTGAAGGAGCAGCGGTTTCCATCGGTTAAATCAGGTGGAAAATAAAATCGCCCTACCGGGCCGGCCAGAAGCCAGACGGTAGAGCGATCAGTTCAAAAGCCAAAAAGACAATTACTTCCCAGCCTTCTGCTGGATGTAGCCGATCACGTCGCCGACGGTCTGCAGCTTCTCGGCATCGGACTCGGGGATCTCGCCCTTGATCTCGTCCTTGAACTCTTCCTCAAAAGCCATGATGAGCTCGACGGTGTCGAGCGAATCGGCGCCAAGATCGTCGAGGAACGAAGCCTGCGGGGTGATCTGCTCTTCGTTAACGTTCAATTGGTTAACGATGATTTCCTTGACGCGCTGTTCGATGGTTTTCTGGTCGGCCATGTGTATAAAAAGAGGTGAAATTGGACTTTGGAAGAGGCATCACATCACCATGCCGCCGTCAACGGTAAAAACTTGGCCGGTGATGTAGCCGGCTTCCTCCGACGAGAGGAAGGCGGTCATGTGGGCGATATCGGCGGCTTCGCCGAGACGCTTGAGGGGAATCACGGAGGTGATCTTCTCGGCCGCGTCGGGCGGAAGCGCGGCGGTCATGTCGGTCTTGATGAAGCCGGGAGCGACCGCATTCGAAGTCACGCCGCGAGCGGCAAACTCCTTGGCGATGGATTTGGTGAAACCGATGAGGCCGGCCTTGGCGGCGCAGTAGTTGGCCTGCCCGGCGTTGCCCATGATGCCGACGACCGACGTGATGTTCACGATGCGGCCCCAGCGCCTGGTGGTCATCGAACGGCCGATGTGCTTCGTCCAGTGGTAGCAGCTCGTGAGATTGGTCGTGATCACGCTGTTCCAATCGGCCTCGGACATGCGGAAAAGCAGGCCGTCCTTCGTGATGCCGGCGTTGTTCACGAGGATGTCGACCTGGCCGTATTCGGCGAGGAGATCGGCGCTGGCCTTGGCCACCGCGGCGCCGTCGGCCACGTCCACGGCGAGGGCCTTGGCCTTGCCGCCGGCAGCGGTGATGGCCGCGGCGGTGGCGCCGCAGCTGTCGGCGGACTTGCTCACACAGATGACGTTGACGCCGTTCTTGGCGAGCAGTTCGGCGATGGCTTTGCCGATGCCCCGGCCGGCGCCGGTGACAAGGGCCACACGATTGTTGTAGGTGAGGCTCATGGGGAGAGGGGTGCCATGGCAGGCACTCCCCCACCCTGCCGCAAGCGCGAAGTTTCCGGCAGGGCGGATCCCACGCCGGACGCGGGCAGCGACGGATTGGCTGTTGGCGGGAGCAAGCCTGCTCGCCCCCACCAAGCGAAACCCAAAACAAAAAGGGCCGGACGAACCGGCCCTCGTGATCAAAGCGCTCTCGCGCGAGAAGCGAACTCAGTACACGTCGCGCTGGTAGCGCTTGTCCTTCTTCATCTGCTTCACGTAGTCCACCGCGGCGGCGGCGTCCATGCCGCCCTGTTGGGCAATGATCTCATGCAGCGCGGCGTCCACGTCCTTGGCCATGCGCTTGGCATCACCGCACACGAAGAAACAGCCGCCGTTCTTGATCCAAGCCCACAGCTCCGCGGCGTTTTCGCGCATGCGGTCCTGCACGTAGACCTTCTGCGCCTGGTCACGGGAAAATGCGAGGTCCACGCGGGCGACCTTGCCCTCCTTCAGCCAGGTCTCCCACTCCTCTTCGTAGAGGTAGTCGGTGGCGCGGCGCTGGTCACCGAAGAACACCCAGTTGCGGCCCGAGGCGCCGCTGGCGATGCGGTCCTGCACGAAGGCGCGGAACGGGGCGATGCCCGTGCCCGGTCCGACCATGATGGCGTCCTTGCTGCCGTCCTCCGGCGGGCCGAAATGCGAATCCGACACGAACACCGGCGTTGGCGTCGTGCCCACCTGGACGCGATCGGCCAGGAAGGTCGAGCACACGCCGGCGCGCTGGCGGCCGTTGGTCTCGTAACGGACGATCGCCACCGTGAGGTGGATCTCCTGCGGATGAACGCGGGAGGACGATGCGATCGAATAGAGACGCGGCATCAGCTTGCGCATGTGGTCCACCAGCTCCTGCGGCGTCAGCTTCGCACTCGGAAACTCGGCAAGCAGATCCGCGTATTCGTGGTTCTCGAGAAAGGACGCGAGGAGTTCCTTGGACTCCGGGGCGAGCAGGCCGGTCAGCTTCGCCTTCTCGGCGGCGTCGGCGGCCTTGGCGGCGAGCGTGTTGACGATCTTCGAAGTCGGGCCGGCCAGCGCCAGGCGCGAGGTCAGGGCCTCGCGCAGCGTGATGGGCGCGGTCAGCTTCAGCATCGCCGGAAACACGAGCTCCTCGCCGGTCGCACCAAGACGCTGGATGATCTCGGCCACGTCCTCGGCGCGGTTCGTCGGAAACACGCCGAGCGAGTCGCCGGCCTTGTAGTGCAGGCCGCTGCCCACGAGATTGACCACGAAATGCCGCGTCTCCTTGCCCGACCCGGGCTTGTTCAAGAGGCGGTTCTCGGTCACCTTGGCCGGAAACGGGTTTTCTTTGCTGTAGACGGAGGTCGGAGCAGGCGTGGAACTCATGGAAAAGGTGCAGATTTGCCGGCGCGTGGCGAGGCGTGGCAAGCACGATTCTTGCCATAAGACCGGCCGCGGCACCCCGCCCCAAGCCGATGTGGAGCGCGCGGTCCTCTCCGTTGTGCGCCGCCTTCCGGTGGCCACCGCAAACGCGCCGGGGCCAGCGCCTTCCGCCCAAGCTTTCCTTGTTGCCCCTTCCCGCCCGGCCTGCCATCGCCCCAGCATGGAGCCGGTTCGCATTCAGAAATTCATCGCCGACAGCGGCCTTTGCTCGCGGCGCGCCGCCGAGACCCTCATCGCCGGGGGCGAGGTCTACGTCAACGGCCAGCCGGCCACCGTGGGACAGAAGATCGATCCGGACGGCGACAAGGTCACCGTCCGCGGCAAACCCCTGCGCTCCGCCGCCCAGCCGCGCATCACCCTGGTGATGCACAAGCCCCGCGGCTTCGTCTGCACCAACAGCGACCCGCATGCCGAGCAGACCGTGTTCGACCTGCTCCCGCGCGAATGGGCGAAGCTCCGGCTCTTCTGCGCCGGTCGCCTCGACAAGGACAGCGAGGGCCTCGTGATCCTCACCTCCGATGGCGACCTCGCCAACCGCCTCATGCACCCGTCGAACATCGTGGTGAAACGCTATTACGTTTCCCTGGAGGAACCGTTCCCGGCCAAGCGCCTCCGCTCCCTCCTCCACGGCATCCTCCACGAGGGCGAGCGCCTCAAGGTCGAGCGCGCCTGGCTCGTGAACGCGTCGCGCGACCAGACCTCCACCGAACTCGACGTGCACATGCATCACGGCAAGAAGCGCGAGATCCGCCTGCTCTTCACCGCGCTCGGCTTCGAGGTGCGGCGCCTCCGCCGCTACCAGATCGGCGCCCTGCGCCTGAAAGGAATTCCTTTGCGCGGCGTGAAACAACTTTCTACGAAGGAGATCGAATCCCTGTTCGCCGTGCCGCCGTCGCCCCGTCGCGACAGCCCGCCGGCCCCCGAATCCGATGAAAATTAAAACCGCCGCCTTGCTCCTCGTCGCCTTCGCCGTCCGCCTCGCCGCGGCCGACCTCCTGCCCGCCGACGCCGCCGTCTTCCTCCAACCCGATCCGAAATCGCCGGTGCTCGTCCGTCTCAAGGCCGGCAACACCATCGTCTACACCGGCGACGCCCCGACCGGCTGGCGCCGCGTCGAAATCAGCGGCACCTTCGAAGGTTTCGCCCACAACCGCGACATCACCAAGGGCCTCGAGGTCCGCGAAGGCGGCAGCATCCTGGCCGCGCCCAAGAAGGACGCCCCCGCCCTCACCGTCGCCCAGGAAGGCGACAAGACCGAGGTCTCCGGCCTCGCCGGCGGCGACTACGTGCAGATCAAGTTCACCAAGAAACTTCAGGGCTTCATCGCCACCACCGCCGCCAACGTCGCGCCCGCGCCCCTGCCCGCCCCTGTCGCCGTGCCCCCCGCGGCTCCGGTCGCCCCGAGCTCCACGGTCGGCCGGCCCGTGACCGCCACGGGCAACACCGCGGACCTGCCCCGCCTGTTTGCCGGCAAACTCGTCCTCGCCAAGCGCGCGATCATCAATCCCAACCCGCCCTACGACTATCAGCTCACCGACCGCAACGGGCGCCGCTTCGCCTACGTGGACACCAAGCGCCTCCTCCTCACCGACAAGATCGAAGCCTACCTCGACCGTGAGATCTCCGTCACCGGCACCGTCCGCAACACCGTCGACGGCAAGGATCTCGTGATCAGCGCCGAGTCGATGCAGGTGAAGTGAAGGCGGAACGCGCTGACCTCGGCGCGTTTTTCCGGCTCCCGTAGCGCGTTGAGGTCAACGCGCTGCACCGCCTTCCTTTTTCAACCATGGAACTCATCGACGGCAACCAGATCGCCGCCACCCTCATCGCCGAACTCAAGTCCGAGGTTGCCGCCCTTCCCGGCCGCAAGCCCTGCATCGCCCTCGTGCGCGTGGGCGACGATCCCGCTTCGGTCTCCTACGTGAAGAAAAAGGAGAAGACCTCCGCCGAAATCGGCATCGAGAGCCGTCTCATCTTCCCGCCCGTCACGATCACGCAGGACGAACTCTTCGCCCTGATCGACCAGCTCAACGCCGACCCGACCGTGGACGGCATCCTCGTCCAATCCCCGCTGCCCAAGGGCATCAACGAGGTCGCCGTGTTTCGCCGCATCGCCGCGCACAAGGACGTCGACGGTTTCCACACCATGAACCTCGGCAAGCTTGCCCAGGAGGACGACACCGGTTTCGTCGCCTGCACGCCCGCCGGCATCATGGAACTGCTCCGCCGCGCCAACGTTTCGCTGTCGGGCAAGCACGTCGTGGTGCTCGGCCGCAGCCTCATCGTCGGCAAGCCCGCCGCCCTGCTCGCCATGCAGCGCAAGGCCTGGGCCAACGCCACCGTCACGGTCTGCCACTCGCAAACCGCCAACCTGCCCGCCCTCACGCGCCAGGCCGACGTCCTCATCGCCGCCATCGGCAAGGCCGAGTTCGTCACCGCCGACATGGTGAAGCCGGGCGCCATCGTGATCGACGTCGGCGTCAACCGCGTGCCCGATGCCACGAAGAAGACCGGCTACCGCCTCACCGGCGACGTGCATTTCCCGACCGTTTCCCCGCTCTGCGCCAAGATCACGCCCGTCCCCGGCGGCGTCGGTCCCATGACGGTGGCCATGCTCATGGCCAACACCGTCAAGGCCCGGAAACAGAACGGCGCCTGAACCAGGCCAGGCCATCCCTCTTTTGTCGTGCGGGGTCGCCGAACCCCGCCGCGAATGTGTTTTCATTTTCGCATCCAGGCGCGGCTCGGCGACCCCGCACGCAGCCCTAGGCCCCTCCTCCGCATCTCTTGCCCACTGCGTGCCATAAGCGGATTCCCGGTTGCCTCCGTCCGCCCGGCCGTGGCACGTTTTCCGCTCATTCCCTTCCCTTATGAGCCAGACCAAGAAGAAAGTCGCCATCCTCACCGCCGGCGGTCACGCCCCCTGCCTCAGCGCCGCCACCGGACAACTCATTTTGCACTACACGCAGCAGTGCCCCGATTGGGAGATCATCTGCTACCGCTCCGGCTACAAGGGACTCCTGCTCGGCGACAGCTACAAGGTCACCCCCGAGGTCCGCGCCCAGGCCGCCGTGCTCAAGACCTACGGCGGCAGCGTCATCGGCAACAGCCGCGTGAAGCTCACCAACGTCAAGGACGCCGTGAAGCGCGGCCTCATCCAGGAAGGCCAGCACCCGCTCGAGGTCGCCGCCGCCCAGCTCGAGAAGGACGGCATCGACATCCTCCACACCATCGGCGGTGACGACACCAACACCACGGCCGCCGACCTCGCCGCCCATCTTCAGAAGCACAATTACAAGCTCAACGTCATCGGCCTGCCCAAGACGATCGACAACGACATCATTCCGATCCGCCAGAGCCTCGGCGCCGACACCGCCGCCGAGCAGGGTGCGAAATTCTTCTCCAACGTCGTCACCGAGCTCGGCGCCTCCGGTCGCATGCTGATCGTGCACGAGGTCATGGGACGCAATTGCGGCTGGCTCACCGCCGCCACCGCCCGCGAATACCAGAAGAGCCTCGCTGCACGCGCCTGGGTCCCCGGCCTCGGCGTCACCAAGCAGCGCTACTCCGTCCACGGCATTTATGTGCCCGAGATGGCCCTCGACATCGCCTCCGAGGCCAAGCGCCTCAAGGCCCTCATGGACGCCCAGGGCAACATCAACATCTTCATCTCCGAAGGCGCCGGCCTCGAGGAGATCATCGCCGAGCTGACCGCCAGCGGCAAGGAGGTCGCCCGCGACGCCTTCGGCCACGTCCGCCTCGACACCATCAACCCCGGCAAGTGGTTCGCCGAGCAGTTCGCCAAGCTCATCGGCGCCGAGAAGGTGCTCGTGCAGAAGAGCGGCTATTTCGCCCGTTCCGCCCCGTGCAACGACGCCGACTTCCAGCTCATCGACGCCTGCGTGCTCAAGGCGATCGAATGCGCCAGGAGCGGCGTCACCGGCCTGATCGGCCACGACGAGGAGCGCGGCAACGAGCTCCGCGCGATCGAATTCCCCCGCATCAAGGGCGGCAAGGCCTTCGACGTCACGCAGCCCTGGTTCCAGGACCTCCTCAAGGAAATCGGCCAGCCGATGACCAAGGTCGTCCACGTGAAGCACTGAGCGAATTCACATTTTCGAAAATACGAAGGCCGGCTTCTCGCCGGCCTTTTTCTTTGCTGCCTCCAAGCCGTAGCAACCCTACGGACGGCAGCCTTCATCCTCACTCCGCTCGGCGAAGGCTGGTGCGAGCGCTGGGAATCGAACCCAGATCAATGGCTTCGGAGGCCACTACACTATCCATTGTGCTACGCTCGCAGGGAACAGGCCGCACAGCTTTCGCCGATGGCCGGGAAGTTCAAGCCGCTTTTGAGGACACCCGAAGCAAACCATTTTGGCCACGAAGAATCACAAAATTTGTCCGTCCAGCAGTTCTGCTCTCCCACGCGCCTATAGGCACCTTGCGCGCCGGTCCGACCGCGGGATTTTGGTGCTTTTTGTGGCCCTGCCTCGTCCTGGGTTTGGGCCTGCTTTCGTATTCTTCGTATTTTCGTGGCTGATCCTGCCGTGAAACCCCGCGTTTGACGCTCGGTTCCGCGCGACTATATCCACGGCACCCCATGGCTACCCCGAAAGCGTCCGCCAAGCCAAAGACCGTTGCCGCCTACATCGCCGACGACGACCCCGCAGCCCGCGCCAAGCTCCGCCAGACCATCCGCGCGGCCACCCCGAAAGCCGTGGAATCCCTCAAATGGGGGTCGGTTCCTCATACGAACGAACGTATCGTGATGATTTAACCCATGTCCTCCCCTCTCGGCTTTGCCATCGTCGGCACCGGCATGATCGCCGGCTACCACGCCCAAGCCATCGCCCGAACGCCCGGTGCCCGGCTCGTCGGCGTCATCAGCCGCTCGCCTGACAAGGGTCCGGCCTTCGCCGCAAAGCACGGCATCCCGGTCCTCACGACCACCGTCGAGGCCATGGTCGCGCGGGCCGATGTTCACGTGATCAACGTAACCACGCCCAGCGGAGCCCATCTCGATCCCGCCCTCGCCGCCATCCAGGCCGGCAAGCACGTCGTCATCGAAAAACCCCTCGAAATCACGCCCGAGCGCTGCGACCGGATCATCGCCGCCGCCGACAAGGCCGGCGTGAAAGTCGCCGCCATCTTCCAAGGCCGCTTCGGCGAAGGGGCGCAAAAGGTGAAGGCCGCGCTCGACGCCGGCCGCCTCGGCCGGCTGGTCCTCGCCAGCGCCTACGTGAAGTGGCACCGCACGACCGACTACTACAAGACCGCATGGAAAGGCACCTGGGATCTCGATGGCGGCGGCGCGCTCATGAACCAGGCGATCCACGGCGTGGATCTGCTCCAATGGTTCGCCGGCCTACCCACCGAGGTCAGCGGACGCTTCACCCGTCGCGTACACACCGACATCCAGGCCGACGACACGACGGTTGCCACGCTCCAGTTCCCCGATGGCGCGCTCGGCACGATTGAGGCCAGCACCGCACTCTGGCCCGGCTGGTCGCGTCGCATCGAGCTGTGTGGCGAACACGGCTCCATCGCCCTCGAGGACGATACCATCGTGAAATGGGATTTCGCCAAACCGGAACCCGGCGACGAAGCCATCCGCGCCGCCCAGCACGACAACGCCCTTGGTTCCGGCGCCGGCAACCCCGCCGGCATCTCGATTGCCGGGCATCTGCGCCAGATCACCGACCTCGTTGAGGCCGTGCGCGATCGCCGCGCCCCCGCCATCGATGCCGCCGAGGGACGCAAGGCCGTCGCTCTTGTGCACGCCATCTACGAATCAGCCAGGAGCGGAAAGGCCGTGCGGGTATGAGTCCCGACCACTCATCGTACAGCCGGGGTCGCCCAATCCCGCCGTTTCTCGAATGACACGGGATCCGTAAGCCGCCCCCTGCCGCCCGCTTTGCTTTCCTTCACCCACGCACCCCAAGACAGCATGACCTCCCCCCAAAGCCACATTTCCTCCCCTTCCAGCGGCAAAGGCCGCGGCATGGTCCTTCTCGCCGCCTTCCTCGGCTGGATGTTCGACGGCCTCGAAATGGGCATCTTTCCGCTCATCGCCCGGCCCGCTCTCCAGCAGATGCAGGAAGCATACGGCATCGTGGACGACAAGTTCGTCGGATTCTGGATGGGCTGGGTGACGGCGGCCTTTCTGCTCGGCGCCGCCGGTGGCGGCCTGCTCTTCGGCTGGCTGGGAGACAAGATCGGCCGGGTGCGCGCGATGAGCGCCGCGATCCTCTGCTATTCGATCTTCACCGGACTCGTCTATTTCGCGTCCGAGCCGTGGCACCTTGCCGCGATGCGCTTCATCGCCGCGCTCGGCATGGGCGGCGAATGGGCCCTCGGCGTGGCCCTCGTGATGGAAGTCTGGCCCGAGAAACACCGGCCGATGCTCGCCGGCGTGATCGGCGCCGCGGCCAACGTCGGCTTCGCGCTCATCGCCTGCGTGGGTATCTTCTTCGCCGTCACCCAGGACACCTGGCGCATGGTCGTGGTGATCGGCGCCCTGCCCGCCGCACTCACATTTCTCATCCGCCTGTTCGTGCCGGAATCCGAAAAATGGCAGCACGCCGCCGCGGCCAAGCCCACCCAGCCGATGCGGGAGATTTTCTCGAACCGCGCCCTGATCAAGCCGCTCGTGATCGGCATGCTCATCTCCTCCGTCGCGCTCATCGGCACCTGGGGTTCCGTGCAATGGCTCCCGCTCTGGGCGGACAAGATGGCCGGTCCGGAACTGCCCAAGGCCAAGGCCTACACCCAGGCGCTTTCCGCGCTCGGCTCGGTCGTCGGCTGCCTTTTCGGCGCGTGGCTCGGCGGCGCGCTCGGCCGGCGCCCCGCCTACTTCCTGCTCAGCCTCGGCTCGCTGCTCACCTGCGCCTGGCTGTTCCGCGGCGTCGACACCTACGGCGGCACCTTCCTCACGCTCACCTTCGTCGTCGGCGCGGTCACCGCCGCCTTTTACGGCTGGCTGCCGCTCTACCTGCCCGAGATCTTCCCGACGCGCGTGCGCGCGACGGCCCAGGGCCTGTCCTTCAACGCCGGCCGCATCCTCGCCGCCGTGGGCGCGCTGCAGATGGGCGCGCTCATGCAGACCTTCCACGGCAGCTACGCCCAGGCGGGCGCGGTCATCACGCTGGTCTACCTCGTCGGTCTCGTCGTCATCTGGTTCGCCCCGGAGACCCGCGGCAAGCCGCTGCCGGAGTAAGTGCAGGCCGGCATGACGCCAATCGCGCGCGCAGCAGCCGGACGCTGCGCGCCCCGATACCCGGTTAACTGTCCACCGACGCCACCCTCGCCAAACTGTTCGATTGGTTGCGCATTGGCACCGGTTACGTTCCACCCCACCCTGCCATGATCGAACTGCCCCGCCGCCATTTCCTCAAAACCCTCGCCGCCGGTGCCGCCACCGTCGCGGTTTCCTCCTCCGCCCAAAATCCCTCTCCCGCCATGAGCACCCAGAAAGCCGACGGCATGAACTACGCCCCGAAGGGCAAGCCCAACCCGGTCGTGAAGGCCGGCGAATTCGTCTTCGCCGCCGCCCACCTCGACCATGGCCACATCTACGGCCAGTGCAACGGTCTCACCGAGGCCGGCGCCACGCTCAAATGGGTCTACGAGCCCGACCCGAAGAAGCTCGAGAACTTCCTCAAGCAGTTCCCCGCCGCCAAGGTCGCCCGTTCGCTCGACGAGATCCTCGCCGACCCGGAGGTGAAGCTCGTCGCCACCGCCCCGATCCCGAAGTTCCGCGGCCCGATCGGCTGCCAGGTCATGAAGGCCGGCAAGGATTACTTCACCGACAAGCCGCCCTTCACCACCCTCGCCCAGCTCGAGGAAGCGCGGAAAGTCGCCGCCGAGACCGGCAAGAAGTTCATGGTCTACTACAGCGAGCGTCTGCACGTGGAATCGGCGATGTTCGCCACCGACCTCGTGCAACAGGGCGCGATCGGCCGCGTGCTGCAGGTCATCGGCCTCGGGCCGCACCGCGAGGGCACGGGCCGCCCCGACTGGTTCTACGACCGCGAAAGCTACGGCGGCATCCTCTGCGACATCGGCTCGCACCAGTTCGAACAGTTCCTCACCTACACCGGTGCGACCGACGCCACCATCCAGCACGCCGCCATCGCCAACTACGCGCATCCGGACAAGCCCGGCCTGGACGACTTCGGCGAGGCGAACCTCCTCGGCAACAACGGCGCCACGAACTACGTCCGCGTGGACTGGTTCACACCCAAGGGCCTCAGCACCTGGGGCGACGGTCGCACGATCATCCTCGGCGAGAAGGGCTACATCGAACTGCGCAAATACGTGGACATCGGACGCGACAAGAAAGGCGACAACGTCTACATCGTGGACGAACAGGGCGAGCGCTACATCAACGTCGATGGCCAGGTCGGTTTCCGTTACTTCGGCGAACTGATCCTCGACTGCATCCATCGCACCGAAAAAGCCATGACGCAGGCCCACGCCTTCAAGGCCGCCGAACTCTGTCTCAAGGCCCAGGCCGCGGCGAAGAAGATCGCGTAGCCATCAAGGCCGCCACGGATTGCACGGATAGAAACGGAGAATTCCTGAGGCCCCGCGTCCCGGCGCGCGGGCCGTGATCGCATCGCGCGCTGTAGGAGCGGTTTTACACCCCGACTCGGACGCGGTATCGCCATCATCAGGGCATAAAGCCCCTCCTGCAGAAATGAAAAAGGCCGGCAGGCGCCGGCCTTCGGGATTCTGATTCCGACTCCGGGGCTCCGTGCTCCCGGCTCGCTGCTCGGATCAGATGTGGATCGCCTTGCCGTGCGTGGCGAGCGCCGCCTCGCCCAGCGCTTCCGACAGCGTCGGGTGGGCGTGGATCGAGTCGTGGATCTCATCCACCGTGGCTTCGAGGTTCATCGCGAGTCCGTACTCGGCGATGAGCTCGGTCGCCTCGGCGCCGATGATGTGCACGCCCAGGATCTCGCCGGTCTTGGCGTCGGAAATCACCTTCACGAAACCCTCGGTGTCGCCGGATGCGACGGCCTTGCCGACCGCGGTGAAGGGGAACTTGCCCACCTTGTAGTCGAGCTTCTTCTCCTTGGCCTGCTTCTCCGTCAGGCCGGTGCTGGCGACCTGCGGCTGGCAGTAGGTGCAGCCGGGGAAGAGGCCGACCTGCTTCGGCTTGGCGTGACCGAACATGCCGTCCACCGCCTGGATGGCGCGGAAGGAGGCGACGTGCGCGAGCCACGGCGGGCCCTGGATGTCACCGGCCGCGTAGATGCCGGGCGTGCTGGTCTGGTAATTGGCGTCGACCTTCACGAAACCGCGGTCAAGCTCGAGCTTCACCTTGGGCGACACGAGCCCGTCAAGATTGGCGGTGATGCCCACGGCCACGAGCACGCTCTCGACCTCGAGTTCGGTCTTGGCGCCGTCCTTCACGAGGTCGAGCTTCACGCTCTTCTCGCCGACGCGGATGTTGTCGCTCTTGGTGCCGGTGTGGATCGCGATGCCCTGCTTGGTGAAGTTGCGTTCGAGGACCTTCGCGACCTCCTCATCCTCGACGGGCAGCACCTGCGGCAGCATCTCGATCAGCGTGACCTTCGAACCGAAGGCGTTGAAGAAATAGGCGAATTCCACCCCGATGGCGCCGGCGCCGATGATGGCGATGGACTTCGGCGGAGCCTTGGCGGCGAGCGCCTCGCGCGAGGTCAGCACGCGCGTGCCGTCGACGGGCAGGCCGGGCAGGGCCTTCGGACGCTGGCCGGTGCAGAGGAGGATGTTCTTCGTCTTGAAGAACGTGCCCTTCTTCTCGCCGGCGGTGACCTCGACCATGCCGGGCATCACGACGGAGCCCTTCCCGACGATGTAGTCGACCTTGTTCTTCTTGAAGAGGAATTCGACGCCCTTCGCCATCTGGGCCGCGACGCCGCGCGAACGCTCCACGACCTTGGCGAAGTCGAACGACGCCCCGGTCACGCTCAGGCCGTAGGCGTCGGCCTTCTGGATCTTCAGGTAGAGCTCGGCGCTCTTGAGCAGGGCCTTGGTCGGGATGCAGCCCCAGTTGAGACAGGTGCCGCCGGCGCGCTCCATCTCGATCACGGCGACCTTCTTGCCGAGTTGCCCGGCGCGGATCGCGGCCACGTAGCCGGCGGGACCGCCGCCGATGATCACCAAGTCGTAGATTGCGTCTGACATAGTTGGAATTTGTGAAGGGCAAAAGTCGCGCCACCCGGCCCGACCGTCAAACGGAAAGTCCGTCCCAACCAAACCGGGAACCCCCAATCGCCAGACGCCAAACAAGTCCCTTCCACCGGTTCTGGCGTCCCGCTCTGGTTACTTGTTCCCTTCCACTTGTTACTTCGCCCCTGTTTGGCCTTTGTCCATTGGCGTTTGGAATTTGGCCGCAGGCCGTCCTCAGATATCGATCACGTCATCGCGCTTGCCGCCGCTACCGCCCGACGGCGGTGAAGGCGGCTTCGGGGGCGAAGCCAGCAGGAGGTTGATCACGATATTGGTCACACTGACGATGAGGGCGCCGAGCATGGCGGAGCCGAAGCCGGCGACATAAAATCCGTCGACGAGCTGGCCCACCACGTAGAACAGCAGGGCGTTGATCAGCCAGATGCCGAACCCCATCGAGAGGATGATGAACGGCAGCGTAAAGAGCAGCAGCAGCGGCTTCAGCACGACGTTGAACAGGCTCAGCAACAGCACGACCACGACGAGCGTCGTGCCGCTGTCGCAGCGGATGCCAGGCAGCAGCCGCTCCGCCAGCAACACGCCGAGCGCCAGGATGAGCCAGCGCAGGAGCAGATTGACGAACGGGTGGTTCATTGAATGATGCGCTGACTCTCGCCGCGACCTCCCGCGGAGCAATGAAAATCCTCATCGTCCAAGACTACCTCCGCAGCGGCGGCACCGAGCGCCAGTCCGTATTCCTCGCCTCCGCCTTCGCCAAGGCCGGTCACGAGGTGACCCTCCTCACCTTCCGCCCGCGCGGCGTGCTCGATGTCGACGGCGAGCAGCAGCCCTTCGCCTTCCGCTCCCTGCAGTCGTTCGACACGCGCCTCGACTGGTTCGCGCCCGGCCTGCTCCGCACCGCCGCCGAGGCCGCCCCCGATCTCGTGCTCTGCATGGGCCGCATGGCCAACTGCTACGCGGGCTTCATCCAGTCGCGCCTGCCGAAGGCCGCCGTCATCTGCACCATGCGCACCGGCAAGGAGTTGCCGATGCTCTTCGTGCGCTCGCTGCGCAAATGCCGTCACATCGTGGCCAACAGCCACGTCGCCAAGCGCGTGCTGGCCGACGACCACGACATTTCCCCCGCCAAGGTCACCGTGATCCACAACCCGGTGCTGCGCTTCACCGATGAAACCGCCGCGCGCAACCTCGCCCTGCGCCGTTACCATGGTGCCAACCCGAGCACCGTCGTGCTGCTCAACGTGGCGATGTTCCGGCCGGAAAAAAACCAGCGGGAACTCATTGAGCTTTGCTCGCGCCTGCCCAATTACCTCGACTGGCAGCTCTGGCTCGCCGGCGAAGGTCCGGCGCTCAGGAAATGCGAGCGCCTCGCCCACGCGCTTGGGCTCGCCGGCCGCGTGAAGTTCCTCGGCTACCAGCCTGAGCCCGTGCCGCTCTACCTCGCCGCCGACGTCGCCTTGCTGGCTTCGCAGAGCGAATCGCTTTCCAACTTCCTGATCGAAGCCCAGCTTCACGGTCTGCCCGCCGTGGCCTACGACATCGTGGGGGTCGGCGAGTGTTTCGCGCCCGACAAGTCCGGCGTCCTGCTGAAAAACCGCGATCAAGCCGGCTTCGTCGCCGCGCTCGACCGCCTCATCCGCGAGCCCGCCCTGCGCCGCCGCTACGCGGAGCACGCCCGTCGCCACGCCCAGGCGCACTTCACGCCCGAGCATCAGGTCCAGGCCCACCTGAACCTTTTCCGCCAGCTGACCAAGGCCTGAGCGCGGTGTCGATCCACCACGCCCACGTCCAGCCGGACGTTGCGAAGTGGCTGCCCTGCAATCGTTGATCCACAAAGCCCTTCTTTGCGGAAGTTTGTCATACATTATATGACAAATATCCGCACGATGCCGCTGTTTGGGATAAGGACGGTGAGCCGAAATTTGTCATATAATAGGGCAGGTGCCACCTGATGCAGGTCGGGCTAAGAAGGTAAAAGGCTAGTGCCAGCTGATGCAGGTCAGGGTGGACTGAAAGGTCCGTGGGCGGGGAGCGTAGGGGTGTTCGAGGAGCAGTGG